>Ga0307372_10011337_pt1 | contig 11907 bp, 13 predicted proteins | sample OX1MG_FD_202533 | JGI IMG/M metagenome (GOLD analysis project Ga0307372, IMG submission 202533) | Soil microbial communities from Risofladan, Vaasa, Finland - OX-1 | ecosystem: Environmental > Terrestrial > Soil > Coastal area > Acid sulfate soil | place: Finland: Risofladan, Vaasa | collected...
GGGCAACTTCGGATTCGACCTCGACGTGATGCTGCGCGACGTGGGCGTCGAAGGAATGCTCGCGTCGCCTCCGCCCACGACGAACTTGGTCGTCTTGAGTCCGACGGGCGACGTGCTCCAGGTCGTCCCCGACCTCGCGTTTCCCAACGGCACCGTGATCACCCCGGACGGAAAGACGCTCATCGTCGGCGAGACCATGACGTTTCGACTCACGGCCTTCGACGTCAACACCAACGGTACGCTCACCAACCGCCGCGTCTGGGCTCAGTTGGACTTCGTCACCACCGACGGCATGTGCCTCGACGCCGAAGGTCAGATCTGGCTCGCGAACTCCCTCACGAATCAGTGTCTTCGCGTTCGTGAGGGCGGTGAGGTCACTGGCGTCGTCGAGACCACCCAGCGGGCGTTCGCGTGCGCACTCGGCGGCACGAATCGCTCGACGCTGTTCGTCATGACCGCCCCGACCAATGACCGCTTCAAAGTCGCCGGCACGACGCCAGGATTGATCGAAGTCGTCGACGTTCCTGTGCCCGGGGCCGGACTTCCCTAGGGACTAGCCGAGCTTCGTCAGTGCGCGTTTCAAATTACGCACCGCTTGGTGCGTGCGCAACTCGTTCTCAATGAGGGCGAAACGGACGTGTCCGTCGCCTCCGTCGCCAAAGCCGACGCCCGGACTCGTCGCGACGTCGGCCTCTTCGATCAAGAACTTCGAGAACTCCAACGACGACATCTCGCGGTACGGTTCGGGAATGGGCGCCCAGATGAACATTGAGCCCCGCGGGGAGACCACGTCCCAACCCACACGGTGCAGACCATCGATCAAGGTGTCGCGTCGCGACTGGTAGATCACCCGCAGTTGCTCCGGGTAGTCGACGGCCTCGTTCATTGCCACGATCGCGGCGATCTGCACGGGCTGAAAGGTCCCGTAGTCGAGATAGCTCTTCAGCTTCGTCAACGCGGCGACGATCTCGGCGTTGCCGACCAAGAACCCAACGCGCCAGCCCGCCATCGAGAAGGACTTCGTGAGGGTGTAGAGCTCGACGCAACACTCTTTCGCGCGCGGAACTTGGAGGATCGAGGGCGGACGGTAGCCGTCGAAGCCGAGATCGGCGTAGGCGAAGTCGTGGCAGATCACCACGTCGTGCTCGAGGGCGAAGTTGACGAGGCGTTCCATGAAGGCGAGGTCGACGCAGGCGCTCGTCGGGTTGTGGGGAAACGACACGACGATGACGCGGGGCTTGACGCTCGCCTTCTCCCACGCGTCGACGAGGCCCGCGAAGAAGTCGTCACCGGGATCGTTGGTGCTTTGGCCGGGGTCCACCATCGGCACCGTGATCACGTTCGCGCCGGCGAAGCCCGGTCCTGCCAAGTGGATCGGATAACTAGGACTCGGCACGATGGCCGAGTCCCCCGGTCCGAGCAGCACCCACATCAGGTGCGTCAGCCCCTCTTTGGCGCCAATCGTCGTCACCACTTCGGTGTCGGGATCGAGGTCGACGTCGAAGAGCATCTTGTAGCGAGTCGCGATGGCGAGTCGCAGGTTCGGTATGCCGCGGCTGGCGCTGTAGCGGTGGTTCTTCGGATTGTGGGCCGCTTCGGCCAGTTTCGCGACGGCTACGTCGGGACTCGGCAGGTCGGGATTACCGAAACCGAAGTCGATGACGTCACGGCCGTGGGCGCGCGCGTCGGCCTTCAGGCCATTGATCTGAGCGAAGACGTAGGGTGGCAGACCCGTGATGCGGCGGAACTCCATCAATAAACCGTAGTGACTCAGTGCGCGCGACGCCACTCTTCCAAGAGATCCATGTTCAGTGGCGCGCTCGCCACCGCCCACGTGGCGCCCGAGGTCGCCAACTCGTCGAGCGTCCGCGAGGAGTCCTCGTTGAGCGGCCCGGCCCAGCTGACGGGTCCGGCTCGTGCCACGTCGCGCACGACGGACGCCCCCTTGCCCCAAAGATTCAATACGACGCCGAGTTCTCTGGCGAGCTGATCAGTCTCAGGCGCGCCCGCGCCGCACCACACCTCCATCGTCGGTGACAGCGCTACGAGGGCGTTGCGCAGAAGCTCGCGACGTTCGTCCGCCGGGGGGTAGCCGAGGTCGTAGGCCAGTTGCTCGTCCTCGGAGAGCTTGTCGCCCGTGCCGATGGCGGCGATCACTCGTCCGGGCGCGAGTGCGTGCAAGGTCTCGAACTGCTCTACGAGCTTCCGCGTCCCCACGAGTCCGACGCGCGCCACCAACGGACCGAGGAAGAGCGAGGGGCAGCGCGACGAGATGGCCGCGAGAACGGGAAAGGGCGCGAGCGCGGGACGTTCGGGTGAGCCCATGGGCCAGAGATGATCGAAGGCGAAGACGCCGTCGAGTCCGGCGCGTTCGGCCTCGTCCGCGACGGCGAAGGCGTCACTCGCGTTGTCGCGAAACGTCGGCAGCAGGACGCCGAGTTTCACGCGCCCTCGAAGGCCACGAGCGTCGCGCCCATCGCGCCCGAGCGCGGCCCGAACATCGAGGTCGTCACCGTGATCGTCGGACGGGTGTCGTACCCCTCCACGAGATCGACGAGGTACTCGCGCGCCGCGGGCAGCACGAGATCGGACACGCTCGAGAGTCCGCCGCCGATGACGAAGTGGCCACAGTCGAGGATCGCGACCAGGTTCGAAAGTCCGAGCGCGAGCCACCAGCCGACTTCTCGCAACAACGTGACCGCTTCGGTGAGGCCTTCGTGCGCCGCGGTCGTGACGTCTTCCGCGCGGACGTGGCGCGGGTCACCACCACCACGCTCGACCAGCGTCGCCAGTCTCCCCTCCAGAGCCGCCTCTCTCGTCATGCGATGCAGTCCCCCACCCGAGGCGTAGCGCTCCCAGCACCCGTGTCCTCCACAGGGACACGCCGCGCCGCGCGCTTCGACCACCATGTGGCCGATCTCGCCGGCGTAACCACTACGTCCACGAACGAGTTGACCGTCCGCGACGACCCCGCCGCCAATACCAGTGCCGAGGGTGACCATCACGAAATCGCGGATGCCTCGTCCGGCACCCCACTCGTGTTCGGCGAGCGCCGCGCAGTTCGCGTCGTTCTCCGAGAAGACACTCGAATTGCCGAGGGCCGCGCTCAGTTGCGCGCCGAGGTCGGCGCCCGACGCCGTTTGGAGATTCGGGGCGAAGGCGAGGTGCCCGTCGCGTCGCATCATCCCGGGGAGCCCGAGACCGACGGGAACGCGCGCCGGATCGAGACCCTGGCGGTCGCAGAGTTCGTGCACCTGTTCGACGAGAACCTTCGTCGTCGCCTCGCCGGCGCCGAAACCTTCGTCGTGGGGCGTCTGTGACTTCATCTCTCCCAAGACTCGGCCGTCGCGCGCCACCAGGAGCGCCAGCGCCTTGGTACCACCGACGTCCACGCCGATGGCGACGTCGCTCATCGGGCTCGCTCGGCTTGCGCCTTGAGTTCGCGCAGCGCCTGACTCTGGATTCGATGCGCCGCTCTCGACCTGATAAACGTGGGAATCGGCACGAGCAGCTCGACCTCGAGATCGTAGGTGAGCAGCGTGTCTTCGCCCTGAGGCTTAAATCGGTACTCGCCGTTGAGGGTCGCGGTGAGGTCGCCACTCGTCTGGTGCCACGTAAGGACTTCGGGCGCGTGAGTGTAGTCGTAGCGAAGCGCGTACGTCGTCGAGCGCCCGAAGGCGGCGGCGCGAAATTCGACGTCGAGGGGACGTCCCGACGCGTCGCGTTCGAGGACTTCAATCCTCTTCAGATCACTCACCCAGTCGGTGTAGTGCTCAAAGTCGGTGACGACACGATAGACCACCGAAGGTGGCGCGCTGACTGTTATCGACTCCGTCGCACGCTGTGTCACTCCACCTCCCTCGTGCCCACCCTAGGCCAGTGAACTCGCGGGTTTGAAGTGATCGAAGGGCTCGAGCCCCTCGGCGAGCTCGAGCGCCAGCGAGTCCCACGAGAAGTTGGTGAGCGCGAACGCGCGCGCTCGACGCGCGTAACGGGCTCGACGTTCGTCGTCGAGCATGAGGCCTTCGATCGCGTCCGCGAGTTCTCGCGCGCTTCTCGAGTGCTCGAGAACGATCCCCGTCTCGCCGTCGCGAACGGCGTCGTGACTTCCGCCCGAGCGTCCGGCGATCTGCGCGAGACCACACGCCGCGGCTTCGACGAACACGATGCCGAAGCCTTCTTGCTCGAGGCCCAACCAGCGACTGCGACACGCCATGACCATCAGGTCCGAGGCGCCGATCCAACGAGGCTGCGCCTCGTCGTCGACGTGGCCAAGAAACGTCACCGGCGCCGCCAACTTCGACGCCAGGCGATCGAGCCGAGCGCGATCGCGACCGATCCCACCGATCACGACACGCAGTCTGGGGTACGCGCCGCGAAGGAGCGCGCTCGCGCGGATCAGCGTGTCCATGCCCTTTCGCGGCACGAGTCTCGAGTACGAGGCGATGACGAACTCATCGTCGCCGAAACCGAAGTCGCTTCGAGCCCCGGCGCGCTCGGCGCCAACGAGAGGGGTGAATCGCGACGTGTCGACGCCAGGCGGAATCTGAAGGACCGGACCGAGGAGTTCGGCGGCGTTGCGCGCCGCTTCGCTCTCGGGGTACGAACCGGCCGCGATCGCGACTGAGGCGTTCCTCAAGACGTAGCGGAGCGACGACGCGACGACGGGTAGTCGCCCGGGAATCGTGACTTCGGCGCCGTGCAGGACGACGCCGTACGGACGTGAAAGACGCGGACCCAAGAGCCCAAGGGGCCACGCTGGATCCAGTAGTACCAGATCGGGTTGGTGGCGCTCGATCGCCGCTTCAATAGCTCGTAGTGCTCGAAACGTAGGCAGAAACAGAGTTGATCCCTCGACACGTTCGACGACCACGTCGCTCGAAGCATCAAAGTCCTTGGCCCTCTCGTGCGACGAAGCCGTCACGACGACCGCACGACCGTCTTCGAGGCGTCGCCAGAGTTCGTGAAGGTAGACCTGAATACCGCCGGTCTTCGGGAGGTAGTCGTTGGTCACCAAAAGGTGGCGGGCCATGGAACCACGCTAGCCATCTCGCGCAAGGCGCTGGCTAGTGAGCCGAACGGTGGAACTTCAACGTCGGCAACAACCCTTCGGCAGTAAAGAGCTGCACGACCTCGGCCTCTTTCGACGTCATCACCAACTCGTCAGGTGTGCCGCCAAGTACGAAGGAGACCAGACAGTCCGAACAGTCGGGCGTGCCGCGCCGAACGCAGTCGTGACAACTGATTGAAAGTTCAATTTCCTTCGCCATGGTGTCCCTCTTTTCCGATATGGACACTCTCGCAAGGCAGTGTGACATTACGAAGTAAGAAACGACGCAATCTCGGCGGCGACCTGTTCAGGGCTGAAGAGCGCGCCCTCACGAAGCACTTTCGAATTCATCGAATCAATCACGACGTAGTACGGGGCCGAGCGAATGTCGAGCGCGTCCATGAACTCAGGCGCCACGACGACCGTCTGACGAGCGCCCTTCCAGTCTTCGTCACCCAACGTTGCGCTAGCGACGACCACCCGGACGTTGGCCAGATCGTGCAGATCGCCGTCGATGAAGGATTGGCAACCGTCACAGTGTGGCTTCACCGCGACGATCAGCGTAAGTCCCTCGAAATCGATCGATACCGGTTCGCCGCTCAACGACAGCCCGTGAATCGACTGCGGCGCGGAGCGTTCGCGCGGCGCGTCAAACGAGTGGACGCGAATGTCACTCACGGGATTTCGTTGAAGACCTCGACGCCGCGGCCGTGACCGCACCAGCGGCACGTGACCGACTCCACACTGTGCGCGATGACCTCGGGTTCTTCGACGTTCAGTTCGCCGCCGACGCTGTAGTGATGAAACGCCCGAACCGACGTGGTTTCCACCACGTCAAAACGCGTCAAGTTACCGCACGCAGTACATCGATACCGGTTGGTCACGACCTCAAGTTACCGGGATTTTGAAACGCTCATTCGTGACGACGGCGCTGCCATTCGTCGGGACGGACCTCGAGTTGGTAGGGATCTGGGTCTTCGTAGGTATAGATCGTGTCCAATGGAACCGAGTACGTTTCACCTTCGCGGCGTTCGGCGTCGATCAATCGACAGAGCGCGGCCGGGTGGCGTACGAAACCCACTGCCAAAGGTCCCGCGGACGTCTCAAGATAGACGTAACCACGTCTAGTCAGTCGTTCGCTGACGCGCTGATCAACTCTCGTCGCCAGGACGTCGCGCATTTCTATCGAGGTGCGCTGATGTCGAAGGACGCCGCCTTCGATGATGACGCGGTCGTTGGTCACGTGGACCTTGTGCGATCGCCAGCGCCAAATCCTGGTGAGGGTCACGAGTCCGAGAGGTCCGACGAGGACGAGAATCAACCAATCTTCGAATCGGTGGACTAACGCGTATCGTGACGCACTCTCGACGATGAGTGCAATCGTGGTCAACGTGACGAGAAAAGGTCGCAACACGCCGCGTGAAACCGGCGTAACCGAAATGACTCGCACTTCGCCCTCGCGAATGAGGTCCCGCCTGCCCATATCCCTCCAGCGTAAGGAGTCCGTGGAGGGATTACGCGGAGGGGGTCGTTAGGCCGCGCGGAGCGCCGACGCTAGACGTTTCTCATTTGGTTCGCCGCCATGAGGAAGTAGGCCGTCATCTCTTCGTACTGTTCGTCAGTCAGTTGGTCGCGCACGCTATCGAGAGCTCTGCCCATCGCCACGAGCCACGCGTCGCGAGCACCTTTCGTGATTCGAAAGGGAACGTGACGCATCCGCAAGCGCGGATGGCCCCGTTCTTCCTGGTAGGTGCGCGGACCACCCCAGTACTGGACAAAGAAGAGCGTCAGGTGCCGTCTCGGCTCCGTCAAATCCTCGGGATACATAGGGCGCAACGTCTCGTCCAACTCCACCGCGTCGTAGAACGCGTTCACCAATCGCTCGAAGAACGGTACGCCACCGACCTGTTCGAAGAGTGTTTCTTCCACTCCGTCACGCTAATCGCGTCGCCTACAATGGTTCTCCCGGACTCTTCGGGACACGCGGGTGTAGCTCAATGGTAGAGCTCCAGCCTTCCAAGCTGGATATGCGGGTTCGATCCCCGTCACCCGCTCCAGAGAGCTGTCGCACGGGCCGACGACGCTTCGGTCTTCAACAGTGTCGAGGGCGTTTTCGCGTGGCGACGCGCACGTTCGACGGTCGAGTTAGGGGGCTGGCACAGCTGACGCGCCCGGCAGTTCGCGGTGTATCGGTGAGAATAATGGGGTAAGAGTTGGGATAGCGTTAACCCGTGAGTGCCGACGAGGGAGCCGACATCGGCATCGAGAATAAGGGCGAAGAGCCAGCGTCCCGGAAGAAAGGCTCGATTCGGTCACATGAGCAGTTGATTGGAATGATCATCCTCTCGGCGGCGTTCATCATCGGATCGTTATCGGTAGCATCGGGGATCCGAAACCGAAATTTGCCGCAGACCAACCAGATCACGATTACCGGTTCTGCTGAACAGGCAGTCACGTCCAACACGTTCCAATGGATGGCAAGTGTGGCCAGCACGCTGCCGACAACCTCGGCGGCACTGGCGCAATTGAATGGGTGGACGGCCCAGATTCGCAACGCGCTTATCGCCGCCGGAGCTTTCAACGACGAGATCTCATTTGGCACGGCAAATGTGCAACCCAACACACAGGCCACCGGTCAAGTGACCAGTTTCACTATGAGCCAAACCGTCACCGTGCAGTCCTCTCGCCTGACCGCCATGCAGCGTGTTCTGGGCGTCAGTAATCTCCTGCTCGCCAAGAACGTTCCGTTCATCGCCCAACCACCCCAGTACACCTTCAACGGATTGAAGAAACTGCGACCCGCTCTCACGGCAGAGGCGGCCGCAAACGCTCGACAGCGCGCTCAGGCCGCGTTGGGCAAACAGGTCAAGTTGGGGAAGCCGATTTCGATCAAGGTGGGACAGGTGTCCGTGGATGCGCGCGGGTCCGTCAATTACGGCAGCGGAGACTTCAACACCAGCTCGATTCCCAAGGTCATCTCGGTGGTGGTTTACGCCACCTACTCAACTTAGTAAGTGGTTCTCACCCTCGCGTGATGAACCGATAAGGGTTGGGTGGTGGATCTGCGAGCAGATTGTGAAACTCGTGATCACCTGCTGAGTTACTCGTCGAGTAGGCAGCATTTATCGGATGCTCCGAGTGTGTCTGGTGTGTCAGTCCTCAAATGAGAGTTGGACTGTCTCACCCGACGCACGACCGGAGGATAGTGACGTTATGCTCTATACCCATAGGGGGTATGTGAGATGCCAGTGAAACCGGGATACACCACGGACAAGGACGTCGTTCAGAAGCGACTCCGTCGGATTGAGGGGCAGATTCGTGGCCTTCAGCGAATGGTCGAGGAAGACCGCTACTGCATCGACGTTCTCGAACAGGTTTCGGCGGCCACTCGCGCCCTTCAGTCGGTGGCTCTCGTTCTCCTTGACGACCACCTGGGCCACTGCGTGGCCAACGCGGTGAAGGCTGGCGGCGGCGAGGCCACTGCCAAGCTCAACGAAGCCTCCTCGGCGATCGCACGCCTCGTTCGCTCGTGACGATCTCGTCGCTCGCTTCCATTGGCTGGTTCGACGACTTCGGACGCAGCGTCCGTGAAGGTTTCTTCATGTTTTGGGAGACCCTGTGGCCGTTGATCCTCGGCTTTGGACTCTCGGGCGCCGTGCAGGCTTTCGTGAGTCGCCAGTCGATGCAACGAAAGCTCGGCAATCACGGACCGGCTGCGGTCGTTCGCGCCTCGGGTTACGGGACGATCTCATCCTCGTGTAGTTACGCCGCGTCGGCAATGTCGAAGTCACTCTTTGCCAAAGGTGCGGATTTCACTTCGTCGATGGTGTTCATGTTCGCTTCCACCAACCTCGTGCTCGAACTCGGCATCATCCTCGTCGTCCTCATGGGCTGGCAGTTCGCCGTCAGCGAATTCGTCGGTGGCGCGGTCATGGTGGTTCTCCTCGCGTCGCTCGGGGGACTCTGGTTCCGGGGACGTCAGATCCAAGATGCACGGGACCGCCTCGAAGTGCAGGGCGCCGACGCTCACGGACACGACGAGCACGCTCATCACGCGGAATTGGAACTCCAGGGCGAGTCCTGGTCGACGAAGCTTCGTTCGAAGGGGGGCTGGGCGAACGCCGCGACGTACACGATGGCTGATCTCACGATGCTTCGTCGCGAGCTTCTCTTGGGATACACCATTGCCGGGTTCCTCGCCGCCCTCGTGCCGGTCCACTTCTGGAATCTCGTCTTCATTCACGGACATGGATTCTGGACAAGTCTCGAAAACGTCGTCGTGGGACCATTCATCGCGATCATCAGTTTCGTGTGCTCGATCGGCAACGTGCCACTCGCCGCCGCACTCTGGCGTGGCGGCATCTCCTTTGGTGGCGTGGTGTCGTTCATCTTCGCTGACCTGATCGCGTTCCCGCTGTTGCTCACCTACCGCCGCTACTACGGTACGAAACTCACCCTCAAGATGCTCGCGCTCTTCTGGGCGGTGATGTCAGTCGCGGGCCTCGCCACTGAGGGGCTCTTCTCGGTGACGCACTTGATACCGAAGACTCGTCCCGTCCAGATCGCTCCGGCACATTTCTCGTGGAACTACACCACGTACCTCAACATCATCTTCCTCGTAATTTTCGGGCTTCTCTACTGGACGTACCGTAATCGCCTTCGATTAGGCGGCGGCAGCGGCTACGCACTCGATCCAGTCTGTGGCATGCAGGTGCAGACGTCAAACGCCCCCGCGTCACTCCTGCACGACGGCGTCCGGGTGTACTTCTGCTCCGATCGATGCGCGAAGCGCTTCGAGGCCGATCCCATGAAGTTCATGAAAGCCACGACGTCAGCCTCCAGCGACGAACCGTCGCACAAGGTAGTGGCGAGCGATCACGGGAGCGACTCGATGGCGAGCGACGATACGAGCCACGCGGTTGATCCGATCTGTGGGATGACGGTAGACATAACGCAGGCGGTGGCCACCGTGACGCACGACGGACTCGACTACTTCTTCTGCTGCGAAGGTTGCGCGGCGACGTTCGCCGACAACCCACCCGCCGCCACGGGACGCGATCGGCAGGCTTAAGGGCGTCTCGATGACGCGACTGTCATCTACGTTTCCCCGTGGCGACGCGGGCGTCAGGGTGCGCGCGCGGACGTCTTCGAGTGTTGTCTCGCCCGACCAGTCGCTCGACCCATGGGCGACACCCCTACCCAATGTGTACAGTCAGGGACGTGGATAGCTACGTGAAGGTGAAGGCGCTCAACGACGTCGACAAGAACGTCCACTATCGCGGATCAGCTACTCCCGACACAACCCTGTGCGGCATGCAGGCGGCTCCCCTCGTCGTCGAGGGTCCGGTGACTTGTTATCGGTGTCACCAGTTCGCCACTGGAGACCTCTAGGCACTCCGAGAGAGACGTGACCTCGTTCGCGTGGCCTTCCCCTTTCGCCGCGCTTCGTTCTTGCGGTGTTCACGCTCGTCGCGCCAGCGATCTCGGCACCGAACTCGAACGCTCTATCTCGTGACCTTTCAGCCCAGGTCAACTGTCGCCCCGATCAATGATCACGTCGTGAGGAAGCAACGGCAAGAGATTCATCGAAGCCACCCCAACGTGGTTGTCGATCGCGCGTCGACAACGTGCAACGACGCCTTCACTTCAGGGCGACCGTCAGCGAACGATACGATCAGCCCGTGGTGAAATCATGGCCGTTGCCCGAAGCGCGCGAGTCGTTGTCGGCGCGCGAAGCGGTACGTGTCGCACTGTACGCACAAGGCTTACGAGGACCTCGCGTCGACGGTGGCGTCAAAACACTCGTCTCGCGCCTTCGCGGCGTCCAACTCGACACGATCTCAGTGCTCGCGCGTTCGCACGAACTCGTCGCGTACGCGCGTTGTGGGGCGACTGCCCGTAAGAAGATTGAGGCCGCCTACTGGGGACCAGCGGCGGACACGTTCGAATACTGGTCCCACGCGGCGTGCGTCTTGCCCTTGGCGATGTGGCCGGCGTTCGCGGCACAGCGCCGCTCGAGGGTCGAGCGAGGGTTCCGATGGCATCAACTCGAAGACCAGCAACGAAGTTGTGCCGACGTGCAGCGACGCTTACGCGACGAAGGGCCACTCACGTCGCGCGAACTCGGCGGCGCGAAGAAGGGCGGCATCTGGTGGGACTGGTCCGAAGTCAAGATCGCCGTCGAATGGCTCCTCGACGTGGGAACGGTGGTCTGTCGCGAACGGCGCGGATTCGAACGCGTCTACGACCTAGCCGAGCGTGCCGTGCCAATGTCCCTTCTCGATCAAGCGTTGGACAATGAGTCCTGTGCTCGCCTTCTCGTGGAGTCCGCCGCAAGTGCGATGGGTGTCGCGACGGCCAAGGACATCGCGGCGTACCACGGGTTCGCCGTGAAGACCGTCCAGTCCGTTCTGCCCTCGACCAACCTTCGACCAATCAAGGTCGAAGGTTGGCGCGACACCGCGTATCTGTCCGAGAACGCTGAAGCGGGGTTGAAACCGAAACTCCGAGGGCGAAACGTGATGTTGTCGCCCTTCGATTCCCTGCTATGGGATCGCGCCCGACTGGAGAGACTCTTCAACGTCACCTATCGTCTCGAGGCGTACGTTCCGGCCCCCAAGCGTGTCGTGGGTTACTTCGCGATGCCGGTTCTCTCGCAGGAACGAATCGTCGGTCTGGTCGATCCAAAACGGATCGACACGACATTGCACGCACGCCACGTCGTTGTTCATGAGGCCGCTTCGCTCGACCAGATCGCGACCGCGTTGCGCGACGCCGCGACGTGGGTGGGGTGCGACACCGTCACGATCGATCGCGTGACACCGAAGGAGCTCACGACTTCACTCGAGCATTCGCTG
>Ga0307372_10011338_pt1 | contig 11906 bp, 13 predicted proteins | sample OX1MG_FD_202533 | JGI IMG/M metagenome (GOLD analysis project Ga0307372, IMG submission 202533) | Soil microbial communities from Risofladan, Vaasa, Finland - OX-1 | ecosystem: Environmental > Terrestrial > Soil > Coastal area > Acid sulfate soil | place: Finland: Risofladan, Vaasa | collected...
CGCTCGCGGAGGGTGACGATCTTGCCCTCGATCTCGTCCCGGGTCTCGGCTATCTGCCTGGTGATCTCATCTGACGAAGCGCCCAATCTCTTGTCTCCTTGAGGCTGCTAACAGTCCGCTCGGGAATGCCGATCCGCAGCTTGGACCGGCCGAACAAGGCCAGCCCGGCCGCGACCAGCAGGTAGACCACCACCCAGATCAGCGCGGCCAGCCAGTGAGGCTCGACAGCCACCACGACCAGGACCGGGATACCGACCAGGAGCGCCAGCAGCGCCAGCACGCCGGCGACGGCGAAGGAGCCGGCGGCGATGGCGTTGGTGAGCGCCATCTCCTTGAGCTCCTGTTTGGCCAGCTCGATCTCAAGGTGGACAAGCTTTTCGGCCTCGTCCACGATCCCCGCGGCGAGGTCCGGCGTGCTTTCGGTTGTGGCCATCTGACTATCAAGAAATCATACAGCCAACTTCAGGCGCGACACATAAGGGATCTTTTATGCTTTAACATCGCATAAAGATCTGTTTATGTTTCTTCCTGGACAGCAGGGTGACCTGCCAGCCTTCTTCACCGCCCTGGCCAACGTGACCAGGCTGCGCATCGTCGAGCACCTGCTCACGGTCCGGGAAGAGACGGTGAACGAGCTCGCGCTGGCGCTCCGGATCAGCCAGCCGCGGGTCTCCTGGCATCTGCGGATGCTGGAGCTGGGCGGCGTCGTGCGCACCCGGCGAGACGGGCGTCTCACCTACTGCTCGGTCGATCTGGAAACCGTTCGCCGGCGGCTTACCGGCTTCGAATCACTGCTTGAACCACGAGCCGGCGCGCCTGCTAGCAATCTTCGGAGGGAGGTCTCGTCATGAGAAACGGCAACGGGAAGGTGAAGGTCGCGATCGTCGGCGTGGGCAACTGCGCGTCGTCGCTGATCCAGGGCGTCCAGTTCTACCAGGATGCCGTCGAGAACGAGTTCGTCCCCGGCCTGATGCACGTCAACCTGGGCGGCTACCACGTCCGCGACATCGAGTTCGTCGCCGCCTTCGACGTCGACAAGACCAAGGTGGGCAAGGACCTCTCGGAGGCGATCTGGCAGGGCCAGAACAACACCGTCAAGTTCGCCGATGTCCCCAACCTTGGGGTGAAGGTCGAACGCGGCATGACCCACGACGGCATCGGCAAATACCTCGAGCCCCTGATCGAGAAGGCGCCCGGTTCCACCAGCGACGTGGTCCAGATCCTCAAGGACACCCACGCCGACGTGCTCGTCAACTACCTGCCGGTGGGCTCCGAGGAGGCGACCAAGTGGTACGTCGAGCAGGCGCTCAACGCGGGCGTCGCCTTCGTCAACTGCATCCCGGTCTTCATCGCCCGCGAGGATTACTGGCAGCGTCGCTTCGAGAAGGCGGGTCTTCCGATCATCGGCGACGACATCAAGTCGCAGGTCGGCGCGACCATCATCCACCGCACCCTGGCGCACCTCTTCCGCGAGCGCGGCGTCCGCCTCGAGCGCACCTACCAACTGAACTTCGGCGGCAACACCGACTTCCTCAACATGCTGGAGCGCGACCGGCTGATGTCGAAGAAGATCTCCAAGACGCGCTCGGTGACCTCGCAGCTCGACTATGCGATCGGTGACGACAACGTCCACATCGGGCCCTCGGACCACGTTCCCTGGCTCGACGACCGTAAGTGGGCCTACATTCGACTCGAGGGCCGCAGCTTTGGCGATGTGCCGCTCAACGTCGAGCTGAAGCTCGAGGTGCACGACTCGCCCAACTCGGCGGGCATCGTCATCGACGCCGTCCGCTGCTGCAAGCTGGCGCTCGACAACGGCCTCAGCGGTGCGCTGGAGGGGCCCAGCTCCTACTTCATGAAGTCGCCCCCGATCCAGTACCCGGATGACGATTGCCACCGCTTCACCGAGGAGTTCATCGCGAACAATCCCCGCAAAGTGGTGAAGCCGCAGCAGGCGACGGCCGAGTAGCCGGAACCCACAAGCATGTTCACGCTGCGCTTCCAGCAGTGGGTCCGCCGGCGCGCCCAGGCCGTCGCGGCGTGGTTGGCGCGGCTGCCGATCACTCCCAACCAGGTGACCGTGGCGGGGATGCTGGTCGTCTTCGTCGCCGCCGTGCTGGTCGCCACCGGCCACCTCCTGGCGGCGGGCGTCGTGCTCGCCTTCGGCGGCAGCTTCGACATCCTGGACGGCGCGCTGGCGCGCGTCACCAAGCGCAGCTATCCCTACGGGGCCTTCCTCGACTCGACGACCGACCGCTACGCGGAGGCGGCCGTCTACGTCGGCCTGGCCGCCTACTACGTCGGCCAGCCGAACCCGCGGCCGGCGGTGCTCGGGGTGCTGCTGGCGATGGTCGGCTCCCTGACGGTGAGCTACGTCCGTGCCCGCGCCCAGAGCCTTGGCTTCAAGTGCGACTCGGGGCTCTTCGCCCGGCCCGAGCGGATCGTGGCCACCATCGTCGGGCTGGTCATCGGGGGTTGGGTGCTGTTCTGGATCATCTGGGCGCTGGCCGCGCTCACCAACCTGACCGCACTTCAGCGGGTGGCGGAGGTCTGGCGCCAGGCTCGAGCCCAGCGTCAGCAGGCGGCGACCGCCGTCGCCGCTCCCGCCGAGGCCGCTCCCGCCGAGGTTGTCCCGCAGACCCCCTCCCGTCGGCCGCGGACGGCCAAGCAGAAGCTGGCTCCCAACCGGCTGAGCTGACCGCCGCCCGGCTGGCGGCAGCGGGGTCTTAGGACACGGCCCGCAGGCGGAATCGGAGCTTGAGGTCGTCCCCCCCCTCGGCGAGCCGGAGCGGCCGCACGGCCAGCACGCAGGCGCCCTGGACGATGCGTTCATAGCCGCCCTCGGAGTTGTTGACCGTCTCCACCGGGTAGTACCAGAACCTGCCGCCGGCCGGCGCCGTCAAGCGGTACTCGAGCCCCGCGCCCGGCTGGGCCAGGATCACCGACGACCTCTCCCCGAGGTCGGCCGCGTCGTCGAGCGGATGCCCGGCGACCGATCCCTCGTGGACCGACGCCAGCAGCCCGAGGTTCGATTCCACCACCAAAAGGGCGTCGAGCGGCGCCCCGCCGGTGGTCAGAGTCAGCCGGAGCTCGAGACCCGGGCCAGCAGCGTCGAGGTGCACCGACCTCCCAAAGCGGACCTCCGAGCGGCCCACGCGCTCGGTCCTCTCCATCGCGCCTCCCGGGCCCAGACTGAACTGCCCGGCGGCGAAGCTGCCTCGCTCGCGCAGGGTGCCGCGGACGGCCCGCGAGAGCGTGGAGCCGGGAGCCACCAGGTAGGCCTGGAGGACGAGGCGCCGGCGGGCGTCGTAGTGCAGCCGCTTTTCGAGCCCGGGCTCGCGAACCCGCAGCGGCTCCTCCAGCGTGGAGACCTTCTCTCCCTTGTCGCCGAGGCGGAGCCGATCGTGGTAGGGCTCGGGACGGCGGGCGATGACGTCGGCGGCGTTCCTGCCCCGCACGTCCCACTCCACCACCGCACCGCCCAGGGCGGGAGCGAGGTACGCGTTCTGCGACGGGGACTCGAGGAGCAGCTCGCAGGCTCCGTCGGCGTCGTAGTCGACCACCTCGCGGTGGAGCGAAGCATCCGCTGGGGTGACGGCCCGCTCGGCGGCGAGCAGCCCCTGCCAGACCGCCCGCCGGAGGTGAGGCAGGTAGACGCCGCCGAAGACGCCGTGCCAGTAAGCGTCGTTGGCCTGCCCCCGCAGCAGGTCGTTGACGGCGCCCGCGGGGGAGCCGGCGGCGGCCACCCGTTCGGAGACGCGAAGCATCTTCTTGTGCATCGCGTTCACCTCCGGGTAGCGGGAGAGGAAGCTGCGCCAGAAGCCTCCCGACCAGCGGAGCATCTCGGGGTAGCTGCCCGCCGGGAGGTAGACGGGCCCCCGGGCCCGCTGGGCCTCGACGTACTGGCCTGGCAACACCGTCTCGAGCCAGCCCGACTCCGCCTCCAGGGCGTTGAAGAAGCGGTCCACCCAGCCGTCCTCCCAGCACAGCTGGGCCGTCGTCGGCCAGCCACCGAACTTCTCCCCGTCGTCGCCCATGAGGACCAGTCGCGGCTCTTCCGCCGCCGTCTCCCGGAAGTAGGCCAGGCACTCCTCGACGCTCCGCCAGGGGATCAGGTAGCGCATCCGGGTACCGGTCGCCAGGAGCCGCAGCGGCTGCCCCTGCTCCTCGGTCAGAAACGGCGTGTAGAGCTCCTCCGGTTTCATCCCCGCGCGCTCGAAATGGGCGTCGTCGAGGATCGTGTAGCGGTAGCCCGCCTCGGCCAGGGGCTTTGCCAGCGAGGCCTCCCAGACCCTCTCCGCCAGCCAGAGCCCGGTGGGGCGGCGTCCGAAGGAGCGTTCGACCGCGTCAGCGAGACGAACTAGCTGCGACCGTTTGTCGCGGTCGGGGATGGAGGGGAGGATCGGTTCGTAGTAGCCCCCGCCCATAACCTCAGCCTGACCCCGCTCGACCAGCGCCCGGACACGGCGGACGAAGTCTGGGTGCTGTTCGCTGATCCAGGCGAGCAGGAACCCGCTGTAGTGCAGTGCCACCCTGACCCGCGGGTGCTTTTCAAGGCGCTCCAGCATCGGCAGGTAGGCGCGCTGGTAGTTCTCCTCCAGCACCCAGCCGAAGTTGCCGACGGGCTGATGGTTGTGAAGCGCCAGGGCCACGTTCAACCGCCTCACCGGGGACAGGTTACCGATAGGCTTTGGCTTCGCAGAATGACGGGTACCGGGTTCGAGGGATTGGCGGGTCACCGGCGGGTCCTGCGGCTCCTGGAGAGCCAGCTGGAGCTAGATCACCTCGCCCACGCCTACCTCTTCACCGGCGAGCCCCAGCTGGGCAAGACCGCCGTTGCCCGCCGCTTCGCGGCAATGCTCCTCCCCGAGGTCCCGCTCGAGCGTCATCCCGACTACTGGGAGGACGACCGGATCGCGAACCTCCGGGTGAACGAGATCCGGCTGATCTCCGACGAGGGACCCGAGTTCCACGCCCAGTCGCTGCAGGACTTCTTGAACCTGAAGCCGGCGGTCGGCAGCCGGCGGGTGGCCGTCATCAGCAACGTCGGACGGATCGCCGACCAATCGCAGAACCTGCTCCTGAAGACGCTCGAGGAGCCGCACCCGAACCGGGTGATCATCCTCACCTCGCCCAGCCTCTCGCCCTTCGTCGTCATACCGACCATCGTCTCCCGCTGTCAGCGGGTCAGCTTCCAACCGGTCGCCGAGGGCGAGATCGCCCAGCTGCTGGTGGGCGCCGGCGTGGCCGCCGAGCGGGCGGACGAGCTCGCCGCCCTGAGCCGCGGACGGCCGGGCTGGGCCCTGCGCGCTGCCGGCGACCCCGAGGTCATGGAGCGCCACGCGGCCTGGACCGAGCGGCTGGAGGGGATGGTCGGGGCGCCGGCCGACGTGCCGCTGCGGCTGGCCGAGGAGCTGGACTCCTTACACATGGCCTGGCGGAGCTCGGACAAGGAGTCCGAGGACCCCTTCCTGGAGGCTTTCGACAGCTGGCAGGCGGAGATCCGGCGGCGGATGCTCGGCGACCTCCACCCGGCCACCTGGGCCCGGCTGCTCGAGCTGTCCTACGACACGCTCGGCCACCACGAACAGAACGTCAGCCCCAGGCTGAACCTGGAGTGCTTCCTGCTCGAGGTCCGGAGGGCCTCCTGAGAACCATGGCGCCCCCCTACCTCAAGGCGAGCCTCCAGGGATTTGAGCCCTACGTCCCCGGCCAGCAGCCGCCCGACGGCGAGGACTGGATCAAGCTCAACACCAACGAGTCGCCCTACCCGCCCTCACCCAAGGTGCTGGAGGCCCTCCACGCCGCCATCGGCGACTCGCTCCGGCTCTACCCCGCGCCGATGGCGGACGAGGCAGCCGCCGCCTTGGGCGCCGCCAATGGGGTGGACCCCTCCTGGGTGCGCCTCGGCAACGGCGCCGACGAGCTGATCGCAATGTGCTTCCGCGCCTTCGCCGGCGCCGGCGACCGGGTCGCCTTCACCTGGCCTAGCTATCCCCTGCTGGAGCCGCTCTGCGGCATCCACGAGGTGGTGGCCTCGCCGCACCGGCTGGGCGAGGGCTGGTCGCTCCCGGCGTCCTTCGCCGCCGACGATGCGCGGCTCAAGTTCCTCGTCAATCCCAACTCACCAACCGGCACCTGGTACACCCGCGATGACGTGGAGTCGGTCGCGGCCTCGGCCAGCGGAGTGTTCGTCCTTGACGAGGCCTACGTCGACTTCGCGCCTGAGTCGCGGCTCGACCTCCTCGCCGAGCACCCGAACCTGCTCATCCTGCGCACGATGTCGAAGTCCTACGCCCTGGCGGGGATGAGGATCGGCTTCGCCTTCGGCCACCCCGAGCTGCTGGCGGCGCTCGACACGGTCAAGGATTCCTACAACCTGGACCGGCTCAGCATCGTCGCCGCCCGCGCAGCGGCCGACGACCGCAGTTATCGCGACCGGCTGGTGTCGCGGGTGGTGGCCGATCGGGAGTGGTTCGCTGGCGAGCTGCAGGCGCTCGACTTCCAGGTCTCACCGTCATCCACCAACTTCGTCTTCGCCCGCCCGCCCGACGGCGTCACCGCCGGGGAGGTCTTCGCCGGCCTGCGCGAGCGCCGGGTCCTCGTCCGCCACTTCACCCGCGCGCCGCTGGACGGCTGGCTCCGGATCACGATCGGCACCCGGGAGCAGCTGGCGGCGGTGCTCGGCGCGATCGCGGAGGTACTCCAGGGATGAGCGTTAAGACCCGCCAGGACGCCTGGGAGCTGGTGACCGAGTTCACCCAGTCCCAGACGCTGCTCCGCCACATGCTCAGCGTCGAGGCAGCGATGCGCGCCTACGCCCGCATCCACGGGGAGGACGAGGAGCGCTGGGCGGTGGTCGGCCTCATCCACGACTTCGACTTCGAGCGCTACCCGACCGAGCACCCGCACTCGAACGTCCGCATCCTGCGGGAGCGGGGCTGGCCCGAGGACCTGATCATGGACGCCTACTCCCATGGGGACACCGGTGTCCCCCGCGACACGCCCGTCCGCAAGGCGATCTTCGCGGTGGACGAGATGTGCGGTTTCGTGATCGCCTGCACGCTCGTCAAGCCCGACAAATCCCTTTCCGCGGTCGAGCCGGCCGGCGTCCGCAAGAAGATGAAGGACAAGGCCTTCGCCCGCGCCGTGCACCGGGAGGACCTGGTCGCGGGGGCCGAACTTTTGGGCGTACCCTTCGACGACCACGTGGCGAACGTCCGGGATGCGTTGAAACCCATCGCCACCCAGTTGGGGTTGCAGCCGTGAGTGAAGCCAGGCCCACCGTCGTGGTGACCCACCCGATCCTCGAGCCCGGCCCCACCCTGCTGCAAGAGGCATGCGAGGTCCGTAACCTGCCGAACCAGTACCACCACCCGGTTGAGCTGCTCCGCAAGGCCGCCGAGGGCGCACAGGGGCTGGTCACCCAGCTGATGGACCAGGTCGGTGAGGAGGTCCTCTCCGTCCCCGGGCTGAAGGTCGTCTCCAACGTCGCGGTCGGCTTCGACAACATCGATGTGCCGGCCGCCACCAGGCACGGCGTGATGGTGACCAACACGCCCGGCATCCTCGACGACACCACCGCCGACTTCGCCTTCACGCTCATGATCGCGGCCGGCCGCCGTCTGCTGGAGGCCGACCGCTTCACCCGGAGCGGAGCCTTCAAAGGCTGGGCGATCGACATGCTGCTCGGCCACGACGTCTCCCAGTCCACGCTGGGGCTGATCGGCTTCGGGCGGATCGGGCGGGGCATGGCCCGCCGCGCCAAGGGCTTCGGGATGCGGGTCCTCTATTACGACGAGCACCCGGCGCCGCCCGAGGCCGAGCAGGAGCTGGGCGTCACCCGCGCCGACCTCAACCGGGTTCTCTCCGAGTCCGACTTCGTCAGCATCCACGTGCCGCTGACGGAGACGACCCGGCACCTCATCTCGACGCCCCAGTTCGCTCTCATGAAGCCGACGGCGGTCCTCATCAACACCTCGCGTGGGCCGGTCGTGGACGAGGCCGCCCTGGCGGTGGCGCTCAGGAGCGACAAGATCTTCGCGGCGGGGCTCGACGTCTACGAGAAGGAGCCCGAGGTGCACCCCGACCTGCTGAAGTTGGACAACGTGATCCTCGCGCCGCACATCGCCAGCGCCTCGGTCCGGACCCGCTCCCAGATGTCGGAGATGGCGGTCCGCAACCTGCTGACGGCCGTCCGAGGCGGTCGGCCGCCCAATCTGCTCAACCCCGAGGCCCTCAATCCCCGGTAACCACCGTTACCGGCTGCTAGCTCTGGACCTCGACGGGACCATCGTCGGACTGGACCTCTCGGTCGATCCGCGCGACGAGGCCGCGCTCGGCTCGGCCCGGGAGCGGGGCCTGTTGGTCGCCGCCTGCACCGGGCGGCCCTATTCGGGCGCCGTCCAGTGGGTTCGGCGCTTCCACCTGACCGAGCCGCTGATCTGCTACCAGGGCGCCCAGGTCCGCGCGCCGGACGGCGCCGTGCTGCTCGACCATGGCATCCCACACGAGCTGGCGATGGAGGTGATCCGCTTTGCGAGAGAGCGCCATCTGCACGTCAACGCTTACCGGGACGACGCGCTGCTGGTCGAGCACGACACCCCCGAGGGTCGTGAGTACGCCCACCACTCCGGCCTCGACCCCGAGATCGTCCCCGACCTCGACCAGGCGATGGGACCGACCAGCCCCAAGCTCGTCATCGTCGCCTCCGAAGAGAAGATCGAACAACTGCTGCCCGAGGTCCGCGAGCGCTGGAAGGACCGGCTCTTCGTGGCCACCTCCCTTCCGAATTACCTCGAGATGACGATCCCCACCGCCGACAAGGGCACCGCGCTCCGCTTCCTGGCCGAGAGGTTGGGAGTTCCGCAGGCGGAGACGGTGGCGGCCGGCGACGGGCGCAACGACGTGCCGATGATCACCTGGGCCGGGCTTGGCGTCGCCGTCGCGGGCGCGCCGCCGGAGGTGCTGGAGGCAGCCGACCGCGTCATCGGCCGCCCCGGAACAGGCGGCCTCGCCGGACTGTTGAATGAACTATGAGCACCATCCTCCTCGTTCACGCCCACCCCGACGACGAGGCGATCATGACTGGCGGCGTGATGCAGAAGGCCCACTCCGAGGGACACCGCGTCGTGCTGGTGACGTCCACCCGCGGCGAGGTCGGCGAGATCCACAACATGGACGAGGCCGAGAACCGGCCCCGGCTGGGCCAGGTACGGACGGCCGAGCTGGCCGCCGCCACCCGGATCCTCGGCGTCGATCGGCAGGAGTTCCTCGGGTACCGCGACTCGGGCATGGCCGGCACCGACGACAACCAGAACCCGGCCAGCTTCCACCAGGCTCCGCTCGACCAGGCCGCCGAGCGGCTGGCGAAGATCATCCGCGAGGAGCGGCCCGACGTCGTCGTCAGCTACGACCCGACGGGCACCTACTTCCATCCCGACCACATCAAGGCCCACCAGGTCACGACCGCCGCCCTCGACCTCCTGAAGGCGGAGGGCTGGGAGCCACGGAAGTTCTACTGGCACGCCTTCCCGCGCTCTGGCCTGAAGGCCTGGGCCGAGCTCTCCGCCCGGCCTGACGCGCCCGAGCCCCCCTCCTTCCCGCCCAACATGGGCGTGCCGGACGAGCAGATCACGACCGTCGTGGATGTGCGGCCCTACGTCGGGGGGAAGCTGGCCGCCTTCCGGGCTCACCTCAGCCAGAACGGCCCCGAGGCGTTCTTCCTCAGCACGCCCAAAGAGCTCCGGGAACGCGCTTTCGGCGAGGAGCACTTCGTCCTCGCCCGCGGCGAGGTGGGCGGCGAACCGCCGGAACCGGATTTGTTCGCGGGGGTCGCTGGGTAACCTAACCTCGTGGATGTCCTCAAGATCACTCCCCGGGGCTACTGCCACGGCGTGGTCGACGCGATCCGGATCGCCAAGCATGTCGGCGAGGAGACCAAAGGGCCCGTGCACATGCTGGGGCTCCTGGTCCACAACACCCACGTGACCGACGACATGCAGCAGCACGGCGTGAAGCTGGTGGACGCACCCGACCGGCTGGCCGGCCTGGACAAGATCCCAGAGGGGACGGTGATCTTCACCGCCCACGGCGTCTCGCCGGCGGTGAAGGAGAAGGCCCGGAAGATGGGCCTCAACGCCGTCGACGCGACCTGTTCCGACGTCATCCGCACCCACGACCTGATCGACCGCCTGGTTGCCGACGGCTATGACGTCGTCTACATCGGGCTCCGCGGCCACCCCGAGCCGGAGGGCGCCATCGGCCACGGGCCGGGCAAGGTGCACCTGGTCCAGGAGGCCGCCGACATCGCCCGGCTCGAGATCGCCTCGGACAAAGTCGCCATCACCTGCCAGACGACGCTCTCGGTCTGGGACACCGACGAGCTCATCGACAGGGTCCGTGAGCGCTACCCGGATGCCGAGGTGCACAACGAGATCTGCCGGGCGACCCAGGAGCGGCAGGAGGCCGCGGTCGAGGCTGCCAAGGACGTCGACGTCGTGATCGTCGTCGGCAGCACCCGTTCCTCCAACTCCAAGCGCCTGGTCGAGGTGGTCGAGAAGAAGGGCGGAAAGCCCGCGCACCTCATCGACAGCCTGGAGGAGATCGACCCGGACTGGTTCCGCGGCGTGAACCGGGTGGGAGTCACCAGTGGCGCCTCGACCCCGAGCCAGCTGACACGCAAGGTGATCGAGTTCCTGGCCGGGCTTACTCCGCCGGACTAGAGGTTCGCGGCCGACGAAGCCGGCCGAGCGCCCGGCGGACCGGGTTGTTCGACTCCGGCTGGGCGACCTCGGGCGTCGCCCAGGTGCTCCGCGGTGGCTCCGGCTCGGGCTGCTGCGCCGGCGGCGCGGGTGCGTCGACGGTTGTTGCCCCGGGCGCCCCCCCATCGCCTCCGTTCCCTCCGGCCCCTCCGGAGCCGCCGCCGCCGCGCCGCCGCCGGCGCCGTCGGGCCGGGGAGCTCGTCGGGGCGGCTTCAGCCGCAGTGGTCTCGGCCACCGGGACCGCCTCCTCCGGGACGGGCGGCGCGTCCGTCCGGGAGCCTCCACCACCGCTGCGCCTGCGACGCCGGGCCGGGGGCGGGGTGTCGGCCGGAGCCGGCTCGGGCAGGTTCGCCTCGGCGGTCGGCATGGCCTCGACGGCGGCCGCGGGCGCCTTGCCGCGCCGTCTGCGCCGGCTCCTGCTGACCGCCGCCGCCGCGGCGCCCTCGCGGCGCGCCACCAGGATGGTGACCTCGCCCTCCATTACCTGGTCGCCGCCCTGGTCGATCAGCTCGACCTGCCACGTGCAGAGCCCCCAGCGAGGGTTGGTGACGTCCCGCTTGCGACCCAGCCGCCAGCCGGCGTGCACGGTCATTCCCGGCTTGACGGGCTTCAGGAACCGCCAGTTGGTCCCCACCATGGCGACCGTCTGCGGTTGGGGGACGTCCATCGCCCCCAGCCCGAGCGCGATCGCGATCAGGAGCGAGCCGTGCGCGATCCTCCCGCCGAACTGGCCCTGGGCAGCGCGGGGCCCATCGAGATGGAGGAAGCCGAAGTCACCGGAGACCCCTGCGAAGGCGGCGATGTCGGCGTCGGTGACGGTCCGGCCCCGGGTGGTCCACTTGCCACCCAGTTCCAGGTCTTCGTAATGCAGCAGGTCCAGGGCGAGCCGAGTATAGAACCGAGGCTACCTGCGCGCCCTGGCGCGGGCCGGCCCGGCCAGCGAGATGACCATCGCCAGCACCACGCCGAGCACCAGCAGCAGGCCGGCCAGCTGCTGGTTGTAGCGCTGGGCGAAGAGCGCCACCGCGAGCAGCGCCGCGATGGTAACCACCGCCAGCGCGCTGTCGTCGACAAAGAGGCCGTAGACCTCGGACCAGGCGCCGTGGAGGAGGCGGACCGCCAGGATCGGCTCGCCCGGCGCGC
>Ga0307372_10011339_pt1 | contig 11905 bp, 11 predicted proteins | sample OX1MG_FD_202533 | JGI IMG/M metagenome (GOLD analysis project Ga0307372, IMG submission 202533) | Soil microbial communities from Risofladan, Vaasa, Finland - OX-1 | ecosystem: Environmental > Terrestrial > Soil > Coastal area > Acid sulfate soil | place: Finland: Risofladan, Vaasa | collected...
GACTAACGGGATCACACGCCAGCGAGCCGGCGGCAACCACAGCAGCGCAAATGGCAAGAATGCGGCCAAGCAGGACGGCAACAGAATCCGCCGCAACCCGTCGGCCAACGATCGCTGGTCTCGCATCACCGATGTATCGGCATCACACATCCAAACCGTGAGTCATTCGCACCAAGCGAACCGGCGCTCTCCTGCCCTGCCTGGCATATCCATTGAATCGTGGCATGCCGACTCTTGGGCGCGACGCCGACTCCCGTGCGTCGCGCGAGAAGCGAGACCATCGCGCACGATCTCTTTGGTCCTCGACGCTCCGCCCAATCTAACCCCTGCGAACGATGGCGACGACTGAGTGGCGCCGCGCCGTCTGCGGCGGACGAGTGGTTCGCCACGATCTGACTCACATGGCCAGTTCGCCGACGGCCGTTGCGCGGACCAGGTGGACTCGACCTAGCAGTTCCTCGCAGCGAAACGGCCTGCTAGTAACCGATGCCGTGATCGTCGCCGTGCTCCCAACCGGTTTCCGGCCGGGCGGTAGCGGGAGAGAGGCGCTCCGACTCGGACCGTTGTGGATCAAGGAGGTCGTCGGGCTGGCGGTCGGCCTGTTGGCGGTTGAGTTCGAGTGCTGCCGTGTTCTCGTTGATGCGGGCCTGCAGATCGCTGATGGGGATCGTGATATCGCGGCGCTCCAGTAGCGCGATTGCGCCGCCGCGTTTGGCGGGGATGTATTTCAGGCCGGCGGCCGCGAGTTGATGGTCATCGTTGAGGTGTCCGTCAAGCTGCTCGAGGACGCGTTTAGCAATCTCATAGCGGATGCCCTGGGTGAGGCGGCGGGGTGCGACCTGGCGCCGGTCTGTTTTGGGTAGGTGGTGTTGCTGGCCGGCCAGCTCGGTCAAGCCCTGCTGGCGGGCGATCTTCGCGCACGCAGCCTGGGCACGTTTGAAGTCGTTGTGAACCCTGGCCGGCTTACCGGTTTCGGTCTGCACGAGGTTGACGACGAGGTGCATGTGGTCGAGCCGGTCACGGCCGGTCGAGCCGTGCTTGATGAGCGCCCACTCGCAGGTGTCGAACTTCATCGCGTGGACGAACCGCTGTCCGATATGGCTCCACTCGGTGTCGGTCAGCTTCTCACCCGGCGCGAGCGTCAGCGAGCAGTGCCACACGTGCGCGGGTTTCATCTCACCGCTGGCCTGGTCGCGCTGCCTGACCTCACGACCCCACACGACCCGCGGCGCGTCCAGCGCGCTCGCGAGCGCGTGTTGCATGCTGCGACTGTCGAGCTTGCGTGTCTTGAAGCCCGCTTCCGCAGCGATCCCAAGGCTCGCCGCGATCAGCGTCGGGTTCTCATGCTCGTTGGCGTTGCCCGGACCCGCGAGGTACTCGACCACTCCCGCCATACTGCCGCCGCGGGTGATGTTCGGGATCACCGCAACCGCCCCAAGCTGGTCGCCGTCTCCCGCACGTCTGACGCTGCTCTGGCGATCTCTCTCACCGCCTCGACCGCATCGTTCAACCGCATCGCTTTGCGCGTTTCCGAGTCGAGCCTGCGGGCGTCACGCACCGCCTGGTTCGCGACGTTGCCGGCGCGTCCGAGATCGCCTCGCAAACGCATCAGCTCACCCACCAGCTCGTCGATAACCACACCATCCAGCACACCACCGCTCCCGCCGTTCCGAGGCCGTCGGTTGAGCGCGTCATCGACCAGCATCCGTTGGATCGAGATCCCGCGCTCCCCAGCCAACCTCCGCAGCTCGAGGAGCTCCTCCTCAGACACCCGCAGATCAAGCCGTTTTGAGCGTGGCACCTTCGCCCTCACGCGCCGTCTGCCGCTGCGATCAGCACCCGTCACCCGGGTGGCCTCCCCGGAGGGGCCAGCGCTAGTGACGTGACGAGCCGCAGGCGAAATCACGGCACTAGCTATAGCTGGCTCCCTCACCGCCGCGATCACGTTCATGCCGGCCGATCAACAGTCCAGTCAGCCCGCTTACCCCGGTCCTCAGCAAGTCGGTTCACAACAGCAAGCAGCTCATCCGCAACGTCACGAAACGCCCGGGCGACAGCAAGGATGTCAGTCTCAGCCGCCGCTGCTTTCAGCACCGTAGCCGATGCGTCGAGCCGGTCCCACAGACCCTCGCGGGTAGGGCGGTTCCCGCCCGGCCTGAGCTCGTACGGCAACCGGTCAGGCCCCATGTCAACGTTACCCGCCCACCTCGTCGGGGTCGTCCTACCGGCGTGAAACAGAGTCGAGGCGAGATGCTCGAAGCCATCCGCGATCGCACGCAGCCGATCCAGGTAACCAGCACCCGGAGGCGCAGAAGCGCTGGCCCTGAGCGCCGCATCGACGCGCTCCTCTGCGAGCTCAACCAGCTGCCACGCATTTTCACCTCCGGGCGGCGGCAAAGACCTCGCCGGGCCCTCTGCCGGGACTCCCGGCTCGGGGCTTGGGGAAACCGACCGCGCAGCCAACGGAGAGTTCCAAACCTCGTTCTCAGCAGCGCGGTTCACGGACACGAGCATCCGGTCAACCTCAGAGCGGCGAACGATCAACTTACGCATACCCGCCCTCGACGCCTGAAGCTGGCCCTTACTCACCCACAGTCGCACGGTCGCGGGATTGACACGCAACTCCTCGGCGATCTCCGCCAACGTCAGCCACGGGTCATCCTGCGATCCAGAATTCATGGTGTTCATACAACGCACGATAGCGCAAGTAGAGCAACCTGTATAGTATTGCGTGTGGGAATCTCACGCGAAGATGTCCTCACCGTCGACGACGTAGCCGCCCTCCTAGAGCTGAAGCCCTACACCGTCAAGGAATACGCACGCCGCGGCATCCTCCCCGGCCGCAAACTCGGCCGCACCTGGCGATTCCTTCGCCCAGAGCTGGAAGATGCGATCCAACGCCTGCCGCACGCCGCCGTGCGCTGACTGCCCTCGCCGAGAGACTTGCCACGCGATGGCTGAGCAGAGCTTCCCGATCACCGTCCAGCTACTTGAACGCCAGCTAGTCGTCTACCGAGGCTGTCGCGGGACGTCCGCCAAAGCACTCACGGACGCGATGCGATCCAATTATGAGCTCGGTCGCAAGCCTCACCCTGCCGACTTACGCGCGACGGTGCTGCACATGGCCGTCTCGATGTTCGAGGATGGCGACCGGCTCCGCCGGCTCGCTCTACATCTGCCCGAACGAATCGGAACGCATATCGCGCGTCTCGAACTCCCAGCCGGTCAGGGGATCTGCTTTGCCGACACTGGCAGCATCGGACACTGGTCGGTCTGGGGACGGCCAGGCGTCCTCAAGAACGCGATCGTCGAACTGACGCCGATAGCTGAATAGATGGGTCGCCGAGGCCGATACCCTTCACAGAGATGACGTACTCGATCTTTGACAACGGAAACCTGGTCACATCATTCGACCAAGTCGACGAGGCCGAGCAAGCGCTCAGCCGACTCGCTGCTGCGGATGGGCCTGCGACTGACAGCCTGGTGTTGGTCGCGTTCGATGCCACAGGCGAGCCCGTCGCCCATTGCGTGCCAGGCGAGCGGCTCCTCATCACCGCCTGACGGCAAGCGCCCCCGCGGCGCGATCCAATCGCGCAAGGCCACGAGCGGGATCACCACTTTTCAACTGGCGAACACCGGCAACGGGGTCAATTCTCAATCGGCGCTACAGGTCAATTCCCGACCAACCTTGACAGTGCCAGCCGCAATATTTCGTTCAGCCAACTCAACTTCGCTGCCGCGGGCGCCGATACGTTACCTGCATATTCATGCGCCTGTCGGCCCTCACGGGTCGGGGCCGTGCCCCATGGATGCCTCGCGAAGCAGGGCGGCTAGACGATGGAACTGAACGAAGAACACCTCAAGGATCGCCGGATCCTCATCGTTGACGATGAGGAGTCAAACGTGCTGCTGTTGCGGAGGATCCTCGAGACCGAGGGCTACACGAGCATATGTTTCACGACCGACCCGCTCGAGGTACCAAGCATGTTCGAGCGAGCGCGACCCGACCTGGTGCTCCTCGACCTGCACATGCCCGGGATCGACGGCTTCGAGCTGATGCGGCGGTTGGACTCGCCAGCTTCCGAGGGGCCGGCCGTCCCGTTCATCGTGCTGACGGCGGATGTGACCGAGGAGACGAAGTTGCGTGCGCTCAGGGCAGGCGCGCGGGACTTCCTGACCAAGCCCTTCGGGCACGTGGAGCTGCTGGTCAGGGTGCGCAACATGCTGCAGGTGAAGTATCTCCAGGATCGCCTGCACAAGCGCAACACGCTTCTGTCGGATGAGGTCGCGGTGCGCACACGCGACCTGGAGGACGCGCGGTTGGAGATCCTTGATCGCCTCGCCCTTGCGGCCGAGTACCGAGACGACGACACGCAGGAGCACGCGTGGCGGATCGCCCGTATCTGTGGTTTGCTGGCCCGGGGACTGGGTCTGCCCGGGCACGAGGTCGAGCTGATGGAGCGCGCCGCCCTGCTCCACGACATCGGCAAGATTGGCGTTCCCGACGCGGTTCTGCTCAAGCCGGGACGTCTGACTGATGAGGAATTCGAGCAGATTAAGGCGCATTGCAAGATCGGCGCTGCGATTCTGGCCGGGAGCCGCAGTCCGGTCTTGCGGACGGCCGAGGCGATCGCGCTCACCCATCACGAGCGGTGGGACGGGAGCGGCTATCCGAATGGGCTCGCTGGTGAGCAGATCCCGCTCGTCGGTAGGATCGCCGCGGTCGCCGACGTATTCGACGCGCTCTCCCATCGGCGGCCCTACAAGGAGGCTTGGCCCCTACCGGACGCGGTTGCCGAGATCCTCGATCAGAGTGGGCGTCAGTTCGACGCTGAGGTTGTCTCCGTGTTCAGCCTGCTGGATCACGCGACGCTGCTCACGAGCGTCCCGCGCGCCCATAAGCCGATGAACCGATCCCGCCGGCCGGCGACCACGGTCCGCAAGGCAGATCCGCAGGCCTCGGCCACTGTCAGGAGAAAACGCGTGGCGGAGATTCGAGGTTGAGTGGGACCCGCGGACTCCCGTAGCGGCCTGTCTGCGGCGCCGTCTGACAACGTCAGTGCGCAGGCGGCGCGTGCCGCCGGCGCGCCGGCGAGCGTCTCGCTGCTGGTGCTCCGCGTCGGGCGGACCAGCTACGCGATGCCGGTGCACGACGTCATCGAGGTCGTGCAGATGGTCGCCACCACGCCAGCGCCGGACGCTCCGGCGTGGTCCAGCGAGTTGATCAACTTCCGTGGTCGTGTCGTACCCCTGATCGACACGCGCGTGCGTCTCGGGCTGGACCACGTGGAGCCCGATCTTTCGACACCGATCGTGGTGATGCAGATCGGCGAGAACGCGGCAGGCCTGATCGTCGATGAGGTCGTCGACGTCGTCAGCGTGCCGCAGGATCAGCTGCTGTCCCCGGCCCCTGCCACGCCGAGCGCCAGTCTGCTGACGAGCGTCGCGCGCCTTGACGAGCGTCTGATCCTGGTGCTTGACCAGAACCGGATCTGTGACGTCTCGGAGCTCTCCAGTGCAGCGGCCGCATGGCAGATGCAGCCGTGAGCCGCTTGCTCGACTCCGTCGCAGTTAATCGGTTTCGCGACCTGATCCACCAGCGAACCGGAATCTCGCATCCGGAAGCCCGAGTCGAGGAGTTGCCCCACTCGATCACGCGCGCCGCCGCTGAGTTGCGGCTCCGGGATCCCGCCGAGCTGTACGAGCTCCTCGCGCAGCACGATGGCCGCAGTGATGCGCTCGATGCTCTGCTGGCTGCTCTGAATGTCAGCGAGACTTACTTCTTCCGGGACTCGCGGCAGCTTGAGATCGTCGAGCAGCGGATCCTGCCCGAGCTGATCGAGCGGCGCGCTTCGCAGCGGCAGCTTCGCTTGTGGAGCGCCGGCTGTTCGACCGGCGAAGAGGCGTACACGCTCGCGATCATCGTCAGGCGACTGCTCGGCAACAGCACTCCGTGGGATGTGACGATCCTGGCCACCGATATCAACGAGCGTTCGCTCGAGAGCGCGCGGCGAGGGATGTATCGGCCCTGGTCGCTGCGGGGTTGCACGCCGATCGATGTCGCCCCGTACCTGATCCGCGACGGTTCAGACTTTCGAGTCACGCCGTCGATCCGGGCGATGGTCAGGTTTGCGACGCTGAATCTGGCTCAACCGGTTTATCCATCACTGACGACCGGCACCGACGCACTGGACCTCGTCCTCTGCCGCAACGTGGTCATGTACTTCAGCGAGAACGCCAGGCGGGCAGCGCTCGAGCGCCTTGCCGCGACGCTGGCTCCGGGCGGCTTCCTGCTGACAAGCCAGGTCGAGGCCGGTTTCCCCGAGCCGGCCGGTCTGGTGCTCGACCAGCCAGGAGACGCTGTGTACCGAAAGCCAACCCAAACGGCGCGCACCACCGAAGCTGAGCAGGCACGACGTCCGCGGATGCGGACCAGGCCCGCACGACCCGCGATCCGAGAGGCGCGTCGGCGACGGGCACCGCTGACTCCCGACCCTACGCCGGAGATCAACCCGGCTACCCGAGGGTTCGGGATGGCCATCTCGGAGGGAGACTCCGACGCGATCGGTCGGCACTGTCGCGAGGCCCTGGCGCGCTGGCGCGAGGGCTTGGTCGACGAAGCCACCGAGCAGCTGTCACAGGCGGCCGAGGGCCATCCGCTTTCGGCGCCGCTTCACTATCTGCACGGGCTGACCCTGCTCGACACGGGGCGCTCCGCTGAGGCATTGACGGCACTGCGCCGCTGCACATACGCGGACCCGAGCAGCGCCCCTGCGCATCTGGCGCTGGCGTGCGCATGCAGTCGCCTGGGCATGCGTGGCCGTGCCCGCGCGGCACTCGCAACGGCGTCAAGGCTCGCTGCGGAGCTTAGCCCCGAGGACCGGATCGACGCGCACGGCCTGGGCGAGCTCACGGTCGCGGAGATTTTGGAGTTGATTGCCGCACAGCAGCAGTTACTGCTCACCGAAGACATTCGGACCCCATCATTCGCCGTGGCCGGGAAACGCATCGGGCAGGGGGGATTCCATGACAGATGAGCAGCTCGGCCACGCCGATCCCGCCGATCGCCTCACGGAGATGCTCGAACGCCGCGCCGCCGCGCTTGCGCGGCCGCTGATGGAGCCCGAGCCGGGTGACGCTCTGGAGGTCCTGGTGATGACATTTGGTGCCGAGCGCTACGGCCTCGAGACCAGCACCGCCACCGAAGTCGTGATCGGCACGACGCCGACAATGATCCCTGGTGCGCCGCGTTCCTGGCAGGGAATCGTGAACGTGCGGGGAACGCTGTATTCGGTGCTTGATCTCCGGAGCCACCTATCGCTACGACCGACCGAGGGGCCGGGCGCGCCGGTCGGTGTCGTGCTGGTCACCTGCGATGCGGGTCTAACGATCGGCATCGCGCTCGAGCAGCCGCCCGAGCTGCTGCGGATTCAGCGGAGCTCGCTGCGGCCGGCGGCGATCGACCTGGCCGGCTCCGATGACCGCCGGGTCGTGCCTGGAACCGTCACCGATGAGCTCGTCACGCTGCTGGACCTCGAGCTGCTCATGAGTGATTCCAGGCTCGCGGCTTCAGAGGCCCGCGCATGAACCTGCGACGCAAGATTCTGCTCGCGTTCGGCGTTCCGACGATCATCACGGTGATCGTCGGCGTAGTTGCGTTCGCGGCGCTGAACCAGGGCTTGAATACTCAGAGTGAGGTCAACCATTCCGATCAGGTGATCGCGGAGACGAATGTGCTGCTGACCGCAGTGGTGAATGCCGAGACGGGCGAGCGCGGGTACATCATCACCCGTAAGCCAAGCTTCCTCGCCCCATACACGGCCGGCGACCAGGCGATCCTCCGGACAGCAACTGTGCTGCGCTCACTGCTGCACGGCAGGTCCGCACAGCTCTCACGCGTGCAGCAGATCGTGGCGCTGCACCGGCAGTGGCTGAGCAAAGCTGCCGATCCCGAGATCCACGCCGCCCGGACCGGCGGGGTCGCGGCAGCGGCGCCGCTCGTCGCCGACCTGACCGGCAAACGCCTCGTTGACCAGCAACGTGCTGTGATCGGCACGCTCCTCACTGCCGAGCAGCGGCTCCGTGACAGCCGGGTCGCATCGAGCAGCTCGGCGTCGCGGAGAGCGCGAATCACGTTGATCGCGGGCGTCGGCCTCGTGGTGTTGATGGGCTTGCTGATCGGTCTGTTGCTGGCAAAGCGGATGTCGGAGGACGCTGGGGTGGTGACGCGGGCGGCGAAGAGCCTGGCCGATGGCGACACGACGGTCCGGGCCGAGGTCCGCGGCCGTGACGAGCTGGCGGAGCTGGCGCAGGCATTCAACGGCATGGCAGACCGGCTGATTGAGGCCTCCGAGAATGAGCGCGAGCTGCGCGAGGGACTCCAGCGTGCGGTCGGCGAGTACTCGCAGTTTGCGACGCGGGTGGCCTCCGGTGATCTGACGGCGAGCGTCGCCGTCAACGGCGCCGGGGACCTGCAGGTCTTGTCCGAAAACCTGAATGCCATGGTCGCCGGCCTGGCCGAGATCTCCGGTCGAGTGCGAGGCGGCGTCCAGGAGATGCGCAGTGCGACCTCAGAGATCCTTGCCGCGGTCTCGCAGCACACGGTCAGCGCAAGCGAGCAATCCGCCGCAATCAACGAGACTACGGCGACCGTCGACGAGGTCCGTGCCGCGTCCGAGCAGGCCGCCGAGAAGGCCAACGAGGTGGCCGAGCAGGCCGAGATCTCGTTTCAGGTGAGCGACCAGGGCACGCAGGCGGTCGAGACGATCACGAACGCGATGCAGGAGATCCGCGAACGTGTGGACACGATTGCGCGCGACATCATGCTGCTCTCCGAGCAGACGCAGCAGATCGGCGAGATCACGGCCACGGTCAGCGACCTTGCCGATCAGTCCAATATCCTCGCGCTCAACGCGAGCATCGAAGCCGCCAAGGCCGGCGAACACGGCAAGGGCTTCGCTGTCGTCGCAACCGAGGTGCGCAACCTGGCCGAACAGTCCAAGGGGGCGACCGTGCAGGTCCGACGGATCCTCGGCGAGATCCAGCACGCGACCTCTGCGGCGGTGCTCGCGACCGAGCAGGGTACGAAGGTCGTCGAGCAGGGGCTGGATCTCTCCAGCCAGGCGGGCGAGCGGTTCATCAGTCTCGCCGAGACGATCCGCGAAGGCTCCAACGCCGCCAGGCAGATCGCCGCGTCGGCGCAGCAGCAGAAGGTCGGCATGGATCAGATCGCGCAGGCGATGAAGGACATCAACGAGAGCACGCTGCAGTTCGTGGCCGGGGCCAAGCAGGCCCAGCAGGCTGCGGAGGACCTGAACGAGCTCTCGCGCGAGCTCGACGCGGTCAGCGAGCGCTATCAGCTGTGAGGTGAGCGACGGTGGAGCGGCTGGATGCCGACGACCTGCTGGCCCAGCTGATCCCGGTGTTCCTGGCGGAGGCGGACGAGCACATCCAGGCGATGAACAGGCACGTGCTTGCGCTCGAGCGCGGCGTTCCTGTGCAAGCGCGCGGCGAGGTGATCGCGGAGCTGTTCCGTGAGGCGCACAGCCTCAAGGGCGCGGCCAGGGCGGTTCGCCTATCCGAGGTCGAAGCGCTCGCCCATGAGCTGGAGGACTTGTTTGCGCGGGTGCGCGACCGTGAACTCGAACCCGAGCCGGCGGTGCTCGACGGTGCCTACCGGTCACTCGATGCGATCAGCTCAGCGATCGAGCGTTGGCGGGCGCCCCCAGCCCAGGCCCCGGTCAGCAACGCGAGCGAGCTGACGGCGGCGATCGACTCAGACGCTGCTGCGGAGCTCGGCTCCGCGGAAACACCCCTGGAAGCCGAGCTCACGACTGATGGCGGCAGTACAGGGGGGTTTGCCACCGCCGGGCAGCAGGCGGCGGTGGACTCCATGCGAGTCGCGACGGCCAAGGTGGATGATCTGATGGCCGCCGTCTCCGAGTTGCACGTGAGCAGGATCGGCACCGAGCGGCGGCTGGACAACGCGCGTCAGCTCGAGTCGATGCTCGACGAGCTTGACTCGACCCGTACCAACGACCGGCGACGCCTCCTCCAATCCCCGGTCGACCAGGCCGACGCGCATGAGGAGCTCAGCCAGCGCGTCCATGCGACGCGCGCGCATATCACCGCTTTCCGCCACGAACTCGAGGCCGACGCCCGGCGCGACGCTCTGGTTGTCGACGACCTCCGGGATGCTGTTCGGCGCATCCGGATGCTTCCGGTCGCGACCGTGTTCGAGCCGCTGCCACGGATCGTCCGTGACCTCGCCCGCGACGCCGGCAAGGAGGTTCGCCTGTCGCTCTCCGGCGGCGAGACCGAGGTGGACCGCTCGGTTCTGGAAGCGATCAAGGATGCACTGACCCAGCTCATGCGCAACGCCATCGTGCACGGGATCGAGCCGCCGGCAATGCGCGCGGAGGCTGGCAAGGACATCGGGTCGGTCTCGCTGTCGGCACGCCAGGAGGGCGGCATGCTGCTGATCGAGCTACGCGACGACGGCGCCGGAATCGACCTGAAGGCGGTGCGTGCCGAGGCGGTTCGCGAGCGGTTACTGAGCAGCGACGCCGCCGCAGCGCTCCCTGACCGGGACGCCGCGGCGTTGATCTTCCGCCCCGGGCTCTCGACGAGCGCCACGGTCACGGACCTCGCGGGCCGCGGGGTCGGGCTCGACGTGGTGCGCCAGTCGGTTGAGCAGCTCGGCGGCTGGCTCGACGTCGATAGTGCACCGGGGCACGGAACGGCGTTCACGCTGTCGGTGCCGCTGTCCATATCGACGATCAACTGCCTGCTGATCGAGGCGGGTGGGCAGACGTTCGCATTGCCGCTAGGCGCGATCGAGCGCGTGCTGCGCGTCGGTCCCGACGAGCTTGGCCGCGCGAGCGGGCGCTACATGATCCGGCTCGACCACGGACCGGTGCCGCTCGCCGAGCTCGCGACTGTCCTTGCGGTGGACCGCACCGACGCCGCCCTCGCTCCGGCACCGGCCCTGAAGCGGCCGGTGGTGGTGCTGCGCGCGCACGAGCGCGTTGCGGCGTTCGCGGTCGATGCGCTGCTCGACACGCACGAGGTGGTGATCAAGACCCTGCCGCCGCCACTCGTCCGCGTCCAATACGTCACCGGCGCGACCATCCTCGGCTCGGGGGACGTCGCGATGCTGCTCGACGCAGGCGATCTGATCGAGGCGGTGCATGGCGGCGAGTTCGTGACCCTGGGCGAGCCCGGGCCGTCTGACAGCGAGCCGGCGACGATCCTGGTGGTCGAGGACTCGATCACGACCCGAACGCTCGAGAAGAGCATCCTCGAAGCTGCCGGCTACCGGGTCCAGACAGCGGCCGACGGCGAAGCCGGCTGGGATCTATTCAGGTCCGGAGCGTGTGACCTGGTGATCGCCGACATTGAGATGCCGGGGATCGACGGGTTCGAACTGACCGCCAGAATCCGTGGCGACGCTGATCGTCGCGACCTACCCGTCGTGTTGGTCACATCGCGGGACTCCCGCGACGATCACGAACGGGGGGTCGCGGTCGGTGCTGATGCCTACATCGTCAAGGGTGCATTCGACCAGGAACGCCTGCTCGATACGATCAGACGGCTGCTATGACTGACCCGTTGCGAGTGCTGGTGGTCGATGACTCGCCGGTCGTGCGCCGCCTGATCGTGCGGATACTGAACGATGACCCAGGGCTTGAGGTGGTTGCGGAGGCCGGGGACGGCGATGAGGCTGTCCGGATCGCGACCGAGCTGCGGCCCGACGTGATCGTGATGGACTGTGTGATGCCGGTCGTCGACGGGCTCGAGGCAACGCGCCTGATCATGCGTGACTCCCCAACGCCGATCGTGCTGCTCAGCGCCAGCTATCAGTCCGGCGATGTGAGCCGGTCGTTCGCAGCGCTCGAGGCCGGCG
>Ga0307372_10011343_pt1 | contig 11904 bp, 6 predicted proteins | sample OX1MG_FD_202533 | JGI IMG/M metagenome (GOLD analysis project Ga0307372, IMG submission 202533) | Soil microbial communities from Risofladan, Vaasa, Finland - OX-1 | ecosystem: Environmental > Terrestrial > Soil > Coastal area > Acid sulfate soil | place: Finland: Risofladan, Vaasa | collected...
TCGAAACAGCTGCGCACGCTCGCCGAGCGGGCGCGCGACATGCAGCGGGACCAGAACATGGCCAGCAACGTCGATCAGCAGCGCGACATGGACCAGCTCCGGATCCACCTCCACACCATGGCCGATCAGATGGACGCCACGCTGAAGACCATGGAACAGATGCAGAAACGTATGGGCGCGCCGCCGGCTCCGTAATTCCGCCGGAAGCCGAGCGCTCCGCTCGGCACGCATCGCACGGTGCGTCCATGGGCCGTCGTGGGCAGCATGCCCACGGCGGCCCTCGCGCGTGTAGCGCGTCGATCGGGCGTCGACCGCAAGTGGCAACCTCCCCGACATTTTCCGGTCGCGAGAGGACGCCAACGTACGCGTCGCCACGACAGGATTGATGTGGCATACCCGACTTAAGGAAACGCAAAGACGCCGTACCCTTCCTCGTACATCGCCGGGAACCCGTTGCTCCGGAGAGGGCAACGATGCGCCGCGAGCATGATCTGCCGCGCCAACACCGGAGAAACGAGTGGATGCCCGCCGGCACGGGCCGCGGGCCTCCACGCCAAGAGACGGCGGAGCCGCCGAGGATGGAGGCATTTATGAATGCGATGCGGACGTTGCGAACGGCGGGGCTGATAGCCCTCGCCATGGGGGCCGCGCTGATCGGCAGTTGCAGCGACAGCCCCGCGGGTCCCGACAAGGCAGTGATCGTGGCGAAGGTGTCACTCGCCCGGAGCGTGGACAGCCTTCTCGTGGAAGACTCGCTCCCCCTCGCGGTGACGATCGAGAACGCGAGCGGCGTTCCGCTGGCGCGTAATGCGACATGGACGTCGAGCAATCCCACGTTGGCCACGGTCAGTGCGCAGGGCGTGGTCAGGGCGCTCGACGGCGGCGTGGTCACGATCACCGCCACGGTGGACGGAGTCCAGGCCACCACGCAGCTCTATCTATTGGAACGCGTGACCCAGGTGGCGATGAACCTGAACCAGACGCGCGACACGCTGCGCATCCGCGATACCCTGTGGCTGCAGGTGCAGCTGCGGGATCCGCACGGCGCGGCGTTGCAGCGTCAGGTCACGTGGCGGAGCAGCGATTCCACCGTCGTCCGCGTGGGCGTGAAGGATGCCGGGCCGCCGGCGCTCTCCCGCGGCGCGGCCATCGCGTCGGGCGGCCCGCAGCGGAACACCGCGGTGGGCGGATCGCAGGGCTACGTCCTCGCCATGGGGCCGGGCACGGCCGTCGTGACGGTGACCGCGGAAGGGAAGACCGATAGCCTCACCCTGATGGTGGGTGAACCGGTGGCCACGGTGGAACTCTCGCCCGCCAGCGCCGCGATCGGGCTCGGCGCCCGGCTGCGCCTGCAGGCGCGGCTCCGCGATCGCAATCAGGTGGAGATCCAGAGCCAGATCGCCTGGACGTCCAGCGATTCGACTGTCGCGACCGTCGATTCCACCGGTCTCGTGACCGGCATGCATCTGGGCAACGCCACGATCACGGCGACCAGCGAGGGCAAGAGCGCATCGGCGATGATCGCCGTTGTGGCGCCGGCCGCCGGATTCACGGTCCAGCCGGCGACGGTGGTGCTCATGGCCGGCCGCACGTTGCAGTTGGCGTGGACGGTGACCGACCTCTCCGGCGCGCCGGTGACTCGCGTGCCGATGTGGGAGAGCAGCGCGCCCGAGATCGTGTCGGTCGACGCGAACGGATTGGTGACCACGCACGTCGTGGGCACGGCGCAGATCACGGGAACGGTTGACGGCCTCACGGCCGTGGTTCCGGTGAACGTGGTGCCGGCGGCCGCTTCGATGACCATCCAACCGGCGTCGGTGACGCTGGCGATGGGCGAGAGCGTGGATTTCACGGTGACGATGGCGAACGCCGACGGGACGCCGATCGTCGACCGCACCGTGGTGTGGATGACCAGTGAGTCGTTCCGCGTGTTGGTGGACACCAAGGGCCACGCGGTGGCCCGGAACGGCGGCCCGGCGACGGTGACCGCCACGGCGGGCGATCTCTCGGCCACGGCCACGATCAACGTCACGGTCCCGGTGGTCAGCGTGAGCGTCGCGCCGACCGCCGATTCGCTGCTCATCGGCGATACGGTCCGTCTGGTGGGAACGGCGCATGACGCACGCGGCGGCCCGCTGCCCGGCATCTCGATGTCGTGGATGAGCGCGCAGCCGAGCATCGCGACGGTGGACGGAACGGGGCTCGTCACGGCGGTGGCCGAAGGCTCGGCCTCGATCCGCGTCACCCATGGGGAACTCCTCGCCGCGGCATCCATCGCCGTGTTCCGGCATCCGTCCTCGGTGGTGATCAGTCCGCCGCAGGCGCAGGTGCGGATGGGCGATCACATCACGGTGAAGGGCACGCCGAAGGACGAGAGTGGCAACTCGCTGGGAGGCAAGGTCACGTATACCACGAGTGACGCGTCGATCGCGACGGTCAGCACGTCGGGCGTGGTTACCGGTGTGGCCGAGGGGACGGTGACGATCACGGCGTCCAGCGGCGGCAAGAGCGCGTCGGCCCAAGTCACGGTGTCGGGACCGCGGCCGTCGCCGGAGACGGCGTTCGGCAACAACCTCTCGGTGCCGGTGGTGTTCTCCGAGGGCATCGGGATCACCGGTCTCCCGGTGACCGTCGCCGGCGCCCCGAACTATGCCAACACCGGGCTGCGCCCGGGCGCCACCGAGAATCTGGTGGTCAATGGATTGCCGTACTTCTACGCCGGCAATGTGAGTGACTGCACGTGGCCGGACGGCACGAAAGCCTACTGCCAGAAGGGGCTCAACGCCTGGCAGGCGCAGTGGCTCGACGGATCCGCCGCGCTGCAGCACGCGTCCGCGACGTGGGGCGACAACATCATCAGCCAGTCCCTCCAGACGTCGGCGCCCGTGCGCGTCGAGGTGTCGCTGAACGATCTCACGAGCGGCACGCTCTCCGGATTCAACATGCAGGTGGTGTCGGGCACCGGCAGCACGGAATCGCAGGGCACGAATGGCGTGACGGCCGCGATGACTCCGACGATCTACTCCGTGATGCCGCACCTGATCGTGTCGAAGCTGGACACGTCGGGCGGCAATGCGGTTGGCAGTCCGCTGGTCGACAAGCGAGTGATCGACGCGCTGGGGGCCGAGGAAGGCCCAGGCAATTTCGCGGCCGAAGTGAACGTTGGTGGGAAGATCGTGTACGGCTACAACCTGCGGGTGAGCGAGGCCGGTTGGTACCGGGTGGCGTTCGTGCTCGAGGGTTCGGCCACCAACGGCGTCATCAACGCGACCCGCAACGTGACCATCGACGCGCTCACCAACTCGGCGACCGAAGAGGAGTCGGGTGGATCCGGTGGGTCCGGCAGTGGCTCGGGGGGTTCGAGCACGGGGACCAAGCCGGCTCCGCACCTGGCGGGCGATGGATCGTCCACGTGGATCGATATCTATATCGGCACGGGCTCCGGGAGTGGTGAGGGTGGCGGTGGCAGCGGCGGTGGAGACACCGGCGCCGGCAACAACCTGTCGGTCCCGATCACATTCGCCGAAGGTCTCGGACTTGGTGGTCTGCCGGTGACCGTCGACGGCGCGGCCAACTACGTCAACACGGGCCTGCGCCCCACGGGCGGCACGGAGCCGGTCGTGGGTTCGCTGCCCTACTTCCCGACCAGCTACAACGTGTCCAACTGCTCGCTGGGCGGCACGCAGTACTTCTGCCAGGGCGGGGCTCCCGTCTGGCAAGCGCAGTGGTTCGATGCGTCAGGACAGGCGTCGCGCGACGCGCAAGTGGCGTGGGGCGACAACCTGTTGACCAACCACTTCAACACGCACGCCAACGTGCACGTCGAAGTGTCGCTCACCGACCTGACCACGCCGGCCATGCAGGGCTTCAACATGACGGTGATTTCTGGCACGGGCTCCACCGAGCTGAAGGGCACCGACGGCACCACGGGCACGTTCTCGCCGATGGTGTACACGCGCGGCGCCAGGCTCAAGGTGGAGTTGCTGGACAGCGCGACCCACGAGCCCAGATACACGCTGTTCGACAAGGGCCTCTGGGAGCTCGTCGACGGATCGGGACAGTTCTCGACCGAGGTCTCGATGGGAGGGACGCTGGTGTATTCGTACAACCTGCTCATGGAACAGATCACGGTTCCAACAGAAGTGGGGCACAAGTACGGGTGGTATCGCTTCACCTTCTCCATCGACGGGTCGGCACCGGTCACTCCGAACGTGCGCATGACACTGCTCGCAGGCGGAGGCGAATCAGGGACCACCGAGGAAGGGGGCGGAACGGGCGGCAGCGGATCGGGTGGCAGCGGATCCGGCGGCATTCCCTCGAAGAACGTTCCCACGCTGAACGTCGGAGCCCAGTCGACGTCGATCGACATCTGGGTCGACAAGGGCAGCGGCAGCGGTAGTCACCTGTAGTCCGGCCCGAAGGGCGCCGGGGGGTTCGCCCCCCGGCGTTCTTCTCTCTGGCGGCGGTCCGTCGCCGGATCTCCATGGAGGGATAATGACTCGCACAGCGCGCACGGCCGCCGTCGCGGCAGCCTGCCTGACTTTCATAGCACTCGCGGCGCCCGGCGCCGCGCGGGCCCAGACGGTGGACTACCGGGTCTCGGCCGGCTACTCGACGGGTTCCTACATCTTCAGCGGCACCGCATGGAGCGCCGTGATGTTCCACGGGCTCGACGTGCAGGCGGGCCGCTTCCGGTTCTCGGCCTCCGTCCCCATCGTGGCGCAGAACAACACCGCGCTCACGTACATCGGCGGGGTGATCGTACCCACGGGCGGGCCCGACGACGCGGCCGTGGCCGCGCGCCGCAAGGGGCAGCCGGTGGACATGGGCGCCGGGATGGGGCAGTACGGACAGGGGGCGACGAAGGGGCAGGGAGGGCCGTCCGGACAGGGCGGCCAGCGCGGCGGGGTGGGTGCGTTGGCGGCCGCCGCGGCCACCGACACATTCACCGTGACGCAGCCCGGGAACACGCAGGTGAACGTGGGCGATCCCGTGTTCACCGGCGACGTGGCGCTCTACCGCGGCGACGGGCTGGTGCGCAACATGAGCGTTCACGCATTCGCCAAGGCGCCGGTGGCGTCGGTGGCGTCGGGCGTGAGCACCGGCAAGTGGGACTACGGCGGCGGCGCGTCAGTTTCGCTGGGCTCGGCGCGCACGTTCTTCTTCGCCGATGCCTCGTACTGGGTGCTGGGCGACATGCCCGCACTCGAGTTGATGGACAATGTGACCTACGGTCTGGGGCTGGGCCAGTCGTTGGGCGAGGGCCGGTGGTCGGTGCTCGCCTCGGCGTCGGGCTCGAGCCAGGTGATCAGGAACGTGGATCCGCCGCTGTCCGCCGGCGTGAGCCTGGGGTATCGTCATTCGACGGCACAGTCGCTCACGGCGGGCGTCAACTTCGGGCTGACCGAATCGGCGCCCAAGGTCTCGGCGACGATCGGGTGGCGGATCTTGCTCCTGGGCACCCCATAGTCCCGCCGGGCGCGTGACGGCCCCCGGGGTTCATGCTACTATCCATGCCACGCGCGCACTCCGCTCGGTATGGTAGGACGCCTCCAGGGTGAGCCCCCAGAGTAAGCACGCACCGCCCGCCATTCACATCGCGCCGCTCCTCGCCGAGGTAGCGGTGCTGGATGCTCCCGGGGCCCTGGCTCGCCTCGGGAGCGATTCGCAGGGACTGAGCGAAGCGGAGGCGGCGGCTCGCCTCGTGGCCGAGGGGCCCAATCAGATTGCCGAGTCCGAGCACGTCACCTGGTGGCAGCGGGTGCTGCGCGCGCTGCGCAATCCGCTCGTCATCCTGCTCGCCGTGCTCGCGTCGGTGTCCGTGGCCACGGGCGATCCGCGAGCGGCGTCGATCATCGGAGTGATGATCGTGATCGGCGTCTCGCTGCGATTCGTGCAGGAGGCGCGGGCCGATCGCGCGGCCGACGCGCTCAAGGCGATGATCCACGTGACGGCCACGGCTGTCCGCGATGGCGAGGCGCGTGAGATCCCGTTGCGCGAGATCGTGCGTGGCGACGTGGTGCAGCTCGCGGCCGGCGACATGATCCCGGCCGACCTCCGCGTGCTCACGGCCCGCGATCTGTTCGTGAACCAGGCCAGCCTCACCGGCGAGTCGCTGCCCGTGGAGAAGTTCCCGGCCCCCGTGGTGGCCGGGACCGCGTCCGCGTCGGCGGTGGACTGGCCCGATCTCTGCTTTCTGGGCACGAGCGTGGCCAGCGGCGCCGCCACCGGCGTCGTGGCGGCCACCGGCCCCCGCACGTACTTCGGGAGCCTGGCCGGCGCGCTGGCCGATCCCGAGGAGGAGACGAGCTTCGAGCGCGGCGTGAGCGGCTTTACCTGGCTCATGATCCGCTTCATGGCCGTGATGGTGCCGCTGGTGTTCCTGATCAACGGCGTGACCGGGCATGGGTGGCGCGAGGCCTTCGTGTTCGCGCTCGCCGTGGCGGTGGGGCTCACGCCCGAGATGCTGCCGATGATCGTGTCGGTGTGCCTGTCGCGTGGGGCGGTGGCGATGTCGCGCAAGCAGGTGATCGTCAAACGGCTGGCCGCCATCCAGAACTTCGGGGCCATGGACGTGCTGTGCACCGACAAGACCGGCACGCTCACCATGGACCTTGTGACCCTGCAGCACCATTGCGACGTGGCCGGCCAGGAGAGCGAGCGGGTGCTGCTCGATGCCCTGCTGGTGAGCCACTTCCAGACCGGGCTGCGCAACCTGCTCGACCGGGCGGTGGTGCGATTCGCCGACGAGCACGGCACGAAGATCCCCGCCGGCTACGCGTTGCTGGACGAGTTGCCGTTCGATTTCGTGCGCAAGATGATGTCGGTGCTCGTGGCCACGCCCGAGGGCACGCGCCGGCTGCTCGTGAAGGGCGCCCCCGACGATGTGCTGGGGCGCTGCACGGCGTTCGAGGCGGCGGGCGCGGTGACGCCCATCGACCAGACGGTACTCACCCAGGTGCGCGGCGCGTACGAACGGCTGAGCGCCGACGGATTCCGCGTGCTCGCGGTGGCGACGCGCGACGTGCCGGCGCGCGAGCACTACACCACGGCGGACGAGTGCGACCTGGTGCTCGTGGGGTACGTGGCGTTTCTCGATCCGCCCAAGGAGAGCGCCGGCCCCGCGATTGCCGCCCTCCGCCAGCACGGCGTGACCGTCAAGGTGCTCACGGGCGACAATGAAGTCGTCACGGCGTGCGTGTGCCGCCAGGTGGGGCTGCCCGCCGAGGCTCCGCTGCTCGGGCCCGCCATCGATGCGATGAGCGACGACGCCCTCGGCGCGGCCGTGGAGCGGACCAGCGTCTGCGCGCATCTGTCGCCGGCGCACAAGCAGCGGATCATCCAGGTACTGCGCGCGCGCGGGCACGTGGTGGGATACCTCGGCGACGGCATCAACGATGCGCCGGCGCTGCGCGCCGCGGACGTGGGCCTGTCGGTGGATTCGGCCGTGGACGTGGCCAAGGAATCGGCGGACATCATCCTCATGGAGAAGAGCCTGCTCGTGCTCGACGACGGCGTGCAGGAGGGGCGCAAGGTATTCGCCAACATCCTCAAGTACGTGCGCATGGGGGCGAGCTCGAACTTCGGCAACATGTTCAGCGTCATCGGGGCGAGCGCTGTGCTGCCGTTCCTGCCGATGGCGCCCATCCAGGTGCTGACCAACAACCTGCTCTACGACGTCTCGCAGGTGCCGATTCCGGGGGACCACGTGGACCCGGAGCAGGTGGTGGCGCCGCATCCGTGGTCGGTGGACCGGATCCGGCGGTTCATCCTGGTGGTCGGGCCCATCAGCTCGGTGTTCGACTACACGACGTTCGCCGTGATGTGGTTCGTGTTCGGGGCGCGGGACGGGGCGCACGCGGCCCTGTTCCAGACGGGCTGGTTCGTGGAGTCGCTGATGACGCAGACCCTGATCATCCACGTGATTCGCACGCGCAAGATCCCGTTCCTGCAGAGCCGCGCGAGCTGGCAGTTGATGGCCACGACGCTGCTGGTGATGGCGATCGGGGCGTGGCTGCCGGTGTCGCCGTTCGCGGCCTCGCTGGGCCTGACCCGGCTGCCGTCGGCGTACTGGGGCTATCTGGCGGTGACGCTGGTGTGCTACCTCGGCGTGACGCAGGGCGCCAAGACCCTGCTGGCGCGCAGAGGCTGGATCTAGCGCCGGCGGCCGGCAGGCGGCCTTGTCTGTACGCGTCCCGAGGGTAGTGTTGTCTCGTCCAGATCCGGAAGCGCGATCATGCCGTCCGTCCGTCCCGTTCTCATGGTGTTCGTTGCCGCCGCGCTCACGGCTTGCGCCGCGGAGCCGAAGGCGCCGCCCCCTCCGGCCTACGCACCGCACGCGCGCTACGTGACGGTGACCACCGTGGCGCTGATGGTCAAGGAAGACGCCGGCGTCCTGCCATTCCTGAAGAAGGACTTTGCCAAGGGCGGAGTGCTCGACGGCAAGGAGGTGTACGGCTTCGAGCCGAGCACGATCACCGTCGTGGCCGGCGACACGATCCACTTTCACTTCGTGAATCCGGAAGACGACGAACACAACTTCGTGCTGCACGATCTGTTCGTGAAGTTGCCGGGCCAGACGGTGGTGGACACCACCTACGTGGCCCGGGCGCCCGGGATCTACGACTTTGCGTGCGCCATCCCGGCTCACCTGCCGATGATGCACGGCCAGCTGGTGGTGTTGAGTCCGTCCGCGGTGAGCGCCCAGTGACGTCCGTCCGGCGGAGTCGCCGCGCATGATGTTCCTGTCGCGCGGGCTCCGCGATCGGTTCCGGCGCATCCTCCCGGAATTCATCAAACGTCCATTGCGCGGGCGCCTGTACGGCTTCGTCCCCGCGCGCTCGGCGCTGCGCGCGGCCATCCACGAGGCGGCCGGCGGCAGCATCGTGACGGTGAACGGCTCGGTGGAGCTGCGGGTGCCGGCCAGCGCGCTGCCCGACGTGCGGTACCATCTGGTGGACAACGGCGAATCCATGGATGAGATCGCCAACCTGCTCCAGGTGGCGCGCGAGCCGGGCGGGCTCCTGTTCGACGTGGGCGGCCACAAGTCGCTGCTGTCCGAACTGTTCTGCCTGGCGTCGCCGCGGAACCGCGCGATCAGCTACGAGCCGTCGCCCTCGCTCCGGCGCGATGCGGCCCAGATCCGGTCCCTCAATGGTCTCGACGACCGGCTGGTGCTGAGCGCCAACGCGATTGGCGACCGGTCGTGTCGCGTGGCCGGGTACGTGGATGGCAACGGGCTGATCGCGTTCCCCGTGGAGTTCACCACCCTCGACGCCGAATGCGACCGGCTGGGGGTGAGCCCCGAGGTCGTGAAGATCGACATCGAGGGGTTCGAGGACCAGGCGCTGGCCGGCGCCGAGCGCCTGCTGGCCGAGCACCCGCCCATCCTGCTGCTGGAATTTCACCTGGATCTGCTGGAGCAGCGCGGCGTTCGCCCCCGCGACCTGCTGGCCGGCCTGGAGCGTCGCGGCTACGGCTTCTTCAGCACCACCGGCCGGCGCCTGTCGGCCCGCGACGTGTACGGGTCGGCACGGGCGGTGATGCGGTTCATGGCTCGGCCGGCCTCGGCGCGGTAGACATTTGGCGCGGCGGCCGCCGCCGCTTCCATCGCGGGCCCGGATTGCGCATTTTCCGAATGCCGTCCTCACCCTCCGCCCCCGGGTCCCCTCATGCGTTCCTCCCTCATCGCGCTCGCCGGCGCGTTGGCTTTCGTGTGCACGGCCGGCGCCCAGACCTACTCGCCCTCCAGCGGCGTGCGCTACCATCGTCTGCTCATCCGCAACGCGCTGCTCATCGACGGCGCCGGCAACCCCACGCGCGGCCCGGTGGACATCGTCGTCGAGGGAAAGACGATCACCGGCGTGTACGCCGCGCACCCGGTGGCCGAGTCGGGGAGCGCCATGCCCACGCTGGACGGCGGCAACTTCGACCGCGTGATCGACGCCACCGGCATGTACGTGATGCCGGGCATCATCGACGTGCACTCGCACATCCAGTTCGACCGCGGCGGCATCCCGATGCCGCACGACTACGAGTTCAAGCTGCTGCTCGCCCACGGCATCACCACCATCCGCGATCCCGGTTCGATGCAGGGCCCCGACACGATCGTCCACTACGCCAAGCTCTCGGACGAGAATCTGATCTCGGCGCCGACGATCATCCCGTACGTGGTGGTGCAGTCGGAGTACCCCGACTCGGTGCGGGCCCAGGTCCGCCATGTGAAGGCCATCGGCGGCAAGGGGCTCAAGGTGTTCATCAACCGGCCCGACGTGTGGGACGCGATCTCCGACGAGGCCCACAAGCTGGGGCTGCCCATCGCCACCGACATGAAGATCCAGGAGACCGACGCCATCCGGGCGTCGCAGCTCGGGGTGGCCTCCATCGAGCACTGGTACGGCATTCCCGACGCGGCCACGCCGGGCCCGCAGAACTTTCCCGACTACTACAACTACGACAACGAGGCCGACCGCTTCCGTTGGGGCGGCGACATCTGGCGCCAGGCCGATCCGGCCCGGCTGTCGGCGGTACTCGACACCATGCTCGCGCATCACGTGACCTGGGACCCGACGTTCGCGATCTACGAGGCGAACCGGGATCTGGGCAAGGCGCAGAACGAACCCTGGTTCAGGGACTACGCGCTGCCGGCCATGTTGAAGTTCTACCAGCCGAACCCCGGCGCCCACGGCTCCTACCAGGCCGACTGGACCACCGCCGACGAGGTGATGTGGCGCAACAACTACCGCATCTGGATGCACTGGGTGCGCGAGTACGCGGCGCGCGGCGGCAACGTGACGGTGGGCTCCGACGCGGGGTTCATCTATGCGTTGTACGGGTTCACGACGATTCGCGAGATGGAGATGCAGCAGGAGGCGGGGTTCCACCCGCTGGAGGTGATCCAGCACGCCACCTCCAACGGCGCCAAGCTGCTGGGGCTGCCGCGCACCGGCGTGGTGCGCACCGGGTTCGACGCCGACCTCGCGATCGTGGACGGCAATCCGCTGCACAACATGAAGGTGCTGTACGCCCTGGGCATGGACGTGCCGGGTCCGGACGGCAAGCTCGTGCACCGTGGGGGCGTGCGGTACACCATCAAGCAGGGCATCGTGTTCGACGACCATCAACTCCTGGCTGACGTGCGCTCCATGGTGCGCCAGGCCAGGGCCAACACCGCAGGGGAGAAGAGTCGATGAGTGTGCGTCTGTCGCAGCTGGCCCAGGGCCTCGTGGGGTCCGAGATCCTGAAGATCGCCGCCGAGGTGCGCGAGCTCGTCGCGCAGGGGCGGCCGCTCTGCAACCTGACGGTGGGCGACTTCTCGCCCACCGAGTTCCAGGTGCCCGAGCGGCTGGCGCGGGGCGTGGCCGACTACGTGGCCAAGGGGCAGACCAACTATCCGCCGTCCAACGGCGTGCTGGAACTGCGCAAGGCGGTGGCGGCGTTCTACAAGCGCGGGCTCGGGCTCGACTACCCGGTGGACGGCATCGTGATCACGTCGGGCGGGCGGCCGGTGATCCACGGCATCTTCCAGACCGTGGTCAATCGGGGCGACCGCGTGGTGTATCCGGTGCCGAGCTGGAACAACAACCACTACACCAGCATCGTCGGTGCCCAGGCGGTGGAGATCGCGTGCGGGGCCGACACCAACTTCCTGCCCACGGCCGCGATGTTGAAGGCGGCGGTGCGGGGCGCCACGCTGCTGTCGCTCAATTCGCCGTCCAACCCCACGGGCACGATGTTCTCGGCCGAGCAGCTGGCCGACATCTGCGATCTGGTGCTCGAGGAGAACGCGCGGCGCGGCCCCGACGACCGGCCGCTGTACGTGTTGTACGACCAGATCTACTGGATGCTCACCTTCGGCGGCGGCCGGCACGTGAATCCGGTGAGTCTGCGGCCGGAGATGGCCAG
>Ga0307372_10011345_pt1 | contig 11901 bp, 10 predicted proteins | sample OX1MG_FD_202533 | JGI IMG/M metagenome (GOLD analysis project Ga0307372, IMG submission 202533) | Soil microbial communities from Risofladan, Vaasa, Finland - OX-1 | ecosystem: Environmental > Terrestrial > Soil > Coastal area > Acid sulfate soil | place: Finland: Risofladan, Vaasa | collected...
GTGTACTACAGAGCGTGTCGGAGGGGGGACTTGAACCCCCACGAGTTTGCACTCACTAGCCCCTCAAGCTAGCGCGTCTGCCTATTCCGCCACTCCGACGTGACCAACACATTGCCCCTTACGGGCTAGAAGAGATTAGCGCAACGCCAGCACGACGTCGCGACCGATCCTCGGCCACCATAGGCGGTCTAACCCGGAAGAGTAGTTGTGGTCGTTGGTGGCGGGCTCGACTGAATTGCCCAGTTTTGTGCGTTCCACATGGGGCCGAGCCAACCTTGGGAGTTCGCGAGATTCAGCACGCGCATGTTCGAGACAAAACTGACAGGCATCTGAAAGAGCGGCAATGCGGGAAGCTCTGCCCAGATCGCAGTGTCAATCTGGTTATACGTCGTAACAGCACCGGCGTTCAGCTCCTGAGAGGCATCATTGAAGAGTTGGGCAACCTTGGGATCCTCATAGCCAAAGACGTCACGCGTTACAACTCCCGCGTTGACAGCCGCTGGCTCAGTGCCACTTGGAGTCAACACAGATGTCCCGATCGTCGGAGCTGCCACTACTGCACCATTCGTAGTGTCAACAGGAATAACGACCGGTCCGACTGGACTCGTATAGAGCTGCACATTGGTCGAGAGAAACTGGGACATGAGATAGGGCGCGATTGCTAGCTGATAGTTCCCCTGCGGCAACCGGTTTGCCAACAACTCGCTTGATGGGACGTTGTCGATCGTGACCTGAATGCCAATCTGCAGGAGCTGGGCCTGAATATACGCCTCAATGTTTGCGACAATGTCGTTTCCGGATGGTCCAACAAGAGAGAGAACAATCGGCTGGCCAAGCACCGAGCGCGCGATTCCATCAGTCCCGATTGTGTAGCCGGCCTGTGCGAGCTGAGTCGCGGCCTGTGCGAGATTTACCGGTTCATAGGTGCTGTCGTTGGGTTGACTGCCCTGATATCCATAAGGAAAGATGTGATTCGCCGCAACATTGTTGAATGGGGTGATCATGCCAACGGTGTCGGAAACGATCTGATGTCGATCGATTGCCTCTGCGATCGCCTGGCGCAGATTGAGATCCAACAGCGTCGAATCGGCGAGGTTGAAATCAAGCTGATACAGGATCGGTCCCGGCTGGGTGGACTCGATCAGACTTGTGCTGGTGATCACGGTGTTGTCGACCTTGGGTCCCGGAACCACCGCTCCCATGTCAACCCGCCCCGTTGCGAGCGCTCGAAGCATCGCGGTTCGAGTGCGCTCGACTTTGAACACAATTCCCGCAACGCGCGCAGGCGGTCCCCAGTAATGCGGATTGCGCTCGAGAGTGATCTGTCTCCCGGGAATGACTTGGACAATCTTGAACGGGCCGCCAGAGACAAAATTCGCCGCTGTAAATTGAGCAAAGTCGGAGTTCCAACCGGCGAAATCTTTGGCGATGTGCGCCGGGATCAAGTTGGTGAACAGTGCCTGCCAGTCTGCATAGGGCTGGTAGAAGACAACGGTGACCGTTTTCCCCTTGTTTGATCCCGTGATGCTCGCGATGTCCTCGTATCCATTAATCGGATCAGCAGCAGAAAGTGATGGACCAGAAAGCAGCTGCATCTTCCAGTTGTAGATGAAGTCCGCGGCGGTAATCGGTACACCATCGGACCACGATGCCTTGCTTGCAAGGTGATAGACGATGGTCTGAGGAGAGTTACTCACGAGCTCTGCGGGGTCCACGCCTGCAAGCAGTCCCTCACAGACGCTCGAGACATTTTCCGGACACTGCGGGGCATTGAAATTATTCAACAGGAATGTCTGGGGCCAGACGGTAGCCACAACCATAGCGGTGACCTGATTTGATCCGTCGACCGTCGAAGGGTTGAAGTTGCTCGGGAGCGAGGGCACCCCAACGATGACCACCCCGTCCGGGTTGAGGACGATCTGGGTCGCAACTGTCGTTGCGGTGGTGCTAGTCGCCTGAGTCGCTACAGATCCACAGGCCGTACAGGCAAAGATCAGTCCCGCTAAGGCAAGAGCAGCGGACTTACTCAGCCCCACCGCAGACCAATGATGATCGTGGTGAATGCAAAGATCACCGCAAAGGCGATAGTAAGACGGTCAAGGTTCTTTTCCGCGACAGTCGAACCTGCAGCTGCCGATCCCACCGAAGATCCAAACATGTCCGAGAGTCCACCACCGCGACCACTGTGCAAAAGGATCAACATGATGAGTGCAAACGAAGAGAGAACCTCAACGGCAACAATTGCGTCTGTCAGCACCTGCAGAGACCTCCGAAAAAATGGTCAGGCGCGCACCTGACCGACCATTCAGGCTATCAGCTCACCCGTCTTTGCCTCCCCTCAGCGGACGAGTTCGTGACCTGCGTGAACAATCGCCATGAATTTGGTCGCATCGAGGCTTGCCCCACCAACTAACAAGCCATCCACGTTCTTCGCCTTGAGAAGTTCTGGCGCATTTTCGGGGTTGACGGATCCTCCATACTGAATGAGACATTCGTCAGCAACAGGACCCGCAATTTCGCCGATTACCGCACGGATCGCGCTGCACATCTCCATTGCGTCCTGAGGACTTGCCGTCTCGCCCGTGCCGATCGCCCAGAGCGGCTCGTACGCGATCACACAGGTAGCGACCTGCTCAGTTGGCCGGTCCTCGAGCGCTGCCCGGAGCTGGCGGGCAACAACCTCTTTCGCCCGGCCCTCGCTGCGCTCGTCCACGCTCTCTCCAACACAGAGAATTGGCCGCATTGCATTCCTCAAGATCGCATCGACCTTGCGGCGGACAATCTCGTCGGTTTCGCCCAACAGGGTCCTCCGCTCGGAGTGTCCAGCGATCACCAAGGTCACTCCGAGTTTCGCGAGCATCTCCGCACTGATTTCGCCGGTGTAGGGACCTCGGTCTGCAAAGTGACAGGTCTGCGCGCCAAGTGCCAGCGGGAGATGATCAGACTCAACGGCAGTCTGTACGGTGCGAATCGAGGTGAACGGAGGATGCACGCTTACCTCGCGATGATTTGGTACACCCTGGGCGCGCAACAGTGCAGCGAGCTCCTGGATGAGCTTGATCGACTCGTAGTGGTTCTCGTACATCTTCCAATTACCACTGATGAGAATGGAGCGTTTAGCGGTCACCACACCACCTTAGAAGAGGCTCGATCGCGAAAAAGCGACTTCTCCCGGGAGATCGTCGGAACTTTTATCAAGGACGGACAGAGTTGCGCAGCGCCGCGATGCCACACAGGTCCCCCTGCTCGATGAACTCCATCGAGGCACCACCTCCTGTCGATACATGGTCGATGTAGTCCTCAAGCGTGAAGGCATCGATTGCCGCTACCGAGTCGCCGCCACCAACGACCGTGAATCCCTCGCACGCCGCCACGGCCTCTGCGATTGCCCGGGTTCCCGCGCAAAAGCGGTCGTCTTCGAACACGCCCATTGGGCCATTCCACAGCACGGTTTTCGCAGATGCGATCTGCTCGGTATAACGCGCCGCAGAAAGTGGACCGATGTCATGGCCGCAGAATCCACTCGGAATGTCGCGACCAACTTCACGTACCTCGCCGGTCGCTTTGTTGATCACCACCGCGTCGAGCGGGAGGAAGATCCGCGTCGGACCCTCAAGGAGCTCGCGACAAGCTTCGACCTGTGAGGCATCAAACAAAGAATCACCGATCTCATGACCAAGTGCGGCCAGAAAGGTGTACGACATCCCTCCGCCAACGATCAAGGTGTCGACCTTGGTCGACAACGCGCGCAACACGGCAAGTTTGTCGGAGATCTTTGCCCCTCCAACGACTGCGACAAACGGCCGATTCGGAGCGGTGATGAGTCCACTCAGGACCTCTGCCTCTCGGGCGAGCAATCTTCCAGCGGCAGAGGGCATCCGGGTCGGGGGACCTATGACCGACGCGTGTGGCCGGTGCGAGACCCCAAATGCATCGTTGACGTAGTAGTCGTGCTTGTCGACAAGCCAGTCGACAAATGCCGGGTCATTTGCCTCTTCACCTGGATCAAAGCGAAGGTTCTCGAGCAACGTGACGCCGGGCACGAGTTCGTTGAGATACGCGCGAATCGGCTCGACGCTGAGCTCGGGAACAAACTTTCCGCCCGGACGATCAAGGTGCGTACACACAGTGACACGCGCTCGGTGATTGATCAGATAGGTCAGCGTCGGCACAGCCTCGCGGATACGAAAACGATCGGTGATGACTCGGTTTCCATGCTCGTCGACACGCAACGGAACATTGAAGTCGACTCTGACGAGAACGCTCTTACCGGCCAGGTCAGGAAGGTCCTCAAGTTCGGGGAGGAGATGACTCACGATCTGCCGATAATCGCAATCAGGTCGGCGAGTCGGTTCGAATATCCCCACTCGTTGTCATACCAACCAAAGACCTTCACGAGTGCCGTCCCATCAGGCAGTGCCAACGCCATTGTCAGCTCCGAGTCAAAGATACATGAGGACGGGTTCCCCACGATGTCGCTCGAGACAATCGGGTCGGTCGTGTATTCTAAAACCGACGAAAGGGGCCCGGACTTTGACGCTGCAGCAAAGGCTTCATTGATCTGTGCCACTGAGACGGATGCGCCAACGATCGCCGTGAAATCGGTGATTGAGCCAACTTGCACGGGCACGCGGAGCGACTGGCCGTCGAGGCGGCCCTTCATCGACTCCATGACAAGACTTGTCGCGCGGGCTGCTCCGGTCTGGGTCGGAACAATATTGACAGCAGCAGCGCGAGCCCTTCGCATGTTGTCTCGTGCGAGATCAAGAAGCTCCTGGTCGTTGGTGTAGGCATGCACGGTGGTCATCAGACCATGGCGTACCTCAAAGGCATCATCTAGCACCTTGACCATTGGCACGAAGCAATTGGTCGTACATGAGGCGTTTGACACCACGAAATGCGAGGCCGGATCAAAGCTCTGGTCATTGACTCCGACGACAAAGGTCGCATCGGCACCATCAGTAGGGGCAGAGACAACGACGCGACGCGCTCCGGCCTCGATGTGCATGCCAGCCTGGTCGCGCTTGGTGAATCGTCCGGTTGACTCGACCACCACATCGATTGCAAGATCCTTCCAAGGGAGGTCCCTCGGATCACGTTCCGCGTAGACGGCAATCGCTCGGCCATTGACGACAATCCCTCGACTATCAACTTCAACCGTTCCCGGGAATCGGCCATGGGAGGAGTCGTAGCGCAACAGATGTGCATTCGTTTCGATCGAGACCAGATCGTTGATCGCGACGACCTCGATCTCTGAATTGGCTGTCGATGCCGCCCGCAAAAAGTTCCGTCCAATACGGCCAAAGCCGTTAATAGCTACCCGTACGGTCATGCCGTCACCGTCCGAAAACCTGTACGCGCCGCGCGTCTCCGCGCAACGACTTACTGCCCCATTGCAGTCGAGACAATCTGCCCTAGAAAAGCCGTTCGTGCAACAACCGCCTGCTCATCATCACATTTACCTCATAAAGCGCAGGTCAGAGGGTTCCCGAGAAGACAAAGATGCAGGCAGCCCGATCGCTCAGCCAAGCAGGGATACGAGCTCAGAGGCGAGCAGGTTTACATCATGGACCGCTCCGTTTGCGCCTGAAAGCGAGGCAATGTGCAGACTAACGCTTTCGGGCACCTCGCCGAGCTCGATCTCGTCTGTATCGGCGATCACGACATCAGGCGTGATGCCATGTTCGATCAGTGCCTTGACATGGTGGCCCACGCTATAACCAGTCGTCTCGGGAATCTGCGGTCGCAGGTTGCAGACGTAAACGATCTTTGCGTCGCTGAAATGCAACGCGTCACACAGATCTCTCGGGACTAGCGCGGCAAGCACGCTGGTGTAGAGCGAGCCAGGTCCAAGTACGACCATCTCCGCCTCTTTGATCGCTCGAACTGCGCCCTCTGGCGAATGCGCGTCGGCCGGAGTGAGCGAGACCCGCGTCACGCCTTCAGTTGCCATGATCCGCACCTGACCTGCGAGCTCTGCGTCGAGCGTGGAGGCACACAGCGTCACGGGAATCGTCGTAGCTGGCCACACCGCTCCGACAGTGTCGAGCAGGCGACACGCCTCGCCGACGGCTTCGACGAAATCACCGGTCGTTACCGCGAGTGCCGCGAGCAAAAGATTGCCAAACGCGTGCCCCTCAAGTTCACCGGCACCAAAACGGTGCTCGAGCGCGTCTCCAAGTGGCGACCGCCCTGGCAAAAGAGCGTCGAGGCATCTGCGCAGATCGCCTGGGGCGGGAATGCCAAAGGCCTCGCGCAGCCGTCCACTTGAACCACCGTCGTCTGCCACCGAGACAATCGCAGTGACGGAGTTCGCGAACTGACGTATTGCCGCGAGACTCTTCGCCTGCCCATGTCCGCCACCGATCGCCACCACCCGCGGGCCATCGGGATTGCGCTCACTCTGGCGCGTCGCAGCGCTCACCTTTTCCACCTCGACTGATCGATCACATTGCCCTCGACTACCGCTCGATATCGCGGTGATGCACATTTGGATGAAATCCCAGTTCCTTGATCCTGGTCGCCAGCTCTTCTGCGATTACCACCGAACGATGGTGTCCGCCGGTACAGCCAATCGCGATCGATAGATACGCCTTGCCCTCTTTCGCATAGGCGGGCAACAAAAAGGTAAGCAGATCAAACACGCGATCGAGAAACTCCTGGGACTCCTCTGACGCAAGGACAAACTGACGCACTGGTTCGTCAAGACCTGTGAGGTTGCGGAGTTCGTCGACCCAGTGCGGATTCGCAAGGAATCGACAGTCAAGCACGAGGTCAACATCAAGCGGAAGACCGTGCTTGAAGCCGAATGAAAGGACCGCTGTCTCCATTCCTCCACCCGAACTGTCATCGACAAAGAGATCTGAAAGTCGTTGGCGCAGCTCGTTGATGTTCACCGAACTCGTATCGATCACGACATCGGCGCTTTGGCGAATGTCTTGCAAAAGGGTGCGCTCGGTACGGATCGCGTCAAGCAGCGTCGGCGCTTCGACCGGATGTCGACGTCGCGTCCCCTCAAACCTGCGCACCAGTACCTCATCTGATGAATCAAGGAACAGCATCCGAACTCGTGCTCCCGTCGCACGCAGTGCCGCGACGATTGCGTTCAAGTTTCCGATCGAATCTGGTCCTCCGCGGCCGGTGACAAAACACAGTCGCTCGAGTTCGGAATCGCGTCTTCCTGCAAGCTCGGCAACGCGTCCGATCAATGCCGGAGGGAGGTTGTCGATCACGAACCAGCCAAGATCCTCAAGCGTGGCGGCCGCGCTCGACCTCCCGGCTCCAGAGAGTCCGGTGACGACGAGATACTCAATCACAGCGTTGATTCCTCCCTGTCGTTAGCGACAACTCGATCCAACATCGTGCCAAACTGTCGCTCAGATTGTAGGTCGGGGTCGGTGCTCAAAATACAGAGCGAGCAGGCGTGGAATTGCCGATTCGAGCCCAGGATCAACAGAACCGGCGAGAAAGGCCGGTAATGGGGGCGGCTCAAACATCTCGATCAGCACGAGGTCGCGCCTCGAAAGCGGATTGATATACCGAGAGAGCGGACGATGCGCAAAGGGCAGCGTGACGCCGTTGTCCACCTCTTCAAAGGCCACCCGCTCCTCGAGATATGGTCCGACCCTCCAGTAATGCTCACCGAGAATCTGATCATCAACAAACCCGCTACCGGTGCCTTGATAGAGGGGATGATTGATCAACAAGAAGAACGCGCCGCCGGGACCGAGGACGCGCGTCACCTCTTCAAGAACGCGGTCGACATCCTCGCAGTGTTCAATCGCGAGACAGCACACGACACCGTCGAACGAGCGGTCGGCAAATGGAACCTGCTCCGCCGCGCCCTGTACAAACGCAATTTCTGGCGAGGAGTAGCTTCGCGCGTTCAACAGCTGCTCACAAGAAGAATCAAGACCGATGACCTCGATTGCCCCATTCGCCGCATGAAGCGCGCGCGCAATCTGTCCCTCACCACAACCAAGATCAAGCACGCGGCGTCGCTCAGCAAAGACCTCTATGACAAGCGGAACGATCTCCTCGGCATATTCGATGTCCGCTCCATCACTGAACGTTTCGCGCCACCAACTCGCGTGCCGGTCCCATATCGCGCTGGCGATATCGACAGGCGTTCCCTTTGGCATCTCTGATTGACCTTCGTGGGTCATGAATTACTCACCGTTGTCTGGAGTGACATCTAGGCTTCGAGCCGCTTTGGACTCTGGCTATGAAGGTGCTCATAGAGCGTGGCCGCGACTGGGTTCGGTAGCCAATCGATCGCCCGGAGATCATCAAGAGAGGCCGCCCTGATTGCCCGCACGCTTCCAAACTCGCTCAACAGTCGACGCCTGCGCTTTGGTCCAAGGCCGGTGACATCATCAAGTGCTCCCTTGGTCATTCGACGGTTCCGCAGTTCGCGGTGAAAGGAGATCGCGAAGCGGTGAGCCTCATCGCGTATCTGTTGCAACAGATAGATGGCATCGCTGTCGCGCGGTATGCGGATCGGTTCAGAACGTCCGGGAACGTAAACCTCCTCGAACTGCTTGGCAAGTGCCGCAAGCTCGAGTCTCCCTTCAAGGCCCAGCTCGCGCACCACGTCGATACCGACACCGAGCTGGCCCTTGCCACCATCGAGCAGAAGCAGCTGTGGCGGGTAGGAGAAACGCGTCGGTCTCCCCTCCTCTGTGAGGTTCTCGACCTCGTCGATCCGGCGCAGGCGTCGGAGAAGTACCTCGCGCATCGCTGCGTAGTCGTCATTGCCAGCAACTGTCTTTACCTTGAACCTGCGATAGTCCGGTCTCTTGAGCAGTCCGTCTTCCATCACGACCATCGAGCCGACGTAATTCGTCCCCTGCAGGTGGCTCATGTCATAACACTCAATGCGCAGTGGAGCAGTTCGCAGCCCGAGATAGTTCTTCAGTTGATCGAGTGCCTGTGCGCGAGAGGTCAGATCGCCAGCGCGACGCGTGCGATGACGCACCAGCTGTTCCTTGGCATTCGAAATCGCCGTCTCGAGCAGGTGGCGCTTCCGCCCGCGCTGTGGCGCGCGGATATGTACCCGTAGTCCTCGTCGCTCAGAGAGCCAGTCTGCATAGATCGCGTGTTCATCTGGCAACACATCAACGAGCACCTCGCTGGCGATGCTGAGCGGAGTCTCGCCGTAGTTCATCTCGAGCACCCGACCGGTGAGCTGTTCGGTCGACATCGGTTCCACCTTCTCTAAGATGAAACCATTTCTCCCAACGACCCTGCCGTGTCGCACATGCAACACCTGTACAGCAGCCTCTAACTCATCCTCTGCGACACCAATGATGTCGAGGTCCTCGTCCGAAGAGGAGACCATCTCCTGTCGTTGACCGGCGATCTGGATTGACTCAAGCTTGTCCCGGTAGGTCGCTGCCTCTTCGTAGTTCTGGTCATTCGATGCCTCTTGCATCGCAAGCTTGAGGCGTTCGGTAATCGCCTTCGTGTCACCATCCATGAAGCTCATGATCCCGTTCACCAAAGCGCGGTAGTCCTCAGGAGCGATCTCACCAACGCACGGACCGCTACAACGTTCGATATGGAACAGCAGGCACGGGCGACCGAGGCGCTCATGACGTGTGTACTTCGTGTCATTGCAGGTGCGAAGGGGGAAGGTGCGCAATAACAGGTCAAGCGTCTCGCGAAGAGCATAGGACTGCGCGTAGGGACCAAAATAGCGGGTGCCCTTGCGACGAGCGCCCCGCGTGATCACCGCCCGCGGGAACTTCTCTTCGACCGTGACCGCCAGCCATGGATAGGTCTTGTCATCGATGAGACGCACATTGAAATGTGGACGATGAATCTTGATCAGGTTGTATTCCAACATGATCGCCTCGACGTCGTTTTGCACCTGGATCCACTCCACCGAGGCAGCGCGCCCCATCATCTGCGCGGTACGGGGGTGTAAAAGCTCCGGCCGCACGAAGTAACTCGACAGGCGCGACTTCAGACTCATTGCCTTGCCGACATAGATGATCCGACCGTCTGAATCCTTGAACTGGTACGACCCCGGCGCATCGGGGATCTGATCAGGACGGGGGAACACGGTCTCTACGCTAAGCGGATTTCGGCTGACTTTGACACATCCGCGATATCTTCAACACGCTGGCTCATTCGTCGCATCGACACCACTTGAGAGGACCTGCGCTGAGTACACCTCCCCAGATTCCCAACGCTCTCATCGCCAGCGCCAACCTCTATTGGCAAGAAGACGGCCAACGCTGGTGCGAGGACCTGCCTGACCAGATTGCGCATTATCTCGGCCGATGGAAATGCGAGATTGAGATCCTTCTTCGCGGGGCGAGCACCGCGTACGTTGCGCGCGTCCGGCGCGAGGACGGGTCTCCGGCGGTACTCAAGATCACCTATCCCGAGATTCATGGCGAGCTTGACGTGCTGCTTGCCTATTCCAACACCTTTGCGGTTGAGGTCTTCGAGGGTGAAAAATCAGCGCTCCTTCTTGAATGGTGCGATCCGGGCACTGCGCTTCGCGACTGCGCATCAACTGACGAGGCCCTTACGGTCACTCTCGAGCTGATGCGCAATCTCTGGGAGACAGAGCCATTCCCCGGAATCGAAACCCTTGCAGAGCAGTGCAGGCGCTATGTCGACCTTGGCCAGAAGACGCTTTTCGAACAACCGGAACTTGCCCGTCCTGAGATCGAGCGCGGACTCGCGATCCTTGACGAGCTGAGGAACGTTCATGAACCGGAGGTGCTCTTACACGGAGATCTGCATCCGGGGAACATCCTCAGATCGTCTCGACGACCATGGCTTGTCATCGATCCAAAGCCACTCCTTGGTAGCCCGGCCTATGAGACCATCCCATTGATTCTCGAGACCCTTCCTAGCCAGACAGAACGTCTTGCCCAGGATGAGATCAATACGCGAATCAACGTTGTCGCCTCGCACCTCGGGCTCAGTCCAACGAGAATCGCGCAATGGGGCGCAGCGAGGCGCTGTGACTGGGCGTTGTTGTGTTATCGCGCAAATCAATACGAGCGAGCCGAACAGGCCGAAGAACAGCTGCGACTCTTTCTCTCGGCGATCGACACCTTCGAAGATGTCTCGCACCGCTGACAAGACCAAGGGTCAGCCCACTCGGTCTGGCTACTCAGTAGTAGATCGACCTCGGCGATCCCCCACCGACGACAACCGCGTCACCAGTCACCGCGATGCTCTTTGGTGAGGCGAGGAAGGCAACGACATCCGCGACCTCGGCTGCGGTGATCATCCTTCCAACGATATTGGTTGCCGGGCGACTCAATACCTCCGGAGTCGTTGCCTCGGTGACGGTGTTACCGGGATGTACAACCGTGACGTTGATGCCGTAGGGGCCAAGCGCATCCGCGAGGTTCTTCGTCAGTGCCGAGACCGCGACATTTCGCACCGAACCAATCACCGTGCCCGCGTTGCGCGCCGCGAGACCGCTGATGTTGATGATCCTGCCCCACCCTTGGTTGATCATGTGCGGCGCAATCTGTTGTGCACAGCGCAGATAGCCCATCACCTTGACATTCATGTCTTCAAAGAACGCTTCGGATGTCACCTGGTCATAGGTCGGCGGCTTCGCCTGCCCGCCGGGCTTCGCGGCAGCGTTGACGAGAATGTCCACCCCACCGAAGGACTGAACCATATTGCGTACGCCATCGATCACCGAGGGTTCACTGCCGGTATCTACGACAAATCCTTCGACGCGACGCCCCGTCATCCCAGCGATCTCGCTTGCCGTCGCGTCAAGACGCGCGCGGTCGCGCGCAAACAGCGCAACATCGGCACCCTCGCGACACAGAGCAATTGCAACCGCCTTGCCAATCCCCCGGCTTCCGCCGGTCACTACTGCCCGCTTTCCGCTCAGTTCAAGATCCATCTCCCCACCTT
>Ga0307372_10011347_pt1 | contig 11899 bp, 13 predicted proteins | sample OX1MG_FD_202533 | JGI IMG/M metagenome (GOLD analysis project Ga0307372, IMG submission 202533) | Soil microbial communities from Risofladan, Vaasa, Finland - OX-1 | ecosystem: Environmental > Terrestrial > Soil > Coastal area > Acid sulfate soil | place: Finland: Risofladan, Vaasa | collected...
CCGGCAAATACGTCACTTCGTAGCCTTCTTTTTCCAGGCGCTTGCAAGTGTCCAACACGGCCTTGTGCTCGGTCACTTGCGTGATGATGTGGTTGCCCTTTTCGCGGTACATCTCGGCGACGCCCTTGATCGCCAGGTTGTCCGATTCGGTGGCGCCGCTGGTGAACACAATCTCCTTCGGCGTCGCGCCAATCAACTGCGCGATTTGCGCGCGTGCGTTCTCGACCGCTTCTTCGCCGGCCCAGCCGAACGCGTGGTTGCGGCTCGCCGCGTTCCCGAATTTCTCTGTGAAGTAAGGCAGCATGGCGTCCACGACGCGCGGGTCCACCGGAGTGGTCGCGTGATTATCCATATAAATCGGTAGTTTAATTGCCATTCCTCGCTCTCCTAAACTCGCAGCTCGACTACCTCGGAAGCCGGGGCGTCGTCGGCCATCTGTGAAATTGTGACTTTGCTCAGCATCTCAAGAATGCTGTGATTCACTTTACGAAGCGGCTCTTTGATCGTGCACGTGTGCGTTTGATTGCAGTTGCCGTGATGCGTGACGCAGGACGTCAGCGACACTGGCCCGTCAATCGCGTTGATTGCTTCAAGCGCCGTGATGGTTCGCGCGTCGCGCGCCAGCGTGTATCCGCCGCTCGACCCGTGCCGAGCCGCCACCAATCCGACGCGTGCCAGCTTTTGCAGCACCTTGGCCATCAGCGGCGCGGAAATGCCGTATATTTCAGCGATCTCCGCGGCGCTGCACGAGCCGTCATCGGGATGCGTCGCCAGATGCTTCAAGGCGATCAGCGCGTAATCCGACTTTTTCGATAGCTTCAGCATGATTGAGATATACGACCCTGTAAGTCGCATATGGATATTAGAACCTAAGTCCTAAGGTTGTCAAGTGGAAAGTATGGAGTAAATCCTATGCTGCCATACAGTTAAACTAGGACTAAGCAGGTCGGCATGGCGGCTAACCGGCCAAGCAGCAACCTGCGGAAAATCAGTGCTGAACGGCGTTTTTGTCTCGCCGAACGGGGAATCAGGCGTCGGAGTCCCGCTCGCGACCGCCAAGCCACGGACAAAAATTCCCGGCCGGCGTCTTGCCAGGGGCGGAAATTTGGGAATTCCAATTTCGCCGCGAATGGGAATAGAATGCCGTTGCGCGGATGATGACATGATGATCGGATTGCCGAAAAATCGGAAAGTCATGGATGGCGCCGGCGGAGCTCTCCAACAATCCGTGCTCGGCCGGCTAGAAGTGCGCGTGATGGCGATTCTGTGGCTACGCGGCGAATCGAGCGTGCGGGATGTGATCCAGGAACTCGCGCGCCCGCTAGCATATACCACCGTGATGACCACACTCGATCGGCTGTACAAAAAGCATCTGCTTAGACGCCGCAAATCCGAGCGCGCATTTTTGTATTCGCCGCGGCTGTCGCGCGAGGAATGGGAACGCAAGCGCGCCGGCGATCTTGTCGCCGGGTTTCTCGCGGGCCCGCAGCCGTCTCGCGATTTGCTGATTTCGTGCCTCGTCGAAGCCGTTGGGCAGCACGACAAAGCGCTTCTCGACGAGCTTGAACAGAAAATTCGCAGGAAGCGCAGGGAGCTTTCCCGGCGAGGGCAGCCATGATTCTTCCCTACATGGAGCGGCTCCTGTGCCTGTGCTTCGCATTGTTTTTTTTGTTACATGTGGCACTAAGTCTGGCCGCGCGGGCCGCCGCGCCCTTGGCGATCCGCCTGGGCGAATCGATGAAGCCGCGCTTTGCGGCCCGCCTCCTGCTCGTCCTGCGCCTGTCGCCAGCGGCGATTTCCGCATTCGTCGTGGCCGCGCTTTGCGTGCCCAGCTATTTGTGGTTTGAGCCGGACGCAAGCGCGGAGCGCGTCGGCGTCGCGTGCTGTGCCGCTGCTCTCCTTGGTTTTGCGCTGTGGGGGGTATCGCTTGTGCGAGTTTCGCGCGCGTTGTTCGTATCGCTTCGTTACCGCCGGCAGTGCGAACGTCAAGGCCGGCTAACACGAGTTTCGTCTGGTAAGGCGCGCGTCTTCGTCGTGGAGGCGGAGCGCCCGCTGCTTGCGCTCGTCGGCATCTTCCGTCCGCGCGTTATCGTCTCTCGCGCCGTCCTGCAAGCGCTTTCGCCCGATCAGTTCAACGCGGCGCTCGATCACGAGCGCGCGCACTCGATCTCGCGCGATAACTTCAAGCGTTTGCTGCTGCTTTTCGCGCCGGACATTTTGCCGTTCTCATGCGCCTTTGCGGCCCTCCATCGTTCGTGGGCGCGCTGCACGGAATGGGCCGCTGACGACCGCGCCGCCGCGGGCGACGCGCAGCGGTCGCTATCCCTCGCTGCGGCGCTGGTGCGTGTCGCACGGTTGGGCGCGGCCACCCAAATGTCCATGTTCGTCAGTTCCCTGATCGAAGACGGTCGCGATCTCTCCATGCGCGTCGACCGCCTGTTAACCTGCGAGTGGCTTCCCGAAAATCCTCGTCGCGGACTGCGCATGCTCCTGGCGGCCGTTTCGCTCGTGACTGCCGGGATTCTGATGGCCGCAATGATGCGCCCCGCAACTCTCTATTCCGTTCATCGCCTTCTCGAGCATCTCATCCGCTAATCCCTCGTTTCCATAAAACGAAATACGACCTGTGGTAGTAGTTCCGCCGGCGCGATAGCCTCCTTGCGTTTATCGAATGGATTCGCGCGCCACGGACGGGCGTCACGAAATCAACTTGAGGCGAACCTTGAAAGTTTCGCGAATTATCATCCTCTTGGTTGCGGTTTTTATGATTTCTCCGCTCTCACGTCCCCAGGATTTTCACGGCAGCATCGTTGGCGAAGTCGCCGACGCGACCGGGGCGCGCATCGCGTCCGCGAAGATCGTTGCTCGCTCGCTGCAGACTTCCTTCGAGCGCCAGGCCACTACCGACGCGCAGGGTGAATTTCGCATCGGCGGCCTTCCGCCGGGTCCCTACCGCTTGACCGTCTCTGCCCCGGGTTTTGCCGACGCCACCTCCGAGGTCTCCGCCGTCGTCAGCTCCGTTCAGGACGTCAGGGTCACGCTAAAGCCCGCACCCATCGAACAGAGCGTCACGGTTCAAGGCCAGGCTTCTTCCATTACCACCGAGCCGATCGACATCACCAGCGCGGTTCATGGTGGTGCCATCTCCGCGCAAGACCTCGAAAACATTCCCCTGGCTCACCGCACGTTCGCCAACATCGCTTTTCTCGTTCCCGGCACCGAACCCGTCGAGCCTTCTGATCCCAGCAAAGCGCGCATCACCGCTGTTTCTTTTGGCGGCAGTTCAGGATTGAATGACGTACTCTCCGTCGACGGTGGCGACGATTCTGACGACTACATCGGAGGCTTCCTCCAAAATTTCTCACCGGACGCCATCCAGGAATTCGCCGTCGAAACTTCGCAGGAAAATGCGGACACCGGCCGCACCGTCGGCGGCGCCGTCATCATCACCACCAAGCGCGGCTCCAATCAATGGCATGGTGACGCGGCTTTTGATGAACGCGCCGCTGCTCTCAACGCGCGCTATCCCATCGAAAATCCCGCCCCACTCCCGAAGCAGCCTTTCTCCGCCCAGACTTACCACGCCACGCTTGGCGGTCCCATCGTAAAGAACAAGCTGTGGTTTTTCGCATCCTTCGAATACACGCACGAAAATGCCAGCGTCGCCTATAGTCCCGCGAGCCTCACGCAATTCAACGCTCTCGCTTCAATTGCTTCGCAAGGCCTGATCCCCGGCGTCAGCTCCATCGACGTACCGAACAGCGTCCCCGTGCCGTTTCGCGACGCGCTGGGCTCGCTTCGGCTCGATTGGACACAGGCGAATCGTTCGCAATGGTTCCTGCGCGCCTCCGAGGACAATTACACCACCGACAATTTCGCCGTCCAGCAGGCGACGCTCCCTTCCACCGGCGCGACCTGGCACAGCAACTATCTGAATATGGTCATCGGCAATCAGTTCACGTTCAGTCCCACTTGGCTCGGCTCATTCAGCTTCACCGCCGGCGGCTTGCATTTGACCGAAGTTCGCAATTCGGATCATGGTTTCGCGCTGGCGTTTCCGTTCAGCTCCACGTTTCAGACCATTTCCGGATTTGAAACCTTCGGCGACAATCAATTCGTTACGCCCATCACCGCATTCCCCGTTTTGCGCAATCAGGAAAAGTACCAATTCAAGTATGACGTGAGCCACGCTTCGGGAAGGCACGCTCCGCACTTCGGAATTGACTTCATCCACGAGCCTGTCCTGGGCGGCGCTCTTTCAGGCACCGCCGAAACCCTGCTGAGCTATCCGCGCGACCCGGGCTTTTACTCCGCCAGTCCTTCGCAATTCTATTTCAGCCCGCAGTGCGCCACCCCTCCCCCTGCGGCTTCCGGAATCACTTGCACGTTCACGCCCGCAAGCAACGGCAGCTTTTCGCAAGATGTTCAGCGCCTCGGTTTTTACGCGGAGGATTTCTGGCGCGTGACGGCGCACCTCACGATCGATCCCGGAATTCGCTACGACACGACCTTCGGCCTTTTCGCCGGCTCGGGCCAATCGCAGCTGCAGAATCCCGCGTTTCTCACCTTGAAAGCGCTGCAAATTCCGCTGATTAACAGCGCGCCGCATGACTATCGCGGGCAGATTGCCCCGCGCCTCGGCATCGCCTATTCGCCCGGAACTTCCGAAAACACCGTGATTCGCGCGGGCGTCGGCCTGTACTACAACGACCTCGCGCAAAATGGCTGGGTCACCGCCCTGCAGGCCGTGAACACGGCGCCCGGTCCCTGCACGAATCCGGTCGCGGACCCAACTCGCAGCAATCCCAACGACGCCGGTTGCATTCCCGGCAATTCCGAAGGCTCGATCATCGCTCCGGGCTACAAAACGCCCTACGCGCTGCATGCCAGCGCGGGCATCGAGCATGCATTCAATAAAAACTGGCTCATCAGCGCCGATTGGACGCACGAAGAAGGCAATCACGGATTTCGCCGCTACCAATATGAGGCCGGCTGCACTTTATTTACTCCGCTGATCCCAGCTTCCGATCCCACTTACCGCGCCGACCAGCAAGCCGTCGTCCCGAACGTGCAGGTCTTTCGCAGCGACAATCGTTCGCGCTACGACGCGCTGTCCATTCACCTCCAAGGCAACGTCACGCGCCGGTTCAATTTGATCGCGAATTATACGCTATCGAGCGCCGACACATGGGGCTGCGTGCTGGCCGAGCTTTTTGATTACGTCAACGGAGTTTGCAATCCACTCAATCCGTTTGGTCCGGGCGATTACGGGCCATCCGGCGAAGACGTCCGGCATCGCGCGGTGGTTGCGGGAATTTTCCATGCTCCCGGCGGATTCGAAGTCAGCACGCTTTCGCAATTTGAAACCGCGCGCCCGTTCACCATCACCACGCCGGTTGACGTCAACGGCTTCGGCGATCCGGCCAACGACCGCGCCGTCATCAACGGCGTGCAAACCACGCTCGATCAATTTCGCGGCACTCCGTACATTCAAATCGATATGCGCGTCGCCCGGCCATTCAAAATCGGCGAACGCTTCACGGCCGCGCCGTTCGTCGAATTGTTCAATCTTTTCAACCGCAACAATCCCGGCGCCAATTACGTCACCAACCTCGCCGCGCTACCCACGCCCGTGAACAGCCTGGCGAACGCAACCGCACTGTGCATGGATCCGCCTGCCTGTACCAACATGCAACCGATTACCAGCCTCAATCAGTTACGCGCACCGGCTGGCGCGCTCGGCGATTTTTTTGGCCCCGGCACAACGGTCGGCATCCCCTTCGCCGCGCAAATCGGCGCCCGCCTCAGTTTCTGAACCGCAAGGTTAACGAAGCACGCGAACATCTCGGGCCAGCGTGTCGGTCAAACGCGCTGCTAGAACGGAAGTGACAGGGCGCGCCGGAAAAGTTATTCTTGCGCGTGTCTTTGGGTGAGGTGGGATTCCTCTTTAGTGCTGCTCTTGTCGCGGGCGCGCTGAACTCGGTCGCGGGAGGAGGCAGCTTCATTTCCTTTCCGGCGCTGCTATTCGTGCGAATCGCGCCGATCTCCGCAAACGCAACAAACACCGCAGCCATGTGGCCGGGGACCATCGCCAGCACGGTGGCCTACTGGCGCGAAATGAAAACGCCCGAGGCGCGGCGATTGTTGCCGCCGCTGCTCGTGACCGGCCTGCTTGGCGGCGTCATCGGGGCACGCATTTTGCTGCGCACGCCGGAAGCAACGTTTATGCGCCTGGTGCCGTGGTTGCTGCTGGGCGCAACGCTGTTGTTTGTCGCCAGTGGGCGAATCACCAAGTGGGTGCGCGGCAGGAGCGGGCACGCGCATGGCCAGCGGATGCTGTTCGCGGGCGTGCTGCTATTGGAATTGGTGATTTCGGTATACATCGGATACTTTGGCGCGGGCGCGGGGATTCTGGTGCTGGCGATGCTGGCGCTCTTGGGCGTTGAAAATATCCACGCGATGAACGGAATGAAGACGCTGCTGGTGAGCGCGGTGAACGGCGTGGCGTTGGTGCTTTTTATCGCCGCGAAAGTGATTGCCTGGCCGCAGGCGGTGGTGATGCTGGTGGGCGCGGCGGTCGGCGGTTACGCCGGAGCGTATTTCGCGCAGAAGATTGACCCGCGGCACATACGCAGGCTGGTGATTGTGGTGGGGTTTGGTATGGCGGCGTATTTTTTTATTCGGAGGTAAAAAAACGGCTGTGAGCGATCTGTGGTCACCGAAGACTATTAGAAAAACAAGAGGCTAAGGTTTGGCTTCCTCGAGCGCACGGCGGAAACGGACGGTGTCGACCTGATGCCGGGCGACTTCGCGGGATCCAAGAAAGACGACCGGCACGTCGTTCGTGTAGAGTTCGCGCAACTCAGGATCTTCGTCGATATTCACTTCGCGCAGCGGCGCGGCGAATTCGCGGAGGATGGGAAGAATCGCGGCGCGCGCTTCATCGCAGAGGCAGCATTTCGAACGCGAGTACAGCGTAGCGTCCCGCGGCTTGGCGACGGCGAGGCGTCCCTGTTCACTGCGCCGGTAAACGTCTCCGCCGCCCGCGGGATCCAGATCGCCCGCGCGAACCAGCAGTTCGACGGCGCCGACAACGTTGTCGCGGCGCGCGGGATCACTTCCGCCGGCGATTTCCATCAGGGCATGCAGGTCGAGCGTTTCCCGGCCCAGCTCGTCAAATACCGCGAGAACGCAGCGCGAAAGTTCGTCCATAACCAAATTCCGAATTACGGGTTGATTGTGTAGCCTTTCTGAAATGGCCCCATGCTCGGAAAGAAGGCGCGCGAGCGAAAAAGCTCGGCGATCTGGCGAATGTGGCCGAGATCGTGAAACGCCCACTCGTTCATCAGTGGCGCGACAGTGATGGCGCCAAATTCAGCGTGCTGGCCTTTGCGCGCGAGAATGCTCTCCGGCAAATAGCGCAGCCAGGAAAGGCTGCGGTCGCGTTCGTGGCAGAAAACTTTCAAATGTTCGCGCGCGCTGCCGCTTGAATAGCGCCCGGCTCGGTATTGGGCGTTTTGATCGTACGCGGCGAGGTGCGGAGTGTCCGACTCAATCATGCGCTCGATGCGCTCGCGAAAGCCGGTCACTTCGACATCCGCCAAGTGCGCGAGGACTTCGCTGATCGACCAACGCTCTATCGAGGGCTTCCACTGCAACTGATCGTCGCTGGCGAGTGCAACGAGCTTCTCGATGATGATGGGCGATTGCTCGAGCACGGCCACTCCCGGCAGGGTTGCGGGACTCATCGCGGCCTTCATCTTTGCCTCCGGTCGGCCTCCGGCGAATTTTGCGGCAATTCCTTTATACCGCAATTGGCGGCGCGGGAGAAATGCCGCGGGGCAAATTCCGAAAAGCCCTTTGCTCGCGCGGGGCATCCTAGAAATCGCAGGACGGGAACGTGTTGTTCGCGAGCACTGACGCGTGATAAATCGAAGAGGACGGCTTAGCAGCTTGTCGAAAAGAGCCGCTTGTTGTTATCCCGAGCCGCCATGCGGCGAGGGACCTGGATTTTCCTTGGGTTTCTGTAAATTGCGGCTCTCTCGCGGCGGCAGGAATCAAGTAGATTTTTCCACAACCCATTAGGAGGAAATGAGTGGCTCAGATTTTTGCTCTCGAGGATGACCTATTTTTTCAGGCTAAGATGACGGAGACGGCAAAGCAACTCGGAGTCGAGGTGAAATCGTTTGCGACAGCGGATGCGTTGCTGGCAGCATTTGACCGGCAGCAGCCGAAACTTGTGGTGGTGGATCTGAACGCGCGGCAATCTCCGATGGAGACGATTAAGACGCTGCGCGCTCGCGCGCCGCAAATTCCCGTGCTCGCCTTTTTTTCGCATGTGCAGACCGAATTGTCGAAGCGGGCGTGGGAGGTGGGATGCACGGACGTGATGCCGCGGTCGAAATTCACAAAGCACTTGCCGGCGATTTTTTCGCAAACGAAGGACTGAAACCGTGGCGGTGCTTTAAGGAGCGAACTCGCATGAGGAAAATGCGCGCGGCGGGAGGATTTTTGGCGGCGCTGCTATTCCTGTTGGTGCGGGCGCCGACTCTCGCCGCGCAAACCGAGCCCGGCCCTGCGTCCGCGCTGAATGCGGCGCTCGCGGCGGCATGCACGGAAAATGCAGCGGACTTCACGAATTATTTGACCAAGGAAAATGCCGCGGCTTTCCAGAAGCTCCCGCCCGATGAGCGCGCGGCGATGATGCAGCATCTCGTTCTCGTGGACACCCTCGGCCGGCCGCTGCTTTCGAACGATGATCAGGGATACCGGATCCTTCGCTGCGAAGGCGCGGATGCGAGTTCGGAATTCCATTTCGGAGTCGCGCGCGTGCAGGATAATCTCGCGTTCGTTCCGATTTCCGTGACGGGCGGAGACACGATTCAGTTTGGCCTGGTGCGCGAAAACGGAATGTGGAAGCTGCTGTCGCTGGGCTTGCTGATGATTGACATTCCGCAGCTCCAAAAACAGTGGAGCGCGCAGGATATGCAAAATCGCGAGCAGCGCGCCATCGACACGCTGCAGAATTTGGCCGAGGAGATCGACACGTACCAGCGGGCGTTCGGCAAGCTCCCCACGACGCTGGCGCAGCTTGGGCCGTCGAAAGACGGTGCTTCGCCCGATGCGGCGAAACTGATTGACGCCCATCTTGCCGCGGGAAATAAAGACGGCTACAAGTTTCGGTACCGCGTCACCGCGGCTGCCGATGGCGGCGAGGCCGGATTTGAAATCGCGGCGATTCCGGCAGTGTACGGGAAGAGCGGCAAACGGTCGTTCCTACTCGACAAGAACGGGAAAATTCACGCCGCGGACAAGCACGGCACCGTCGCCACCGCTGATGACCCCATCATCGCCGCGCACAAGACCGCCGCTCCTTAAGCGTCTATTGACTTTGGACTCTTGCGGGCATAGTTTCTGGGAAAATCGCGAAGTGCTCTAACACCTCGCAAGGAGGCGCACCGTGTTCTCGCGTATCATCACCTGCAACATCACTCCGGCCAAGATAGACGAGTTCAAAACCAAGCTCAACGATGAGTTCCTGCCGCGCATTCAAGCGCAGCCCGGATTCCTTGAGAATATCGAGTCGCTCGACCCCGCCACGGGCCAATACTGTTGCGTAACGCTCTGGAAGAGCGAGTCAGATGTTAAAAATTACGACAGTGGACTTTTTCCTGAGATCGCGGCCAAGCTCGGTCCACTTATGGACGGCAGTCCAGCCGTGCAAACTCTTCCGGTCGAAAACTCTTCAGTCCATCACGTTCGTGACGGCAAAGCGGCGGCGGCAGCCTGAAATCTCATCTCCAAGGGCAGACGGGCCTTTTGTACGGCTTGCCTGCCCTTGCTATCCGCCGACGGTCTGCGCTTGCGCCGCAAATCCCTTATGTTATTCTATCGCCTGTCTGAGACGGCGCCCCAGCCGGCCGGAATTCACTCCGCAAGATACCGCAGGGCTCTGTGAATGCCGCCCGCACAGCCGCAAGCCAGGCCGGAGGAGCGCGCGTCAATGTCTGCCGGAGACCTGAACGCCATGGCCGCACGCACAGCAACGACGCAAACATCGGAAATTCGCATCGCCCATTCGCCCGATAGCGACGACGCCTTCATGTTCTACGCGCTGGCGACCGGCAAGCTGCGCGTGCCGGGAATCAAATTCACGCACGTGCTCTCGGATATCGAGACGCTGAACCAGGCGGCGCAGGAAGAAAAGTACGACGTCACGGCCGTGAGCGTTTATGCGTATCCGTTCCTCGCGGACAAATACATTTTGCTCGATTGCGGCGCGAGCTTCGGCGAAGGCTATGGGCCGATTGTGGTTTCATCGCGCGCGATGAAGAAAAGCGAATTGAAGGGCTGCAAAGTCGCGATTCCCGGGACGCGGACGACTTCGTATCTGGTCCTGAAGCTTTTTGAGGCGGGCGTCGAAACGGTAACCATGCCTTTCGACAAAATTTTGGATGCCGTAAGCGCGAAGGAAGTCGAAGCGGGATTGCTGATTCACGAGGGGCAGTTGCTCTACGCGGCGGCGGGACTGCATCGCGTGGTCGATCTGGGTCTGTGGTGGCAGGAGCAAACTGGATTGCCTCTGCCGCTGGGCGCGAATGCGATTCGACGGTCGCTGAGCACCGACGTGGCGCGTCAAGTGGCGCGCGCGATTCGCGAAAGCGTTGGCTACGCGCTCGATCATCGCGAGGAGGCGCTGAATTACGCGCTGCAATTCGCGCGCGATATGGACCCGGCTCTGGCCGACAAATTCGTGGGCATGTACGTGAACCGCTGGACGCTGAATTTCGGCGAAGAAGGCCGCAAAGCCGTCGACGAACTCATATCCCGCGCCAAAGCCGCTGGCCTCATGCCCGCCTCCGCGCGCGTGGAATTCCTCCGCGAAGACGCTTCTTCGGATTCCTAACTGAGCCGACGGTGGCTCGATCTTTTGCTGGCGTGCTTTATGCTCGCTTCGCGCCAATTCGCACGCAGCACCAAATAAACGGAGAGTCACACTCCCTCCTGTGGTAAATGTCTCTTTTTCTACGTTAATGATACCGCTATGGGACATTCGCTCGCTTTTCTGCCGCTGCTTGCCGATGCTGGCGTTCCGATGATCGCCTTTACCCTCCCTGCGATGCTGAAGCTTTTGATTCCGATCGTTCTGATCGAGAGCTTTCTGTGCAAAAAATGGTTGGGACTGACACCATGGGAAGCAATTAAGTCCAATGCTGTGTCCAACCTCGCTGCAACGATTATTGGCGTCCCTGTCGCATGGCTCGCCATGGTTGGGGTGGAGTTTGCGGCTGCGGGGTTCGTAGGTCCGAGCCCGATCGAAAAGTGGCCCAGTCCCATTGCGAATGTGATTCTCTTTTTGTTGAGCTCGGCGTAGATCGGACCTGACGCCAACAGCGCATGGCTAATCCCCGCCGCAACGATGGTTCTGTTGGTCCCTTTCTTTCTTATTTCCTACGGCATCGAATATGTCATCGTCAACTTTATGAACGGAGTGCCAGAAGGAGACCCACCACGCTTCGCATACCCCAAGGTGAGGATCGCTGTTCGCAATGCCAACTTCGTAACCTGCGGAGCCATGTTTATCGGCACAGCCGTATGGCTACTCCTATCCTTACCACGTCATTAGCTGTCCTGAAGTCACGCGGCACACGTTCTTTTCGCCTGCTGCGCCTTGACGCTCCGGCGCGAATCGAATAGATTCGTGCCTCTAATGCGGATCAAACTACAGCTCACGCTTATCGCCCTGAGTTTTTTCTGCTGTGCTGCGATTGCCTCCGCGCAGGCCAAACCACAGCCGCCGAAGCCGCGCGAACATGCCGCGGCAGCCAAAGCTCCGCAACCCAAATGGCCCGCTGCCGCGGTTCGCGGCGCGCACGCCATGGTGGTGAGCGACGAAGCG
>Ga0307372_10011348_pt1 | contig 11899 bp, 9 predicted proteins | sample OX1MG_FD_202533 | JGI IMG/M metagenome (GOLD analysis project Ga0307372, IMG submission 202533) | Soil microbial communities from Risofladan, Vaasa, Finland - OX-1 | ecosystem: Environmental > Terrestrial > Soil > Coastal area > Acid sulfate soil | place: Finland: Risofladan, Vaasa | collected...
GCCGATCGTCCACGTCACCACGCGCGACCGCAATCTGATGGCGCTGCAATCCGACCTGATGGGCGCGCATGCGTTGGGTGTGCATAACATCCTGGCGCTGACGGGCGATCCGGTGCGCGCGGGCAACTACCCCAACCTGACGGGCGTCTGGGATGTGGACTCGGTGGGGTTGCTGCGTATCCTGGGCGCGCTGAACGAGGGACGCGACGCGGCGGGCGCCTCACTGGGTATGGCGGCGCATTTCTTCCTCGGCGCGGCGCTCAACCTCAACATGGAGGACCGCCTGATCGATGTGGAGGGCGAACGGGCGCGTGGCAAGCTCGCCGAGCTTGGCGACCTGGATGCGCTGGAAGACCTGGGCGTGCAGACCTCGGCGCACAACCACGCCTATCTGACGGAGACGGCGCTGGAACTGCATCGCCTGCGCCACAAGCTCGATGCGGGCGCCCAGTACATCATGACGCAGCCGATCTACGATCTCGCACCGTTGGAACGCTTCCTGGCGGCGTTTGGCCCGATGCCCGTCCCGGTCATCCTGGGGATGATCCCGTTGCACAGCTCAAAGCACGCCGAGTACCTACACAACGAGGTGCCGGGCATCAGCATCCCCGACGCGGCGCGCGAACGGATGCGGTCGGCGGGCGACCAGGGCCGCGAGGTGGGCATCCAGATGGCGTATGAGGTCATCACGGCGGCGCGCGAACGCGGGCTAATTCAGGGCTGCTACTTAATGCCGTCGTATGGCCGCTACGACCTGGTGGGTGAGCTGGCCCGCGAGCTACTGCGCGAGGCGGCGCAACCGTAGACGATTATCTGTGATTATCTGTGGAGGCAGTGCGATGAGAAGCCAGGGATATACACCGCCTGAGGAACGTCATCCGGGGTGGAACTACATGGCGTATCGCAGTTCGCTCCCTACCGATAACGACAATATCCAGAGGGTTGTCTACTCGACGCTGCTCTCTATGGGGATCGAACCAGACCCCAAGCGCGCCGATAGGCACGCCGCAAACTTCGGCTTTGCCGGTGACGATAGCCCAACCATCGAATGGGTCTTCGACACGAATAGTTATCCCATCTTGTCAGTAGTTCTCAGTCCGATTGAAGGATACATGCAGCTTTCGACTTTTTTTGGTCTGGAGATTGTCCGTAACAAAGGGATCGGGCGAGAGCTGCTTGGCATCGCAATGGAGGAAGCGATTGGCAGGGGGCATCGCCGTTTCTACGCGGAGTCACGCGAGGTGTTTGCCGCCGCCAACCACATCCTCGAGACGAGCGGCTGGCGGCGTGGCCGCGATCTACCACCGGGCAGCGGAGCCGAGCGGACGTACTACCTCATCCTCGATGAAAACGCCGAAACGCCTATCACTGGCTAAACGCCAATCAATGGTGGCCGCCAGTGGCGCTGCCTTGCTTTGCGGTGCACGTTGACAGCCCGCCCAGCTGTGCTATACTGGCGGCAACGACAAGGCCGTCCACATTCCCCTCACTCTACGCTTCTGCCTGAAGCGGTTTGCGGATGGTTGTGTGTCCCTTGGCAGGATGAGAAGGAGATACTCCATGCGGTGGCCCTGGTCTCGGCGAACGAAGACGGCGGTGAAGCAAGAAGAAGTCGTGCCGTATATCATCTTTCGCGGACGCCGCATGAAGGTGGATTCGCCGTATATGTTCCCCAAGGACCTGGGCGAGAGCAACCGGCTCGATATGCAACACTACATGCTGCGCTATGTGTTGCGCGGCAACTTCGTCGCGCCAATTCGACATCCGCAGAGCATCCTGGATGTCGGCTGCGGGACGGGCCGCTGGGGCGCCGAGATGGCGCGCCAGTTCCCACACGCCAACGTCGTCGGGCTGGACCTCACGCCGCCCTCCGCCACCAGCCTGGCCGTCACGCAGGCGCAGGGCGACGCGCCCGAAAACTACGCCTTCGTGGAGGGCGACATCACCAAGGGCATGCCCTTCGCCGACAACACCTTCGACTTCGTCCATATGCGACTGGTCGTGCTGGCGTTGCCTTCCGCCGCCTGGGCGCCTGCCATCCAGGAGATCCGGCGGGTGACAAAACCGGGTGGCTGGGTCGAGTTGGTGGATACGTCGGTGACGCCGCGCGCCCCTGGCTCGGCGCAGTGGGTGGAGTGGGCGCAGACGCTGGCGCGCTATCGCGGCATCGACATGACGGCGGGCGCGCGCATCGGCCAGTTCCTGCATGAGGGCGGGTTGCGCCATGTGCAGGAGATACCGCTGGAGATTCCGATTGGCCCCTGGGGTGGGCGCATCGGGAACCTGATGCTGGCCGACGCGATGGCGGGCGCGCGGGCGCTGGAGACGCCGGTGGTAGACATGGCGAAGCTCGCCACCAAGCCCCAGTTCGACGCCGCCGTGGCCGCGATGGAGCACGACTTCCGCACGCTACCCAACTGCACGCAGCCGTTTTATGTCGCCTACGGGCAGAAGTGATCAGCCGCCCAGGTCTTCCAGCCGCTCCTGCGCCTCGGCCAGCCCACGCCGCGCCTCCGCCTGCCACACCTGCCACGGCTCACTGCTGCGGATGGCTGGCTCTTCGATCTCGTCTAGCTCACTCAGCGCGTCGGCGAAGGCGCGTTCCGCCGCCCGCGCGCGTTCCAGGCGTTCGGCGTGGGGGGCGATCTGGTGGCTCATCGTCAGCGCCAACGTCGCGCGGTCAATCGCGTCGAGCGCAGGCTCCAGCGCGCGCGTAATCGCCTCTTCGCCGGAGAGTTCCGTTGGCTCGCTCATGGCGCGCCCTCCCTTCACGCCGCGAAAATCATCATCGAACCCGGTATCGCCGTAGTCGGGCGTCTGCTGAAGCTCGACCAGAATCTGTGGATACAGGCGGACCGCGATGGGATGGGCGCGCATCGCGGCCTCGCGGCTGGCGGCCCGGCTGACGCCGACGTCCAGCCGCTCCTTGATCGTCCGCTCGATGGAGGTGGTGATCAGCGCCGCATCCAGCCGCAGCCGCTCCTCACGCTCCAGGTGGAAGTAGCGACGGATGCGGGCCATGTCGTCGCGGTTGAGCGTGGGATAGCTCCCCGGCGTCACCCGCGATTGCTCCAGCCGCCGCAGCCGCTCCCGGTGAACCAGCTCATAGGGCGACTTGAGGTCGTCGGGGTAAAGGTGTTCCCCGTCGCGTTCGCGGAGGTTATCGAGCAGGCTGAGCGGCGTTAGACCATGCTTTGGATCGGCCAGGATGGCTTCCAGGGTGTCGGCGAAGAGGCTCCAACTGGACCCCGAAGCCATGTTCGCATCGCCAGCAACAGGTAATGGGTCATTCGTCATACCAACGTGTATCCTCTCTTCACTCCCCTCTCCCGCCTCCGCTCCCCCCTCTCCCGTCTCTGCACTCCCCTCTCCCGCCGCAGCGGGGGAGGGGCCGGGGGTGGGGGAACCCCGCCATCTGTGCTACACTACACCCCACAGTATAGTTACGAATTGACTCCCTCGTATAGCCACATCAATGTGGATCGTGTCTGCCGACGATTGATTGTACACTCTCTCTATCACCACGAGAGCGCGTGCGACGCCTCGCGCCTGCCCGCTCACGACGCCGCGCTCACCTACCTGTTCATCCCGGAGGAGACACCCTATGCCCGTTCCCAATCTCTTCAATCCCCTCAACTGGTTTGGCCGCAAGGCCCCCACCCCCAACCCCTCCCCCGCTGCGGCGGGAGAGGGGAGCGCAGAGGCCCCCACCCCCGGCCCCTCCCCCGCTGCGGCGGGAGAGGGGGGTGATGGCGCGCTGGCGTTGGACGCCGACCCTGCCGCCGTCGCCCGCGCGCTGGACGCCCTGCTCAATACAGACACCTGGGACGAGACCCGCCGTGTGTTGGACCGCGAGCAGGAGTTGCTGCTGACGGTGACGGCGCAGTTGCTGCTGATCACCAACATCGTGGAGGCGCGCCAACATGGCGACGACCCCTCGGCGCAACGCTGGGCCGAGCAACTGGAACTGCATCTCGAGCTGCTACGCGACGCCAAAGGCGCCAGCATCGCCGAGGCGTGGCCGCGCTTCTTGGAGACATCGCGCCAGCGCGGCGAATTGGGTGGCCCAACCGATGGCGACGACAAGGATGATCCCTTCCTGGCATGGATCAACACGCCGAACATCATGTTAGAGCGTCGTTTCCTCGAGGCGCACTCCGACCTGGTGGGTGATCCGGCCAGCGAGGCGCGCCTCGAAGGCGCCATCGCCAACGCGCAGACGATGGCCGACGAGCAATTCGCCACGCTCAAACCGCGCTTCGACGCCGCGCTGAAGCAGCCCGGTCCGCTGCCCGCCGACCTGGAACAGCCGCTGAGTGAGTGGCGCAATCTGCTGAAGTTTACCGAAGATCAGCGCGCCCGGCTGGCGCTGCTACGCGACATCCGCGCGCGGGCTGCGCAGAAGGGCGGCGACCTGACCACCGCCATCCGCGAGGGTTATGTGAACGCGCGCGGCGGTTTCACACTCGACCTGCCGCCCTGGCTGCTGGAGGCGATCGCGCAGGATGCGCGCCTGCGCGAGGGTGGCGAGACGGATCAGACGGCGCCTGCGCGCATCGCGCTCTGGCGCACGGCGCTCACCCAGGCGACCCAGGAACGGCTGGCGGCGGAGATCGTGGCCGAGATTCAGAGCAACCTCAAAAGCGCGCTCACTGACCTGCGCAGCGGGGATACCGATGCGGCGCAGGACGAGGGCATCGGCCACCTCGAGTCGGCGCTGCGGGTCTACACCCTGGCCCGCCTGCCCCTCCAGTACGCTGCGACGCAGAACAATCTGGGCATTGTGTATCGGGCGCGGCTGCGTGGGGAGCAGGAGGCCAACCAGGAGGCGGCGCTGGCCTGCTACCAGGAGGCGCTGCGGGTCCGCACCTTGGCGCGCCTGCCCCTCCAGTACGCCATGACGCAGAACAATCTGGGCATTGTGTATCAGGAGCGGCTGCGCGGGGAGCGGGAAGCCAACCAGGAGGCGGCGCTGGCCTGCTACCAGGAGGCGCTGCGGGTCTACACCTTGGCGCGCCTGCCCCAGAATCACCGCGACACCCAGCTCAATCTGGCGTTCGCGTGTGGCGAGTGGGGGATGTGGGAGTTGGCGCATACGGCGTATCAGGGCGCGCTGGCCGCCGAGGAGCTTCTGCTGGCGCAGGTCAGCGGCGGCTTGCGGTCCAGCGACCTCATTCTGCGCCAGGGGCGGGGCGCCGCGACCAACGACGGCTATGCGCTGACGCAGGTGGGGCGCGACGCCGAGGCGGCGCTGACCGTCGAGCGCGGACGGGCGCGCGGGCTGGCCCAGGCGCGGCTGCGCGCCAGCGGCGACCCGGCGCGCATCGGCGATCCCGACCGGCGACGACGCTATCTCGCCGCGCTCGCCGCCTTCAACCGCGCCCAGAAGACCAGCAACGCGCCAATCTCAGGCGACGATCTGGTGACGATCGGTGGCCTCGATCCCGCCACGCTGCCCCAGGACCGCACGGCGCGCGACGCGGCCATCGAACAGGCGCAGCGTACGGTAGAGCTGGCGCGCGGCGCGGCGGCCAACGCGGCGCGCCAGAGGTTCGACGCGCTGGTGGCCGAGGTCCGCGCGGCGGGTGATCCCGCCGACTTCCTGCTGGCGCCGCTGGATGAGGCGACGCTGTGGCGCGCGGCGGGCGTCGGCGAGCCGGGGCATGCGCTGGTCTATCTGATCGCCACGCCCTGGGGCGGCGCCGCCATCGCCGCCCTCACCGCCAACCCTGCGCTAAAGACCACGCGCCGCTACCTGACGCTGGGGCTGCCTGCCCTCACCGAGTCGCTCTCCAACGACCTGATCCAACGCATGATTCCAGGGGAGGAGCATCGTCGCATGGTGGCGGGCTTCGCCTGGGCGCAGCAGGGCATCGGCTTTGGGCGCTTCCTCTACGACTGGCCGGGGGCGACCTTCCGCGAGAAGGCAGCGGCGTTGCAGCGCGGCTGCGCGGCGGCGGGCGTCGCGCCGGAGCAGGCCACGCTGGACACGGCGGCGCAGCAGGCCCTGGCCACGCTGGGTCGGTCGCCGCGCTTCGCGCCTGCGCTGGATGCGCCGCTGACCACGCTGCCCACCGACGATCCGCTGGGGCTGGCGCGCCTCGCCGCCGTCTTCGACGCCGCCTTCCTGCGCGCCGAGTTGGGCTACAGCCTTGGCGTGTTGGCCGAAACGGCGCTACGTCCGCTGGCGGCCTGGCTGAATGAGCAGGGCGCCACCAGCGTCACGCTGATCCCCGGTGGGGGGCTGGGAACCTTCCCGCTGCTGGCCGCGCCGGTCGCGCCGCCCGCCGGTCCGAAGGAGACGAGCGCGCGGGTCTTCGCCGACCAGTTCCCCAAGGGCGCCAGCGTCGCCCCCAGCGCCCGCTCCCTGCTGCGCGGCGGGGGCGACGCACGCGATCGCGATCAGGAAGCCACGAAGGTCAAACTGGGCCGCACAGGCGTGATCGCGTTGGGCGATCCACATCCCTCCCATGCGCCGCTCGAATGGGGCGAGGCGGAGGCGATCACCTTCGCCCGGCTGGCGCGCAAGGCCGGGCTGCTTGCCGAATCGCATACGCGCACGATGGCGCGGCGCGGCTGGTTGCTACATGCGCTCCGCACGGCCTGGGTCGCCGATCTCTCCTGCCACGGCGTCTTCGACGACGGCTCGCCGCTCGACTCCGCGCTGCTGCTGGCGCTCGACACGACGCTGACGCTGCGCGATCTGCTCAGCCTGGGGCTGGCCGAGGGCGGCGCCGACGGCGAAGAGACGCAACGGCGCCAGACCGATCTACGCGGCCTGCGCCTGCTGATCCTCTCCGCCTGCCAGACGGCGATCCTCGATCTGCGCGGCGCGCGAGAGGAGGCGCGCAGTCTGGCGGCGGGCATCCTGGAGGCGGGGGCCGAGGCGGCGCTGGCCTCGCAGTGGTCCGTCAACGACAAGGCCACCTATCTGCTGATGGTCAAGTTCGCCCAACTCTGGCTGCCCAACCGCAAAATCCTGTCGCCCGCCGCCGCGCTGGCGCAGGCGCAATGCTGGCTGCGCAACGTCACCAACGCCGACCTGCGCCAGTGGCGCTATGACACGCTGGCCCCCATCAGCGCCGAGGAGCGCAAAGCCGCCAGCGATGAGGACCACGGCGCCGACCCGTGGGAGAGCGAGGCGGAGCAGGCGGCCCATGCGGCGGCGGCGGTCGCCCAGGCCGAGAGCGTCTTCGCCCAGCCACAGGCCGGTCAGGCAAGTGGCGGCGTGGGCGCGGAGGCGCTCGTCGTCTCACGCCTGCGCGGGCTGCGTCCACGGCGCATGGGCGCCCTCGCCGACGACGGGCGCGACGGGGCGGGCGACAGCGAGCGCGGTGAGCGCTACGGCGTGAAAGACGCCGAAGAGCAAATCCACGTCGCCGCCGCCAACGCCGACGACAACGCCTGCCCCTTCGCCGATTACTTCTACTGGGCGGGCTTCCAGATCACCGGGTGGTGACGGCCCCCACCCCCGGCCCCTCCCCCGCTGCGGCGGGAGAGGGGGGAGCAGACGGCCCCCACCCCCGGCCCCTCCCCCATAGGGAGAGGGGAGTTATGAGGAGACTTTACGATGCCGAAAACTACTGCGAATGCGATGAACGCTCAGGCGGCCATCACCGCCAAACTCGCGTCCGACGATCCCGACCACTCGCTCCTGCTGACCGGCCTCGCCACGTTGGCCGACGTGCTGCAACACGAGGTGGACGAACTGCGGGCGAAGGGGGTGGGCGAGGCCAACGCCGTCGGCCACGCCCAACGGCGCGGCGAAGCGGCGCTGCCCCAGGACGACGAGGACGAGCAGTTGCGCGAGCTGCAAACCTTCGTCTACCGCATCCGCCAGATATACGACTGGCTCAAGCAGGATGCGCGCCTGATCCCCATCGTGGATGACGCCATCGGCAAGCGCGTGCGCGAACTGGAGAGGAAGCAAGAGCAAGTGATCGCGCGCCAGAACCAGCAAAACTATGCGCTGGCCATCGTGACAACCCTGGTGGGCGCGATCCTGGGCTGGCTGATCTCGCTGCTGGGAACCCCGGCCAGCCTCGTCCACGCCATCATCCACTAGCCCACCACGAAGGCCGCCGCTGCAACCCGGAGATCGATCTCCAGGCCGCGCAGGCGGCCTTCGTGGCGGCACGCCTCTAGCTGCGGCTTCAGCCGCCAAGCGTCCCCGCCATCGCCGCGATCACCTCGTCGCGCAGCGGTGAGTGCAGCGCCAGCGCCAGTTGCGTCTCCACCAGCCCGGCGGGGACGCCCATATCGTAGCGGTCGCCTTGCGCCTCGAAGGCGAGATAGGGCGCGCGGTTGGCCAGTAGCGCCTGCGCGGAGGTCAGCTGGAACTCGCCGCGTTCGCGGAGATCGTGGGCGATCAGGTAGCCCAGGCAGTCGAAGATGGCGGGGGTGAAGACACTCATGCCGAAGAAACAGAGGTACTCGTCGGGGCGCAGGCCAGGCGTGCGGAGTTCGCGGCGGGCGCGTTCGATGGCGGGCTTCTCGATCATCGCTGTCACGGTGTAGAGGTTGGGCAGTTCGGGGAGCGGCTCGCCACGCACGGCGCCAAAGAGGTGAAGCTGGCGCTCCGGCGTGCGTTTGACGGCGGAGACGGTCTGGCCCGTCTGCGCGAACGTCTCGACCAGTTGCCGTGCGCAGCGCCGCCCGTTGGGGTCACGCGAGAGGTAGACGTGGTCGCCGAGCAGCAGCAGAAACGGCTCGTCGCCGACCCACTCGCGGGCGCAGTAGACGGCGTTACCGTAGCCTTCCGGTGAGGGCTGGGCGACGTAGCTGAGCGCGCGTTGCATGCGGGCAAGCTGGGCCGACTCGTCCAGCGCCCACGCCTTGCCGCGAAACGCAGGCAGCAGATCGTCGGTGAGACCGCGAAAGTGGCGGCGATACGTCTCGTCGTCGCCGGGGGTGGTGACAATGCAGATCTCCTCGATCCCGGCGGCGAAGGCTTCTTCGGCGATGATCTGGATGGTGGGCTTGGTCAGGCCATCCACATCCACCAGCGGAAACATCTCTTTTTGGACGGTGGTGGAGGCGGGATACTGGCGCGTGCCGCGCCCGGCGGCGGTGATGACCGCTTTGCGAACCTTCATGGGGGTGGCCTCTTTATGTGCGCGGAACGGCGCCTCCTTCGCGCTCACGAAGCAGGCGTTGCAGGACGGGCGCGATGGACTGGTGGAGCGCGGCGCTGGCGTAGCCGACCCAGGCGACGCCGGTATGCGTATCCAGCGGGGCGGCGAGCGGCGCGCCCCAGGGGTCGGCGACGATCACGCCCGCCTCCTGCGCGATCAACGCCGTGCAGAGGTCGTAGGGGTGGGCGCACATCAATTGCGTCGCGCCCGCCTGCGCATGCAAGATGGGCCGCAGATCGGCGACGAAGCGGTCGTGTCCCACCATCAGTTCGTAGAGCTGGCCGCCCGACGAGATGTATTCGTCGTCGAAGATCAGTGGCGACTCGGTGGGTGGCGCCCCCACCACCTCGGCGAAGAGACGCTCCTCGAGGTCAGCAGTGAGGGTTTTCGCGCCGGGGAAGAACTTGACGAGCGAGGCGAAGCCACCTGCCAACGTCGTGGCGCGGCTGGGGCATGGTGTGAAGGATGTCACCGCGCCGGTCCGCAGGTCGTGCGTCTCCGCCTGCGCGCCCTCGCCGCGCGCCGCCCACAGCACGTCGGCCAGCGCCGCTCGCAGTGTGGGTAGCTCGGCTTGCAGCGCCACCTGGATGTCGGCCAGCGTTGGGCGCCAATCCGGTTGCGGCGCGGGGGCGACGCCGAAGAGCGCCCAGGCGCTACGCTTGCCATACATCAGGCCGCGTGTGCCGTCTATGGGGTCTACGATCAGGGTGAAGGTGGCGGCGCGGGGGTCGGCGTCGGCGGGGAAGATGCGCCCGCCATCTTCCAGCCCCTCGGCGATCAACAGCAGCGGTTGCTCGGCGCCCCAGCGGTCGCAATAGGCCAGCAGGGCGTCTTCGCCGTGTTCGTCCAGGTGATAGATGGTGTCGCCGCCCCGGTCGCCAGTCGCGGTCGCCAGTTCCTCGATGGTGTCTGTGCGCATACCCTGGGCCACGGCGCTGCGCAACTCCAAGGCCAGCGCCCGCAGTTTCCCGACGAAGTAGGCGTTGTCGCGGGGGAGCGATGGCGTGGTCTGTGGCGGCTGGCCTCCCTGCGCAGCCTGCCCCTGATGCTGATGTTGGGTGGGGTCAGCGCCCACTATTGGTCGGCCTTCGCGCGGTTGTAGTTGGCGATCACCTCGCCACGGGCTTGCCGATACGCCTCGCGGCCCAGCTCCAGCGCGTCGCTATAGCGCGCCCGCAGTTTGCCGATGATCTCGGGTGGGCGCGCCTGCCCCTCTTCCAGTTCATCCAGCTTTGCCGCTTCGCTGGGGCGGGCAGGCGCGAAGATCAGCGCCACTGTCGCGCCAATCGCGATGCCCAGCACGATGCCCGACCAGAACCCTGAGCCGGAAGTACGTTTTTTTGCCATCGTCGCAATCCCTTCTCGTCCGCTCCGAGGACCATCCGTCTGATGATCGGCGGACGCTGCCTGTCGCCGTGTGTGTCGGTACGTGTCGCCGTGTGTCGCCGTCAGTCGGCCTGGTTGCCTTCTGGCTCGCCGAGCGCCTGGCGCACGCGAATCAGCAGATCATCAAGCTCGAACGGCTTCTGCAAGACTGAGACGTTCGCATAGCGGGCGGGGTTACGTGCAATGACCTGTGATAGGGTGTCGGCTTCCAGCGTGGCGGCGGTAGCGACGATGACAGGGACGTGCGCGATGGCGCCGCCGTCCCCGTGGTCGCGCAGCGTCTCGAGGATGTCGCGCCCCGACATGTCGGTCAGGCGCAGATCGAGGATGACCAGATCGGGCGGGTTGGCGACGATCTCGCGCAGCGCCACATGCCCCTCGCGGTACGCCGAGACGGCATACTGCTCCTCCTCCAACACTGTGCGCAGCAGGGAGAGCAGCGGCTCGCGGTCTTCGACGACAAGGATGTGTTTGTTCGCCATCTCGGTTGTGGCGCGTCCGGCCCTGTCGCTGGGGCAAGGCGCGCCGATCCCCTTTCTTCGCATAACACTGTGGCCCGGCAGATCGCCTATGACGCATGTAGTGTGCCAGTGGGGCCAGCGAATGAATTCGCGCCTCAGGGCCTACCGGCCACAAAGTCCGCCTACGCGGACTGGAGATCGTGATTGAACATTGGTGGCTGATAGTGAACGGTAGAGTGCAGCAGCCTTCCCGTGGCGCATGGGGGTTTGTGAATGCGCCTCGCCCCTACCGTTACCGGCCCACTTGTGGTGTGATACACTGGGGATCGTACCACGCAGCCGCACATTCGACGCTCCCTATCAGGCGCCAACCATCATGCCGGGAGGGCCACCATGCCACAGGCCGCGCACATCTTCGTCAGCCACAACGGCCACGACGCGCAGTGGTGTCACGATTTCGTGGCAGGCCTGCGCGTGACCGAGGCCGACATCTGGTACGATGAGCACAACCTGGGCTACGGCCAGTTGATGTCCGAGATCGAGCGTGAATTGCGCAATCGCCCGATCTTCATTGTCGTGCTGTCGCCCACAGCAGTCGCCTCGAAGTGGGTGCAGCGCGAGGTCAACGCCGCGATCCGTCTGGCGGACCACGACGCCCAGCGGATCATCCTGCCCGTCGTGGCTGAGCGCTGCGACATACCGCTGTTCTGGCGTGGCTACAAGCGCATCAACGGCCCCGACGATGGCGGCTTGACGGCGCAGGAAGCGGCGGGGCGAGTGATCCGCGCGCTAGCGCTGGCGCCCGCTGGAGCAGCCGTTGCGCCTGCGCCAGTAGCAAAGACGGAAACGAAGAAGGAGGCATTCGAGCGCGGCAATGGGTTGTACGCGCAGAAGCGGTTCACCGAAGCACTGGCAGCC
>Ga0307372_10011351_pt1 | contig 11898 bp, 13 predicted proteins | sample OX1MG_FD_202533 | JGI IMG/M metagenome (GOLD analysis project Ga0307372, IMG submission 202533) | Soil microbial communities from Risofladan, Vaasa, Finland - OX-1 | ecosystem: Environmental > Terrestrial > Soil > Coastal area > Acid sulfate soil | place: Finland: Risofladan, Vaasa | collected...
AGGAGGACACCACATGTACGGCACCGTTACCCGCTATCACCTCAAGCCCGGAGCTGAGGAGGAGTCCGTCGCCCTGGCCAGGGAGCTGGAGCAGAACCCGCCTCCCGGCTATGTCGGGGGGTACACGTTCCGGCTGGACTCCGGGGGCGGCGAATACATCACCGCGGCTGTCTGGAGCGACAAGGAGACGTACCGGGCGAACGCCGACGACGAGCGGCAGCAACAGTGGTTCGCCCGGGTGCGCGAGCTCATGGCGGGTGATCCGCAATGGAACGACGGCGAGGTGATCTTTGCGGCCAACACGGGGTCCAGCTCCGGCTGATGCCGGCGGCCCTGAAACAGGATCAACAAAGCCCGGCAGCCGGACGGTCTGCACCGGGCGGTGTCCGCTTGTCATGTCGCCGTCCCGGCGACGACCGTAAGGACGACGTTGCCGACCTTCTGGTGTGTCTCCACGTACGCGGTTGCCTCGACGACCTGCTCGAGGGCATAGCGCCGATCGATCACCGCCCGGTACTTCCCCGCCTCCATCAGGTCCTTGATGAAGACCACATCCTGCTTCCTGAACTTCGGCGGCAGGTCGAAGATCACCTTCCGGTCTCCGATCCGTGCGGTCCACGCAGCCAGCACCAGGTTCCGCAGCCCGTCCGTCGCCAGATAGACCCCACCCTGCCGCAGCGACCCTTTGCACCGCGCGAAGGAGTGCTTGCCGACGGCATCGAAGATGACGTCGTACGCCTGTCCGTTCTTGGTGAAGTCCTCGCGTGTGTAGTCAATGACCTCATCGGCTCCGAGCGAACGCACGAGCTCGACGGTGCCGGTGCTGCACACCGCCGTGACCTGCGCACCGAAGCTCTTCGCCAGCTGCACACCCGCAGTGCCGATGGACCCCGATGCTCCGTAGACGAGGATCGACTGCCCGCGGCGAAGCCCTCCCGAGCGCAGGCAGTTCAGCGCCAGGATCGCTCCGTCGCACACCGCCGCGGCCTCCTCGAATGTGGCGCATGCGGGCATCAGCGCCAGCGCGGCGCTCTCCCGCATGCAGATGAATTCGGCGTGCGCGCCGAACCTCCATGGGTTGATGCCGAAGACGCGGTCACCGACCGAAAACTCGCGGGCAGCCCCGCCGAGTTCCACCACCTCGCCCGCCAGCTCGCTGCCGAGAATCCTCCGCCTCGGGCGGCGGACACCTGTGATGAATCGCGAAAAGAACGGCTCCGCGGCTCGAAGTGCGCAGTCCGTCCGGCTGACCGTCGTCGCGTGGATCCTGATGAGGACCTCGTCGGCCCCGGGCACCGGCCGCGCGACGCCCTCGAGACGCAGGACGTCCGGCGTGCCGTACCGGTCGTGGACCACGGCTCTCACGAGGAGCCGCCGCTCGGTGCAAGGACGGCCGCGCCAGACTCGATCAGGATCTGCACGCCAGCATCATGGACCCGGGCCGCGCCTGCTTCAACGTGGGATCGATCGCAGGGCCTGATGCCGCGCAGTCGCCGGCGCGCGGCCGGCCGCTCAGGCGCCCCAGGCGTTGCCGTCCGGGTCGCTGCGCGTAGTCTATCGACACGCATAAGGAGCTCACATGCACAAGCGATTGGTCACGCGCTACGCGACAAGGTCCACAGACGCCGCGGATGAGAATCAGCGACGGGTCGAGGGCGTTTTCGCCGAACTGGAGGCGAACAAACCACACAATGTGAGCTACATCGTCCTGCGCCTGGAGGACGGCTCCTTCGTGCACGTCTCGTTCCACGACCATCGCGATGACGAGGTCAACCCAATCTCGTCGACCGCGGCCTTTGCCCACTTTCAGGATGGGCACGGGGAACGTCGCGAGGGCGGCGTCGACCAGCAGAAGGCGACGCTCGTCGGCGCCTACATCACCAAGATCGAGTAGGCGCGCCCACGGCGGCGGAACGTACATGCCGAAACGTCCACGCAGGCCCTTCTTGAGCCCGTACCAGCCGGCCACGGGATTGTCGGGCGAGCGTCCCCACGCTTCGACGGTTCCATCCGCCGCGGGCTTCTGCTCGTCGGCGCTGCCCAGTGGCACCCAGTCACCTCGATCACCTCCGGTTGCCGTCGAACCAGCGCAAGTCTAGACGGCCTGCGCACGACCATCTCTCGCTCGGCTTCGGCCACGAGTGCTTCCGACGCAGGCGTTCGGCGATGATGCGGAGATGACGGTCATCGCGTGGATCGGTGGCGGCCTCGGCCTGCTCATCGTGCTCTCGACGTTGATGAGCGTGGTGACCTCCCTCGTGTTGCCCCGACTCGGGTCGTCGAGAGTTCAAAACTATGCGGGCAGGGGGATGATCAAACTCTTCTCGCGCATCTCCCATCGCTTCGAGACGTACGAGGCACGGGACCGTTTCCTCGCCCTCCAGGCACCGCTCTACCTCATCGTCATCCTGGCGATCTGGCTGGCGGCCCTGCTCATCGGATTCGCGCTGCTGCTCTGGCCGTTCATGCGGACCGGCGGTCTCGTCCACGCCATCACGGTGAGCGGGTCGTCACTCTTCACGCTCGGATTCGCCGCCGAATCAGGCGTCGCGCCTCGCCTGCTCGTGTTCTGCGCGGCTGCAGCCGGACTGTGGATCGTCGCCCTCCAGATCGCGTATCTGCCCGTCCTCTACGGTGCCTTCAACCGGCGAGAGGTGCTGGTCACGATGCTGGACAGCCGGGCCGGCTCACCGGCGTGGGGCCCCGAATTGCTGGCCCGGAGCGAATTAGTCGACAATGTCCAGAACCTGGGACGGCTCTATCAGCGCTGGGAGGAGTGGGCTGCAGACGTGGCCGAGACCCATGCCTCCTACCCGGTGCTCCTCTGGTTCCGGTCGCCGCACCCATACCGATCATGGGTGATCGGACTGCTTGCGGTGATGGACGCGGCGGCGATGCACCTGGCCACCCAACCGCTCCTCGCTCCCTCCGAGGCTCGAGCGTTCCTCCGCATGGGATACATGTGCCTGCGAGACCTCGCCACCGTGGTCGGTCTCGCCTTCGACCCCGACCCAAAACCGAGTGATCCCATCCAGCTGACCGAGGACAACTATCAGGATGCCATCCACCACCTCGAGCATGTCGGCTGGACGATGCAGCGCGGAGCCGCGGAGTCGTGGGTCCATTTCCGTGGCTGGCGGGTGAACTACGAGGCGCTCGCCTACGGGATCGCGGATGCGGTCAATGCCCCGCCCGCGCTGTGGGCGGGCCCTCGCCGGAATCTGCCCCCGAGGTTGCAGCCCCCGGAGCGGCCGCCCCACCGCGAGCCCTCCCCCGAGATGCAGCGCATCCGCAAGCTCACCGAAAAGCGTCGTTCGACCCGCGAGCCATGACCGCGATGCCGATGCGCGCCGCGCGGAGCGCTCCTCGACGCGCGGTTCAGATCACGCGAACGTAGCGCAGCTTCTCCAACGGGTCGGGCACCCATTCCGGTGCGAGGCTCCCCCAGAAGGAACGGGCAAGGCCGTCGTCACGGATCACGAAGGCGTCGATCCGGCGGGCGCCGAGTCCGCCGAGCCGCCGGGTCGCGCTGGAGAGCAGCGCCCGAGCGAGCCCTCTGCGCCGGTGCGACGGCGCGACGGCGATCCGGTAGATGCTCCCTCGCCAGCCGTTCCAGGCAGCGATCACCGTGCCGACCACGCGCTCGCCGTCGACCGCGACCAGGAGTGCGCCCGGCGCGTCGGCGATGAGCAGGGCGACGCCCGCCCTGTCATCGGTGATCGTCGGATGTGTTTCGGACAGCTCCCAGAGCATGAGCACGGCATCGATGTCCGGCGGCATCGCCGCGCGAATCTCGAACGCGGCGCCGTTGTTCGCCGACATCGCGCGAGGATAGCGGTTCGTAACAGGCTCGCCACAAGCCGCGTCGGGGGCCACCTAGCATGGACCGACACCGAGCAAGCCGCTCGAGCAATGCAGGTCAAGAAATGCTGAGGTGGCGAACAGGGACGGCCGAGCTGCGCACGGCCGGCGGCCGGAGCGACACCACACGGCGCCTCGAAACCGCGGCCGGCAACCAGCCGTGCTCCGCGCTGCGCTGCTCATCGCTGGTGGGCATGCCCTGCAGCTACGTCGACCGCCGCGGACGCCGTTGCAAGACGGCATGGTGCCCCGCGGATCGGAGCGTCGTCGACGGCAAGATCTACTGCGCGCTGCACGCACATGCCATGCAGGCGCTCGAATGGGAGTTCGGTGCGGCGTCACATCCCGACGTCGATAGCCGCACGGTGCCGGTGCTCCAGTGGATCTCGTCCGCCGCGGCTGACGAGGTCATCGCCACCCTCAACGTGTTCTGCGCGCTGAACGGCGAGATGCTCGTCGCCGAGCCGGTGCGACGGCGGTTCAATCCGCTGTCGCACAGCCGGGTCTGGGAGAAGCAGTGGAAGACGCTCTCTCCGACGAACGTCACCATCCGCGTCTCCATCAGCTCCGACGAGGACCGACCGACCGAGATCCACATCAAGGTGAATGGACACGACGTGAACGTGGTGCCCCCACCGTTCAACCGTGAGTTGAGCGCGCCGACCGAGGCCGACATGCGCTGGCTCGACCAGGAGGTTCTGTCCCCGATCAGTGCCGCGGTCGCGCGCTGGATGATGCGGGCCGCCGAGGCCAAGGATCGAGGCTATATCCCGGTCGGCGGTGGCATCGACGACGTCGACGCGCGCCTCCTGGCGGGGCCTGCGGCTGCCGCATCCGAGGCTGCACCGGCGCAACGGAACAACGTCGACGATGCCGCGCTCGACGAGGTCCGCCGCGCGCACTTCCTCTACGGGCTCGAGGAGATCCAGGCGGTCGCGGAACGCACCGCCGGAAGCGGCTGAACGGCTCGCGCCCGCGGCGCGCAGCTACTCTGGGCGCGTGACCGGGAGAACAGAGGCCGACACCGACCTTCGTGTGACCGGCGCCGCGACGCCGGAGATCAGCGCGGCGATCATCGAGGAGGTGGCCGCCTGGGGTGCATCCGAAGGATTCCCCAGCTGGACTCCGGGTTCATTCACCGGTCCCGAGAGCATCGGCATGTCGCGTCTGCACAACGACATCGCCACCGCAAGCCTTCATCTCGTGTGGCGAGACGGCGATGCGGTGGCCACCTTCTCGCTGCTCGAACGGGATCCCCTCTTCTGGCCCGCCGCCGGCGACGAGGCCATGTATTTGCACAGATTCGCGGTCCGGCGCGCGGCCGCGGGGGCGGGACGCCGTGCGGTGGAGTGGTGCCTCCACGAGGCGCAGCAGCGCGGACGCCTCTACGTGCGACTCGACTGCCTGGCCGAGAATCCGGGGATACGCCGCTACTACGAACGCTTCGGGTTCACCGCCGTCGACGAGGCGGTGATCGACGCGACGCGCTACAGCCTGTACGAGGTGGCGGTCCCCGGTGCGTCAGCGCGAGTCAGTCCCGCGCGGCGCGAGCGATGATCGCCTCCACCACCTCGCTCTTCGCGTCCGCGTACTCCTGCACATAGTTCCACCGCCGCGAGGCGAGTTCGCACTTGGTCCGCGTGTAGAGCTCCCGGTCCGTGCCACTGGATCGAAGATGATCGCGGAATCTCAGCATGCGGTCAATCTCGATGCAGCCCGTGGAGAAGACGTGGAGGTTGATGTTCGCCCCGGGTCCCTTGAAGAGTCGATGCTCGTACCAATCCGGCTCGCGAATTCGAAGGACGTATCCGGCACGCTCCATCGGCGGGACGTAGCCCGGCTCGTCCGACGAGTCAGCGACAACCAGGAGCATGTCGATGATCGGCTTGGCGGGGAGCCCGGGAACCGACGTGGATCCGACGTGCTCGAGCAGGCGCACCCGGCTGCCGAGGATCCGGGCGACGCGCTCGGCCTCGATCGCATACTCCACAAGCCACGCGTCGTCGTACGGCAGGAGCTCGATGGTTCCGTCGAGACGCTGTGGATCGCCGACGGTCGCAGCGCGGATTCGAAGCTCGATCGCGTTCGCCGAGCGCGCCGGAGCCGGGACGCCGTCAGAATCGGACATTGTCGGCCCAAACCCGCAGCAGGCTGTCGTCGCCGGACACGGTGATGCCGTCGGTGCCCCGGCGGTTCATCGACCAGAGATAGAGGTCCGATGCCATGCCGCGCAGCTCGCAGTGCCCTCTCCCCCGATCACTGGTGACCTCGACCCGATCACCGATGATCAGGTTCCAGATCGCGTCGCCGTCGGTGGCGACAAGACGCAGGATGCGGCCGCCGCCGTCGGGCGCGCGGGCACGTCGCACCGCGAGACCACACCATTCGTCCAGGGCGTCGAGTGCGTCAGCGGTGGCCAGGGGCGTCATCGGACCCCGTGCCGACTCGGCGTCGCAGCGGTGCACCGCGGTCTCGTTGGCCTGACGTCGCGCCCAGAATGCCAGCGCGTTCGGCGCCGGCCCCCAGAACCAGAAGCTGTCCTCGGGAGATGCGGCTACCAGCGTCTCGATCAGTGCGGCGCAGCCGTCGCGATACCAGGCCAGCAGTTCGTCGCGGCCGGTCGGACCCTCGAAGTCGCGCTGCAGCCGTTCCGGCCACCGCTCCCGGACGATCGTCGCGGCCCAACGGTGCACGTCGCCGATGTGATACAGCAGCCTCCGGACATCCCACCCGGGGCAACCGGGGACGGGCGCGTCGAGCAGCCCTGATTCCGCGGCTCGAGCGAGCGCCTCGCCGTCGGCGCGAATCCGATCGATCTGGTGGTCGACATCCATCGCGGGGAGTCTCGCATCATCAGCCGGGCACTCCGCGCCAAATTGACACTCCACCGAAGCCGGCAGAAGATTGATCCTCGGACGTTCGCGCCTCGCCACGCGTTCGGACCCGACACTCGACGTACTGGAGGTGATCTGCCGTGAACGGTGACGTCGTGCGATCGGTGATTCCTGAGCGGGTGATGCCCGGTAAGCGGCTCGGACGGCACATCGTCCACGACCCTCGCTCGCGCAACTTTCCCGCCGAGGGCGCGGCGGCGATCACGAGCGTCGTGCACGGCGCCACGGGGCTGCCCCTCGACCAGGGAGACATCGGTTCGTGCACCGCGAACGCGCTCTGCGGGGCGCTGAACTCGGCGCCCGACTTCAAGGGTGGCGCCCCGCGCACCGAGACGGACGCCGTGACCCTCTACGAGCTCGAGACCAAGCTGGAAGGCGACCCGTACCCTCCCAATGACCCGGGCGGGAGCGGGCTCGAGGTCTGCAAGGCCGCCGCGCAACTCGGATGGATCTCGTCATACAGGCATGCGTTCGGTCTCGAGAACGCGCTGCTCGCGCTGGTGCTGCGGCCCGTCATCAGCGGGTTCGGCTGGTACACGAGCTTCGACACGCCTTCGGCGGACGGGCTCGTCGCGATCGCCTCGGGCGCGACGGTCAGAGGCGGCCATGAGGTTGTGGCCGACCAGATCGACGCTCCGAACAAGCTCGTGTGGTTCTGGAACAGCTGGGGCCCGAGCTTCGGTGTCGGGGGCCGGTTCTGCATGTCCTTCGACACGTGGCGGCAACTCCTCAGCGAGAGCGGGGACGTGACGGTTCCGATTCCCTAACGCCGGTCGAGCTTTCCCCATCGAGCTGTGGATAACTGGCAAGATCGCCGCGCAGCCCAGAGAGGGGCGGCTGGTGAGGGTGTGGAAAACTCCGCGTGGCGCAGCGCTCAGGGGGCGAGGTCGCGGCTCGGGCGGGCCAGGTGGAGCGGATCGATGAGATCGGTGTACTCGCGCGCCAGCCCGCTGCTTCTCGCCTCGCCGCCGACGGCGGCCGCGACGGCAGGAGCAACGTCCCGATTGAAGACCGACGGGATGATGTACTCGGGGTGGAGGTCCTCGCCGACGACGCCGGCGATCGCGTGCGCCGCCGCCAGCTTCATGGAATTGCTGATCTGCCCGGCGCCGCTGTCGAGCAGGCCGCGAAAGAACCCGGGAAAGCAGAGGACGTTGTTGATCTGATTGGGGTAGTCGCTCCGCCCGGTCGCGATCACCGCGGCAAAGTCCTCGATCGCCTCCGGCTGGATCTCGGGTTCCGGGTTGGCCAGCGCGAACACGACGGGGCTCGGTGCCATGAGGCGCACGAGGTCCGCCTCGACGCCTCCCCCGACGCTCGTGCCGATGAAGACGTCCGCGCCGGCGAGCGCCTCACGCAACCCACCGGTCACGTGGTCTTGGTTGGTCGATGCCGCGTAGGTCGCATGGGCCGGGCTCAGGCCCGCGGCACCCTCGCTCAGGATCCCGGCGCGATCGACCCCGATGACGTGCCCCACCCCCGCCGCGATGAGGAGCCGGGTCACCGCCGTGCCGGCCGCTCCGACGCCAAGGCAGACGACCCGAACGTCCTCGAGCCGTTTGCCGACGATCTTGAGCGCGTTGAGGAGCGCGGCGGTGACGACGATGGCCGTCCCGTGCTGGTCGTCGTGGAACACCGGGATGTCGAGCAGTTCGCTGAGGCGCCGCTCGATCTCGAAGCATCGCGGAGCGGCGATGTCCTCCAGGTTGATGCCTCCGAAGATCGGGGCGATGTTCACGACCGTTCGGATGATCTCCTCGACATCCTGCGAAGCCAGACAGAGCGGGAAGGCGTCGACGCTGCCGAACTCCTTGAAGAGCATGGACTTGCCCTCCATCACAGGGATCGCCGCTTCCGGGCCGATATTGCCGAGACCGAGCACGGCGCTGCCGTCGGTGACGATGGCGACCGAGTTGCGCTTGATCGTGAGGTTGCGCACCCGGCGTGGATCCTCGGCGATGGCCATGCAGATCCTCGCCACTCCGGGCGTGTACACCATCGACAGGTCATCGCGCGTCCGGATCGGATGGCGCGGGGTCACCTCGATCTTGCCGCCGAGATGCGCCAGGAAGGTTCGATCCGAGTACTCGAGCACCTCGACGCCCGGCACCGCCGACATCCGCTGAATCAACTTCTGGGCGTGGTCCGCGTCGGCGGCGAGCACGGTGACGTCCCGGACGATCCCGCTGCCCTCGACGCGAACGATGTCGAGCGCGCGTATGTCGCCTCCGACGCTTCCGATGGCCGACGTGAGCTGGCCGAGCATTCCCGGCCGGTTCACGATGCGACAGCGAGCGGTGAAAGCGAAGCTCGCGGAGGGATGCTGGATCATGGCGGCCCCAATCTTGACGTCAGCGGAGGGGGCGCGGACTTCTACAAGATCCCGGCGCACGGTCGTGGGAGCGCTCCGTCCGGCGGTTGCGCTCAGGCTCGCAAAAATACTTCATGCGATGTATTATCTGCGGCATGAAGGACCGCACCCTGCTCCTCGAGCGTCTGATCACGGCTCAGTCAGCGCTGCGACGCCGGTTCCTCGATGTGGCGTCGCCGGCTCTGCACGCGGAGTTCGCGGAGGTCGGCGGGACCACCGTCCACCAGATGGAGGTGGTTCGCTGCCTCCTCCTCGGAGACGGCATGAGCATGCGCGAGGTCGCCGAGGCGCAGGGCATCGGCCTGAGCGGCGCCACACAACTCATCGATCGCCTCGAGCGGCGTGGGCTCGTGACGCGCGTCCGTGACGCGCGGGACCGGAGGGTGCAACATGTTGTCCCGACCGAGCGCGCAAAGGATCTCGTCGCGCGATTCAAAGACGGCATGCGCCGAGCATCGGCGGAAGTGTTCACCGCCTTGAATGACGACGAGTTGCGGACCTACGTCGATCTGACCGAGCGCATTGCCGCGACCGTGCACGACGACGCCGGTGAGCACCTTGGGAGGGCCACGGCATGACGCAGCGTCAGATCTACGCGGTGCTCGGAGCCCTGATGCTGGGCATGCTCCTCGCCGCACTCGATCAGACCATCGTCTCCACGTCCTTGCCGACCATCGTGGGCGACCTCGGGGGACTGAACCAGCTGTCCTGGGTGGTCACGTCGTACCTGCTCGCGTCGACGGTCTCAACCCCGCTGTACGGAAAGCTGGGCGACCTCTACGGCCGCAAGGTCCTGTTCCAGGCGGCGATCGTCATCTTCATCGCCGGGTCGATGCTCGCGGGCCTCTCGCAGAACATGCTCGAACTCATCGGCTTCCGGGCCGTCCAGGGCATCGGCGCCGGCGGGCTCATGGTCGGCGCCCAGGCCATCATCGGCGACGTCGTGCCTCCTCGCGAGCGCGGCAAGTATCAGGGATGGATGGGCGGTGTCTTCGCGCTCGCCAGCGTCGCGGGGCCGCTCATCGGTGGATTCCTCACCGACGACGTGTCCTGGCGCTGGATCTTCTACATCAACGTTCCGATCGCCGCCGTGGCACTCTTCGTGACGGCGACCGTCTTGAAGACCCACACCCGACGCATCTCGCACAGCATCGACTGGCTCGGGGCGTTCTTCCTTGCCGCCGGTGCCTCGGCACTGATCCTGATGACCACGTGGGGCGGTACGCAGTACGCGTGGGCGTCGCTGCCGATCTTCGGTCTCGGGATCCTCGGTGTGGTGATGCTCGCCGGCTTCGTCGTCGTCGAGCGGCGCGTGACCGAGCCGATCCTTCCCTTCCGGCTCTTCCGCATCCAGGTGTTCAACGTCGCCAGCGGCGTCGGCTTCGTGATCGGTTTCGCCATGTTCGGAGCCATCACCTTCCTGCCGGTGTTCCTGCAGCTTGTTGACGGCGCGAGCGCGACCAGCTCCGGGCTGAACATCCTGCCGCTGATGGCGGGACTGCTGACGGCCTCGATCACGAGCGGTCAGCTCATCAGCCGGCGCGGGCGGTACAAGATCTTTCCGGTCGTCGGCACCGCGCTTGCCGCGATCGGCGTCTTCCTGCTCTCGACCATCGACCCCCAGACGCCGCGCTTCCTGCTCTCGCTCTACATGGTGGTGCTCGGGCTGGGACTCGGCTGCGTCATGCAGGTTTTGGTCATTGCCGTCCAGAACGCGGTCGAGCAGCGTGACCTCGGCGTCGGCACCAGCTCGGCAACGTTCCTGCGCTCGATGGGGGCGTCATTCGGCGTGGCGATCTTCGGGGCGATCTTCAGCAACGAGCTCGCAGCCAATCTCAAGAGGGACCTGCCCGCGAGCGCCCTGCACTCGGGGATCAATCCGGCGTCACTCGAAGGCAATCCGGCACACCTCGCCAACCTGCCGCCCGTCATCCACACGGGCCTGGTCAACGCGGTCTCGGAGTCCCTCCACGTCGTGTTCCTCACCGCCGTTCCGATCCTCGTGGTGGCGTTCTTCCTGACACTGCTGATCAAGGAGATCCCTCTGCGGACCAAGGCCCGCGGCATCCCGGCCGCCGACGAGCCCGCCGGACTCGACGCGGCGACCGATCTCGGCGGCGCGACGCCCGTCGAGGCGGGGGTCGGATCCGAGCTGCTGTAGCGGCGGCGCCCCGCCGAGAGGCGCGGCCAGGCACCCGCGGCGTTGAACGTCCCGAGCAGACCGCAGGTCTCTAGACTCAAACGGATGACCTCCCAGCGCAGTCGGCGGATCCTGCTCACGGCGGGCCTCGCGATGCTCGCGACCATCACCGCGTCACGCGTCATGGCGCTCCGCCGCGAGATCTCCGAAAGCAGCGATGCGGCAGAGACCGGCGCCGGCGCGGTGCTGACACGCTCCAGTGTCGCCGTCGCGGGGAGCGCCCTCACCGTGGAGAGCGCTGCCGTCGCCGGGAGTGTCGCGACCCGCCGCTCAACCGCGGTGGCGGGTTCCGCCGCAACCTCCTACTCCTCCGCGGTGGCGGGGTCGGCGCTGACGCGCGGATCGGCCGCGGTGGCGGGGAGCGCCGCGACCGCCTTCAGCGCCGCCGTGGTCAGGAGCACCGCGACGGTCGCCAGCGCCGCCGTCGCCGGGAGCGTGCTCACCTTCTTCAGTGCCGCCATCCGGCGCTGCGTGGTGACGATCGCGTGCCTCCGCTGCACCCGATGCATCGCCTGCGTCGCGTGCTCGGACTGCATCGACTGCACCGGCTGTGTCGGCTGTCGCGGGCTCCG
>Ga0307372_10011355_pt1 | contig 11895 bp, 12 predicted proteins | sample OX1MG_FD_202533 | JGI IMG/M metagenome (GOLD analysis project Ga0307372, IMG submission 202533) | Soil microbial communities from Risofladan, Vaasa, Finland - OX-1 | ecosystem: Environmental > Terrestrial > Soil > Coastal area > Acid sulfate soil | place: Finland: Risofladan, Vaasa | collected...
CCGCGGCGCTGTACGTGCCCGCCACCAGGGCGCCGTTGGTTTTGACGAGACCGCCGGCGGTAACGTTCAGATCTGGCGAGCCACTTGTCTGGACGTACGTCACGGTGCCGTTGTTGCCACTCGCCACTAGTTGATCAGTGAAGCTTGCCGATCCCGCCGTCGTGACCGAGCCCACGGCCGGCGCACTGACCAGGCCACAGAGGTAATCGCCATCCAACCCGTTGGAGGGATACTGGATCATGGACACTCGACCGCCGGTGAATGATGCAGTGAGGCAGGCGGACTCGGCCGCGCTCAGCGTCGCGTAGCCGGGCAACCACACCGGAACTGCAGCGAACGTCGACCCGGTTCCTCCGGTAATGGTCGTCCACTGCGACGCGGTGGAATAGATTCCCAACGAGCTGACACCGATGCTCGAAAAGTAAGCTATCGATCCTTCCAGCGCCGCCTGGTCGATGGCGTCCGACGCCGCGGTCGGTCCGTAATTAGGCTCCAGGGTCTCCCAGGAGTTGGCCGTCTCAACGTCGAGCCACCAATTCGCAACCTTCGCTGCGGACGTTGGCGACGTCGAACCATTGGTCGACTCGGCGCTCACGGCGTTGTTGAACGAAGCCAGTGCGTTGTTCCAGCCATAGTCGTAGGAGCAGGCCGGCGAGTTGGTCCCGTCACAGACCTGGGGACTCTGTTGACCTAGCGGCCAGTGCGACGAGTACGCCGGCCCAGGACTCCCGGTGTTCATATAGAAAGCCGGAGCGCCGCTTACGGTCGATTGCGCCCACTGCAGTTCGCCCGCCAGACACGGATTTGTCGAGAGGGGGTACCCGTCACTGACCCCGACGATGCCAAAGCCCGCCGAGGTTGGTAGCACCCCACCGCACTGGGGGTAACTGACGTCGTAGCCGATCGATGCCGACGCTGTTGGCGTGCTAGCTCCGGCGAGAGTGAAGGTGGCGAGAAGTCCAGTCGCCGACAGCAATGCCGCGAGCAAGCACTTAAACAGTTGATTTTTCACCTTCTGCAATCCTAGGTTGACGCGGTTCGCAGCAGACAATCCCAGAGTCAACGAACAGTTTTGGTTGACCCTTTGCACTGCGCCCAAGGGGTTTACTTCAGCAATAACTTCAGCAGTTGAAATGAATTGAAGCGAATTTTGTTGAACGAAGATGAATTGAAAGCCCAGCAAACGAAGTCGGTTTGGACCAATTTGAAACCTCGTGAACGCGTCCTGAGCCGATGGCACGCAAGGTGGCAGAGGTTCAAATCCTCTTACCCCACCAAATGCCCTATCCCCCGTTCACTAGACCACTGCGCTTGACCCATTCAACGCCAGCGCTTATGTAAATCTGGATTGGGCTTGGCTTAAGCTGCTGTTGCCCGAACTCGTTTGGTCCTCTTCGATAACCTGGCGCGCTAAGCGCTTGGGCGCCACGAGCGTGTACGAGGTGCGGATCCACTCCTCAACTTCGCGCCAGCGCGCGGCACTCGGTCTCGACGTCAGAGTAATTGACACCCATCCCGAGCGACCGAGTCCGTATCCGGTGGGGACGACCTCGGGATCGGTCGCGACAACCGCGGCGGCTTCGTCCAGCGTGAGCTTGACGGTGATCGTTCTACCATCGGTACCAGCGAAGATAAAGTTTTTGCCAGCCACGCGAAAGGTGGGCTCTCCGCCCCAAGCTTCGATGTCAACTCGCGCAGCCTCAGGAAGGCGCGCCACGATGTTTTCAAGACGATCGATGTTTCCCATTGGCGAGCCTTCATTCAGACGGTTCTGTCAAAACTAGAACACGACAGATTCGCTCACCAACTAGGCAGTCGTTGCCTCGCGTTCACTGCGAAGAACTCGCGCGGTCCCGGTCGCCACCACGACCACCGCGGTCAGGAGAGGCAGCAAGAACAGCGCACTGCGCAGCGAGGTCAGCGACGCGATCGCTCCAATAAGAGGAGGACCAAGGACAAACCCCGTCCACCCACACGCCGACACCGTGGCGACGGCGATGCCTGGGTGAACATTGGGAATGTGCCCGCAAGCGCTGAAGATCATGGGCACGACCAATGCCAAACCTGCCCCGAGACACATGAAGCCCACCAGAATGCTCGCCGGGCGATTGATGACCAGTCCGACGCCGAGTCCAATCATTCCAACCATCGCCAACAGTGGTAACGCCAAGTGGGCCGCAAAGCGATTCATTACCTTGTTACCGAGAAGTCGCACGGTCATCATGATGAGGAGATACGCCGCGTACCCGAGTCCGGCGACGACGGCCGACGTGTGGAGCGTTCCGTGCAGGTAGACCGCCGACCAATCCGCCACCGCGCCCTCACAGAGCATGTCCGCGAAGGCGATGGCGGCCAAAACGACGATCGCCTTCTGCAGGAGACTCCAGCGGGCATTCTCTGTAGGCCCAGAGGAACTCTCGACCCGAGCTTGATCGTCGGGGATCATCTGCGTCGACATCCACCCCACCACGAAGAGACAGGGCACCGCGAAAATCAGGAGTTGCTCGCTCAGCGACCAGCCGAGACCGACCCCCAGAACCCCCACGCCGGCGCCGGCCAGCGAACCCAAGCTCCACGACCCGTGAAACCCGGGCATGAGAAGGCGGCCGACCCGCCCCTCGACCGCAATGGCTTGAGCGTTCATCGAAACGTCGAGAGACCCTTGGAAGATACCCCACAGCAAGAAGGCGATGAAGAACGTGACGAGCGAAGTGCTGAGACCGACGAGGGGACCGGCGAGACAGTACCCCACGAGTGCCACGCGCACCACTCGGCGACTCCCAAATTTGGGGAGAAGTCGCGAGACCGCGAGCATCGCGAGCATCGAGCCAATCGGCGCTCCGAGCAAGGCAATCCCCAGAGAACCGTCACCCAGATGAAGGTGGTCTTTGATGTGGGGGATGTGCGCCGTCCAGGACGCAAAGAGAAAACCTTGAACGAAAAAAGCCGCGACGACCGCGTTGCGCATCCGACGTCCCGCGTCGGAGATCTTCGCCTGTTTACTCCTGTCGCGAGTACTCATGCTCGACGAACGTCGACGCCCGCGGCCGTCAGTTCACTAACAATCAGATCATCGGCCGAGGCATCAGTGACCAAGATGTCGATGTCCGCGATGTCACAGACGTGACCGAAGGCGATGCGGCCAATCTTCGATCCGTCGGCCACCGCGATGACTCGACGCGCTGCCTTAGCGGCGGCCCGCTTCACGTCGGCCTCCGCCAGCATCTGCGTGGTAACGCCTGCTGCGGCGTCAATTCCACAGACGCCCATGACGAACGTGTCGAATCGCAACTGTGAAAATGCGTGCTCGCTCAGGCTGCCCACCAGCGATAGCTCTTTCGTGCGAACCTCTCCCCCGGGAAGGAGCAACGTGATGCCCTGGCAGCCGTCGAGTTCCAAGACGGGCCGTAGGGCGAGCGACATGACGGTGAGGCGGCGCTGGCGCATGGAGCGAGCGACTTCCATGGTCGTCGAGCCCCCATCCAAAATGACCGTCTCACCCTCGACGAGGAGAGAAACCGCGACCACGGCGATCGCGGCCTTGGCTTCAATGTTCTCTAGTGCGCGAATTTCAAAAGGGGCCTCCTCCGCGCTGAGATACAGACTGACGGCGCCACCGTGGACTCGCCGCAGTCCTCCAAGTCCTTCGAGGGACTCGAGGTCTCGTCGAATCGTCATTTCGGAACAGTCCAACTCAGACGCCAGTGAACTCACCTGTACCTCCCCGCGCTCTTGGAGCGACAGCAGTATTAAGTGGTGGCGATGGTGAACATCCATAGTGTGCGTTCTATCACAGTTCTTGGTAGTTCCCACGACCAACGGCCCTTTCCGGTGCCGACAAGTAGAGAGTCGCGGACTACTTCAATCCGCTCCCGACACTCATCGAACGCCTATCTCGTGACGTGGCCGTCGTTGGGTGTTATCTCGGCTGTTCTCTCATAGTGGCCTCGATGGTTCTACCTTATTATCCGACCCGGCCCGGCTGTTCTTTCGCGGCGGCCCCAGTTGTTCTGTCCCACTCGCTACACATTTCTAATGGACGTTGTTGCGATTTTGTCGTGTCCGTACGTCAGTCCCGATCAGGTGGTCGCCGTGTTACGACAGCTTCTCCCATCAATCTCCGAGAAGCTATCCGCGCCGGAGTTGCGCCCTTAACAAATCGGAAGAAATTTCAGACGTTACTCTGATCCACTGCACAACGGGCGAGACGTTTGCTTCAGCAACAACGTCAGCAACTCAAATGAATTCATGCGTACTTTGATGAGCGGAGATCAAATTGTCGACGCCGCTCGAAAAGTGAGCCGTAACGCCGCGTGAAAATTGAGCCACCTAACCAAGATGGGAAGGTGATTACTTTGGAAAATTAGGCACTTATTAGGCACCTCCGCCTCAGCGAAGTCTGATCCTTTAGACCGCCAGCAACTCGCACCAATCTTTGCAAACTTCACCGGCGCAAATGGATGATTCGCGCGATACTGGTTCCATGGTCGATCGAAACGTCTTGGGTGGGACCTTGGAGCCATGTGGCACCGACCCCGTCACTGGCTTCTACCGTGACGGGTGTTGCACCTCTGGACCTGAAGACCTCGGGAGCCACACCATCTGCGCCGTGGTCACCGCCGACTTTCTCGAGCACCAGAGGAGAATTGGTAACGATCTGACCACGCCGATGCCTCAATACGGCTTCCCGGGACTGGTGCCCGGCGACCGGTGGTGTGTGACCGCCGCCAACTGGCTGCGTTCCCATCGCGACGGGGCGGCGGCCTACGTAGTCCTAGCCTCGACGCACGAGCGCGCCCTCGAAATCGTGCCTCTCGCAACTCTCCGTGAGCACGCCGTGGACGTTCCGGCCGGTCCAGACGATTTTCAGAATTAAACAGTCGCGTCGCGTGGGGACGGCGATCTTGTCACTTCGTGCTCTAGGGGAATGTGATGGTGGCACGCGCCAGTTGAGATCGCCCTCTAAGAAACGCGGTGCGATTCACTCGTTCCCGGTGAGCCGGCTTTGGAGTTCAAGATCAACTGAACGTAGACGAGCGGCCATCGCTGCCAATAACTTCATCGCGACGGCTGGAGACGCCTCAACTAAGCGAATGAATTCGCTCCGTTCGAACACCGTGACGGTCATGTCAGTGTCGGCGATTACCGTAGCGCTCCTGCGCGCACCGTCAAGAAGAGACATCTCGCCAAAGAGGTCACCGGGCCCGAGGTTCGCCACTCCAACTTGATCGCCGACGGTGCAGTGCGCGTCTCCTGAAACAATTAGGAACGCCTCCTGTCCGATCGCGCCCTCTTTGGTCAGGACCTGATTGGCAGAAATATCCAGCGTGACGCCGAGTTGGGACACCGACTCCAACTCTTTTCGAGAAAGTCCGGCGAACAGAGGTCGCTGAGCCAGCATCTCGATTCCTTCTGGTGGAATGCGCATGGTACCCCTTTGCCTGACCTGCCTCAACACGTGCCTTGAGCGTAGTTCGCGTGCGGCGACTCGCGGGCGCCGCGGTGATTCTCACGAACTTGGTCAATCGGTGCCAGGTCGACCTCATCTTCGCCGACCGCAACCATTCAGAAGAACTCGACGCACTCTGGCCGACGGCGGTGGCGATGATTGCGACGCTCGGCGACCCTCTGATTGAGATGGAAGTCAACGTCGAGGAGGAAGATCTCATACGACTCGCCCTCGATGCCGGATTCGAAGCGAGTGAAGCGCTGAACCGGACGTGCTGGATCCCCGCGAGCGACTGTCCCAAGATTCCGCCACTTCGCAGCGACCTCACACTTCATTCGAGGGCCGAGTCGAGGTGCGAGCTTCATCCGATGATCGGAAGGAACGGTGAAGCACTCGCGCAACGCCTTTTCGAGCGCTCTCTCTACAACCCCGTGCTTGACCTCGCCGTCTACTCCTCTCACGACGAGGTCGCTGGCTACACAATCTTTTGGGCCGACCCGGTAACCAGAGTCGGACTTGTCGAGGCGATGCGAACCGAAGGAGAGTTTCCGGGCCACGGCATCGCTCGACACATGCTCGTCGCCGGACACGATCGACTGGTCCGGTCGGGATGCCAAAGATTGAAAGTCAGCTCAGGCATTCGCCTCCACCAGAGTGCGGGTTTTTTGCCAACGTCACAGTCCGTCACGCTTTCGCGCTCGGTACTCGTCTCTCCTTAAATCGAATTCGCCGGAGTGAAGGAAAAATGATCGAAATTGACCGTGGGCCAAGTACCGACGCTCACGTGTTTACTCAAAGCGTCAACTGATACTCATCAACGCGTTCGACGATCCGGAAGCCGAGGAGCTCGTTGATCGCGATAATGCGAGAGTTCTCGAGGGCGTTCCACGTCTCTAGTCGTAGAGCATTAGGAACCTCCCGGCGTAGGTTGCGAAGGTTGGCGACCTTCGTGGCGAGACCAAGGCGGTGGCCGCGATGGTCGGGATCGACGATGGTGTTCCACTGCTCCGCCACGCCCGGCTGTTGCACGTAGACACCGATATCGGTGAAGGCGACCAGGTGGCCGCTGCCATGAACGGCACCCGCCGCGAGACGCCGCCGACCCGAACGGAAGGCGTCGTCCTCCTTCTCGCGCCATCGCGCGCCATCCCACACTTCTGGCTCCCAAGAAAGGTCGCCACTTGGCGTGTCCGTGGACATGCGACCGACGAGCTGCGCGACACCCTCTACGAGCGCGTCCGGAGCCCGGTCGATCCACGTGACGATCTGGTAGTCGCTGCTCGGTCCGTCGATCCTGGCGCTCACGAGATTGTCGAGTTCCTGGTCTTTGACGACTGTGAGGTCGAGTTCCCGGCGCAGTCTCGAAAGTGCGCTCTTCGCGCCGAGAGCGCGTGAGAAAGCACAGCCCGCTGACTCCTCACCAACAGGAGAGCCGACCGTCCACATTGCGTTCGTCCGACCCTCACTCTGAATGAACGCAAGAATCTCCTTTACAAGCGTGGTGCCAATGCCCTGGCGTCGCCGAGACGGGAGCACCGAGACCGAGATAGTGGCACTGCGCAGATTGTCTTGCGTCGTCAACCGTGCTGTCCCGTAAGCGACGTCTACGCCGTCTTCGACGGCCAGGAAGTGTGCGTACCTCAAGGAACGCTGGTCGCCGCTGACCTGAAGTAAGACCTCTTCAAGCGAGCCAGCAAGAAGGCCTGGGTGATCGGCCGGAACACACGCCGACGCGAGCGCCAGCCATCGTTCAGCGCCGCTCGCGTCGCTTACTCGCTCCAACTCGGTCATCAAGGCAGATTAATTGGCGAGATGGACCCGGGAAAGCTACGTGGAAGGCAGGCACAAGACCAAAGGGAATCGTCGGCTTGATTTAAACGCGACTCACGCGAGTCGACAATGAATGGTTGCAGTCCTGATGCGTCTGGTTTCCGTCACCAAAAATTTCCTTTTAGGACGAATGAGATTTACGTCTTCTGGATGAAGGCGAGAACTGCGGGCTCACTCTGACCGGGCCACGTCCCACTCAACGCATTCTCCGCACCTTGGCCAAGTTTGTCTTTGATCACTCTAGAAAGCACAAATCTAAGATCGGCGGTGATGATCCACGTCGACCCGTCATGGTTTTCTAATGACAATGGTTCAAGAACACCGATGTCGCTGAGTCGCGAACCGCTTCCGAGTACTTTCGTAGTCGCGTCACGTCGCACGGGCCCGTTCTTCGTCATGACCACCAACTCCGCTTCGTGACCGCCTCCAAGAATGGTGGCCGCGAGCGCTGTCAAGTACGTAATGTCACCGGATGCGTCATAGATCCATCGTTTGCCCAACACGGAATGGTGCGACGTGTCGATAAGAAAAGACTCGGCGTTTCTTAGAGGGGACCCTCTGTAGGTGAGCGGTACCTGATACGTTCGCCCATTCGCGGTTCTTAAGAGATGGGTTTCGATACCCACTTCGCCGTCGGCATCGTCAAAACGATAAGCCCCAACCGCTTCGACGCTGGTCGACTCTGCGCTATTAAACCAGGGTTGGGACGGCAACCACGACTCGAGCATCTCAAGTTTGGACGGGACAAGCGTCGCTTCGTGCAAGATAGCCACGCTAAAACTCTACTGAGCCGGGTTCCATGCGGCCTCGTGGAGAAGGTGCTACACAGGACGAACCTCAGGACTTAGGCAATCTTTGAGCAGCGTAATGCACCGCGCCTGGAAAGCCTTCGACACGATCGCACCGTGCACCCCAACCTCCAGTGAGCAGCTGCGTTCTTGTGGCGTCGGGTCTCCGACAGCAGCAGTTAATGGATTTAGAGCCTATCTAGGAGATCAAAGGTCAACAGCTCAACGGTCATCGTCCGGAGATGAAAGCCAAAAATGGGAACGAGGACGGACGGTGGTGGGCTGATATTCCGTCGGGTCACCTCAATCCAGTAATTCGCACCGCCGATCTCACGACCAGGTCCACGCTTGTCGTCTAGGTTGCGCCCTCGTCGCGCGTGAGACTGGTGAGCCGGGCCGATGCACGCTAGAAAGGTGCATCATCACGCGTCCATCGAGGTTGGCCACGAGTAAAGCGCTCGGCGCGATAGAGAGCGTACTCTCGACCTCTCGCGTCCCTCACCCTCCCGCGAGCCAGCTTGCGAAGGCTTCGAACGAATACGGACGGCCAAGGAAGTCCTCTATCAGCTCATTCGCATCCTTCGCTCCGCCCGGAGCGAGCACTAAGTCACGGTAGCGGTGCGCGACTGTCTCGTTGAAGAGATCATCGCGATCGAAGGCCGTAAAGAGGTCCTTCGCGATAACGAGGCTCCACAGGTAGGTGTAGTACGCCGAGGAGTAGCCGGTGAGGTGAACGAATGAGCACTGCAGGTGGGAGCCAGGCAGTTGCTGGAGTACGTCATACTTCGTTCTCAGATCGTTGATGTAGGTGGTGCGATCCGCGGGACGATCCTTATGGAGATAGAAAGAGACGGCCGAAGAGAACAGTTGGCGAGCCGTCCACTGACCCCGACCAAAGCCGTCAGCGCGCCGCATTCGTTCCACCAGTTCGGTGGGGATCGGCGCGCCGAGCTCGTCACTCGCAAAGGTCTGGAGCACGCGGGCGTCCCACGCCCATTCCTCGAGCATCTGGCTCGGCGCCTCGACGAAGTCCCACTCGGTCTCGATGCCACTCAGGGCGATCCACTTGCTGCGCGACGCGAGTAGGCCGTGCACGAGGTGCCCAAACTCGTGAAACAGTGTTTTGACCTCGCTGTGTTCGAGCAGTCCCCGACTCAAATTGCACACCAGTGCGCCTTCGAAGAGCTGCGTTCCAGCGATTCCGGAACGCAGTTCGAACATCGCGGCGTGCTTGTACTTACCCTCACGTGGGTGAAGATCAAGATGAATTCGCCCCAGCGTCTCCTCGCCAAGGAGTACGTCGTAGACGCGTACTTCCTCGTGCCAGGAAGGATCGTCGGACTCAACGAAGGAAAACCCAAAGAGTCGCGAGGTGACCGTTAACAGTCCCTCGCGCACCTTCTCGTAGTCGAAGTAGCGACGAGACTCCTGGCTGTCGACGGCGAACCGCTCACGTCGCACGAGTTCGTTCGCAAAGGAGGCTGACGAGGAGTCCACCTGGGTAATCGCCGGATCCTGGGCTTGCAGCGCAGCGAGCAAGAGGGCGTACTCAGACTCTGCCACCGAGTGCGTCGGGGCCAACAACTCTTCGAGGAAGGCTTCGATGCCGGCCGCACTGCCCACCATTTTTCGCTGCGTGTCGTAGTCGGCCCAGCTCTCGAAACCGACGATCGAAGCCTGCTCGGCGCGCAGCGAAAGGATCTCGGCGAGTACGGCGTCGTTGGCGGGCCACGCCCGGTTCTCGTTTTCCAGAGCAAGAGCCTTGCGAGCCTCCGTGCTCGTCGAGAAGGTAGAGAACGGCACCAAATCTGTGTAATCCGTGGTGATCGTCGCGCTGCCTTCGCCGTCGAGCGGGTGAGCGACGACGAAGTCCGACGGTAGGCCGTCGAGTTGTTCGAGGGTCACTCGAATGCTGCGCACATCGTCGCGAACTTGGCGAGCAAAATCCTGTTCGAGCTCAGTCAATCGCTTCGCTATCGCGGCGAAGCGCTCGCGCTGTGCCTCTGGTAAGCCAACGCCCGCGAGGTGAAAGTCGCGCATCGCGCGCTCGTACACGCGCTGCGCGTCCGGATCGGCTTCCAGATCACCGGTATCGAGAGCGGCGAAGAGTTCGAAGAGCTCGACGTCTTGGCTGCGTGACGTCGAAAGTTCCGTCGCTTCGCGGCCGAGCTCTTCGAGGAGTTCGCGAACGGCAAGTTCTGGGTGCACCTGCGCGATTCGATAGGCGGGCGCCGTAGCGTTGGCCAGAGCAACGCCCGCAGCGTTAAAGATTGCGAGCACTTGGCGGGCGTTACGTGCTGTTCCATCCTTGAGGTCGGAGATTTGACGTCGATACTCGGCGAAATTCGAACTCGTATATTCATCCGCCCACGCGAGCCAACCGTCGGCAGGCAGGGGAACCGGTGCGAGGGTCACGGCCTCACCTTAGATGCGCTCACAACGCGCTTGTCGATCCTGAAGAATCTTTGGCAGTGCTACGAAATCCGTTATTCTCGTTCGCTAATTGAGGTTTTTGAGAAATCGGCGACTCAGAATTGTTGAAGACCCTTTATTTTCTTGTGGGCCGCCCGGGTCTCAATCCCGACACCTTGGGAGTGTTTCCAGAATGTCCAGGGACGTTTCTCGGCGTCCAGATTTGCTGGTCAGAAGGAGTTGAATGTCCACCAACGTCCACGGACATCCTCTCACGTTTGAATTCGTGGCTAGGCAGTTGGCTAGACCAGAACTCATTTCAAGGTCTAGTCACTATTCAATTGCGATGCGCGGGCGTTGCTGTTTCTGGTGCGCGTTGACACGTTAATTATTCCGCTCGAAACTAGATAATTAAGGTAGCCTGTTTAAGCGAGCCGGTGGGAATATATATGGACACGACAGAAATTCAACGTGAGGCGCGGGCGCTGGGCGATTCCAAGCCCTTGCGCTATCAGTTTCAGGCGGAGCACGGCGGTGCCTTCACCTGGGACTATGTGGAAAGTGGTCCTAAGGTGTGGCGGGTACCCATCGGCCGAATTGCGAACGTTGAAGTTGAAGCCTCGATCCCTGCTCACCTCGCATAGGAGAACACGTTGTCGTTGCTTTGGACTCTGGTCCTCTTTACCCACATAGCAGCGGCCACCTTTTGGGTTGGTGGCCAACTGATGCTGGTCTTCGTGATGATGCCGGTGATGCGTAGAGTGGCTCGACCGGAGTTGTTGGGCGAGATGGCCAGGTTGTCGGGGCGTCGATTTGCCAAGGTTTCCAACTTCGGCCTGTTCCCAGTACTCGTGCTGACGGGGATCCTGATGGCGTGGCACGACGGTGTGCGACTGCACACCGTCAACACCACCTCCTTCGGGCACGTGCTCGAAGTCAAGGTCGTCGTGGTCGCCCTGGTTCTTGGTCTGGCGGGCGGCCACGGCGTCGCTGCACGGCGTCTCTCACGACGCAGCGTACGGAGTTTGGCCCTAGTGACCATGGCCCTGTCGGTCGTGATACTGGCGTTGGCGGCGGCGCTCGCGATCCTGCCTTCGCCCTGACCCACCATGAGCGAAATCGACCGAGGGGCTCAACAGCAACCCGAGCTTGTTCCTGAAGACGGAGGCTATCTGCGGAGTCGACTATTCGGAAGGAGTCGGGCGACGCCGTCCCTGGTTTCCAAGCGAACGCGGTCTTGGAACTCGGCGGGGATTCGTTCAGCGCAGTACTTTTGAACGAGAGTGAGATCGAGGTCGGAGACCATCATCACACCAGGATTTTAGGGCCCGAGTTGGGGAAGAAGCGCCGGTCCTTACCATCCCTACCGATTTCTTGTCTCGATTCATCGGAGGCAATGAAATTGTCACATTAGAT
>Ga0307372_10011356_pt1 | contig 11895 bp, 13 predicted proteins | sample OX1MG_FD_202533 | JGI IMG/M metagenome (GOLD analysis project Ga0307372, IMG submission 202533) | Soil microbial communities from Risofladan, Vaasa, Finland - OX-1 | ecosystem: Environmental > Terrestrial > Soil > Coastal area > Acid sulfate soil | place: Finland: Risofladan, Vaasa | collected...
AGTACGACGTGGCCTGCTACCAGGTGAGCAGCAACGGCCACTGACCTCGGCGCGGCCGCGGCAGGCGCGGGGCGCACTCCCTGCGGTGGGTTTGATCGACCGGTGCGGGCCGCCCAGGCCCGTCCCGGCGCTCGCTCGCCCTGAAGGGAGTCCCGCGATGCTCGAGCCGGCCCGCGTTGCCCTCTACGCCGACCTCTCCTGCCCCTACGCCTATATCACCGCCTACCGGCTCCGGCAGCTGCGCGATGAGTACCGTGGCCGCGTGGTCATCGAGCACCGGAGCCTGGCGCTCGAGTACGTCAACCGCGAGCCGACGCCGAAGCCGGTGCTCGACAACGAACTCCCGGTCCTGGTCGCGCTGGCGGAGCCCGACCTGCCTTACCAGCCCTGGCACCGGCCGCCGAGCGAGTGGCCGGTGACGATGTGGCCGGCGTTCGAGGCCGTCAAGAGTGCCGAGCGGCAGGGAGCCGAGCTCGCCGATGACCTCGCGTGGGCTATCCGCGTCGCCTTCTTCGCCGAGAGCCGCTGCGTCTCGATGCGACACGTCCTGCTGGAACTGGCCGAGCAGGTGCGGCTGGACGTCGCGCGCTTCCGGGAGGACTTCGACGCTGGCGTCACCAGGCCGCTGGTGATCGCGGAGGCGCGCCGCGGCTGGGAGGAACTGCGCGTCGACGGCAGCCCGACCTTCGTGCTGCCCTCCGGCAGGCAGGTCAGCAACCCTGGGCTGCCCGAGGTCAACCTCGACGGCGACCGGCACTGGCGCGTCAGCGGGGTGAAGCCGGCACCCTGCGTCGGCGCCGCCTGCCTGGACGTCTACCGCGCCCTGTTCGACGAGGCGCTGGCGAGCTGAGCGCGCGCCGACGGACGCTGCCGGCCCGCTGATCGTCACGAGTCCGACCGACCGGGCCGCCTGTCCCCAGCCACGATGGGATCCTGGCCCCGGTACCTCGTGCCTGCCCCTGTTCACCGTTCCGACACATCCTGGTCAAACCTACGTCACACCCCGGACCTACCCTGGGAGCAGCCGGTCGATGACGCGTGGCGTGGACGGCTGGTTGGGACGTCGATGGTCCGGCGCTTCGTCCGCGGAGCGCGCCAGGTGAGGAAGGCCGGCAGGGATGCGGATCGGGCTGGCTGGTCCGGACGGTGCCGCTGGGACTCGTGCGGTTGGCGGCTGGACGCCGCGCATCGCTGCCGCCACCGTGAGCCTCGGGATAATGGCGATCTACCTGCGCATCGCGCCCCAGTACCTCGGCGTCTACCCGCCCTTCGCGTTCGGCGCCCTCACCGCCGGCCTCGCCGCGCTCTGCGTGGCGGTGGCGACGCTGATCCGCCCGACGCGCCGGCTGTTCGCGTTGGCCGCGGTTGGGAACGTCACGCTGATCGCGGTGTGGGTCCTCTCCCGGACGCGCGGGCTGCCGCTCGGTCCGGCGGCGTGGCAGCCCGTCGACGCCGGCCTGACCGACTTCGTCTACGTCGCGCTGGAGGCGGTGGCGACACTGCTCTTCCTGGGGCTGGCCGGGAGCCGGAGCGCCGCGCGGACGCGCGCACCGTGGCGGATCGCGCTGGCGAGCGTGCCGACGCTGCTGCTGGTGTCTCCGCTGGTGTTCGTCGCCGCGGCCACCGCGACCTACGGCCCGGCGTCGACGTCGCCGATCGTGGCCCCGGCCGGCACCCGGACGACGCTGACCTACTGCCGGCTAGGGGGAACCGCCCTGGCCATGGACGTGTACGAGCCGGCGAGCCCGGCTGCCCGGCCGGCCCCGGCGGTGCTCTACGTCCACGGCGGCGGCTGGGTCATGGGGGATCGGCAGCCGGACGGTGCGGGCGCCGCGCTGGCCAATTCCTCCGGCGCCTTCTTCCCCGCCCTGCGGGGCGAGCTCAATCGACGCGGCTTCGTGGTGGCCTCGATCGACTACCGCCTCGCCCCGCTGCACCCGTGGCCGGCGCCGATCGACGACGCGAGCTGCGCGGTGCGCTTCCTCTCGCGCGCACGCGAGCGAGCTGGGGATCGATCCGCGCCGGATCGGCGCCTGGGGCAGCAGCGCGGGCGGGCAACTCGTCTCCCTGATGGGGCTCGCCACTCCGGCGGCCGGCTTCGACGTCGGGCCGTACCTCGACCAGTCCAGCCGGGTGCAGGCGGTCGTCGACATGTTCGGCCCCGCCGACCTGACCCGCCCCGGCGACTTCGCATCCTGGGCGCGTGCGCTGATCGACCTCGTCGTGGGCCGGTCGGACGCGGCGCGGCGCCAGTCCGGTGGACTACGTCGGTTCGAGCGCCCCGCCGTTCCTGATCCTGCACGGCGCCGCGGACACGGCGGTCGCGCCCGCGCAGTCGCAGGAGCTCGCGCGGCAGCTCGCGGTGGCGGGCGCGCCGGTCACGCTGGTGACAGTCGTGGGCGCCGGCCACGGCTTCGACGTCCCGGGCGAGCAGCCGGCGCCCGCCGAGCTGACGCGCATGGTGGCCGACTTCTTCAGCCGGACCCTCGCGCCCGTGCCGGGTCGATGATTGGACGGCGGGCGACGATGCGGATCGGTCGTTTCCCTTTCGGGCGGCGCTCGGGTAGGATGGGCCGCCTGACGACCGGCACGACGAAGGAGGAGACGATGAGCGTGCCCACCACCGACTCCTGGATGTACCGGACCATGCACCGCCAGCCGGACGACGTGCGCCGCCTGCTGGACGAGGGCTGGGGACCGGCCGAGCAGGCCGCTGGGATGCTCGGTGGGGCGCGGCGCGTCTACGTCGTCGGCATCGGTACGAGCTACCACGCCGCGCTCGAGGGCGCCTGGCTGCTGCGCGCGGCCGGCTCGGACGCGCGGGCGGTCGACTCCTTCGACTTCGCGCGCTACCCGGCCGCGGCCGACGTCGCGCAGGACGACGCGGTCATCGTCATGGCCCACTCCGGCGTCAAGCGCTACTCGAGCGAAGCGCTCGAGCGGGCGAGCCGGGCGGGCGCGAGCGTGATCTCGGTCGGCAGCCTGACGGCGGAGCACCCCGGCTCCCAGCTCGTGCTGCGCACCGTGGAGCGGGAGAAGTCGGCCGCGTTCACCTCCTCGCACCTCGGGGCGATGACGGTGCTGGCCCAGGTCGCGACCACGCTCGGCGAGGGGCGCGGCGCCGAGGGCGTCGCGGGCTTCCGGGACGCGCTGGGGCGGCTGCCGGAGCAGTTGGAGAACGTGCTGGCGCGCGAGGACGACATCCTGCCGGTGGCGCGGGAGGCCGTCGATCGGCTGGTCTACGCGGCCGGTGCCGGGCCGAGCGCGGTGTCCGCGCTGGAGGCGGTCATCAAGGTCCGCGAGGCGGCCTACGGTCGGATCGACGCGCTGCCGGTCGAGCAGTTCCTGCACGGGCCGATCGTGACCGTGAATGCCGAGGACCTGACGATCCTGGTCAACGTTCCGGGGCCGGGCGCCGAGCGTATCGCCGAGGTGGCGAAGGTGCTGGCCGCCATCGGCACGCCGCTGTGGCTGGTCGGGCAGGCGATCGCCGGGGTGGAGGCGACGGTCTTCCCGGTGCCGGAGACGGTCGAGCTGATCTCGCCAATCGTGACGACGGTGCCGATGCAACTGCTGGCCTACCACGTGGCCGTGCTCAAGGGGCTCAACCCGGACACCTTCCGGCGCGACAACCCGACCTACGCGGCCGCCTTCGGCCTGATCAAGCTGTAGGCAGGGCGGGATGGGACCGGAGGTGCCGCGCTGCCCCTTCTGCGGCCGGCCGGCGGGGATCGTCTACGTCTCGTCGCACTATCAGTGTGCGGGCTGCGGCCAGGTGATCGAGTCCTGCTGCACGGGGGAGCAGGCCCAGCCGGCGACGACCGTGCCGGTCGTAGCACGGCTGCCGGCGGTTCCCGACCGGCTCGGTGCGCCCCGGGACGAGGAGCGCATCGAGTCGAGCGGAGAGGAGAGCGGATGATGGAGGAGCGCGGCGGCGAGGCCTTCGAGCTGGGTGAGCAGCTCACCGTGGTGGGGCGCCGGCTCGTGCCGGGAGATCCGGCACCCAACTTCCTGCTCGAGTCGCTTGATCCCACGCAGGGGATGCGGCAGGTCCGGCTGTCCGACTCGGCGGGCACCGTGCGCCTGCTGAACGTGGTCAACTCGCTCGACACTCCGGTCTGCCACGTCGAGACGCGGCGCTGGGAGCAGTCGCTGGCGAGCCTACCGGCGGGCATCGGCATCTTCACGGTCAGCATGGATCTGCCCTACGCGCAGGCGCGCTGGCAGACCGCCGAGGGCGTGACCCACGCGGTGCTGTCGGCGCACAAGGACGAACGGTTCGGGCGGGACTACGGCGTCCTGATCAAGGAGTGGCGGCTGCTGCAGCGGGCGGTGTTCGTGATCGACCGGGATAACCGGATCGTCCATGCCGAGTATGTGGCCGACCAGATGCGCGAGCCGAACTACGAGGCCGCGCTCGCGGCGGCACGGCACGCGGCGCGCTGATCACCCCGCGCGATCGCGCGTGCCCGGGAGACCACGCCGGGGGTACTCACGGCTGCTCCGGCGATAGTGCCCCGGCCGCCCATCCTCCCGACGACGGTTTCCATACCGGTTGTCTGCCGGCGCGTCGGGGCGCGAGCTTCGTCCTCCGACACGCCACGGGCTAGCCCGGACCGGCAAAGCCCGGGCACAGCGCGCGAAACCGGTCGGCAACCGGCCGGGAACGGCGCCCGGTGCCCGGCGCGCTCCGGTCAGGCCGCCGCGCAGGCCAGCGCCAGCAACCCGGGGAGCGCGACGTCGAGCCGGCGCCAGGTGTCGCCGCGGTCGGCGCTGTGCCACAGCTGGCCGTCCTGCATGCCGGAGTAGAGCTCGCCCGGCCGGTCGATCGGGGCCAGCAGGGCGTAGGGCATCGTCGGCAGCGGCTGGGGCAGCCCGCCGCCGAGCGCCTGCCACGGCTCCCGGCCGCGCCGCCGGTAGATGAACGCCTCGGCGCTGCCGCGCCGGTCGTGGGCGTAGCGGGCGCTGTGGGTAGCCGACACGTACCAGAGGTCGGGATCGGCGGCGTCGACCGCCAGACCCCAGGTGTAGTGGCGGTCCATCCCCTCGTCGACCGGACTCCAGCTGGTCCCGTCGTCGGGGCTCTCGGCGACGCCGCCGCCGGCCGCCTCGTAGACGCGCTCGGTCGCGGTGGGGTGGGTGAGGATAGCGTGCGAGTCGGGTTGCGAGCCCGGCTTGCGGTCCTCCCAGGTGCGGCCGCCATCGGTGCTGCGCATGACTCCGCCGAGCTCGATGCCGGCGAAGATCCGTTGCGGGTCGGCCCAGGAGAGGGCGATCCAGCGTACGTGCGCGGTCCAGGGCCGGGGTGGGAAGGACCAGGTCGGCGCGCTGGGGATCTCGCGTAGCGTCGGCAGGTCCTGCCAGGTGCCGCCGTCGTCGGCGCTGCGGTAGAGTGAGGACGGCTCCGTCCCGGCGAAGACCACGCCCAGTCCGTTGGGCCGGTCGGACGGGCTGATGGCGACCGAGAGCACCCGCCGGTGCGGGATGCCGGCGCCGACCTCGTCCCAGGTCTGGCCACCGTCGCGGGAGCGGAAGATCCCCTGATCGAAGGTGCCGGCGTAGAGGCGTCCGGGGTCGTGCGGGTCGAGCGCCAGGCACTGGGCGCCGACGCCGGGGAGCACCGCGGTGGTCTGCCAGCGCCCGCCGTCACCCGACTCGATCCGGACGACGTCGTCGCCGGTTGCGGCGAAGAAGATGGTCATGGCCGGCTCTCCTCTCAATTCGGCGGGGCGAGATGCTCATGAGACGTCCCGGCGGCCAGTATCGGCAGGCACCCCGTCGCATGTCAACTTCCCCGTGCAGAATTGCCAACGCCGGCGCCTGCCGCCGGGGTGGCGGCAGTATGATGTCCGCGCAGGGATCGCGGCCGCCGACAGCCAAAATGACGGGAGCTGAACCGTGAGCACCACCGAAACCCGCAGCGGGTCGATCGTGACGGGCATCGAGCCGACGCCGACCGAGGCGACGATGGCGCGCGGCGGCATGGCCGCCTCGGCACACCCCTTCGTTACCCAGGTGGCACTCGACGTGCTGCGCCACGGCGGCAACGCGGTTGACGCCGCGGTGGCCGGGGCAGCCGTGCTGATGACGGTCGAGCCACGCAACGGCCACCTCGGCGGCGACACCTTCTTCCTGATCAACCCCGCCGGCAGCGACCGCGTGGTGGCCCTGAACGGGAGCGGGGCGGCGCCCGCGGCGGCGACCGCCGAGCGCTACCGGGAGGCCGGCGGCATTCCCGGCAAGGGGCACTGGGCATCGACCGTGCCGGGCACGCTGCACGCCTGGGCGACCGCGCTGGCACTCCACGGCAGCCGGCCGCTGGCCGAGCTGCTCGGGCCGGCCATCGCCTACGCGCGCGACGGCGTGCCGGTGACGACGCGGCTGCAGCGCCTGCTGGCCGGCGACGTCGACAGCTATCGGAAGTACCCGGACAGTGCCGCCGTCTTCATGCCCGGCGGCGGGGTGCCGGCGATCGGCGACCTGTTTCGGCAGCCCGGCCTCGCCCGGACGCTCGAGCGCATCGCCGCCGACGGCTGGGAGGACTTCTACCGCGGCCGGCTCGCCGCGGAGATGGTCGACTACTCCGAGCGCCACGGCGGCCTCTTCAGCCGCGCGGACTTCGCCGCACACGAGACCGAGGTCGCCGCGCCGATCTCCATCGACTACCGGGGCTACACCGTCTTCGAGCAGCCGCCGGTGTCGCAGGGGATCATCGTGCTGCTGGCGCTCAACACCCTGGCGCAGTTCGACCTCGCGTCGCTGGGCGCCGGCTCAGACGCGGTGCTCCACCTGCAGCTCGAGGCGCTCAAGCTCGCCTTCGCCGACCGGATCCGCTACCTGGGCGACCCGCGCGTCAACGACCTGCCGCTGGATATGCTCTTGTCGCTGGAGCACGCGCGCCGGCAGGCGGCGCGGATCGATCCACACCATGCCCACCCGCTCGTCTGGCCCGGCAACGTCCAGCCCGACACGACCTACATGTGTGTGGCCGACGGCGCCGGCACCATGGTCTCCTACATTCACAGCCTCTTCGCCGGCTCGGGCGTGGTGATGGGCGACACCGGCGTGCTGATGAACAACCGCATGCTGGGCTTCAACCTCGACGAGGGTCACCCCAACTGCCTGGCTCCCGGTAAGCGACCGATCCACACGCTGAACAACTACCTGGTGCAGCGGGACGGCCGGCCGGTGCTGGTCGGCGGCACGCCGGGCGCCCACTGGCAGGTGCAGACCAACCTGCAGATCCTGACCAACGTGCTCGACTTCGGCATGGACCCACAGGCCGCGACCGAGGCGCCGCGCTTCCTGATCGGCGACCAGGCGGAGGTCGGCGACCCGGTCGTGCGGGTCGAGTCGCGCGTCGGCGAGGAGACGGTTGCCGGGCTGCGGGCGCGCGGGCACCAGGTCGAGGCCGTCGGTCCGTGGCGGCTGGGCGGGGGCGTGCAACTGATCGCGCGCGACCCGGCGAGCGGGATGTACACCGGCGCGACCGACCTGCGCCGCCCCGGGAACTCGGTGCTGGGGATCTGAGCGCTCGCCTCCCATCAGGGCTGCGTCGCGGCCTAACGGAGGAGGCGCCAAACCCGGCCTCGCGTCACCGGACGCCAGTTCGAACTGTCGGGGCGCGATTCGTCGCGCCCAAATTTTGATGGCGCCGCTGTGCTGGGACGGGCTCCCATTCCGGAAGATGCTGCGCTCATGTCGCGCGGGTCCCGTCACGGCGCGGCGTGGGTGCCGGCGCGGCGCGGGTTGTTCTTCTCACCGGCCGTGAAGGGGTTGTCCCAGGAGACGCCGCCCGCGGCGAAGCGGTTGGGGTCGAAGGGCGCCAGGTCGAACTCGCTCTTCCCGTCGACCATCAGCTGCGCCAGCGCCTTGCCGACGGCGGCACCCCAGGAGAAGCCGCCGCCGTTGAAGCCGGCCGCGACGTAGAGGCCGTCCGTCCCGCCGTAGGGGCCGATCAGCGGCAGGCCGTCGGCGGTGAAGCCCATGATGCCGGCCCAGGCCCGCACCACCGGCAGCCGCGCGAGCGGCGGGAAGATCTCCGCCAGGCAGGAGGCGATGCCGCTCAGGACCGGCCCGGTGACGTCCTCCTCGTAGTGGCCCAGCCCCTCGTCGACGTCCAGCCGCCGGTAGCCGCCACACACGATCTGCCCGGTCGCCGTCTGTCGTCCGTACTCCTTGTCGAAGTTGGTGCCGAAGGGGTGCCGCATCACCGGCGCGACGGCCGGCGTGACCAGGATCTGCCCACGCGCCGGCACTAGCGCCCCGGCCGGCAGGTCGGGCAGCAGCTGCGGCGTCCAGGCGTTGGCCGCCACGATCACCGTGCCGGACGCGACCGTACCGCTGTCGTGCGCCACGCCCTGCACGGCGCCGTTGCCGGTCAGCAGCCGCGAGACCGGCGTGTGGGTGACGAAGCGGGCGCCGTGGCGCCGCGCGCCGGCCGCCAGCGCGTGGACGAGCTGGAAGGGCCAGAGGTGGCCGTGGCCGTGGGCGAACTTGGCCCCCAGGATCCGGTCCGACACGACCGGCACGAGGTCGCGCACCTGGGCCGGGTCGAGCATCTCGACGTCGATGCCGTGCTCGCGCTGCAGGCGCACGCTCTCCGCCAGGTGCTCGTACTGCTCCTCGGTCGTGGCGATATCCAGGTTGCCGGGCAGGAGCAGCGAGAAGTCGTCCTCCAGCTCGCCGGGCAGCTCATCGCGGATCAGGCGCAGGTTCTCGCTAGTCAGGGCGTAGACGGCGCGGCCGACGGCGGAGTGGAGCGAGGAGCCACCGCCGGTGAGCCCGCCGTTGCGGCCGGAGGCGCCGGAGCAGATGCCGCGGCGGTCGACGACGACGACCCGCTTGCCGCGGCGGGCGAGCTGGTAGGCGATCGAGCAGCCGTTGATGCCGGCGCCGACCACGACCACCTCGGCCTCGCGCGGGACCTGCGGCGGTTTCTCTGCCACGGTGCACCCTCCTCCGTCGGCCACCTCTCCGCGCCATAATAGCAGGGCGAGCCTTGACCGACGCCGGGTTACCGCTCCCTGTCGGACATGTGGATTCAGCGCAGGTCAGGTTCCCATACGCTGTGGTGCTCGTTCGGGCGACCGCGAGAGAGCGCCGCTCCGGGGAGTAACTCATGTTCGAGACGCCGCGCCTCATCCTGCGCCCCATGCGCGCCGAGGACGTCGACGACCTGCTGGCCGTCTTCGGTGACCCGCGGGTCATGGCGTCGTTCGACGCGGAGCCGTTCGACCGCGCCCGGATGGAGCGCTGGGTCCGGCGCAATCTCGACCACCAGGTGCGCTACGGCTACGGCCTCTTCACGCTCGTCCTCAAGGCGAACGGCCTCGTCATCGGTGACTGCGGCCTGGAACGCATGGACGAGGGGGACGTCGTCCAGGCCGAGCTGGGCTACGACCTGCGCGCCGACTGCTGGAACCAAGGGCTCGCGACCGAGGCCGCCGCGGCGGTGCGCGACCACGCCATCCAGGCGCTGGGGATACCTCGTCTGATCAGCCTGATCCGGGTCGGCAACCTCCCATCGCGTCGCGTCGCCGAGAAGATCGGCATGCGCCTCGAAGTCGAGGTCCAGCGGTACGGACACCGCTACTGGGTGCTCGCCCTGGCCAGAGACGACGCCGAACGCGTGCATGTCTGAGTTGCCGGCCGGCGGTTCGCCTACCCCACCAGCGCGTGCAGGACCTGGGGGACGAGGGTGACGATAAGTAGCAGAGCGATCAGCGCGGCGACGAAGATCACCGTCAGCACGACCAGGTGCAGCAGCGCCGAGCGGCCGGCGCGCCGCTGTGCCCGCCGCATCGACGGCGACAGCGGGCGGCGCTCGGCCATGAAGGGCGAGGCGCGCCCGGGCGTGTTGCCGGTGTAGCGCTGCAGCAGCACCTCGGATACCGCCCGCTGGCGGATGGCCCGGTCGTACTCCTGACGCGTCTCGGCGCGGGTCAGCACCGCGTAGGCGGCATTCAGCAGCTTGGCCCGCTCCTCGGCCTTACGCCGGTCCTGCTCGGTCGAGAAGCGGTCGGGGTGGGCGTGGCGCATCAGGCCGCGATAGGCCCGGGCGATCTCCGCGCGGGTCGCGGTATAGGGGACGTTCAGCACCTGGTAGTAGTCGATGGTCGGGTCGAAGTCGGTGCGGGTCCCCGGCATCGCCGTGCGGCCTCCTCGTGGCGGCCCAGGGGTAGGGCCAGAAGTGCATTTTACCCCAGACCCGCTCGCCTGCCCGCGTGTCCGACGCGTGGCACCGGTTCTGCTGGTCCTCCGTTGCCGGAGCTGTCCATGCGGCCCGACCGGCCCGCACTCAAGTACCCGTGTACGCCCGGAGGCGAACGGAGCGGAGCGATGCGCGAGCGATTCCGACATGCGCACCGGGACGGGGTCGACCTGGTGATTCACGAGATCCCCGGCCCCGGCGGGTCGGTCTGGTCCCTGGTGGAGGATGGCCCGAGCGGGGCCCGCGGCGCGTTCACGTTCCTCTGGGAGGGCGATGGCGCGAGCGCGGCGGCCGGGGAGTGCGCCCGCCGCCTGACGGAGCGGCACGGCGGGCATGCAGCGGTCTGGGAGGCGCTGGTCCGGGAGGCGCTCGAGCCGTCGTATTGATCCCACCGACGGCGCGCCGATGTTCCGCCCACTCCCCACCGTCGGTCCGGCGATCGTGTCCGGTGTCGATCCGCTCCGAGCCCTCGTGACCTGTGAGAGGGGCGTCCCGATGCGCGCGCGACTGATGCGGTGGCTGGCCGACACCTGGTGGCGTGTCTGCCGGCGTCCGGCGCCCTGGACCTGGCGAGCTCGGCAGGAGGCGGTGCGCGCGGCCGAGGCGTGGCTGCGCTCCCAGCAGGCGGGTGCGTCAGGTCGCCGTCACGCCCACGGCGCTGGGAATCCCTGAGCCAAGGCGTCGCTCTACCCGGCGACCGGGAAGGTCAAACCCCGGCCGTGGCTCGAATGCTCGCCAGATGCCCGCGAATGTGGCCGATCAGCACCCGCTCGATGAACTCCTGCGCACTGGCCACGCGGTCGTCGAAGAGCCACAGGGGAGCAGCGCGGTCCAACTCCGCGTCGTCGAGGCCCTGGACGAAACCGATCGCCTCCTGACGACCCCGACGGAGCAGGTCGAGCGTCTCGTCGCGGGGCGCCGACGCGTACGCCTCCGCTCGCTGGGCGTTGCGCGCGTGCAGCGCATCCCAGTCGCCCGGGGCGGCCTGCCCCCCTGCCAGCAGCCGCGCCACGGCCATCTCCGGCCCAATCGCGGTGGTGAGGTGGCGCGCCGTGGCCGCGACGGTCCACCCCTCGGCCTCGCAGGTGGCGCCCCAGCGCTCGTCGGGGATCCGCTCGATGACCTCGATGGCCTGCCCACTGACCTCAGCCAGGCGCGCCGCCAGCGCATCCGCCCGTGCACTCATGTGCTCACACTCCCTCCGTCCGGCAACACCGCGAGCCGGGTCGTTCTCCCACGCCCGTCCGCCACCTGTCAAGGCGGCCAGCGCTGGCATCACCTCTGCACTTCTCCGAGCGGTGACCGCTCGGGCGGTACACTTATGCGGCGCAGGCGAAGGGATCGCATTCGATGCAGCGACCGGTCAGGATGAACTGGATGGAGCCGCGCCGTCGCTGGGCGCTGGCGGTCGTGTTGGCGGTGTGGCTGGCGATGGTGGCCGCGGTGCTGGACCACGTCGCCCCATGGCCCCTGTTCCTGCTGCTGCCGGTGGCGGCGGCGGCGGTCGCCTGGCTCGTCCATCGCCCGTCCGCCGCGGTCCCCATCCTGGCTGACGATGCGGGCCGCCGGGAGATCGAGTGGTACGGGTTGCTGGCGGTGGAGTACGCGCGGACCCCGGCCGAGCGGCGGCTGGCGCTGGCCAGCGAGTTCCTGCGCCTGGCCGGCGACCTGCTGCGCGTGCC
>Ga0307372_10011359_pt1 | contig 11893 bp, 11 predicted proteins | sample OX1MG_FD_202533 | JGI IMG/M metagenome (GOLD analysis project Ga0307372, IMG submission 202533) | Soil microbial communities from Risofladan, Vaasa, Finland - OX-1 | ecosystem: Environmental > Terrestrial > Soil > Coastal area > Acid sulfate soil | place: Finland: Risofladan, Vaasa | collected...
AAGGCATAACATATTCTGGGTGGAGATCGGCCAGAGCATTAAAACGCAGATTTCTACTGTATAACGAGTCGCTCCTTGATAGCTGAGCAAACGGCACTATAATGCGTTTAAATGGACTAACGGGTAGCAACTGGTAGAAATATGCAAGTAGACCGAACGCACAGGACGGTGGGCGAATGGGAAGTCAAGTTAGGCGACCAGATTCGCCGGGTCCGGCTCGCGAAGGACCTGGACCAGGCGGGCGTGGCGGAACTTGCAGACGTCTCGATCGGAGCTGTCTCGAATCTTGAGCGCGGCAAGGGCTCCTCACTTAGGACCCTGATCGCCGTGCTGCGCGCGCTTGGCCGAGTCGACTGGCTCGAATCGCTCGGCCCGCCTGTCGCTGTGTCGCCAATGCAGTTGCTCCGAGCCAAGCAGAGGAGCCCTCAGCCACGCGTCCGAGCGAGCCGAAAGAGGCGGCCGGAGGCCCGGCCCTGATGGCGTACCAGCCAGTCGACGTCATCGAAGTCAAATGCTGGGGAGCCCGTGTGGGCGCGCTCGCGTCCGACCCGGCGTCAGGCTTCTACGCCTTCGAGTACGATCCCCACTGGGTGGCGTCCGGGGTGGAGTTGGCCCCGATCTTCATGCCGACCACCGCCCCCGCTGCTGCCTTCATCTTCCCCACCTTGCCGATCGCGACGTTCGACCGGCTGCCGGGGATGATTGCCGACTGTCTTCCCGATGACTTCGGCAACGCTCTGACGACGGCGTATCTCGCCAATCAAGGAATCCGTGCCGACCAGATCACGCCACTCGATCGGCTCGCCTACCTCGGCACCCGCGGAGTCGGCGCCTTGGAGTTCCACCCGATCAGAGGCCCGCGAACGCGAAAAGCAACAGCGATCGAGCTGTCGGAACTCGTGGTCGCGGCTCGCGGCGCCCTGGCCGGCGACATCCGCACTGAGGATGGGATAACCGACGCGCTCCAACATCTGATCGCGGTCGGCACGTCAGCCGGCGGCGCGCGCGCCAAGGCGGTTGTTGCGCTCAACCCAACCACTGGGGAACTGCGCTCGGGACAGGTCTCGGCAGACCCCGGCTTCGAGCCGTGGCTGCTGAAGCTAGACGGGGTTGGCGGTGATCCCGATCTCGGCGCGACCGGCAATTTTGGCCGTATTGAGTATGCGTATCACCTGATGGCGGTGTCCGCGGGAATCGAGACGACGGAGTGTCGGCTCCTGGAAGAGGGTGGGCGGGCGCACTTCATGACCCGCCGCTTCGACCGCGAAACGGTCGGGCAAAAGGTCCACACCCAGACCCTGTGCGCACTGAGCCACCTCGACTTCCGTCAGATCGGCACCCACGATTACGCGCAGCTGTTCTGGCTTCTCGAACAGCTCGGCCTGGGCGCCGCCACCCGAGCTGAGGTCTTCCGCCGCATGACGTTCAACGTCGCGGCCGCCATCTGCGATGACCACACCAAGAACTTCGCCTTCCTGCTCCCGGAGGGTGGCGACTGGCGCCTGTCTCCCGCCTATGACGTAACCCATGCCCACGCGCCTTCCAGCAAATGGACAGGACAACACCTGATGGCGGTAAACGGCCGTGCTGTCGGGATCACCCGGGCCGATGTCCGAGAGGTGGGGGATCGCTTCGTGGTGCCTGCTTACTCCGATGTGATCGAGCAGGTGCTCGATGCAGTCGCTGACTGGGAGATCTTCGCCGCTGAAGCGGGGGTGCCTCGGGCCACTGTCGAACACATCGCCCATGACATCAGCGCTTGGTCGGGGCCGTTGCGGGGGTAGGCGTGAGTGCCTGATCTGGGGCAGGGTAGGGGCATCGGGCAGCCAGGCAAGCGGCCGGGCAAGGGCTCCGAACACCTACCATGGAGCCGTTTTCGGCGCTTTGGGTCGACATGGAGGACCACGCATGCGGCTGTATCCGCTGCCACTAGGCGAGCTCTGCTGCGACAAGGGCAAGGTCCTCTCCCCCGGAGCTGGAGACGGGGTGAGGACCCATATTCCGATCGTGGGGTACCTGGTGGTGACGAAAGCGGGCCGGCGAATCGTGGTCGACACCGGCATGCACCGCAGTCATGTGGACGATCCAGATGCGACCTGGCGCGGCACTGACACGGTGACCGAGCTGACCCCTGTCATGCGGGTCCAGGACACCGTCGACTATCGGCTGGCGGAGCTGGGGCTGCGCGGGGCGGATGTCACCGACGTGATCAACACCCACTTTCACTTTGACCATGCCGGGAACAACGATGCCTTCCCCAACGCCACCTTCCACGTGCAACGCAGCCATTACCAGGCGGCTACGGACAACCCGTCGTTCCCCAACCAGTACTGGCGCCTTCCCGGCCTCGACTACAGCCTCCTGGAGGGCGAGGCCGATCTCGGTGATGGGCTCTTGGTGTTTCCCACTCCGGGCCATGCCCCGGGCCACCAGTCGGTGGCCCTCCGCCTGGACAGCGGCCAGAACATGATCCTGTGCGGGGACGCCATCTATGAGGAAGACAACCTCCGCTATGACACCTGGGGTGGGCATGCCGACCCACCGCAGGCCCGTCAGAGCGCCATGGCCCTGCTGGAGCGGGCTCGAGATCTCAACGCGATGGTGCTGTACGGGCACGACGCGGGCCAGTGGCAGACGGTGCGGAAATCTCCTAACTGGTACGAATAGGCGGACCGACTCAGCACGACCAGCCGCCGGCCTGGCGACGCTGAGGGTGCCTCGGCCGGCACGAGATGGGCCAAGCGCGTCGCTCCGATGGCGGCGCGACGCTAGGCCGAATCCCACGGTGGCGACGGGCCTGGGCTCCCCACGGGAGGCTGAGTTCGCAAGTGGGGCCATGAATCCCTCGGGGTAGCGGTGGAGGTCCGTCCCCTACCGCAGGCGGTGGCTTACCGTTGGAGCGTTGGGTAGGCATTGATGGCCAGGCGCAAGGTGATGACCAGCGCCTACGCTCGGTCCCCGAGCCAGCGTGTTCGCGACCGGCGGCCCTGCGTGCGCTTCGGGGGGACGCCATGGACCCTGACCAGGGGGTGGCAACGGTGGCGGAGCCGGCCGCGGTGGCCATGGTCCGCGTCAGCTTCCCTGCCAGAGCGATCTGGCGGGACGGGCGTTATTGCCGGAGGCAGAAGACCGCTCTCAGGTCGCCATCCTCGTCGTAGTGGCGTTGCACATCCCGGTAGCCATTAGCCGCCAGCACCGGCTGGAGCAGGTCCGCCTCGTTTCCTCCGAGCTCGAGCAACAGCGACCCGCCCGGGCGCAGCAGAGGGCCTGCCTCGAGCACTGCTCGGCGCAGCAGCCGCATGCCATCGGCACCGCCGTCAAGCGCCGCGCGAGGTTCGTACCGGGTGACATCACGGGGCAGGAAGCGAAGTTCGCGGGTCGGGACGTAAGGCACGATCGCGGTCACCACGTCGACCTTCCCGACCAGAGTGCGGGGCAGGTTTACAGCCATGTCCCCCTGGAAGACCTCGAGACCATTGCTCCGGGCGCAGGCGACCGCGGCCGGGTCGATCTCGGTGGCGAGAACGCGCGCCAGGGGCCGGAGCCGAGCGAGCACGGCCGCGACGGCACCGGCTCCAGTGCAGAAGTCGACGGCGACCCCATGCTCTGGAAGGCGGGCCGCGGCCTCGAGGGCCAACGGTTCTGTCTGCCACCTTGGGACATAGACTCCGGGGTGGACGACAACGGTCTGATCGCAGAACGTGACGCTCCCAATCAGCCATGCGAGGGGCTCCCCGGTGCACCGTCGAGCGACAAGTGCCTGCAGGCGGGCCCCGTCTCCGGCGGCCGCGTCGATGAGCTCTTTCGCCTCTTCCTCGGCGGCGATGCAGCCAGCGGCGCGCAGTTCCGCGACGGTGGTTGCGAGGTCGTCTTCTGGGGTCAAGCGGTCAGTTTCCTGCAAGTGCCAACCGGGCGGCTTGAAGCCAGAGCGCACGCCTTAGGGCGTGGTGTCCGGGCTGGCCGCTGGGCGGCCAGCGATAAAGACCGCCCTCCTTGCGTCTGGTCCACCGCATCCACCGCGAGACGCTCTGCCATGCATGTTCGGAAGGCCGCTTGCCAAGACGGCATCCCCTAACCGGCCGATTCGGCTCGGCTGGGAGTTGTAGCGGCGGGGCCGCCCTGGGCCGGGCTGGGTCTGGCGGAGCCCCGGCCGGCTGGGCGAGGGTGCCGCGCCCGGCATTTTCGCCGGCTTGGACGCCAGTGATCGGGCTGGCCGTCGACCGGCTGCGGCACCTAGCTGGCCTTGGTCGGGCGCGGGTGGCGAATAAACTGCTTAGAGGGAGTCAGCTCAACGCGGCCAACGGCTGGCCGCCCGCAGCCGGGAGGGTCGATGGCGAGAGTGGCATTTCTCGGTCTGGGGCAGATGGGTGCGCCCATGGCAGGGCGGCTGTTCCAGGCTGGCTATGGATTGACGGTCTGGGATGTTGTCCCCGGCGGTGGCACGGCGCTGGTGCGAAGGGGCGCTGAGCTCGCGCCCTCGCCGGCCGCAGCCTGTCGCGGAGCGGACTTCATCATCACCATGCTGCCTGACCCCGAGGCGCTGGAGGCAGTGGCTTTCGGTGCGTCTGGGATCGCCTCTGCGCTCACCGAAGGACAGACCGTAGTCGAGATGTCGACGGTTGGACCCGCGGCCGCCCGGAGCCTGCGAGCTCGGATCGCCCCGGTCGCCATGGTGGACGCCCCAGTGCTCGGCAGCGTGCCGGAAGCGGAGGCCGGCCAGCTTTCAATCTTCGTGGGTGGCTCCGGCGCTGACTTCGAGTGTGTGCGCCCTGTCCTCGAGGTCCTGGGCCGGCCCCACCACGTGGGCGGTCCCGGGATCGGGGCCGCCACCAAGCTGGCCGTCAACCTCACGATTGTGGCGGCGATGGCCGTCATCGGAGAGTCTCTGGCGATCGGCGGCGCCCTTGGCGTCAGCCGGGAGGTGATGCTGGACTCGCTGGCGGACTCGCCGCTAGGAGGCCTGGCGAAGCGGAAGCGAGCCCTGATCGAGACCGGCGAGTTTCCGCCTCAGTTCAAGCTCCGCCTCGCCGCCAAGGACCTTCGCTTGGTCGACAGCGCCGCCACTGCGGCAGGCCTGAGGACCCCGATCACGGGGGCGGTGCACCAGTGGCTGGAGGAGGCTGAGCGGGCAGGCGCTGGCGGGCTCGACTTCGCAGCCCTGGTTGCCCTGATCTGCCAGGAAGGCCCGTTCGGTCCAAAAGGGGCGGTCGACGCTGGACCCTGAGCCATGGTGTCGGTCCCGGTCCTTAAGGCGCGGGCGCCCGGCCGTGGCGGCTGGTCCGCCGATCTCTGAGACGGGCCCCGATGCCAAGGCCTTCAGTACGGAGCTGGCGGCTGCGCCCCGCACCAGGTGTAGAGCGCGCCGTAGATCGGGGCCTCCAGCCGGACCTTCTCGTGGTCGTTATCGCCTTGACCAAACTTTGAAACCGGGGGCGATTGCCCCACCGGCCCAGGGAACGATCCGCGCCAGGGCTGGCTCGTACCATCTGGTACGTCAAGACGATCGACTCGAAATCGCACCCTGGGCCCCCGCTCCAGCTCGGCCCGTTCGAGGTGAATCGGTATCGTCCCCTGCTGGTTCACCGGTTCGCGACTTCTTGGGGGCGGCCTGGATTCTTGGCGCCTGATGAGGAGAGTCTCACGGTGCTCTAATCTGGGGCTTACCTGATCCGGTCACCGTACCGACCTGGAGGCAGCAGAGAATGCGGTGGCAGACACTTCGGAAGAGCTTTCGCCCGCTGGGCCGGCCCGCCCTGGCGTTGGCTCTGGTGGCAGGGGTTGCGGCCGGGCTCATGATGGGGCCGGACCTGTCGGTGAGTTCCACGCGCCTCCCGCACTCGGTCCGGCTGAGCACCGAAGCGGCCGGGCGGCGGAGTCCCTCCACCGGCCCCTCTTCCTTTCCAGGTTCATCGTTACCGAGCCCCACTCCACAGCCGACCGAGCCGGTGGAGACTGTGACCCCTCCGCCCACGGTGGTCAGCATCCCCAACCACGACTCCACGACCAAGGAGCAGCAACAAGGGTCGCCGTGCGCCCCGGCTCCCAGCGGCGACAGCTCGTGTCCATCAGGTGGGGGATGAGCCAGGAGCGGTCCAGTCGATAACCGGGCGGGGGAGCTGTGAGAGCGCGGCCGGGGCGTCTTAGGCAACTCCGGTGACCGGTGCCCTCAGCCGGCTCCGGCTCCGGCTCGGCTCGGCCGGTCGGCTGCTGGTGCTGCACGGGGTTGTGGTGGCGCTGGTCCTGGGGGTGGTGTCGGTCCAGGTGATACGGGATTTCACCGTTCACTACCAGAGCACGGTCCTGGCCGACCTGGGCGACCAGCTGACCGGCTATTCGGCAGCCTACTTGGGTCGGCCTGCCGGGCAGAGTCTGGAGGCGTTCAGTCGCAGCTATTTGGTCACCCACCCGGTGCCCACCGGAGAGGTGCTTCTGATCGGGCTTCCCCATCAGCCGATCCTGGGAAGCGGCCATGCAGCCGCCCTGGTCGGGGTCGCGCGGGTGCGCAGCTGGCTGAGCACCCCGCCGGCGAGCACGGTGACCTCCCAGGTCACGGTGGGTACGGTGAGTTATCTCACCGTAGCCAGCCCGATCACCCAGGCAGGTGTCACGCGCGGGGTGGTGGTGGCGGCCGCCAGCTTGGCCCCCTTGCAGGCGGAGAGCAACCAGGTGGCCCTGCTGGCCGCCGCCGAGGCCGCCGTGGCGCTGGTGGTGGCTCTGCTCAGCGCGTACCTGATCCTGCGCCGGCTGCTGCGCACCGTGGGTGCTGTGACCGCCACCGCGGTGGACGCGAGCCAAGGGGACCTCAGCGGGCGGATCGGCTACCGCGGCCCCGACGACGAGGTGGGCCGGATGGCGGCGGCGTTCGACGGCATGCTGACCAAGATCGCGGCGACGGTGGCCGCCCAGCGCCAGCTCCTGGCGGACGTATCCCATCAGCTGCGAACCCCGCTGACGGTGGCCCGGGGCCACCTGGAGGTGCTCCGCCGAAGTGGCGCCGACGACCCGGAGGACGTGCGGGAGACCACCGCCCTGGTGGTCGAGGAGCTCAACCAGATGAGTCTGCTGGTCGACCAGCTGCTCTTGCTCGGGCACTCCCTCGAGCCCGACTTCATCCAACCGGAGCCGGTGGACCTGCGCTCGTTCATGGCGGACCTGAAGGCCTCCGCCACGGTCCTGGCGGATCGCAACTGGGTGTTGGCCGAGGTGCCTGACGCGGTGCTCTTCGTGGACCAGGCCAAGCTCCGTGGTGCCTTGCTCAACCTCATCGACAACGCTGTCAAGGCGACCCAGCCCGGGGACACGATCAAGCTCTCGGCCAGCTGCGACGGGGCCGTCATCCTGGGGGTGATGGACACCGGCCGCGGCATCCCGCCAGCGCTGCAGCAGTCGGTGTTCGATCGCTTTCGCACGGCCGCGCCGAGCGATCAGCGCGGGGCCGGCTTGGGGCTGGCCATCGTCAAGGCGGTGGCGGAGGGTCACGCTGGAACGGTTCATCTGGAGAGCGCGGTGGGCCAGGGGACAACGGTCACCATGGTCCTGCCCGCCAGCCGTCTGCGGCCGGGGCTGGCGGACCCAGGGCTATGATCCTGCTGGTCGAGGATGACGCCAGGATCGCCTCGTTCATAGCCAAAGGACTCAAAGCTGAGGGCTACGCGGTGACGGTCGCGCCGGATGCCGCGACGGCCCAGGGGATCATGGCCGTCCGTGCCGAAGACCTTGACCTGGTGCTGCTCGACCTGGGCCTGCCGGACGGCAACGGCCTGAGCCTGCTGCGATCCTGGCGCGACCGGCATCTGCGGCTACCAGTGATCATTCTGACCGCCCGCGACGACCTCGCCAGCAAGGTCTCTGGGCTCGATGCCGGGGCGACCGATTACGTCACCAAGCCCTTCGCTTTCGACGAGTTGCTGGCCCGCATCCGGGCCGCCATGCGGACCGCCGAACAGACGGTCTCCACTGAGCTGGTGGTGGCCGACCTCCGCTTGGACCTGCTCTCCAAGATCGCCTGGAGAGCCGACCAGCGCATCGAGCTGGCGCACCGGGAGTGGGCCCTGCTGGAGCTGTTCATGCGCAGCCCGAACCAGGTTCTGTCGCGCACCCAGATTCTGAATCGAGTTTGGGAGTACGACTTCGACCCGGGCAGCAACGTGGTCGATGTGTACGTCAGCTACCTTCGCCGCAAGCTGAACCGGGCGGGCCTGGTCCCGCTCCTCCACACCGTCCGCGGCGCCGGTTACCGGCTGTTGTCCGGCGACGCACGGTCGGAGTGAGGGAACTCTAATCCTCTCCCAACTAGCCGTTCACCCGGGGTGGTCAGAGTGAAGACCAGGGACTTTTCACCCCCGACAAGGAGTAAAGCGATGAAGGTACCGATGACAGCGGGCGCCGTGGGCGCTCTGGCGGTGGCGGGCGCGGTCGCCGCGGTCACACTCACCACCGGCGGGACCCATGCCGGCGTGCCCACCAAGGTCAACTTGGTGTCGGCCACGAGCGCGATGACGAGCGCCGACCAAGTGGCCCTCAACTACGCGGCTCAGACCTATCCCGGCGCGGGCACCGCCTCGGTGCTCAAGACCGAGGCCGACACCGAGCACGGGGTGCCCGTCTACGACGTCACGGTGATGGCCCCCAACGGGACCACCTACTCGCTTTCGATCCGAGCCAGCAATGATTCGGTGCTCTCGGCGCACCCTGTGGAGAGCCAGCCGGCTCCCCGCACCTCAGCGATCGCGCCGCTGCCGACGACCGGGTCGGTGGATGTCCAGACTCCTGAGCCGACCGCGTCACCCGGAGCCACGGACGTAAAGCAGACGCCTGAGCCCGCGCAGTCTCCAGAACCTGCCCAGACTCCCAAGCCAGCCTCCGCCGACTCCCCTGACGCCACGGGATCCCAGACCAGCCAGCCCAGCTCCCAGAGCTCAACCGACCAGCAGCAGAAGACCCAGTCGGGCAGCGACGGCTGAGATTTCGTCGCCTTCCTTCGGGCGGTCCCCGCAGCGTCCAGACGAGTGCTGCGGGGACCGTCATCTATCTCATTCCAGGCTTCGAAGTTGCTCGGACACGGCCAATCCCAGTGGTGGGGCACTAGTCAGGGCCCACTGGGCGAATCTCGAGACTCCCTTGGGATGGCTTCCCGGCCTGCTTAGGCATCGGCTGCGAGGGCCGGGCCAGCCGGAGATCGCTGGGCCGCGGACCCATCTCCGGCCTGAGCGAGAGTGGACCCGGAGTACGTGCAGCTCTGTGCAGGCGTCACTGCCAAGGTCCCGAGCGAGCCAACCCTGTAGCCGTGCCCCACAGCCGACCGGTCCAGGCGCCGCTGCGGCGGGGGTGACACCACCGCCGCGGCCGTGACCTGAGCCAGGGCTCCCCGGCAGGAGGCCAGCGGCCACCGTCAGGTGAGCGGGTGCCCGCAAGTGTAGTATTTGGATATGCGAATAAGAGCATTGGCTCAGGGCTGGCTGTGACCTTCGACCTTGCGGTAGTCGGCTCCGGCGGGGCCGGGTTCGCGGCTGCCATCGCCGCCACCAGCAATGGTCTCTCGGTTGTCATGATCGAGCGGGGCACCATCGGGGGGACGTGCGTCAACGTCGGCTGCGTTCCCTCCAAGGCCCTGCTGGCCGCCGCCGAGGCCCGCCGCACCGCCGCCGCCCAGCGCTTTCCCGGGATCGAGACCGCCGCAGCTCCGGTGGACCTGGCCGCCCTGATCGAGGGCAAGGATGAGCTTGTGGAGGCGCTGCGCCGGGACAAATACACCGACCTGATCGTTGAGTACGGGTGGCAGCTTAGGCACGGCCAGGCTCGCTTTGTGAGCGGGCCGGCCCTGGAGATAGCCGGTGAGCGGATCGAGGCCAGGCACTACCTGGTGGCGACCGGCGCGACTCCGTTCGCCCCGCCGGTCGAGGGCTTGGACGAGGTCGGCCACCTGACCTCAACCACGGCCATGGACCTGGGCAAACTGCCTGAGTCCATGATCGTGGTTGGAGGCAACTACGTGGGACTGGAGCTTAGCCAGCTCTTCGCCCGGCTGGGCTCGCAGGTGACCCTGATCGAGGCGTTGCCCCGGTTGGCGCCCGGTGAGGAGCCAGAGATCTCGGAGGTCGTCGAGGATGTCCTCAAGGACGAGGGAGTGGCAGTCCACACGTCGGCCGCCCTCAGCCGGGTCGGTCGCGGCCCAGCTGGGGTGGTGGCGGTCATGGCCGACGGCACCGAGCTGCGGGCGGAGTCCGTTCTCATGGCGACCGGGCGCCGTCCTAACTCAGCCGGGCTGGGCTTGGAGATGGTCGGAGTCGGTCTGGGCCGGCTCGGAGAAGTGTTGGTCGACTCCCGGCTGCGGACCGCCAATCCTCGAATCTGGGCGGCCGGAGATGTGACCGGCGCTCCCCAGTTCGTCTACGTGGCAGCCGCCCACGGCACGATGGTCGTCGACAATGCCTTCTTCGCGGCGGGCCGCGAGGTCGACTACAGACACCTGCCCCGGGTGACCTTCACGAGTCCAAACATCGCCGCCGTCGGGCTGACCGAAGCCCAAGTGGTCGAGGCCGGTCTGGAATGCACCTGCCGGGTGCTGCCGTTGGCATACGTGCCCCGGGCGCTCGTCAATCGGGACACCCGTGGGCTGGTGAAGATCGTCGCCGAGCGCGCGTCCGGACTGGTGATGGGGATCCACATGATCGGGTCCAACGTCGGAGACGCCATCCTGGCCGCGACCTACGCGCTCGAAGCGGGCATGACTGTCGCCCAGATCGCGGGCACCTGGGCCCCGTACCTGACCATGAGCGAGGGGATCAAGCTCGCCGCCCAGGCCTTCCGGACCGACGTCTCCAAGCTGTCCTGTTGCGCGACGTGACCGGGGCCGCCCCTAGCGCAGGCGCACCCGCCGCCGCGGACCTGGCTGCCCGGGCTGTGGTCGCCAAGTTCTTCCGGGCCCTGGGTGACCCCACCCGCCTCGACCTGCTGGCATTCCTCATGGTTCGGGGAGAGGCCACTGGCGCCGAGTGCGTGGAGCGCGCCGGTCTCTCCCAGGGGAGGGTGTCGGCCCACCTGGCCTGCCTGGTCTCCTGCGGGCTGGCCGTGGTGCGTCGTGAGGGCCGGTTCGCCCTCTACCACGTGGCCGACCCTCGGGTGGCCGAGCTGGTCGCTCTGGGCACCGGCCTGACCGCCGACCACGTAGCCTCGATAGCGGCCTGCCTTGTTGTCGGCGGGGGGGTGGGCTGAAGGTTGGCGCGCGTGCGCCGATCCTCCGCTTGGGGCCTGCTGGCACGGGCGTCCAAACGCTTGGTGTAGTTGCCCTCGCAGGCTCAGCTAGCCTTCGATTGTGACGATCGGGGTGTGAGGCGACGCCAGCGAAGGGTCGGCGCAACCCGTTCCCTGTCGGGCAGGTGCACCGGCCGCTTCGGCGGCTTGGCGCCCTCATTCGGGGCCGTGTGTCGGCCTCTCCCCCGGTCCCCCTGGTTACGCGATGCGCGCCGGTGGTCGCGGCCGGGGAGGCCGCGGGTGATGCGGGCAGCGGGTGCCTCAATCGCTTGGCGCCGCGAGGCTCGCGCCGTGTTGGGCAAGAGGTGCTGCAAGTGCCAGCTGATGGCCTGGGCGGAGGTCTTGTCGGTGCCTCCGGGCAGCCCACCGATCGCAACATCAGCAAGCCCAAGCTGGGGGAGGACAAGAGCCGTAGGCGCGCTACGCTGATAGCCAGGTGACGACCCAACCAGGCTGACCTGCGGGTGCCGAAAGGCGGTTCCAGACCTCACGAGACGCGGTTGGCGTGAGGAGCAAAGCCGGCGCGACGCCGCCGCAAGCTCGGGCCTAGGGACGGCGCTTGGGGGCGCGCCGAGAACATGGTCGTCGGCGCCAGTCCGTCCCGCCTGCGGTCTCGCCCCAGTGCAGCCAACCTGGTGAG
>Ga0307372_10011360_pt1 | contig 11892 bp, 15 predicted proteins | sample OX1MG_FD_202533 | JGI IMG/M metagenome (GOLD analysis project Ga0307372, IMG submission 202533) | Soil microbial communities from Risofladan, Vaasa, Finland - OX-1 | ecosystem: Environmental > Terrestrial > Soil > Coastal area > Acid sulfate soil | place: Finland: Risofladan, Vaasa | collected...
CCCGCACAACCCGCGGGATTCACACTTTCCCACAGCCACGACGGCGGCGCGCCTCCCCTTTCGGTTACATCTCAAATGGCGCGACAACCCCGCCTACGGTTACATTCTTGAATGGCTTGACGCGCCGAGCGACGCCTTTGCGGCGCGTGCCTCGCCAGCTTCTCGTCCCCGTCTTGCTCATCACTGGCCACTCATCAGTCATCACTATTTTCACAGCCGCCGCTTCTGACAAACTCCCGCCATTGTGCTACGCTAATTTAGAGGCAGCAGTTCGATGCAAGCAGCGACGCAGCGGCAGATGCAAAACGGCCCGCGCGCAACACCCCCCAATTTGGCGCCGCAAGTCAACCCAATTCCGCCGATTTCTAATCGGTACAACAAATTATTAGAAGGTCGCGTAACTTACACAAAACAAAGAACCGACGCCAATCCTAATCGGTACAAAAACCGTGTTTCGCCCGTGACAATTGTGAGCGGTGCAGGGAACTAAGAATGAGCCATCTTAACGTGCTCCAAAAATCCGATTCGCTCCATGAAGCCCGCTGGTGGGATACGGACACGAATGGCAAGGTGCACTGCTATCTTTGCCCGCGGCATTGCCATATCGGGGATGGGCAGGCGGGTTTTTGCTTCATTCGCGTCAACCAAGGCGGGAAACTATATAGCCTCGGTTACGCTTCGCCCGCCGCAATTCAGATTGATCCCATCGAGAAAAAGCCGCTGAACCATTTTCTTCCCGGCACAAAAGTCTTTTCGATGGGCACGGCAGGCTGCAACATGGGCTGTTTCTTCTGCCAGAACTGGGACATTTCGAAATCGCGCAGCGACCAGGTGCACGCGACGCATCTTGAACCCGAGCAAGTCGTCGAACTCGCCATCCACCACGGCTGCCCCTCAATTGCGTTCACCTACAACGAGCCGACTATCTGGGCCGAGTACGTGATCGATATTTGCGATGTGGCGCATCGCCACGGCCTGAATACGGTGATGGTGACGAATGGTTACATCACGCGGGAAGCATTTCATGACGTGTACGATCACATCGACGCGGCAAACGTGGATCTCAAAGCCTTTACGGAAAACTTCTACGGAAAAATCACGTTGACGCATCTCGCGCCTGTTTTGGAAACGCTGTTGCGGCTGAAACAGGAGACGCATGTATGGTTCGAGCTTACCAATTTGATGATTCCGGGGCTCAATGATGACGAAACCGAGACGCGCAAACTCTCCGAATGGGTCTTGCAGCACCTCGGGCCGGAAACGCCCCTGCATTTTACGGCGTTTCATCCTGATTTCAAGCTGCGCGACAAGCCTCGAACGCCGCCGGAGACGCTCCATCGCGCGCGCGAAATCGCACGCGACGCTGGACTGCACTATGTCTACGAGGGAAATATCCTCGGCGACGGCGGGAACACCTTGTGTCCCGAATGCGGCGAGCTTCTCATCAAGCGTTCGTGGCACGACGTTCTGGAGAATCGCCTGGCGGAGGGCGCATGCCCAAAATGCGGCCATCGCGTTCCGGGGGTATGGGCAACTCGAAACCATGCGCCGGCGAATGATCCGCATCGCAAATCGAAAAGTGCGCTTCGCAACGACTTCGACGTATTAAATCTTTAGAGGGCTGGCAGAAATTCATAACGTGTCATTCCGAGGAACAATGCGACGAGGAATCTGCTTGAGCTGTGAGGGTCCTTTGTGAAGGGAGGAAAGACGATGAACAGACTTCGGGGAACTGTTATTGCGATTTTTGCGGCCGGAGCTCTGACGTGCGCGGCATTGGCGATGGCGCAAGCGGGGAAGCCTGCGCCCGCGATCCGGCATGATCCGATGGTGTTTCAGGCGCCAAACGAAACACTCGCAACTGGCGTCAACGTGGTGCGGCTCATCAACACAGCGGAAATGGAATACAAACGCGCGCAGGGAAGTTATGCCACGTGGGATGTGCTGTTTCGTTCGGGCCTAATCTCGGATCTGCAGAAAAGGCCGTTTTTCGGCGGCGTCCATCTCGCCGCTGGCCCCGAGGCCGTTCCCGGGTGGACGCTGGCGCTAATTCCTTCCGCTGACGGCCAAAGTTATGAACTGTCGCTGCGCAATTTGGGAGACAAATGCCAGTTCTCCTTTTTCAGCGACCAGCGCGGCCTGATCTACGAAGGCCAGGTGATTGGTTGTGAGGCGGTCGAAGCCATCCCCGCGCATCACTAATTGCTTCACGAACGCGGTTGCTCATTTCGCGGAGCGAAGTAATTCGCCAGCAAGCGCGACAGCGTCGGCAGGAGCCAGCAACGAACGCTGACGGAGCGGCTCGCACGAAATATCCGGGAATCCGTTTCGCGTGAGCGCAGCGGGAAGATGGTTGAGAATGTCGCGGGGAGTTTGCGCAAAAAGCACGCGAATGGTTTCAAAGAGGATTTCGTTGTCGGCATCGAGCCAAGTGTAATTTGCGAGCGTGCGAATCAAAGTTGCGCGGCAGGAGTCATCCGCGGTCGCGTCAGCGAGGAATTGCAGAAGGCGAAGCTCGATTTCGGGCCGCGAAGACGCACTGTGTTTGCAGGCCATAGCGGGGTCGCCGAAACTGAAGCGCAAGCCGATTATACCGAAGTCGAGATCCGGATCGAATCGTTTCGCGTGGCGATTCGGGGACTAACGGCGGTGAAAACGCCGGCAGGGACAAAGTCGCGGCGGGAAGATACTAATCTTGCAGGAAAACGCTATAGAACCGGCTCGTTGAGAATGGCCGCGGCATCCGCATCGCTGATCACGCCGCGCTTAACGAGCAGGCGAATCAGGCGATGTGCCATGTTGGCACGAGTCTCGGAATAGGTCGGCGCACGCTGCGATGTGTGCTGGGACTCAAAGGCAGGAGGTTTTGGGCGCGTAAGCTCGGCGAGCCATGCGTCCAATTCGCGTTGTTTCTGCGGCGACATTTCATCGAACGCGACGCCCATTCCCAGACCTGTCTGCGAGTACGTGACGGTGCCAAGCATTTCGATTCCGACGCGGTCCTTGTGCAGCCGCACGCGAACGGTCGAGTCGACCGGAAGCGGCATTAGCGTGTCCACGAAACAGCCGCCGGGACCCAGGTCCGTGGTACGCGTGGAAAAGCAAGTGCCGGAGATGAGTTCGATTACTTCCGCCGATACCGTGATTTGATAACGGATCCCGTCGCGGCGGTCGACCGTGTCGGTAGCCGACAGGGGCAAAATGGTCTTGGACAAAGGCGCCAAAAGGCCTCCCGATCTGGCAAGCACAGAGTTGCCACGCCGAAGATTGGCCACAGCATGGCCAGAGCAAACACACAAAACCAGACACGGTAATTGTGAGCGACGAAACGGGCGCGCGCAAGAAGTTCAAAATCGAATCGTTCGGAAAGGGAACTGACCCAAGAACTGTACGGATGGACAGGTGGTCTCGGCGTCTATCTTGTGCCGAGGCGCGGAGAGCGACGGGATTGGGACCGTCCAAAGCGCGAGGGGAGCGAAGCTACTCGCAGTTTTCAGGAAGCTGGTTCAGCTTTTGGGCAGCTTCGGAATTGCCCTTGCGCGCAGCGGCAGTCAGAAGGATTTGCGCTTGCAGGCAACTACGCGAGACTCCATCGCCTTGCAGATACAGAGCGGCTAGCGGAATCGCGGCACTCGTGTCGCCTTTTTCAACCGAGCGCCAAAGCCACTGCGCGGCCTCGGCATGGTCGGCAACGACGCCCGAACCGGTCAGATATTGCTGCGCGCGCCGAAACTCAGCCTGACCTGTGTCCGCCGGGGGATTCGTCACCGGAGATGCAGGACTCGCTGTGGCGGGTCCCGAATTCGCTGCGGGCAAGGCGGGATTACGCTGTGAGTTTGGCGGCTGCGCGACGGGATGGGCCTGCGCAGCCGAGGAAGCTGGTGGAGCGGGCGTCAACTCTGGCGCTTGATGTTTTAATACAACCGTGGGAGAGGCGGCAGGAACGGCGGCTTCTCCCGATCCTTGAGCCTGTGGCGCCGGGGATTGTAACGGCGATTGGATGGGCGCGTTCGCTGTTGACTCGCCCGCGACGGCGTTGCCCAAGCGGATGATCGCGGCGCCAATTTGCTGCCGCCGCGAACGAAGATAGGGCACGCTCGCGACTGCGGCAATGACCAAGACGCCAATCACGATGACGGCGATTATGCCTGTGTGGCTGCGTTTCTCCTCGGGAGGCGTTTTCCCGGAAATCCACGGTGAGCGTGAGAAGAGTTCTCGCGTGTTTCGCGGCGGAAAAGCGGGCGACGGCGCGTCCGCCGGGGCTTGATTGACCTGCGGTACACTGGCCGTTTCCTTGTCGTGAGTTTCCGCGGAAGTTCCTTGAGCGGACGCGACAGATGGCGACGGGGTCTCTTGCGGCGGCTGCTTGACTGTATCCGCGATTTCGCGCGCGCCGGAAGGCTGCTTTGCCGGAGGACGGGGCGCAAGGTTGGGCGGGAACGGAGTCGGTAGACGTTCGATGATGGGATGTTGCTGAAGGATCGGTGCGGCCGTACCCACGACGGCTTCTGGCTCGGCCGCGGATGTAATATCTTGCAGCGAAGGCGTGGCGACGCTCGCCAGCCATTCGCGAAGAATGCTGCGAGAATCCTCGGGCAGCGCTGTGAATGTGGCGCCGCCGGAACTTCCGCTGGGACCGACCCAGGCAATGCGCGCTCGAGCGATGATGCGATACCCCGTGGCGATGGAAAACGAAAGGGTGACCTGGCGGGATTTCTCGACGCGCCCAACGGCCTGGAATCCGAGGCCATCCTCGCTGAGGTTGACGACGACACCGCCATTTTCCGCGCCCATATCGAGAAACTCAGGCGCGTAAAGTTTCTGCCTTCGGTATTGCCGGCGTTCCATTTCCATGATGGCGGCTCGTTAGAAATCAGTAAGGCGATTTTGACACAAACGTTCCAGCAAGGGTGGGCTATCCAAGCAAAGTAATTATAGGCCAATGCATTCAAAGGCTGCAAACACGAATGGGCTATGATGCCAGTGTTTCTCTTTCAGACCGCAGAGCGCGGCCCGAATCCAAGCAAATTCGGTCTATTCGCCCACTTTCCGCCAGAAACCAAATGTCTTCTGGTTCATTAAGGTGACATTTTCACGCAGGTGTTAAGCAACGACGGAATTATGGAGCTAAGGCACGACAACGGAACCGTCTTGCCTTCACTGCGGGGCGAGGGTAGGATAGGGATTCTGCGCCGGCTGCAAATTCCTCCCAGGATGATTTCCGAAATGACTGGAGAGGGCAGGGTGCGATTGTGCCACGGGAAAAGCGAGAGACAGGCGAATGAAAGCGATAGCGGTGGTTGGCGCGCAGTGGGGCGATGAAGGCAAAGGGAAGGTGGTTGACTTCCTGGCCGGGTCGTTCGATTACAGCGCGCGGTACGGCGGCGGACACAACGCCGGGCACACCGTGATTGTCAATGGCAACCGCTACATTCTGCAACTGATCCCGTGCGGAATTCTGCGGCCGGGGAAGAAGGCCATCATCGGCGCGGGCGTGGTGGTGGACCCGGCGGCGCTGGTTGCGGAACTCGACAGCCTGAGCAAAGGCGGCGTAGAGGTGGACGGCAGGCTGTTCCTGAGCAATCGCGCGCACCTGATTTTCCCGTTTCATCGCCAATTGGAAAAAGCTTCAGAGGCGGCGCGCGGGCCGCATCGCATTGGAACCACGTCGCGCGGCATCGGGCCGGCCTACGAAGACAAAATGGCGCGGCGCGGGCTGCGGGTATGCGATCTGATGGCCACGGAACGATTCGAGCGGAAACTCGAACGCGATATCGAAGAGAAGGACGCGTTCAGCCGCGCGGCGTACGGGCAGGCGCTGGATACGGCGGAAATTCTGAAGACCTATCGCGCGCTCGGGGAGCGAATTCGGAGTTATGTGACGGATACATCGGCGCTGGTGAATCGGGCGCTGGCGAACGGCGAGTCCGTGTTGTTCGAGGGAGCGCAGGGAACGATGCTGGATATCGATCACGGAACGTATCCGTACGTGACTTCGTCGAGCGCGACCTCCGGCGGCGCGTGCACGGGATTGGGCGTAGCGCCAACGCGAGTCACGGGCGTGATTGGCGTCACGAAGGCGTACACGACGCGCGTGGGCGGCGGCCCGTTTCCGACGGAGATGCCCGACCTTGACGCCAAGGCGGTGCGCGACCGCGGGAATGAATATGGCGCCGTGACCGGAAGGCCGCGGCGGTGCGGCTGGCTTGATCTGGTGATGCTGCGCTACGCCGTACAAGTGAACGGAATCGATTCGCTGGTGGTGACGAAGCTCGACGTGTTCGACACGCAGGCGGAAATTCAGGTGTGCACCGGGTATCGCTACAAGGGATCAAAGCTTGACGAAATGCCCGGCGAAGTGGAAGTGCTGGCGGAAATCACGCCAGAATACAAAACGCTGGGCGGCTGGCAAAGACCGACCGAGCATATCCGCGAAGCGCATGAACTTCCGCAAGCGGCGCGCGATTATATGAAATTTATCTCCGACGCGCTGGGGATCGAGATTGGCATGATCTCGACAGGCCCTGAGCGCGACTCCACCATTATTCCCCCCGGAACGAAGCTTGCTTCCTGGCTGTGAGCCGTTATGTTGTCGTTTGAAGACGCGCGGCGGAAGGTAATCGAAGCAACCGCAGGCCTCCGGCGTATCCCCGCGAGCGAAGCAGTAAAACTTGAAAATGCGCTGGGCCGGATTCTCGCGGAGCGGATTGTCGCGGACCGCGATTACCCGCCGTTTGATCGCGCGACGCGTGACGGCTTTGCCGTGCGCGCCGCGGATTGCCGCGAGGCAGACGCGAAACTGCGAGTGATTGGAGAAATTCGCGCTGGCGGAAAGTTTGTTGGCGCCGTGAACGCGGGAGAATGCGTTCAAATTATGACGGGAGCGGCGATGCCGCCAGGTACGGATGCCGTGGTGATGATTGAACACACGCGCGCCAGCGCGAAGCAAAATGAAGTAGTGATTGAGCGCGCGGCAGAGGCAGGAATAAACATTGTGCCGCGCGGAGCGGAATCGCGCGCGGGCGATCCGTTACTTGGCGTGGCGACGCGGATGGGTTACGCGGAAATCGCGGTGGCTGCGCAGGTGGGCCGCGCGGAATTGCGCGTTTATCGAAAACCTCGCGTGGCGATCCTTTCGACCGGCGATGAAGTTGTGGCGGCGGACGCGACTCCGGGGCCGCTGGAGATTCGCAATAGCAACGGAGCCTCGCTTGCGGCGCAGGCGAAGCTTGCGGGCGCGGAGCCTGTGTTGCTTGGCAATGCGCCAGATCGCGCGGAAGAGCTTCGCAAAATGATTGCACGCGGACTGGAAGAAGATGCGCTGGTGCTGAGCGGCGGCGTGTCGATGGGGAAGTACGATCTGGTCGAGGAAGTCTTGCGCGGACTTGGCGCGGAATTGTTTTTTGACGCCGTGGCGATACGGCCGGGGCGGCCGGCCGTTTTCGGTATGTGCCGTGGGAGACCCGTGTTTGGACTGCCAGGGAACCCGGTTTCGACGATGGTGACGTTTGAGCTGTTTGTGGTTCCGGCGATTGATATTTTGGGCGGCGGCGATGCGCGGCCTTTGCCGTTATTGAAAGCGAAGCTCGCTCGCGCAGCGGAACAGAAGGCGGCGCTGACGCATTTCTTGCCCGCAACGCTCGAATGGCCAAACGGCGAAGCGACAGTGACCGAGTTGCCGTGGCAGGGTTCGGGAGACATTGCAACGCTGGCGTGCGGAAACTGCTTTTTGGTGGTACATCAATCGAAGCTCAAAATGGATGCTGGCGAATGGGTGGACGTTCTGCCACGGCGCGGGCTATTGTAGGGACCGAACTGAATGGGGAGTGATAGTTAGAATTAGAGATTGTGAAATGGGAAGAAAATGCGGATTCCTCATCCCGGTCATAATGCGGCCAAAACTTCGGAATAACGCTGCTTTGAATTTGCCGGCGACCGGAAGAGAAATGCGCTGACGGGAACAGTTTATGAGACGGATTCGAGGGGAATGAATGAAGCGCTCGCTGTCACATTATGATTCGCGCGGGCGCGTTCGCATGGTGGACGTTACGGCGAAGGCCACGACGGAGCGAACGGCGGTGGCACGGGGATTTGTGAGAATCGGCGCGGCGGCGCTGGCGAAAGTGCGGCGGACGAAGACGCCGAAGGGAAATCCGTTCGAGATTGCCAGGATTGCGGGAATCACGGCGGCGAAGCGCACGGCCGAGCTGATTCCTCTTTGTCATCCGCTGCTTTTGACGCACGTGGATGTTGCGACCAAGCTATGTCAGAATGGAATTGAGATTGTGTCGCGAGTGACGGCGACCGGGCCCACGGGCGTCGAAATGGAGGCGCTGACAGCGACGGCCGTCGCGGCATTGACGATCTACGACATGTGCAAGGCGCTGGATCGAAGCATGGAGATTTCCGAAATTTATCTGGTCGAAAAGGCGGGAGGGCGGAGCGGCCATTACGTGCGGAAGCGCGCGGGGCGTGCGGGACGATGAAAGACGTCAAAGTCCTCGTGGTTGACGATAATCCGCTGGTGCTCGACCTGATCGTGAAGGGTCTCGAGCCGCATTGCGATGTGCGCACCGCCGGGGACGGAGCGGATGCGCTGCTGAAAATCGTGGACGCGCCGGCCGATCTGGTGCTGTGCGATTACCGCATGCCGGGATTGGACGGACGGCAGCTCTACGAGAAATTGCGGACGCGATTTCCGTCGCGGCCGATTCCTTTTATTTTTCTGGCGAGCCGCAGCGACATCGAAGAGAAGCTGCGCCCGATGGTCGAGGGCGTCGAGGAATTCATCGCCAAGCCGTTCTTCGTTCGCGAGCTGGTGCGGCACGCGAAGAAAGTGATCGACCGGCTGCAACTCGAGAAATTGCAGAAAAGTTCGGCGCGGCCGGGCGTGATTCAGGGACGCCTCGAGGAAATGAGCATGCTGGACCTGATGCAATCGATCGAGATGGGGCAAAAAACCTGCGAACTGACGGTGCGCAATGGCGGCAACACGTGCCGGATTTATTTTTCCTCCGGGCAATGCCAGGACGCGAAATCGGGCGCTCTGGAAGGCGAATCCGCGGTTTACGAGGCGGTCCGATGGGCCGCGGGGGAATTCGAGATCGATTTCAACTCCGCGCCGTCGCGCACGACGATTGAACGCTCGACCACAGGACTGCTGATGGAGGCGCTGCGGCTGATTGACGAAGGCCAGCAGGAGCTTCCGGAAGGCCAGCCAGACGCGGCGGGAAGTTAGCGCGGCCGCGCCGACGCAATTTAAGTGGAACGATGCGCGTTTCCATTATCACCATCAGTGACTCGGTTTCCACGGGGCATCGCGAGGATGGCTCGGGGAAGACTCTTGCGCAGCGATGCCGCGAACTCTGCTGGGAAGTGATTTCGACGTCCGTTGTGCCGGATGAAGAAGCTCTGATTCGCGCGCAGCTTTTAACGCTGGCCGATGCCGGGAAGCTGGATTTGATTCTGACCACCGGAGGAACGGGATTGGGGCCGAGAGACGTGACGCCGGAGGCGACGGCGTCCGTGGCGAATCGGCTTGTGCCCGGGTTGGCGGAGCGCATGCGGCAGATCGGCGCGGAGAAGAATCCACGCGCGGCGCTTGCGCGTGGTGTTGCCGCGATTCGTGGCACGACGCTGATCGTGAATTTGCCGGGCAGTCCGCGGGGAGCGGTGGAATCGTTTGACGCGATCGCGGAATTGCTGCCGCACGCCGTTGCTGTGCTACACGGCGCCGGCCACGATTGATTCGCAGCGCGCCTGCGCCGCTGGCTAAAATCAATTCCATGGACCCAAATTCATCCCGCAAAGATCGGAGCGGATCCGTACGGCAGATTGCGCTGGCGTTTGAATTGCCGTTTATGCTGGTAGCGCCGCCGCTCGTCGGCGGAGCCATCGGCTATTTCTTGGACCGGTGGCTGCACACGAAGCCGATTCTGATGATTGTCCTGGGGTTCTTGGGCGTGGTGATGGGAATTCGCGATGCGCTGAAAATGGCCAGCTCCGAGGAGAAAAAAGACGGTGGATGAATCGGAGTATGCGGCGATTGAGCGACGCATCGAACGCTTTATTCTGACGGCGGGCGCGGCGATGACGGCGGGCGCGGCGATTGGCTGGGGAATCCCCGCTGGCGAAGGCGCTGCCGTGGGAACCGCGCTGTGCTGGCTGAATTTCCGATGGCTGCGGCAGGGCGCGGCCGCGGTGATCCGGCTGGGAATGGCGCAGGCGGGCGCGGAAGTTGTGCACGTGCCACGGATGATTCACGCGAAATTCTTCGGGCGCCTCGTGTTGCTGCTCGTGGTTGTGTATGTTATTCTCGCTTGGCTGCGGTTGCCCGTAGTCGCGGTTTTGTGCGGGCTGGCGGCTGTTGTGCCGGCGATTGTTCTTGAACTTGTGTACGAATTGTTGCACGGGCATCACCGGTGGAACGCGCTGTAATTCCGATTCACGAAATACACCCGAGCTATCCCTGACGCAGGAGATTCATGGGCGAAGAGCAAGTTCTGGCCGTAACGAAGCTGGTTAACCGGCTATTCGGCAAGCCCGCAGCAGCTCTTTTGTCGCTGCTGCACATTGCGCCAGCCAATCCGCGGTATCCCATTCCGAATTTTTTGGCGATGGAGCTGGTGGTGTTTTTGTTCGCGATTGTTTTCTTCTTGTGGCTGCGCCGGCGGATGTCGGTGGAGCGGCCCGGAGCGACGCAGCAGTGCATGGAATTTGTACTGTCGAATCCGATGGGAGTGGGCGTGAAGGATCTGCTCGATGATATCGTCGGGCACGGGTCGGGGAGGCATATTGCGATCATCGGCAGCATTACGATCTTCATTCTGATGTGTAACCTGGTGGGACTCGTGCCGGGATTCATGTCGCCGACGGAGGTCGTCACCGTTCCCCTAGGATGCGCTGTGGTGGTGTTTCTTTATTACAATTTTCACGGTATTAAACACCATGGCCCGGCCGGTTATGCCGGGACGCTGACGGGTCCCGTCACGTGGATTGCGTGGCTGATCGCTCCGATTGAGACGATCAGTCATTTTGCGCGCATTCTTTCGCTGACAGTCCGGCTATGGGCCAACATGTTTGTCAGCGAATTGCTTTATGTGTCCTTTCTGGGTCTGTCGATGGCCTTATTTGAGTTTTTGGCACACTTGAGTCCCGCGGGATACGCCGCAGCCGTTCTGCCGATCGGGATTCCGCTGATGCTGATTGGGCTCCACATTTTTGTGGCCATTCTGCAGGCATTTATTTTTACGATTCTGCCGATACTGTATTTGGGCCTCGCGGTTGCCGAGGAGCACTAAAAATTTGTTCGGAGTTATGCGCTGGCAGCGTGAGCCCGGCTGCACGGTGTCCGGGAACCACCTCCTGACGGCCAATTCATAAGAGGAGAACAGATGACGAAGAAAGTGTTGTGGTTTTTGGTGGCATTGGTGGCCGCACTGGTGTTTGTGCCCGTGACGTTTGCGGCGAGCGCAGGCACGACGGCGGCGTCAATCGACTGGGTTGACGTAGCTGCGGCGATTGGTCTGGGCATTGCCGCCGCGGGTTGCGGTATTGGCCAGGGAAAAGCAACCGCGTCGGCTTGTGAGGGAACGGCGCGCAATCCGGGAGCGAGCGGGCCGATCCGAATCGCGTTCATCATCGGCGTGGCGCTGATCGAATCGCTTACGCTTTACGCACTGGTAGTTGTCTTCGTGAAGTAGTCTTCGCAGAATAAAAATCGGAGAGGTTCTTAGGCCCGGAGGCTTGCAGGAAATGAGCTTCCGGGTCTTTTATTTTTGGAGGGCGAGACGCTGATCGTTGGAATTGGCCGGGGAGGCACAGGCCAGAGCGCCTGCGCCCATGGCAGTCGCAAAAAATCTATCTCGTTGTTCTGTCTGGCTTTGTTCTGCG
>Ga0307372_10011363_pt1 | contig 11890 bp, 17 predicted proteins | sample OX1MG_FD_202533 | JGI IMG/M metagenome (GOLD analysis project Ga0307372, IMG submission 202533) | Soil microbial communities from Risofladan, Vaasa, Finland - OX-1 | ecosystem: Environmental > Terrestrial > Soil > Coastal area > Acid sulfate soil | place: Finland: Risofladan, Vaasa | collected...
AAGAGGGCCGGACCGAACACCCATCCGTCGAGGAGGTCGGCAAAGCGCACTTCGCTGACCCCGGGCAGGCTCGAGGCGGACGGCGCCCCACTGGCCACGTAGGCGGCGGGAGGTGCGGTCAGGCCGATCCGGGTCGAACCGCCGTCACTGGTCGCCGAGGGCGAATCCCGTCGTCGTCGATACGAACGTCACCGATCCGGGGAGAAATCCCGCCGGCACGGTCCCGCCAGCCGGAGGGGAAACCGTCGTCGGCGGGGTGATGCTCGGCGTGGTCGGCGCCGAGGTGGTGGCGGGCGACGTGGTCGAAGTGCTCGTGGACGACGCCCGCGACGGCGCTGAGGAACAGGACGCCGTTGCCAGGGCGAGACACAGGAACGCTGCGCCGGCGGTCCCCATGCCCGGTCTTTCTGACCGAGAAGTCCCCGGACAACTCCATCAGTCACGTGCACCACCGCGTCTCCCTCTTTCCCCGAGTTCAAACCCTCTTTCCCCGGGTTTGCCCGTCGTAAAATGACGATGAGTCCGACTGCGCCGCCCCGGCCAGAGTCCAAGGTCCCATCGGATGTACCGCCTCCTCACATCATCGACCGACAGATGCAAGGTGTCGGCGATTTCACTCCAAGACACGGGAATCGGTCGTCTCAGTACGGCTTCCATCACGGCGAGACGGCGGGTCTTACCCGGCCAGACCGATACGGGCCGCAAGGGTCTCATCGCTGAGGTTGGGAGTTTCGCCCTCCAGAAACCTCACCTCGGCATCGGCTCTCTGTACCGCTGCCAGGAGAACATCGTGAGATCTCATTGTGGACAGCCTGCTATTTCAGCCCTTTCGGTGCGATCGACACGCCAGCCATCACGGCTGGCCGCCGGCACGACAAGCACGGGGACAGACGAGCGGGCGAGGACTTCGCGAATCACGGCGCCATGTCCGACTTCTATGTCTCCGGCGAAGGAGAGGACAATGAGGTCAGATTCGATTTCTGCGGCCACATCGATCACCGCGCCGGCAGGATTGCCCGTGCTCCACTGAAACGACCGATTTTCACCTGGGCAGTAACGGCGAAGAAAATCCTCGCCCCAGATGGGCAGGTCGTAATAAGGATGGTCGAGCATGTGAGGTGTGAGCCCATCGAGTGTGTACAGGACCACGACCTCAACGTTTGCTTCTTCCTGAAAGAGACCCTCTATATTGAAGAACGCCCTCGATGCCTGTGGACTGCCGTCGAGCGGTACAAGGAGTCGCCGGGGCGTGAACATCTGCGACATAGCAGCCTCAGGTGGCACCAACACGAGTGGCTTGGACGTGCCACGTAGGACCTCTAAGGCCGTGTGGCCGGCCGGCCGGGGACCGGAGATGAACGTCCGCATACCCATCACGGCGCCGAAGACCTGGGGCAGGTCCAGCACCTCGAGAAGCCGGTCGCCGATGGGGCCCGGCCACTGGTGGAGTTCGAGACCGAAAGCGCGCGTGGTCGCACCGACGTCCTGGGTAGATTCACCCTCGTCAGAGACGTGAACGGCTTCCACCTCCATTCCGAGAAGGGTGGCAAGTCCGATGGCTGTCTTGAGCACGACACCGGTCTCCGGCCCCCCGCTGAGCGCAGCCAGGACGGTGGTGGGGTGGGGCGTGGTCACGGTGCCCGTCCTATCATGACCGGGTCGGCGAGCACCCCCGCCGGGCTGGGCTCTTCCTCTTCGCCGAGTTGGTCTGAGGGATTCTCGGGCAACTCGTCGCCGGTGTCGTTCGGGATGCGAAGGGTGTCGTGATGTGAGCCACTGCAGAGGACCACATTTCTTGCCTCTCGTGAAGCACCTTGACTACCCAGGGTTGCGACATCCGATGTGACGTGACCACCCGAGCGCCGCACGAGACGCTGGACACCGGCCAAGGCTTCGGTTCCGCCTCCGTCCGGCACTCTCAGGCCAGGCGTCTGAAGCTCGAAGTCACGGCCCCCAGCGGCGATGAGTTCCCCGACGACGGGGACGACGTTGACCGCAGTGGCCTGATTCAGGGTGCCCGTCAGCCGGATCAGTATGGGGCTGTGTTCGGCGTCCACCCAGATCTGAAGGGCAACGTCCTCCATCCACGGGGCCGTGGGCTCGGGCCCCGTGGAGAGGTCCGACACCGTGTCTGTCTGCTGCGTCGAGCAAATCGCCTGATCCACCGCCATGGCTCCTCCTGAAGGCGATGTAGCGCACCTGGGGTGCGCTGGTTGACGGTTCTGTCCCCAATCAGGTCCTGGTGATGGGGACCTTGGTCGTGCTGGGTGTTCTGTCCGGGCACGGGATCCGAACTTCGAGGATCCCGTCGCTGTAGGTGGCCTTCACATCGTCGGCCACGGCGCCCTGGGGGAGAGCTATGTCACGCTCGAACTCGCCATACCGGAATTCGGAGCGATAACCCCTCTTGCCCTTGTGCTCAGCCTTCTGCTCCCGATGGGCGCTGATCCGGACGATACCGTCACTCGTCGTGATGTTGACGTCCTTCTCTGGGTCGATGTCGGGCAACTCTGCCCGCACGACGAGCCCGTCACCGTCCTGGAACTCTTCCACCCGCAGCCATGAGTGGTCGCCGTCAAAGTCGAGAAGACGCCGCCATGGAATCGGGGGCCATTCTGCATGCGTGTCACGATGAACAAGGGCCATGACTCCTCCGTTGCGTTCGTAGTCTGGAATGCCTAGGACACCATCGTCCGGCGTCGGACACCAATGCGCTAGAGCCGAACGTCCCGTCTCTCTTCACGACCTCGCGGTGCGTCGTCACTTCCACACTCAGAGGACGAAATCGAGTCTCAAAGTCCCTCTGACGTCTCGATAGTCGGCATTCACAGCAGGAAGTGCGAGAGGGCGCCGTGGGTGGAGAGAACGCTCAGAACCGGGCGAGGACCTGCTCGAACTGGTTGGACGCTGCACGTCCATCGATGACTGTTCCCAAGATAACTCGGCGTCGCTGTCTTCAAAGGTTCGACGAAGAGCAATGCGAGCGGCGTCATCACAGGATTGCGTGTCGGCGTCCGCAACTCCGGATTCGAGGGTTTCATCAATCATGCCACCCACCTCCCACCGCTTGGGATGATCTCATCGTCCGCGTCCACCGACGTGCCTGGTAGTGCCGAAGGTCACATTGCTAACGCCGGCGCCGCGCATGTTCGGCACGCGAGGAAGTGAGGGGAACCTGCAAGATGAGAGAGGTTCCGCCGCCTTCTGGTGTTTCGGTGGCGAACTGGCCATGTAGCTTTTCCGCCCGACGTCTGAGGTTGACGAGGCCGAGTCCCCCCTCGCTCGTCTCGACACCGTCGAGGCCACGGCCATTATCGGTGACCTGAAGCCAACAGACGCCATCCTTCACGCTGACGCACACGCTTGCCTCACTCGCCTGCGCGTGTCGCCCGATGTTGGTCACCGCCTCTCGGACGACGGCGACTAGATGTTCGGCTAACTGATCCGAAGTCATCGTTTCGACAGGGCCGTCGAAGGTGACCTTCACATCGAACCCAACCACCGGGGTGAGATCGCGCACGAGGGAGAGGATGGCTGAACGGACGCCACGGTTGATCTCTGTTGATCCGAGCTCGTAGATAGTGGAGCGGATCTGGCAGATCGTCTCATCGAGGTCATCGATGACGTTCTGGAACCGGTCTGCGATGCCCGCTGGCCGCGTGTGATGGCCTCGCCCGAGCCCCTGGCCGTGTTGCTCTTCCCCGCGCCCGGTGGGCCAGGGCTCGACACCGTGGTCGACGTGGTACGGCGCGTCTTATGAAGACCGGGCGGGTTGTTGCCGTCGACCTCGCCTCCACCTGGCATCACAACGGTCCAGCAGCATCGACGCAGCACCATGTGATGCGCCGAGTGAGGAACGCGGTCACGGGCTGAGGCGCTCGGGAAGGCGCTCCTTCCGTGCTGACGGGCAACACCCTCTGGTCGATCACGGATCCGCTACGACCAGCCGTTCTGTCAGCCCTTCGAGCATCCGGCTTGTTCCGCCGCCTCATCATGGCGCGAATGGAGTCAGGCAACCGGCTCGATTGTCCGGGCCAAGTGGTCCACTAACCAGTCTCGCGCCAGTGCGGCGACAGCTTCGAGAGTGCCCGGCTCCTCGAAGAGGTGGGTGGCGCCGGGGACGATGGCAAGACGATTGTCGCACTGCAAGTGGGATTGGGCCTGGCGGTTGAGGCCGATGACGATGTCGTCATGACCGCCCACGATAAGGAGGGTCGGCGCCGTGACGGCGTACAGGCGGGCGGCGGCGAGATCGGGACGTCCGCCGCGCGAGACGACCGCAGCGATCTGAGCAGAAGGCTCAGCGGCAGCCCACAGGGCGGCGGCGGCGCCGGTACTGGCGCCGAAGTAACCGATTCGAGCATTCTGGATCTCGGGCTGGGCGGCCACCCAACGGGTGACCTGGAGCAGTCGGCCGGCGAGCAGATCGATGTCGAACACGTTGGTCCGCTCGAGCTCCTCCTCCGCAGTGAGCAGGTCGAACAGGAGAGTGCCGAGCCCGGCGCCGTTCAGCACAGCAGCCACGAACCGGTTGCGGGAGCTGTGACGGCTGCTGCCGCTGCCGTGGACGAACACGACGATTCCTGACGCCCCTTCGGGCACCGTCAGGTGACCAGTGAGTTGCACCGACCCGACGGCCAGGGTGACCTCCTCATCGCGCCCGGGCGGGTCGTCGATGGGACCTTCGCGCACCGTCGTGGCTTCGGCGGGGCCAGCGGCGGCGCGCTCAAGGCAGGCGGACACCTCTTCGTTGGTGGTCGGTGAGAAATCGGCGTAGAACTGCCCAACGGCGATAAATCCTTCCGGCGTCTCGAGGGCCACGAACTCGTCGGCTTCCCCATGGATCCTCTTCGTCCATCCCGGGGGCGCCACCGGGACCGCCAACACGATTCGCCGAGCGCCCTGGGCCCGAGCGACCTGGCAGGCCGCTCGCGCCGTGGAGCCGGTGGCGAGGCCGTCATCGACGATGATCACCGTGCGCCCCTCAAGGGAAATGCGGGCCCGGTCCCCCCGATAGCGCCGCGCTCGACGTTCGAGCTCGGTTCGTTCGCGCCTCTCGACCATGATCAATTCCTCCAGCGGCACACCGGCCATGGTGACGACCGCTTCGTTTACGACCCGCACACCGTCTTCGCCGATGGCGCCCATGGCCAGCTCCGGCTGGAACGGGATGCCGAGCTTGCGAACCACGATGACATCGAGGGGCGCCGCCAGTGCTTCCGCCACCTGAAAGGCGACAGGGACACCACCTCGGGGCAGGCCCAAGACCACAACGTCTTCGCCCCGAATGTACGCAAGCCGTTGAGCTAATCTTCGTCCAGCTTCTCTACGGTTGGCGAACCTCACGTCTTCTCCTTCGCCCGAAATCTGACAACCACCTTGCCTCCGGGAGACACGTCAGGCCAGAGTCGATGGTCACATCTCTCTCGTGGGATGGCGCCTCACGTCTGATTTAATACGGCCCTGAGACTGAGGTCGGCCTGTCCCGCACGGGCTCGACACAGGGCGTAAACCAACTCCCAGCATCCCTTTGGCGTCACAAGTCAGATACCACTCGGGTAGGTCTCGGGTGGCTCACCCTGGTCCCACAGAGAGGTCCGTTCGAGCGGCTCGAGGGCCCTGGTGTGGTCGAGATGGATCACCACATCGAACTGGTCCGCCAGACGAGCATCGAAGTAATGACTCTGACGCTCGCTCTCGGGCCGGTAGATCACCCCGATCGCCCGTTCGATACGTGGGACGACCAAAGCCTCATGCAAGGCCGCTTTTGACGTGTCCAGCCAGAAGCGGGACACCCCGCTTCCATGAAGGACTGCCTCGTGACTCTCGGCGCGAGCGGGCCGCACCCGCTTGCGTTCAGCGGGGCCGCCCCAGTCCGTGGCCGCGGTGACGGTACCGTCGAACGTGGTGAAACCGACCAGGACGCACTCGCGCCCATAGCGCTGCCGGGCCAGCTGGCCCACATTCAACTCACCTCGGGCGCCCATCTCGGTGGCGCGTGCGTCGCCCACGTGTGAATTGTGCTCCCATACGACGATCTTCGCTCGGGGGACTTGGCCGTCGAGGTGCTCAACAAGGGCATCGAGCGTTCCCGCCATGTGCCGATCCCGAAGATTCCATGACGACACCTCGGCCCGGTACATCTGCTGGTAGTACTCCTCGGCGTTACGCACGAGCAGTGCATTCTGTTCGGCGAAGAAGAACTCGTCGTCGGCCATCCAACCGTCGCGTCGTAGATAGATATCGGCCCGCCGACGCAACTCAACCAGCTGGGTGACGACCTCGTTCTCGCACGGGATGGCACGCGCCGTGGCAAGCCCGTAGCCGTAGGCCTGCCCCTCACCGCCGACCTGATCGAAACAGGAGTACCGTTCCCGGGCCCGCCCCGCTTCGACCGGATCGACCTGCTCGAGATAATCGACCACCGCCTCCATGGATGCGCGGAGGCTGTAGAGATCGAGGCCGTAGAATCGGACCTTGGTCGCTGGGTCCACGTGGGCCTCGTTGCGGGCCCGCAGCCACTGGACGAATGCTTCGACATCGCGGTTTCTCCACATCCAGGCCGGAAAACGCCGGAAGTCCGATAACGCCGCGTCGGCATCTTCGTCATGGGAGAGGCCCATCACATAGCGGTTGACCCGGTAGGCATCGGGCCAGTCGGCCTCCACGGCCACCGCCGTAAAGCCGCACTCATCGATGAGCCGACGGGTTATGCGCGCTCGCTCCCGATAGAACTCATGGGTGCCGTGTGTTGCCTCGCCGATCAGGACGAGGCGACGGTCGCCAATCAGCTCGAGCAGCGAGTCATAGTCGGCGCCCTCACCCGTGATGACGTGACAGGTCTCCACAATTGCCGGAGCGATCACGGTCGATCCCATGACGACAGCCTCGTCCTCTCGGTCTCACCACAGCCAGGGCAGAAGGTCACAATCGACGCTCGAGCGAGAGCGGCCCACCCTTGCCTCCGTCGCTCTGGCTGTCACCGATTGAGTCAGCCCCGGCACAGTCGGAGACATCGAGGTGACCAGCCGGCCGGTGGCCGACGCAAGACGGGACCTTCGGCTCTGTCTGAGGACCACCAGTTGCACCAGGCTGGCCTGGGGAGGCGAAAGAGGCGTGGGAGGAGAGCAATGAGAATCGTGGCCGCGATCGGAGGAAGAGCCCTTCTGGGTAGGAATGAGACGTCTAGCCTTTCGGCGGAGCGGGATCACTTGGCCCACGCCGTCGAGGCCTTGAGCGGGCTGGCCGCTCGGGGCGCCTTGGTGGTCACCTATGGGGCCGATCTGCAGCTTCTGGTTCCCCCGGAGTCAGTGCACGCTGGGGCCATGTATCCAATGGATGTGCTCGAAGCGGAGAGCGAGGGATTGGTCGGCTACCTCCTCGAGCAGAGCCTGCAGGAAGCACTCGGGGATCGTCAGGTGGTGACGATGTTGACACGGGTGGAGGTTGATCCGACCGATCCGGAGTTCCTCCGTCCGAGCCAACCCACCGGACCGATCGTGGACACGGCGACCGCTGGGCTCCTGGCAGCCGCCAACAAATGGCTGATGGTGCGCGAAGGCGAGGGGCGGCGCCGCGCCGTCGCTTCACCGGAGCCGCGGCGGATCCTCGAGAGCCGGGCAATCGAGCTGTTGGTCGCCTCCGGCGTTGTGGTGGTGTGTGGCGGTGGCGGTGGCATCCCCGTGGTACGGGACCGCTTCGGCACCTACCACGGTGTGGACGCCGTAGTGGAAAAGGATTTTACCGCTGCCCTGCTGGCCAAAGATGTCGGTGCTGACGCCTTGGTGCTGCTCACGGACGCGGCCGGTGTTTGGGTCGATTGGGGAACGCCGGCCGCAAAGCTAGTTCGGGCCGCTTCGCCGGAGGCGCTGCGGTCACTGACGCTTGAGCGAACCTCGATCGGCGCCAAGGTGGAGGCGGCGTGCCGGTATGTCGAGTGGACGGGCCGGGAGGCTTTCGTGGGTGCCGTCGAAGACTCGGTCGAGCTGCTTGACGGCACCACGGGCACGAGAATATCCAGCAGCGCCAAGGGGATCGAGTTGCGAGATGCCGGGTGTTTGGAGCCGAGCCACCGAACCTCTTGACAACATGCGCCCGTGCCGCGCTTGATCGAGCACGTGGAACGGGTTCTCTTCGTCGCCGCGCCACATGGCGCTCCTGTAGTCGAGGCCGCAGAGGTGCTGATGGACGTTGTCGACAGGGCCGAACGGTTTCAAGGAGCACTTCTCGCGGTATGGGGTGCCGAGCACTGCTTCTTGGGTACGTGAATACGCCGTGCTCAAACCCCCGTCGCCCTCCCATTCACCAGCCATTGGCCCGAGGGGCCCCCAGGTATCGGTCATGACACGCCCAACGAGACGATGTCAGTTATGAAACGGGAAGGTGCTCAACATCGGCATCCGACCCCGGGAAGAACACCCCTTCGTGCCCGTCGTCGCTCCACCGCACCTTGTACGGCGGACCACCATCAGGGCCTTCGACGTTGAGAATGATGGCTTCGCGGTCGTGCTCTCCCACGTGGTGGCTGCGCACCACGATCTTGTCTCCGATGGCTGCTTGCATCACTGAGCGCCTCCTCGTGCGGTGTCACAAATACTGGAGCCACGGTACGCCATGACTTTGCCGACCAGACAGGGGCTTTCGTCCCTAATCCGTTCCTTTCACACCGACATATGCGATGGTTCCCGGCTGGCATATCTCCCGCCGGGCTCAAGCTTGAAGTCGCGGCTCCCGGCGGCGGGGTTATGCCCGGCGTCGACAAAGACGTGGAGGGCACCTTCCATCCACCCATTGCTGCGGTCTGGCAGCAAACGATCCATGGAGCTCTTCTGCCCGTCGCCTCATGTTAACGAGGCCCAGCCCGCCCGTATCAACGTCGGCGTCGCCGAGCCCTGAGTCGGTCAGATTCTGGCCATGGTCGTCCGACTGGTTGAGCAGTTCCTCCGACTCGTCCTGATCACCTATCGCTCACCCGCGATCCCATGGCATCATGACGCAACGCCGTCAGGGAGCGTCCTGGGTCGGCAGGGCCGAGGGAAAGGTGAGCCCCTGGGCCAGGGTGTCCCATCAGCGTATGAGGCGCCAGGACGCGGAGGGTCCCGAGAGCGGTGCGGTGCTCTTCAGTGCCGTGCTGGTGACCTGGGAATCCTGGCGCACCTGAAGAACCCCGACCTTGGACCCGGCGGCGAGGGTTTCGGTGAGCCTGTTGAGCCGGACCGTCAGGGGAACGCGCAGGCTGGGCCAGGCGAGGACGGTCACCGCCTTGGACACCATGACCGGTACCGACGCACCCCACGGGCTGGAGAGCTCACCGACAACGTGTCCGGCCGGGAAGATCGGAACGGCGGTGATCGCAGCGAAAGCAGCCCTCACCAGAGCGTCGCCCGCGTCCACCGCCGAGGTGTCGGGGCCGTTCGGGCCGGATTGGCCGAGCACCGCCCCATAGAGGGTGACAGTCTGCCCATTCACCGTCTTCCGCGCGGCGAAGAGGAAGCAGCCGGTCGTGGCCGTGTCTGACCCCGTGTCCCTCTCGTGCGCATGGACTCCGACACCTCTTCCTTGGTCGACAGGGCGCTTGGCCAGTCGGGGAACTGGCACCTCCCGAGTCTGAGAAGGGCTCAGTGGGCCCGCCTACAGCTCGGCGGCGGTATCCAAAGCGTCAGGTTCGGCCAGTCTCGTGAAGTCGACATCGACGAGTGTCTCCCTGTCGAAGATGTCCACCACAAGCGTCACCATGTGGGTCGTCTCATCGACCTTCATCACCTTGCCGACCTTGCCCGCCAGGGGTCCACTGGTGACGAGCGCATCATCACCTTCGTAATAGGGCACGCTCATAGCGCACCAGTGTGCCGCCCCTCACGCCCCTCTGACAAACCCTCGGCCAGGACCGCCACGTGACCCGCTCGGCGGGCATCAGGTGGTCGGAGTCCACCCGCCCGGCGCACGGATCACTGTTCGACGACGACGATGTTCGCCGGGTAATGGCCGAGAGTTTCTTGCGCGATCTCCCCGAGCGCGAACAGCAGGCGCTCCGACTATCAGCACGGCCGATGGCCATACCGGCGGGCAAGCTGATCTACGACCCCCAGATCTCGATCATCATCGAGGGGACCCTCCGGGCTTTCGTCGATGACGGAGCGGGGCGCCATCTCACCGTGTCCTCCATGCGGCGACCTCAGAGCCTGGGCATCGCCATCTCTGCCGGCCAAGAATTCCCCGTCGCCTTCCAGGCCGTCACCGCCAGCCGCGTGGTCCGGCTCCGCCTCACTCAGATCGACGAGCTTCGTCACCGGGGTCCCCAGGTCGGGTGGAGAGCGAACCCGCGACCCTCGCCTTGGCAAAAAATGGCCATCGACAGGGCCCGACTCCCCTACCTGCGCATTTGCAAATTGATGCAGCGTAATCGCGGATTACGAATGACCACAAAGAACCGCTATTGACCGTAGTAGTCAACGGTGCGTGCGCTTTTTGTGGAGCGCGAACCACGGATTCTTGTACCACGTGCACCACGAAAAGGACAGGGAGATCGCCTCCACGTCGACCACGATGGCGGAGACATTATCGTCGAGCTCGCTCAGACGGACCGTACCCACTCGGATGCAAAACTCGCCGACCTGCGCGAACGGCTCAGGCAAGCCCTCCTTTATCCTGGTTCGCCTCAGCGTGGATCCGTGGCGTAAGCCACAGACCGGTGCCTGACGGCGAGAACACGAACGACCCGCTCGTCGCCGTCGACCTGGTAGATGATCCGGTAAGCACCGACGCGAAGCGACCGGAGACCGCGAAGGCGCCCTCGAAGCGCGTGACCTGCATCTGGTTCCCGTTCGAGGAGGCCGAGCGCCTCGACCACGGCATCGGACAGCGGCCAGACGAGAGCGACGGTCTCTTTACGGGCCCGCCGCGCCAGCTCGACCCGGCTCACCTACGAATGTCGGCGGTCGAGCTCTCGGCGGAGCTCATCGAGCGTCACGGTTTCCCCTCGCTCGACCTCTTGACGACCTTCTTCGATGGCAGTGAGTGCGTCTGTATCGGAGAGGATCTCGGCGGTCTCTTCCAGGGCCTCATATTCGTCCACAGGGACAAGCACAGCCGCGGGACGGCCCCGCCGGGTGACGATCACGTGCTCTCGGAGGTCAGCAACCTGATCGATGAACTGGCTGAGTTCGCTACGGAGCTCTCGAACGGGAACCGTCTTACTCATGCCTCTAGTGTACCTAACTGTGTACATCAGGGCAAGGAGGGACCGCCGTCTACCGATCCTGCTCGCACTCCGGAGACGATGCCGATGACGTGATCCGGAAGCTGTCAAGGCGTTTGAGACAAGGTCGGTCAGATGTTCTGTATCAGCGCCTCCTCGGGTTCGTTGATCCACGCCACGGTGGGAAGTGTGGGCGGTGTCGGTCGTCCGGCGAACCGGGACGGGTTGGCGGCGTAGGCCGCATCGAGCGTCACGGCCCGCTGGGCACGAATCTCGTCGGCTGTGCCGTAGTGGACACTGGCCGGCGTGTGGAGGCCCAAGACCCGGTGACGGTGGACGTGGTTGTAGTAGTCGAAGAACTGTTCGCACCAGACTCTGGCGTCGTCGATGGTGTCGAAGTGTCCGGGCCAGGCCGGGCAGTACTTGAGAGTCTTGAAGTGCGATTCGATGTAGGGGTCATCGCTCACGTGAGGCCGGCTGTGGGTTCGTGTGACCCCGAGGTCCTCGAGGAGCTGGGCGACGGTCTTGGACGTCATCGACGTGCCTCTGTCGGCGTGCAGGTTGAGCTGTTTTGGCTTGACGCCGTGTCGGAGAATGGCATCGTCGATGAGGGCTTTGGCGATCTCGGAGTCCTCCGACACCGCCACCGTCCAGCCCACGACGTGACGGCTGACAATGTCGATGATGACGTAG
>Ga0307372_10011365_pt1 | contig 11887 bp, 18 predicted proteins | sample OX1MG_FD_202533 | JGI IMG/M metagenome (GOLD analysis project Ga0307372, IMG submission 202533) | Soil microbial communities from Risofladan, Vaasa, Finland - OX-1 | ecosystem: Environmental > Terrestrial > Soil > Coastal area > Acid sulfate soil | place: Finland: Risofladan, Vaasa | collected...
GGATACTGACGCGTCCCTTTTCGTCGATCGCATGGTCGAACCGACCGCTGAACACCGAGCCCCTCCCGAATGCCCCATAATCTCCCACTCTTCACCACTACAGTCAAGTAAATTGGTGCAGGTTAATGGATACGGTCTTCAATTATGGCGAATGGGCCCGGCAAGTTTTTGCGGGAAGTGTAGGGACTTGGCGGGTCTTTCAGGGACGGCGGAACGGGCGGTTCTGACCGCTGGCCGAGAAAAGCGCGAAATAAGTAAGTACCAGCATACCTAAACGCTACAGGCCGCGTCCTTCGCCACTTTTAATGATTCGTCCGCTCGCATATGCGCAGAAGCGTTGAAATATAAGGGGTTTCCGCTCATTCGCGATGAGAAAAGGACTATGCGCATGGCCATAGCGTGCTCATTGGCGCGGCAGCCGCGGCCAATCGGATGCAGAGGTCTGAAGATGAATATTTCTAATGAAGTCAGACGCGACCGATCCTCAACGCGACCTGCCAGATATATGGTGTCCAACCAGGTCCGCTGAGTACCTCAGTTCTCCCCGCCTTCGGATTGTCGCAACTTACTTCGACTTTGCCGCGCGCCAGAAATTTCAGGCGTCGCGGAACGAGGTGCCTCTCTGAACCCTTCCCTTCCCAGATAAGATAGATGCCGTCAGGGCGTTGGCCGCCTTCGGCGAGCGTATAAGGGCGCTCCACCGCTATCACAAAATCTCCGAGCCGCAGGGTCGGCGCCATAAAATCGTCCGCGATTCGATAGGATACAACATCGGTCTCATATCTCAGATTCAATTGATCTGAGAGCCACGGCCAAGAAAAGGCGACCTTTGGTGCCTCACCAGTAGTCGTCTGCATCGCGACGAAGGCGAAGTTGCCGATTAGGCCGGTGCGCGCCGGCGATCCGTGCCCGGTAAGGAGCCAGCCTTCATCAATTCCAGTAACATTCGCAAGCTTCCGCAGAAGCGCAAGCTTCGGCTCGCGGTTGCCACTAAACCAATTATAGAGAGCGGCGCGAGTGACGCCAGCCTCGCGGGCGACCGCGACTGCCGTTTTGCCGCTTGAAACGGCGGCCAACCGGATCCGAGCCGCGAGCGAGGTATCATCCACTTCTGGCAGCTGGGTGAGCCAGATTGGGCGCATTGCGCTCTGTGGAACCCTCCCGGGCCGGAGTTTTTTGGGAATCTTGCTCATTTACGCAGAACCGTGTACACTTGCATTCAGTCCGTTGGCATCTATGCAATCGAGAGCGCCACAAAGGTCGTCTGTTCTTTCAAATGAAGCGCCGATTGCGCCTGCGGAGAATAATTCATTCGATGAGCGATCGAAAGCGCACATCGATGAACCCCGCCGCGATACCAATCTGGCCGTCCTGTACGCCTTTGAGACATTCCGGCGCGAAACTCTTGAGAGAGGCGCGCGCTTTCCGACCGAAAGCCTGAAGGCCCAATTTATCTCAGCGTTCAATGCGCGCGATCCGCAGCTCGACCTGCCGCCTTCCATTTACGAAGAGCGATTAAAGCTCTCCAAACGAACGCTCGAACGCCTCCTCGGAAACGGCGGCATGGCGCTCAAACGGGGCCGGCGGCGGGGGAGCGGGCGCTTCCAGCGCGACAGCCAAATCATGGGCTTTATTCAGTCGCGGCTCTTCTCGCGACCAAATCACGTGACCGCGACCGCGATCGAGTTCGATATCGCCAACGCGGGGAACTTCGCAGCAAAGCCGAGTCGCGCGACTATCAGGCGCGTCATGCGCGCGGTGAAGAAGCTCCCCGAGTTTCTCGCGCTGCGAAATCCTGACAAGTTCCGAAGTCGGTTTGGCGCCCGGCTCGGAAAAGCCTACGCGAATGTCTCAGCATTCAATGAGTTGCTCCAGATGGATGGCACCAGCTGCGAAGTGCTCATCATCGTCGGCGGCAAGCTCGTGCGCTTCCAGATACTCGTTCTGGTGGACTGCTTCAGCGGCCTCATCAAGATATCAGTCGCACCGTCAGAGAGCGGGGATGCCTGCGCGCGCCTGCTACGTCTTTGGATAATCGAGCGTGCCCTTCCGCGCACGATAGTCACAGACAACGGCAGCGGCTGGCGGAACCGCCGGATCGTCCGCGTCCTGCGCGACGTCGGCATCAACATCATATTCCTTCCTGCGCACCGGCCCGAACTCAAAGGCCTCGTTGAGGCCGCCATCAAGGTTATCACGCACCAGCTATTCGAAAGACTGCCGGGCTTCGCTGGTCACAATGTCGCGCAAAAGCAGGCGATCCAAAACGAGCGCAGCTTTGCAGAACGCTTCGGCGAGAGCGCGCGCACGGTTTTTTCCGTCGGGCTGGACCTTCCGGCGTTCACGGCACGCTGCTCTGATTTTGAGAATATTTTAAACAATCGCGTTAATTCGCGGACCGGCCGCGTACCGGAGGCGGATGCGATCGCCGCAGCGCTGATGGCGCGGCACCCCGATGAGAGGGCGCTCGATGCGCTGCTCGGCGCCGGGGACGGCCGCTTAATCGGTCCCGATGGCATCCGCTGGAAGGGCGGTCTTTTTCTCCCACGTCAGGAATTTGCCGCTGCATACGGAGCGAAAATTGGTCGCCGCGGCCTCGTGCTCGAGGGCGAAGACGCGGGGCGGCTGATTTTGTATTCGGAGTCGCCCGAGGGCCGCCGTTTCGTGGCCATTTGCGAAAATGAGTCCTCCCTTGGCCATTCCCGGCGAGCGATCGCAATCGCCGCGAAAACTGCGCAGCGCGAATTTATCGCTCAGAGCGGCGCGGATGCGCGCCGTCTCATCCGCGAGATGCGGCCGAATATAATTTCGGCGCGCGCATTCGCAAATGCGGCGGCCGGCGCGCGCTCATCGCGGTTGCGGTTGCTCGAAACCGCGACCGTACCAAGCGCGCCGAATTTTTCAACGGCGGCGCTCGATGCCGGTCGCGACGCGGCCGACGCGCTCGACGCGATCGGTGAGTCGGCTCCCAGAGCCATTACACGCGCGCGGATTGGGAATGACGGCGACGCGCGCTTCGCTCGATATCAGGCACTCAAAGCTCGCGCCGCTTCTATGCTCTCGGACGAGGATTCGATGTTCGTGCGGGCCTTCGAATCATCTCCCGCGTTCCGCGCGCGGCGCGCGGCGGGACTCGCCTCATGAAGAGTATCGGCGTGATGCTGCCGTCCGTCGTGGCGATGCTGGAGGCCGTTGAGGACGCCTCCTCGATCGCGCACAACCACAATGCCGCGTTTGTGCTCCTCCAGGGCCCGGCGGGCAGCGGTAAGACGTTTTCCGCGGGGATACTCGCGCAGGCGCGCACCACCTATTACCTTCGCGCGCACGCGGTGCTAACACCACGGACGCTTCTTTCTGAATGGATATATGCGATCGTCGGTTGGCATCCCGCCGAAAAGTTTCTTTCCGAGTTGCACGCGCGGCTTGTTGGGGAGCTGCGGAGTTCGCCCGGCGCGGTCACCATCATCGACGAGGCGGATTACCTTGCGCTCGGCGCGCACCATCATTTGCTTAATATCGTCCGCGATGTTGCCGACTTGGCCGGGCATCCGATCGTGCTCATTTCTGTTACGGCGCTTGCTCGGCGTCTAGCCGCGCCGACGGCGTTCACGGCGCAAATAAGCAGCCGCGTGACCTCCCATGTCAGTTTCGCCGCTCCAACAGCAGCGGACGCGGAGGTGATGGGTCGCGAATTACTTGAAGTGACCTTTGACCGCGACCTTATTACCTGGTGCTTCGGCCATTCCGACGCCTCGTTGCGCGGCCTCGTCCGCCAGTTTGAGAAAATCGAAACCGGAGCGGTCGCGGCTGGCCTGAAAGGGCGAAAGCTCTCGCTTCGGCAGGCGCGTTCGCTCGGACTCGTGCCGGAGGCTCGTGGGGTCCGCGCGGTCGAAACGGCGACGATCGCGCCAGCCGCTGCGGAGATTGAAGTCGCTGCGGATGAGGAACGGCAGGAGCGTGCATCTTGATGGAAGTCCAATCGGCGCCCGCTCAATTAGAGTTGATCCGTCCCGAAGAGGCGGCCCAAATTCTCGAGGTATCAAAGGCGACCCTGGCAAACTGGCGGCGCCGTAGAATCGGGCCGGCGTTCGTCAAATTTCCGCGAGGCGTCAGATACCGGCTCCCCGACCTACGGAAATGGTTGGATGTGCAGACCGAGAACAAGGCGGACGACAACGGCAATGATGACTGAAAAAATCGGTAACGCTGTTAAACTGCGCGTGAAGATTGAGCGCGCGGGCTGTCAGCTCGCCCTCGTTCATGGCGAGATTCAAGTGCGGGCGCCGCGCGGCGAGCTGACGACCGAATTAGTAAGCCTGGTCGAGGAAAATGGCGAAGCCCTCAAACTTCTTCTTCTCGATGAAGCCGCGCAGCGGAGCGAGCGATGCGCCGCGCTCGCGCGAGAGGTGATGGCCGCGGCCGAACGTCTCGCTGACGCGCGAGAAGACGACGTGACCGGCGCGCACGCCGTCGCGCAAATGCGTGACGCGCTCGACAGCTTGGTCATACTGACGGACCGGAATCGCGGCGAGGAACCGGAACATCCGGATTGGTGTTGGAGATGCGGTGCTTCGATGAAACCGCCCTCCGCCGATGTGGCAACGCAGATCGCGATAAATATAAATGCCGCCGGGTGGCAGGCATGGGCGCCCGAGCTGTTCCGCACTCGGATGCTTGAAAATTTGCGCGATGGCGACCGGATAATCGGTATTCGCGGCGGCGCGGTCATTATTCGCCGCGCAGACGGAATGGTCGTCGAGGTCTCCAAATACCAAGGATGACGCCCAGCACTCCACATAAGTACCGCGTTGAGGGCCTCCCGCCAGAAATCCGGCGCGTCATCGATGATTATTTTCGCGAGCACGATGGACGAAATCTCGCCCTCTTGCGCGACCACCTCTCCGCGCTTGGCGAGCGGGTTTCGATGGGCGCGCTCCGCGGCTATCTCGAACGTTGGCGCCATGCGCGCCGCGCGGAACGCGTGCTCGACACGGCTTCGCGAACTCGCGCTCTCTTCTCGACGGGCGCCAGGCGATGAGCGCGGCGCGGTCATCCGGGCATCCGGCGGTTGAGGCCGAACGGCGCCGTTCAGAGCTGGCGGCGATCCACACGGGTGCGCGCGTGCTTGGTCTTGACGATTCACTATATCGCGATTTGCTTTTTCGCCTGACTGGCGCGCGCTCCTCCGTTGACCTTGACGGTGCGCAGCGGCGCGCAGTGCTCGACGAGCTGCGCAAGTTGGGATTTTCAAAGACCGCCGGCAAGCGTGCCGGACGCGCGCGCCTCGCGGACGCCGCACAAGCGCGACTCATCCGCGCGCTATGGCTCGAACTGCGCGACCTGGGCGTGCTGCGCGATTCTTCCGAATACGCGCTTAGCCGATTTTCCGAACGGGTTTGCGGCATCCGCGAGCTGGCTTGGCTGGACCAGGCGCACGCCGCCAAGGTGATCGGAGCGTTGGAAAATTGGCGCGATCGGACTGCCGCACGGCGCGAAGGGGATGCGCGATGAGAATCAAAATACCCGCAGGGAATTTCGACCGGTCCGGCGCAAAAGTGCAGCCGCCCGCAGCATTGTCCGATCGGCTGGGCGCCCATCAGGTCGTCGACGGCGACATGATGGTCCGGCCGCCGTATTTGATTAAAAACGGTCCCCGTCCCGGACCTTTTACGGTGGCGCAACGAGCCGGCTTCTCGGCCCTAATCTCGAACCTGGAACACGGCACTAATCAATTCGCGATGAAAGTGGATCTCCAAAAAAAGAGATCCATAAAAGGTCAAGCTACTCAAGCTGTTTTTGCGCCCGACTCGACCGGAATGTTTGCCCTGACCGAAAACCGCCCGCGCGAAGCCTGGGTTCGCTCGGGCCAAAACGCGGAGGGACGATAATGGCCCGAGTATCACTCAAGAAATGGTTGAAGACGAATCCAATGGAGCCGGATCCGGCGTACGAGAGCGTAGATGAAAAGCTTAAGGAGCTGGCCGCGTATATCCGCCGCTGGTCAACCCCCGCGCTGTCGGCTGGAGAACCATCCAAATCTCGGCAATCCGCAGCGCTAGCGGCTTACTTCGAAGCAAACCATATGCTGATAGAAGAACGGCAAATGGTCGAAAGGCTGGGAAAATTGATCTGCGAGGGGGAACTCTAACGTGCCGAACGAATCCGAAATCCGCAAAGCCGCCGTTGATTCGTTCATCGCCGAAAACCTGAGGCCCGTGCCGGATATGGTGCCAGGGGTTGCGGCGCGTGACCGTTCGATTGTCATCAACGGCAGCGTCGTCATCGTGATTCAGTTGCCGCCGTCGCCAGAAGCGGCGGCAAATCCGCGGCCGGACGCCCCGAGGCTGAAGTCAAACGCGCGCAAGAGACCCCGGACGCCCAGAGGGGATGCCCGATGATCGCGGGAAGAATAAAGCGTCCGAGCCTGCGCCGGGTTCGCTCAAGCATGGGAAGCAAAATTCCCGCAGGGGATTTTGACCGGCGGTTGCCGCCTTGCCCGGCGCGGGCAGGAAGCAAATCGCGGCGGTACCAAGTCTGGCCGCCACTTTGCAGAACATCGTCCGGCGGGAAATTAGCGGTGCCGAGGACCGTATCACCGCGCGCATTGAGCGGCTCGAGACGGCCCTACTCGAACGGCCAGCGTCGAAGCCGGATGCGCGCTATGGCGCGGCGCTGCGCGCCGCGCTGGACGATATCGCGATTGCAATCAATGAACAAAACTTTCTGAACAAGAGGTAGGTAGATGGCGGCGACAGAAACGGGTGCGCCCGAAAACAGCGGTCTCTCTACGGCGCGGCGGCAACTTCACGACGCGGTGGATGCGGCAATGACGGCCGTATCGAATCCGCGGCTTGAGGCAAAAGGGCGCGCCATTGCGGCGCTCGCCGAGGCGAAGAACGCGGAGATCGCCGAGGGCCGCGAAGGCGAGGCGGTCAGCCTCATCCGGGGCTTCGGTCACGAGCTGATCCATATGCTCAACGCGGGCGAGACGGCCGCCGCGTTCGACGGGCGTCGCGGCGAATTTTCGCGCGCGTTGTTCGCACTCTCGAAGCCGCTCGCGCCGCCGAATCCCTGGCCGCAAGTCGCGCCCGAGCTCGACCGGCTCAAGTGGCACGGGCTCGAAAGTGACTTCGTCGGCGAGCAGCTCAAGCGCGGCGCGAAGCCGGGGCGCATCGACGCGACCGGCATCGAGCTCGACGGTCGCTTCGTCTCTCGCGAGGAAATCCGCGAACGCGCGCGTCCGGTGACATTTCGCAACGAAGCTGCGTGGAAAGCACAGTTCCCGGCAATTCCCAAAAACTGACCGCGCAAAAAGGTAGTTTCCATGGCCAACGCCAAGAAAATCAGGTCGCTCAGTGAGGTTGTCGCCGCGCTCGAAGGCGCGCTGCCTGAGCTGGATGACGAGAGCATTCTCGAGGTCGCGCAAGTCGCATTCGGGCTGATGGGCGGTGACGAATCCGGCGGCTCAGTGAACGCCGAGATGGCGATTGGCCCGTCGGCTGCGCTGTCCCGTCAAGAAGCGGCCGTGTGCGCGGCGATGGGCCTGGACTGGCTCAGATTCATCGCGCGGCGCGAGCGCGGCGTGGTGAATGCGGCCATGCCGCTTTCGGACACAGAGCGCGCGGTTTGCGCGAATCTGGGCGTCACGCCCGGCGTCTTCATCGCCGCACGGGCCGGGAGGCGAGCATGAGCATCGCGAGAAAAACTTTGATCGCACTCGGCTACGCGCGCCCCGGCGTTCCTGAATCACCGTCGCTGTCGCGCGAGGAACGGGCAATCTGCACGGCGCTCAACCTGAGCCCGCGCGGTTTCATCGCCAGGCGCGACGGCGCCGCGATCGCGGTCAACAGCGTATCCGGCGGAAAGTCCGTCCAAGTGATCGACGGCCTGCATAACGAGGCCCGCGACGCGGGTGCCTTTGACCCATCGGCGACGGCATCTTCGCTCGCCCAGGAGGCGGCCGAGATGATCGCGGCGTTCCTCAACGCGCCCGATGCCGACGACGCCTGGAAGCAGCTCGCCGGGGCCGGGGCGTATATTTGCGAAGCGTTGGAGCGCTCGGCGCCGCCTTTCTCGGATCGTGATGACGATGCCGCATAAGCTTGATGACCTTGCTCTGGACGCGCGTCAGAGATCCGCGCGCGGCGACCGCGCCGGGCGCCGCTGGGCGATTCCTCGCGCCGGCGGCGCTTCCGGAGCATTTACGATGGTTTTCCCGGCGCGGAATGCCGCCGCGCGCGACCTGCGGGGGGCGGCTGGGAGTTGTTTCCCGGCCGCCTCTCTGGGAAGTCTCTCGGGCGCGGGTCTCCGCTCCCCGCGTGGCGACCGCGCCGGCCGTCGCCGGGCAGCTCCTCGCCCGGCGACGCCTCCGGGAAATCAATTGTCCCATCGCAACATAGGGTGCGTGTCTTGTGAGTAAACCAACCGACGGCCGACTTGCGGCGGCGTGTGATGAGACAATCGAGCCGCTTCAGGAATGGATGCGCTCCGCGCAGCAGATTCTGAACGCACTGCGGGGCATACGCGCGCTGACGCTGCCGGAGTCAGTCGCCCTCGTTTGCATTGATGACATGCGAAAGATTGCCGCAGCACTGAATGTGGCACCGACTGCCGCGAGCATGGCGAAGTTTGCTGCGCACATGGCAGAGACAGAAAAATCGCTTCGCCGAGCAGCAAGAGCCGCGCGTGGATGAGCACGATGGACCTTAAGCAGTTCAAATTCGGATTCGTGCTCGATGTAGTCAATCGACTCTCACCGGTTATCCAGCGCGTCGAAGGACAAATCAAGCATCTGAACGAGTCCGTCAAGAACACGGCGCGGATGCGCGAGTACGGGCAGAACCTCGCGATGATCGGCGGCGCGATGGTCGCAGCGGGCGGAGTTATAGGATATGCGCTAAAAGGCGTCGTGGAATCCGCAGCTACGACCGATGAGGCGTATCGTCATCTCGCGACGGGCCTTGATTCAGGCGCCGCCGGCATCAGGCAAATGGCCGAGGCGCACAAATTCGCGGCGGCGGCTTCGGTTAAGTTCAACTACGCCCAGACCGATATCATCAACAACCTATACGCCTCAAAGAGCTTTATCGGCGACTTCAACGCGGCGCTCGCGGTAACCAACTCGTCGCTTGCCATCGCAAAAGGGAACATGGGCGACGCGGCCCAGGTTGGACAGTCGCTGTCGATCTTTTTCAATGATTTCGCCGACAAGACCAAGCCCGCCGTTGCGCAAGCGCAGCACTTCGCCGATCTGATCGCCTACACGAGTCGGCATGGCGCATTCCTCAACGTAAACCAGCTAACCGCAGGTGTATCGACGGCCATCGGCGCGGCCAAGGCAGCCGGACTCGGGGCGAAAGACTTGCTAGCGACGCTGCAAGCCTTCTCGGCGGTGGGGATTCAGGGAGCGCAAGCGGGCACGGCCACCGAAGAGGTACTCGCGGCATTCGCTCGTGGAAAATTGCAAAGCAGCTTGGGCGTCGCGCTGGCGACTACGAAGAGCGGCAGCCTGGACCTTATCGGCACGCTCGTGAATCTGCGTCGCGAGGTGGGGACTGGCGCGATTTCCCTTCAGCAATTTCAGCGTGCGTCAAAAGCATTGGGGATTCGGGGCAATCAAGCGCTCGCCGTCGATACCGACAAGCTTGTGGCCTTTCGCAAATCCCTCGACTCGACCGCGATCAACGGCGCCGCGATGCGAGGCGCAACGATCATGCTTGCAGCCTTCAACGAAAAAGTCGGGCAGCTCGGGAAACGGTGGGAGTTGCTGAAGGAAACTCTCGGCGCTCAACTCCTGGGGCCGCTTGCGGGAGTTGTACACTACCTCGGCGTGGCGGTTGACTGGGCGACGCGCATCGCGACGGCGCATCCGCAATGGGTGAAGTTCGCCGTGACTGCTGCGGCAATCGGCGCGGGATTGCTGGTTGTCGTCGGCGGCGCGATCGCCGTGGCTGGCGCGGTAATGATGGTCGCCTCGTTCGCGCCGGCCGTCGCGGCGTTCGCCGCAGGATGGGCGCTGACCGCATCGGCGGTCGGGATCGCAGTTGCCGCATTCGGTGGACTGCTCGCGGTGTTCCCGGCCTTGCGCCATTTCGTCGCCGAGGCGTTCACTATCGGCGCAAATATCCTAATCGCGCTGGCGAAGGGAATCTGGAGCGCGGCGACTTATCCCGCCCGCGCGATGGAATCAGTCGTGTCGAAAATCAGCGGCTTCCTGCCGCATTCGCCCGCTAAAGAGGGGCCGCTGCGCGACCTGCACCGGGTCCGGATTGTCGAGACTATCGCTCAGACGATGCATCCGGGCCCGGCGCTGGCAGCGATGCGCCGCGTGGCGGCAACGGTCGCGATGGCGGCGCCGATGCTGCTGGCGCCGATGATGGCGATTCCCGCGATGGCGGCTATGGTGCCGACGCCGATGACGGCGCTCCCCGCGATGGGCGCGATGGGCGGTCGCAGCGCCGGTGTCGGCGCGTCGGGTATCAGCGTGACACAGCACATCACAATCCAGGGCGGCGACGGTGAAACGATCGCGCGTGAGCTGCGCGCTAACGCATATGAACTCGTCAAAATTATCGACGCAGAGATGTCCAAGCGGGGGCGCACGGGGTTCTGAGTTAAGGGCGCAGGCTCCCGATTTCTGTCACGTCCGCGCCGCGAAGAGGGTGATCCGAGATGGGCTGGATGGTCAAATTGAACACGGTCGCAAAGACGGGCGCCGCCTCGGCGATCGACGCGATCGGCGCGGGAAATTGCCTGGGTGATGTCGCTGGCGACAGCAACTTCTCAGCCCATCTTGCGGCGGCGCAAGCCGCGGCCGTCGCCGCCGTCGCCGGATTGACCGGCTCCGCGACGATGGTCGATGTCGCGATCGCGTGCGAGCCGGATACGTCGGCTGCTGAAACGGCGACCTATGATTCAGGCACCGCCATCAGCATCAACGTTACGGAACGCTACTGATCGCGATGGATGAATCGCGATCGGCAGGGCGGAGAAATCGAGATGCTCGCGGTACGGCGCCTGTTTAGCGCGGTCCTGGAGCTCGCGCTTGATGACTTGCGCGCGGGCATCGGCCGCCATCCCAAAAGCCAGCGCGGACGGCGAGCCGCGAGGGCGGCGCAATGGTTGTTCGAGCCAGGCTTTGAGGCGTGCGTCTCTTTCGGCGACGTGTGCGCCGCGTTCGGCCGCGATCCCGAGCGCGCGCGGATGAGGCTCAAGGAAAAGCTGCTGCGCGTAGCGTTGCCGCCGGAGGTTGCCAGGTAATCCGGTCCAAATCTATGAAGAGGTTGCTTTCAGTTCTCTCGCTGTTGATGCTCGTCGCCGCACCCGCGATGGCTGGCGGAATCTATCTAAATCCGCTAGCGGTGGGGGGCAGCATTCAGACGCTGCCCGACGTTGCATGCACGAGCACGGCGGCCGTCGTGGTGCCGGAAGATGACGGTCAGCTCGCGGCGATTTTGACCAATGTCGGTGCCGGCGCGGCGCGATGCGGGGACGCCAATGTCACCGCCAGCCGAGGCGCACAGATCGCGAGCACGACAGGTGAGATGGTCTTTGGAACCTACGCGGCGATCTATTGCTATTGCGCAACTGCTACCACAATCGCGATCACAAAGGTGGAGCGATGAAGGGGCGTCGGCAAAGCATTTCTCGGTCGCAGGTTCTCTCCGCTAAATAAGCCCCGCTAATGGCGCAGGCCGCTGGCCTGGTCGCCTTTCGCCAGATTTAATGATTACGCCTCGCCATATTTGATGATTGTCACCAGTTAATTGCGAAACTGAGTATCCAGTCGAACTCAATTAGCGGCGAATAAAAAGCGAATGTAGTATTTGGCCAATACCCTGACGTTCAAGATCCACTCCGTTCCCGCCGATCGTCCGTCGGCGGCATC
>Ga0307372_10011366_pt1 | contig 11886 bp, 12 predicted proteins | sample OX1MG_FD_202533 | JGI IMG/M metagenome (GOLD analysis project Ga0307372, IMG submission 202533) | Soil microbial communities from Risofladan, Vaasa, Finland - OX-1 | ecosystem: Environmental > Terrestrial > Soil > Coastal area > Acid sulfate soil | place: Finland: Risofladan, Vaasa | collected...
CGCTCATAGTTTCGAACTGCTCAGCTGTTGTTCACTTGGTGACAGGGCGAAATCTGTACCGATTTGTGCGGTGTCACCGCCAAGCTGTCGCGCGACCGGATCTTCTGAACTCAGAAATTGGTCGGGGAGCCGGGACACTATTTGAACCGGCCGGGCGAACTCCGCGGCGGCGTCCTCGAACTCATCAGGGCCCACCGTGACCGGCTCGAGAGGGCGAACTTCCTCAGGGCTTGATAGCGACCCCGACGATGAACGCTGGCAACTCCGAATGGATCGGCTGCTGGCACGATTCAAATCTCCGTTGATGCACACGATCCTCTGGGCGCCCCGTGTTTCCTGAAAGTGCATCAACTTGAATTCGATTAAGGCTCCGGCCGGGCTCAGCTCGCGCTTTACTCGCCGCGGAGGGCATCGGCGGGATTGGCGCGATACGCATGCGCCAGGGGGGCGGCCACAGCGATTGCGGTCGCGACAAACGTCATTCCAACTGCGGCCAAGAGGCCCCATCCGATCGCCGCGTAAGGTGCTTGGAGCAGGACGCCGGCACCTGAGACCACGACCGCTGCGACGAGACCCCCAGCCAGCCCGAGAAGGCTCGCTTGAATGGCCAGAAGCTTGACAACCGCCCCGGCAGGCCAGCCGAGCGCGCGTAGGGCGCCAAGATGGGAGCGCCGCTCCAGGTAGCTGAGAGTCACAACTTCGGCAGCTGCCATTGCGCCCACGATCAGAGTCAGGCCAGCCAAAACCAAGTGGAAGGGACGAACTTGTCCGGACAGGTAGCTTCCCAACACTGATGTGTCGAGCTGTCCTCTGAATGCGACGGAGATCAATACAACAACCCCCAAGATCGCAGCTCCCAGCGCGATCGCGGCTGCGCCGAGTGCTGCTTCAGCGCGCCATTGTCCGCGCATCTCCCGCCAGGCCACTCCGACCAGCCCATTCGGCGGCCGCCGATTTGTGATGCCCGCATGGTCAGTCGATTCCATCACAGCGGCTGCGCTGCCCCGCCCGGCCGAGAGCGCCGGAACAAGGCCCGCAAGCGCGGCGATGGCCACCGCCATCGGTACCACAGCGGCGAGCTGCCAGGGGGACGTGCCCATGCCAAGGCGCGAGACGATCGGTATTCCTGCAACAAGCGCTATGACTCCGGCACCGAGTCCGAGCACCAACATCTCCAGTTCGACGAGCCAGGCGATCGATGAGGCGCGCCAGCCCAAGCCTCGCAAGACGCCAAACTCACGGCGGCGACGGCGGACGGAGATGTAACCGGTCTCACCTACCAGGACCATCGCGCCGACCAGGACCAGCCCGAAGAGAGCTAGGTTCTGGGCGCTCACTGCGCGAAGGAATTTGAAGGCGACGCCCTTCACCGCCCACGGTTCGCTCACGGTCAAAGCCGGGCGTCCGAACTTCCCAGCCGGCAGGTCGACCTGGATCGCGCGGGGTGACGATCCACGAATGATGTCGACCGACAGCCCGGTCGCTTCCTTTATCTGGGCAGCGACTCGGCTCAGTCGAGCCTGCGAAACCGGACCCGGGGTGTCCACTCCGGTGACGCGCACCCGGATCGCGCTGATGAACTTGTCGCCCAGCCCCCCCGGGTACTGGATGGGATCGGAGAAGAACTGAGCCGCTTGAAGGGTCGTGAGCAGCAGAGGAGGTGTGTTGACGTAGCCGGCAGCTGAGCGAGAGGGCAACAGCTTCTCACCGTTTGGCAGCGTCACCTGAGGCGGGGCATATGTCTGGAGCTGTCCAGCCCCCAACTGATTGAAGCCCGGAATACAACTTGGGTCATAACTGCCGACCGGTTGCCAACCTGCCAGCGTCGAGTGCGTGTTGGCCGAGGTGTTATCCCAATTCGCCTTAGTTAGCGGTCGAAACCAATCGTCAAGCGCCTCCGATGGCGCCTGTTGTGCGGCAGGACCCTGGAAGAGTGCATCGCCATATACGTCGAGGTTCTGCGGCTGGAGCTCGGCCACCAGATGATTAGGTCCAGTCACCTGGTATGTGACGTCGCCGGGGCGAACGAACAGCGTTGCCCCACCCACGATCGGGGCTTGACCGACGAAGCTGCTATACACGGACTGGGCGGTGAAGTCCTTGGTCAGGACAGGGGTCCAGTCCCCAAGCTGCTCGGGGAGGCCACCGCGCTCAAGCGATGCCGCCTGTGACGATCGATCGACCTGGACATGAAACGTCTCATCAACGAAGGACGTGTTGCTCACGAATGCAGGAATGGAAAGGATCGGCGGAGAATTCGGTGGCGTCGTCATTTGCAGCGTTCCAGATTTGAGGTATGAGCCGTTTGTGACACAAGAGTCGATTCCAGTGAGCTTGGCCTCGGCAGCCGGGTCGATCGCGGCAACCAGAAGCGGTTGCGCCACGTACTCCATAAACCCAGGAGTACTCGGACCCGCTGAAGCGGGACTCGCAGCCACACATCGTGGGCAGTCGATGTTCGGAGCCCAGCAGCTTTCGACCGGCACATGGAACGATGTGCAGTCGACAGATCCGCCCGGGAAAGTCAGCGTGGTCGTCATCGTCGCGACGTTGGGGCCGCCGAGACCGTGCAGGGTGCCGTGTGGAGCGACGACCTCGTAGGGCGCGGAAGTGAATGGAATGGTCGACATACCGGCGTCCGCGTGAGCAGTTGTTTGCATGCGAAACGCCTGGACCTCTTGGTTGGGCTGTAGAAGCGAGCTCAGGTTTATCGGCACATAAGCAGGCCAGTAGACATACCCCAAGATGGCGATCGGAGCCGCCACGTCTACCCCAGCCACCTGGCGTATGGCGTTCAACTGCTGCATGGTGATCCCGCCGTCGCCGCTGGAGAGGAAGTTCGGCCGCACCAGGCCCTCACTAACCTCCAACGGCGTGACAGAACCTGCAGGACGGACAAGCAAGTCGTAGGGCGCGGCCCAGGCTTTGTTGATGTCGCCTTTGAGGACTGCCTCCGTAGTCTGGGATGTACTGGCCAGGACCATGAATCCGAGCGTTGCTGTAAGCAGGCCCGTGCCCGCGAGTAAGGTCGCCGTTCGTCGTGACATCAGCTCACGCAGCGCCAAAAGCAACATGCTGGCTACTCCAACTCCCGCACTTCGATGCGCTCGGCCGAGGGCTGAAGTCGATCCTCGACGATGCGGCCGCCGCTCAACCGGATGACTCGATGCGCAATGGCCGCCACAGCCGGATCGTGAGTAGCGACCACAACCGTTAGCCCAAGATCGCTACGGAGCTCTTCGAACAAATTCAGGAGCTCCTCGGTGCTGCCAATGTCGAGGTTGCCGGTCGGCTCGTCGGCGAGCAGCAGCCGGGGCTGACCTAAGAGGGCGCGGGCGATTCCGACCCGCTGACGTTCGCCGCCTGAGAGTCGCGCCGGCGGATGATTCATGCGCGAGCCGAGCCCGACCACCTTCAACAATTTGCGCGCCTCGGGCTCGAGTACCCGACGCTTGGTCCACGGCAGCCTCGCTGCGATTACGTTTTCAAGCGCCGTCAAGCCCGGAAGCAGATGGGGATCCTGGAAGACCAGACCCAAGGACTTCGCGCGGAAGGCGGTGAGTTCGCGCTCCTTGAGAGACGTCAGATCCTGGCCGAGCACGATGACCGTCCCCGACGTGGGTCGGTCCAGACCGGCCACCAGGTTGAGCAGCGTCGTCTTGCCCGAGCCCGAGGGCCCAGTGATCGCGGTAGTCTCCCCTATCGCGATCGTTAGTGACACGTCGGCGAGCGCGACCACTTCGTCGCCCCCGCTCTGGAAGGCTCGCGCGACCCTGGTCAGCGTGATCGCTGGATCAGCCCGTGCGCTCAGCTGAAGCAATTCCTGACCTTCTCTTTGCTGTGGGCCTGGCAACGATTTCTACATGGCGCTCGCGAACTAGCGCTAGCCAGCGCAAGTCCGATTGCGCCCTTGCGATTTCGGCATCAAGGGCTTCAGGTTGAAAGCCTTCGGTTGCCTGGCGGCGGAGCTCCCGGAGTCGCTGCAAACTCGCAGCTCTTTGACTCGCTATCTCTGCCGCTAGCGCCTCGAAACGATCCGGAATGACCAGTCGAGCGACCGCCAAGCGAACGACCGTCTCATCGGCTGGACCGAGGCCTTCTAACCATTGCTCAGCGACGCCGCGACCACGCTGGGTCAGGCGAAGCACGTGGCGGTCAGGCCGGCTGTCTTGGCGGATCCGACTGCTCGTGACCAAGCCTTCGCGTTCCATGCGAGCCAGGGTCAGATAAACGCGACTGCTCCGAGTCTCCCAGAGGGGCCCCAATTCGGCCTGCAGGGTGGCCATCAACTGATAGCCGTGTGAAGGACCACTGAGGAGAAGTGCAGCCAGCGCCTGTTGGAGCGCCATAGTCTCGATCGAGACTATTCCCAACTGCGCTAACAGTCAAGCCACCCGGTGGCGACTCTCCTGCGCGAGCACCATTTGGCAAGGCCGAGCGATTCCAACCTTTGGTTGATGCGCACGATCCTCTGGGTGCCCCGTGTTTGCTGAAAGTGCATCAATTTGAACTCGGCTTGTCGTCATATCGGGCTCGGCTCGCCACGCGCCAGGGCTGATCTGTTTGTCGGCACCCTGGGTTGCCGCCCAAGCTGCGCATGACTGAATTTCGGTGAACACGTAACGGAAAGGTCATTGCGGGTGTCTTGACTGATGTGGCTCAAGTCTTGACAACCGATGCAGCGAGGGCCGGCGAAGCCGATTTCGAGGCGCTGTTCGGTCCGCTTGTCGAGCCTGGGCTACGCCTCGCCTATTCGATGCTGGGCGATCGAGCGGAGGCGGAGGACGCCACCCAGGAGGCCATCACTCGCGCTTGGGGAAGGCTGACGCAGCTTCGAGACCGGACGCTGGCTCGCCCTTGGTTCCTCGCCATCGTCGCGAACCAGTGTCGAAACGTGCGCCGAACGAGGTGGTTCAGCACGGCCCGGCTTCCGGAGTTGTTCCAGGCGGCCCGGCCGGTCGAACATGCCTCGGACAAGATCGATATCGAAAGAGCGATGGTGCGCCTGCCCATGAAGGATCGCCAAGCGCTCTTCATGCACTTCTACCTCGACCTGCCGATCGACGAAGTCGCTGTGGCCCTCGGCGTCTCGCCGGCCGCGGCCAAAGCCCGGATCTATCGCGCCTGTCATCGGCTCCGACCGGATCTCCTCGAGGAGGACCTCTAATGAACAAGCTTCGCGATGACGTTCGCGCCGCCTTCGACAAAGAGCAGGCAAAGCTCGGCGATTTAGCCGGCGCGCGGCACCGTCTCGTTCAAAACGCTCTAAGGGCACGTGACGACGCGCCATCTCGCAGTCTGCAGTGGGTAGCCGGAATCGCGGCCGTCCTGATTGCCGCGATCGTAATCACGACGTTTGAGTTGGTCCGCGCAGGCAGCCAATCGCATACTGCGCCGGCGGCCACGCCCAAGGCGGTTGTCTCACCGACGCCCCTGAGCAACCTTCTGAACGTCGCGGACTCGACTCCGATCATCACGTTCGCCGACCCGGCCCTGCCTAGCCAGGTCGACGCCATGACTTGGGACGGCAAGACCTCTGGAAAGCTGCCGTACCAGCCGGTAGGCACGGGCAACCCTGCGAACAACCTGTTTGCCGGGCCGACGGTAATTCGCGATCGCTCCGGCCAGCTCATGGCATCGGGGACTTTTGGGGCCAAGTATTTCGGCGGGACCTGGGCTGACGACGAAGTGCATTTCTGCCAGATGGTGCCGTTCGACTACCTCGGCGCCAACGGTGTGCCGGCCACCCTTCAGATCGTCACGCCAGGTAGTCCTCCGAGAAACGTGATTCAGGTTGGCAACGTCTACGAGCAGGCCTCGATTAGCGTGGCCGCATGCAGCGTGCTCAAAGACCGGGCCGTCGTTGTGCAGTCTTTCGGAGACGGCGGGCCTGCGCAGTACTGGATCGTGCAGCTCTCGACGGGAAAGATCTTGTGGGGTCACAAGTTCGACTCGTCATCTGGTCCGGCAGCGGTAGTCTCGTCGCGCGACGGAATGTATGTGGCCGAGAACCTGACCAAGCCTGGTCTACCAATAACCGCGACTGGTTCGACGATCTACGGACCCAATGGAAACGAGGTTGCGCACCTCGCTATGTGGGTCGAGGCGTTCAGTTGGGACGGTGCGCTTGCTGTGATTGACTCCGGGTTCGCGTCAGGATCGGTGACCATGATGCGCTGGGGCGACGCCAGTACTGTTTGGGGCGCACCAAGTGGGTACGCGCTGTTGAAGGTTGAGCCTGAGCCCGCTGGCTCCAGCCTTGCCATCTGGATCGCTTCCCCTGCCCAGCTTGTGCAAGGTTCGGGCCGGGCGCAAGCTGACCTCTATGTGATCTCGTCGGACGGACACGTCATTGCGCACGTTGGATGACGCCCGGAGTCTGCCGTTGCATTGATTTCCTCATGGCGCGTGCGCGCGACGCTTTTTGGACCGTGGCAGACTGGACGAGTTGAGATCACTAGGCGCAATAGCAACCGTGCTGGCGTTGGCCCTGCTGTGGGCCTGTACGCCGTCGGTGGCCAGCCGCTCAAGCATCTCCTCCCCCACCACGATCCAGGCTTCGCCGACGCCAGTTCCTGCAATCGGGGCTCTAGGTGCTGCTGGCTGTCGGCCGATTTCACCGTCAGGAGCATTTGCAGGTGAGGTCTATGGCACTGCGACCGGTGGCACCGTTTGGGCATGGTTCATGGCTCGCTATCCACCTCAGGCGGGTATTGAGGACAAAACCATCTGGCGCCTCGACGGACTCGGTGCGTCCGGCGCCCCGACGTTCGCCCTAGTCGGTCCCGCGAGTCAGACAGGACGTCTCAATTGGGGGCCGGAGATGCACGGCAGTTCAACCTGGAATCGGCCGGGCTCCGAATACGGCACGGGCCTTCTGTTCCCAGCAGCTGGCTGCTGGGACGTCCACGTCATGGTGGGCCAGCTGACTGGCGACGTCTATGTCGTTGTGAGCTGACTCCGTCTGGCGGGCTTGTTCGGAGACCTGAGGTGCGGCCGCCGACCTTGGCCGACACGATTCCAATCTCCGTTGATGCACACGATCCTCTGGGTGCCCAGTATTCATCGCGTCGAGAGCGTAGATTCGCTGCATCGACCGGGACCTTCATCGAGAGCCACGGAGGAGGAGCTCATTCAGCTCGTCAGAGCCGAGGCCAACAATGTTGATGGCACAAATCTGCTCGGGCGACAGTCCGGCTCGCCGAAGGCCGGCCCTTTCGTCCTGCAGGAGCCGCTTGACCTTGAAAGCCGGTCGTGGCCGATCGGGATGGGTCGGTGGGCCGACCCGACGCCTGCCTCGCATCACCCATTTGTGAAACTGAATGCCCTCGGCATGAAGCTGAGTGCGGAGGGCAGTCACGATGCGACGCGCTTCGACCGGCGCCCACCGGTGGGCTGCCTTTGCGGCCGCGACACCGGGGTCCTTACCGATCAACCGCCGGGCGTGACGCGCTGAGACGCCAAGCCGCGCCGCGATATCGTCAGCGTTGAACCCCAGTTCGTGGAGGCCGCGGGCGCAGACCAGCCGATAGGCAGCCAGGTTGATGGCGCGATTGACCTTCAGCGCCTCTAGAAAGGGCACCAGCTCTTCGTGAGCGGCCGGCGCCCGCCTCAACCGCCTCTCCATCGCCCGCCACGCCACGTCCAGGTCTTCAGCAGTCGGCGTGCGGCGTTGACGAGGGAGCCGCGTACGCACGCGTAGAACGCGGAGCGACCTGGAGGAAATGAAGTAGGCGCCGTGCGGCCCACGAATGGCCTTCAACCTCCCGCTGCGGACCCGTAGCCGGAGGGTCTCGATGTGGCAGCCGAGACGCTTGGCCACATCGTCGAGCTTAAGAAGACTTGATTTCACCTGTCGCGATCGGGACCCCCTCTTGCAGTTTCAAGGCATCGGACACGAATCGTTCACATTGTCAATAAGTAGAAGCACCAAAGCTTGTTGGCACGCCCTCGGCATTCGATGACCCGGGGCCCTCGGCGCGGAGCTGAGTGGCAAGACAGGGGTCGGCCGAAGGCGATTTGGCTCTCTACGCCCGACCTCGATGCATGTCAATGGCCAGCGCCCAGGCAGGATCAGACGTGGGCACCCTACCGGAGGGGGCCGGACTCTGGCCCCCTCCGCGGTCGACGTCTACCGAGCAGCGTGCGCACGGCGTGCGCACGGCGTGCGCCGACTGAGGAGCTTGGAAACGCCACCGGACGATCGCCCCGGAAGAGCGTTCGGCAACTCACAGCCGGCTCGATGGGTTGCATGGAATCGGCCATGGGCTGCGGGAGCCGCAGTCAATGATGCCGTCGCACTCAGACCAACTCGAGGACGACCTGGATGACGCCGGCGATGAGCTCGACTTCGCTCCGGCCTTCGCTTCTGGGGATTCGCTGTGGCCTGCGCCTCAGGAAGCGAAGGACGAAGCGCAGGCATCCCGAACTCAATTCGGCCCGGCACTTGAACCAGGACGGTCTCTCATTCCAACTCATCCGATCATCCTCAGAGACCTTCCTCCTCAAAGCGAAGCTCGTCTTTCGCAGACTCAACTCAATCGACTACACCGAAGCCTCAACCAACGCGACCTGCTCATCCTCCAAGCTCTCTACGACTACCGCTACCTGAACACTCTCCAGGTCAAAGATCTCTTCTTCCCCAGCCTCCGCTCTTGTCAGATGCGACTCCAGTCCCTCAAAGATCTCGGCCTCATCTACCGCTGGAAAGTCATCGAAACCCCAGGCGTTCGTCGTCGTCATTCGCTGCTCCTGATCTCAGCCCGAGGGGCGCGGGTGCTCGCCGACTGGCACGGCGACGATGGCCGGGACTACGTCGAACGCAGCCACGACGCCCGCGACCACTGCTGGCATGCCACCCACGACCTGGAGGCCAACCAGTTCTTCGTCGCCGTGATCACGCAAAGCCGAGAGTGCAAGGACGAGGGCTTGCTCGTCTGGTACGGCGAAGAGCATGTCCGGGCCGAGCGGCGAAAGACCGGCCGCGAGTACAAATGGCCCGTCCCCACGCCCGACGGCTGTGGGGTCTATTTGGCGGCCGGCGGACGCATCCTGTTCGACCTGGAGTGGGATCGGGCGACTGAGTCGCTGGCTCGCCTGCGGCAGAAGATCGGCTCCTACGTCGGCTACTTCGAGCACTACCGCGACGCCGAGCTGCACCACGTTCTCTTCGTCGTCCCCACCGACGACCGCGAGGACAAGCTTCAGTACACCATCTGGCGCGAGCGGCCGCGGTTCGGCCACGACACCTGCTGCAGCTTTTGGACCACCACCGCCTATCGGCTGCGGACCTGGGGTCCTCTGGGAGCGATCTGGCTGCCGGTCGAGGTTCGCGCCACGGAAGCGCCAGCCCACGATGTGACCAAGCTCCGCAGACGGACTCCGCTCAACCAGCTGACGCCCATCCAGCCCAACGACCGGCCAATCGCCGACTGCATTGGCAAGCCGTCGTGGTGGGAACGGCGGCCCGGTGGAGGACAGGTGGCATGACGTCAGGGCTGACGCCTGATCCGCCTGCATCGAGAGTCCGAGAGGTCAGGCGCTTGACCCCAATCGAGGAGGGAACGATGACGAATGATGACAGCCTACGGTCGTCATTCCGGGCGACCCGTAACGCCTTCATCGCCGCCTCCCGATCACGTACTCACGAGAAGTTGGCCGTGCCGACAAGGCGGCAAACCCTACCAACGTCAAAAGAGCAGGTCGAGGTGGCTACAGCGGAGGAGCGACTGGTGCAGGAATTCCGTCCGCTGGCCAGGGTGCTGTTGATTCAGGCACGTCGTGATCTCGCGCGGCGCGCCCGCGAGGCCCAGGCAAAGGCTGCGTGATGAAGGCGATCTCTCCTTGTAATGGTGTTGACTCATATGGTCGGCTTTGATAGGCTGAATCAACATGCCCAGGCCTTCGCCGGCGGTTCGCAAGGTCAAGCTCAGCCAGCGTTTGGGCGAGGTCGTCAAGAAGGGAAGGCAGGAGTTCGGCCTGAGTCAGCCCGGTCTGGCGAAGAAGACCGGGCTCTCGCGGTCGTACATCAGCTACCTGGAGTCCGGAAAGTACGAGGAGATCGGCATCGCGAAACTCGCCTTGATCGCGGACGCGCTCGAGATGTCCGCCGACGAATTGCTGGCCGACGCGGGCTACATCAAGAGGCCGAAACCGACGCTGCCGGGAGCGACGCGCTATCTGACAACCAAATTCGGGTTGGACCAAAGCCAGGTCACGTCGGCCCTCCAGTATCTGGCATTTCTTCAGAGCCAGAAGAAGGCGAAAAGGGCTCTCAAGAAATGAACCGCGCGGTGATCTACGTGCGCGTCTCTTCGAGAGAGCAAGCCGAGGGCGGCTATTCGATCGAAGCTCAACTGGACGCGTGTCGCCGGTTCGTGTACGACAAGGGCTGGACCGTCGAGGATGAGTTCACCGAGCTCGGCGAGTCGGCCCGCACGACCAACCGCCCGGCGTTCAAGGCAATGGCCGCGATGCTTGATGATCACGGCGGGATCACGCACCTCGTCGTCCACAAGATCGACCGCCTAGCAAGAAATCTCGCCGACTACGCCGCTGTGAAGGCCCGCCTGCAGAAACTCGGCATCCGCCTCGTCTCCGTCACCGAGGGAATGGAGGAAGGTCCCTCCGGCCGGCTGGTCGAGGGGATCATGGCCGCGATCGCGGAGTTCTACTCGGACAACCTCGGCCAGGAAGTCCGCAAAGGTATGCAGCAGAAGCTCCGCAACGGCGGCTGGCCGCACCTGGCGCCGGCCGGCTACACCAATGTTCGGGTCAACGGAGAGCGAAAGGCCGAGGCCGTGCTTGCGGTCGATCCCGAACAGGCACCGCTCGTGACCAAGGCATTCGAGCTATACGCAACAGGCGAGTACACCGTCAGCAACCTGCACTTGGAGATGGCCACACTCGGGTTGCGCAACAAGAGAGGCGCTCCCCTAAGCCGCTCGAAGCTCGCGGAGTTGCTGCACAAGAAGGTGTACGCCGGGATAGTCGGCCACAACGGCGTCGAATACCAGGGCACGCATGACCCCCTGGTTTCGAAGGAACTGTTTGACCGGGTGCAGCAGGTCTTCGCACTCCACGACCGCGACAAGGTCAGGGAAACGAAGCACCCTCACTTCCTGCGCGGAGTCCTCGTGTGCGCATCATGCGGATCTGCGCTCTCATCTCTGACCGCGAAGGGACGCTACACGTACTTCTACTGCCTGGGTCGTTTCACCGGCCGCACCGACTGCCGCGAGCCATACGTGCCCAAGGAGAAGCTGGAGCAACTGGTGGAGGAGCAGTACCGGCGACTGAACCTTGACCCGAACGATGAAGCCCGTCTGCGTCGCGCGCTCGAGCAGGAGCTCGCCGACGAGGTGAGTTTCAGCGCCGAGAGCCTCGCCGTGGCGCGGCGCCGGCTTGTGCGGGCCGAGCACGAGCGGGAGAAGCTACTCCAGGCCTACTTCGCAGAAGCGCTGCCGCTCGATCTGTTCAAGCGCGAGCAGAACCGTATCGCCAAAGAGATCGACCTCGCCCAGGCCGAGATCAAAAGGGCAGAAGTAACGGACAGTCCCTATGGCCAGCTGCTGGAGACGGCCTTGAGCATCATTCGGAACGCCAGGGACGGCTACTCCGCGGCGGACCCTTACGTCAAGCGCTTGTGGAACCGCGCCCTCATGGAGCGGATCGAGATCAGGGCCGGCCAGATCGCCCGATTCGAACTCAAGGAGCCGTTCGCCGGCCTTTTCTTGTGCGCCAGTTCAAATAAGGGAAGTTTGGTCGGGGGCCCGGGATTTGAACCCGGGCCCTCACGGTCCCGAACCGCCGTAGCGCCCGGTTCGGGATGAGCCGCCAGAGGCTGTTCGAGTTCGCTGCGTCCGCGGCTTGAGTTCGCCAGGTGCG
>Ga0307372_10011367_pt1 | contig 11886 bp, 5 predicted proteins | sample OX1MG_FD_202533 | JGI IMG/M metagenome (GOLD analysis project Ga0307372, IMG submission 202533) | Soil microbial communities from Risofladan, Vaasa, Finland - OX-1 | ecosystem: Environmental > Terrestrial > Soil > Coastal area > Acid sulfate soil | place: Finland: Risofladan, Vaasa | collected...
CGGGAAGCGCGCCCGCCGACGGCAGAAGCGCTCCGCCCCCGCACCCGGCCAGGGCGGTAGCGGCGGCGAATGCGAGGAGGAGCGCGGCATTGCGCAGGTTCATGAGTCTGTGTCTTCCTTTCATGCTGGCCGGGCGGGTAAGTGGTTGCCCGGCACCTTCATGAAGGAATCATAGCCCGGCATGGCATCTTCTTGCCATGCCTTTGTCATCGCTTCGTATGGCGGAACCTAGCCGGCGACGCTCCAGGCCTCGGTTGCGGTTTGGTTGCGGTTGCCACGTGGTTGCGATACAATCGAGGCGTGACGACGAAGAGGGTTCGCGCCATAGCCGCCGGACCCACGCATGGCTACAGCGCGCTCGTGGCCATCGATCGCGCGCGCGCCATCGGCGAGCGCCTCTACCCGAACGCCGCCGCGCGCAAGCTCGAGCGCCTCCGCAGGATGTGGAGTCTGAGCAAGAGTGAGGCCGGCGACCTCTTCGGCGTCTCCCGGCAGGCCATCCTCAAGTGGGTCCAGCGCGGCGTCCCCGCGGAGCGCGTCGCCGACGTGGCGGCGGTCTACGACTTGGCGCGCGAGCTCGAGCGGAACCTGAGGCCGGATCGAATCCCGACGATCGTCCGCCGTCGAGCCAAGGGGCTTGGCGGCCGCACGCTGCTGGAGACCGTTCGCGACGCAGGCGTCGAGCCCGTCTACCGCTACCTGGCGCGCCTCGAGAACTACGACGGGGCGTGAGGCACATCATTCGCGGCGGCCGATACTTCCGCATCGGCGCACGCGCATGGCAGAACCTACGGGACACGTCGTACGCCAAGGCGCTCGGGGGCCGGTGGAACGTTGCGGGCTCGTTCGGCGCACTCTACCTCAATGCGACGATCGAGGTGGCCGCGGCGAACGCGCGCCGTCTTCACGAAGGCGAGCTCTACTCACTCGACGATCTCCGTCCCGAGATGCAGCCAGACCTCGTGCCGTTCGACGTGGAGCGCCGCCCCTTCGTGGACGCGGTCGGTCGCAATGGCCTGCGCGCGCTCCGGCTTCCGCCGCGCACACCGTATGGAGTCCCGCATGGCCCATGCCAAGAAGCAGCGGCGCGAGCCTACGCCGCGGGCGAGCTGGGTATCGCCGCACACTCGGCAGCAGATGCGAACGCCACCAGCTTCGTGGGAGAGGAGTTGGCAGTCTTCGATCGAGCGGTTGGCGCAGCGAAGGCTCGGCGGCGCATTCGCTTCGACAGGTGGTACTACCGCTCGCCTTCTCGCGGTTGATCTCGCGGGGTTGGCCGCCGAAAAGAACGGGGCTCGCGGAATCCGCGAGCCCCGTTGACGTGGCCGACGTGTCGGAGCAGCCTCCGGCGCCCCGCGCCGCGCTTACGGCAGATCTTCGGGTGAGATCCCCTTGCGCTTGTTCAGCTGCACCTCGAGCGGGCTGGGCTCCGGCGCCACGTTGACGTCGTAGTCCCCCTCGTAATGCACCACCGGCTCCGGAGCGCGCACGCCGGCCCCGATGTGGAGCCGATGAGCCTCCTCGGCCATGCCCTGCCCGATGACCTCCATGAGCGCGGCCTCGTCGGCTAGGCCGACTCCGCCGTACTCCTCGGGCACCGGCGCGTGGCGCGGCCGTCCATCCTCGTCGATATCCTGTCCGTGGGGTTGGATCTCGATGTTGCGGTAGCGCGTCATCCCCGTACCCGCCGGGATGAGCTTGCCGATGATGACGTTCTCCTTCAGGCCGAGCAGCGGGTCGTGCTTGCCCTTGATCGCGGCCTCGGTGAGGACGCGCGTCGTCTCCTGGAAGGAGGCCGCCGAGAGGAACGACTCCGTGGCCAGCGACGCCTTGGTGACGCCCAGCAGCACCGGACTGCCCTCGGCCGGGCGGCCGCCGGCCTTCGCGGCGAGCTTATCGTTCTCGTCGGAGAGCTGGCTCATCTCGATGAGCTGACCGGGGAGGAAGCGGGTGCCGCCGCCGTCGACGATCTTCACCTTGCGCATCATCGAGCGCACGATGACCTCGATGTGCTTGTCGTTGATGTCGACGCCCTGCGAGCGGTAGACCTTCTGCACCTCGCGCACCAGGTAGTTCTGGATCGCGCGCTCGCCCTTGAGCCGCAGCACGTCGTGCGGGTTGAGCGAGCCCTCGTGCAGAGGATCACCCGCCGAGATCTTGTCGCCGTCCTTCACGATGGCATGCGTGCTGGACGGGATCTCGTAGGTGTGCTCCTCGCCGTGCTCGTCGACCACGACGATCTTGCGCTCGTTCTTCTCCTCGAGCACGCGCACGGTGCCCGAGACCTCGGTCACCACCGCCTGCCCCTTGGGCTTGCGCGCCTCGAAGAGCTCCTCGACGCGCGGCAGACCGGTGATGATGTCCTCGGTGGCCACGCCGCCCGTATGGAACGTGCGCAGCGTGAGCTGGGTGCCGGGCTCGCCGATCGACTGCGCGGCGATGATGCCCACCGCCTCGCCGATGTCGACCTTCTTGCCCGTGGCCAGGTCGCGCCCGTAGCACATGGCGCAGACGCCGTACTTCGCGCGGCACGTGAGCACCGAGCGGATCTTGACGTCGGGGATGGCGGCATCGATGATCGCCTGGGACTTGTCCTCGTCGATCTCCTCGTCGCGCCGCACCATGACGGTGTGGCCGTCGCGCGGATCGACCAGGTCCTCGAGCGCCCGGCGCCCGAGGATGCGGTTGTAGAGCGGCTCGATGATCTCCTTACCCGCGCGGATGTCGGAGACCACGATGCCCTCCGCCGTGCCGCAGTCCTCCTCGCGGATGATGACGTCTTGCGCCACGTCCACCAAGCGGCGGGTGAGGTAGCCCGAGTCGGCCGTGCGCAGCGCGGTGTCGGCCAGACCCTTGCGGGCGCCGTGCGTCGAGATGAAGTACTCGAGGACGGTGAGCCCCTCTTTGAGGTTCGCCTTGATCGGGATGGACAGGATGCGTCCCGACGGATCGGCCATGAGGCCGCGCATGCCGCCGAGCTGCTTGACCTGCGCCAGCGAGCCGCGGGCGCCGGAGGTGGCCATCATGAAGACCGGGTTGAGCGGGTCCTGCGCCGCCTGCATGACGGCCGTGACCTCGTCGCTGGTCTTGGACCAGACCTCGATGGTCTGGTTGTACTGCTCCTCCTCCGAGATGAAGCCTTGCTCGAAGAGGCCGTTGATGTCCTCGACCTTCTTGTCGGCGGCGTGGAGCAGCTCGTCCTTCTCGGGCGGCACCACCACGTCGGAGATGGAGACGGTGGTTCCGGAGACCGTGGCGTAGCGGAAGCCCAGCGACTTGATGGCATCGAGGAACTTCGCGGTCTCGGCGTTGCCGTACTTGCGGTAGCACTCGGCGATCAGCTTGCGCAACGTGCCCTTGTCGATGATCTTGTTGACGAAGGGCATGTTCCACTCTTCGGGGATCGCCAAGTTGAAGATCAAGCGACCCACGGTGGTGCGAATCAGCTCGCCCTGCCAGCGGACCTTGACCCAGTCCTGCAGGTCGACGGCCTTGAAGTCCAGCGCCATCAGCGCTTCCTTGGAGTCGGAGAAGACGCGCAGGCGCTCCTCCTTGCCGGCGGCGCCGTTGGCCGCCTCGGCGAGCCGCGCGAGGTGCGCCTTGGCCGGGCCCTTGTACTCCTCGATGTTGAACGTGAGGAAGTAGAGCCCCAGGATCATGTCCTGCGTCGGGATGGACACCGGGTCGCCGAACGCCGGGCGCATGATGTTGTTTGAGGAGAGCATCAGGATGCGCGCCTCGGCCTGGGCCCCCGCCGAGAGCGGCAGGTGCACGGCCATCTGGTCGCCGTCGAAGTCGGCGTTGTACGGCGTGCAGACCAGCGGGTGGATCTGGATGGCCTTGCCCTCGACCAGCACCGGCTCGAAGGCCTGGATGCCCAGGCGGTGCAGCGTCGGGGCGCGGTTGAGCAGCACGGGGTGCTGCTGAATGACCTCGTCGAGCACGTCCCAGACTTCCGGACGCACGCGCTCCACCATGCGCTTGGCGCTCTTGATGTTGTGCGCCTGGCCGCGGTCGACCAACTTCTTCATCACGAACGGCTTGAAGAGCTCGAGCGCCATCTCCTTGGGCAAGCCGCACTGGTGCAGCTTGAGGTTGGGGCCGACGACGATCACGGAGCGTCCCGAGTAGTCGACGCGCTTGCCCAGCAGGTTCTGCCGGAAGCGGCCCTGCTTGCCCTTGAGGATGTCGGAGAGCGACTTCAGCGGGCGGTTGTTGGGGCCCGTGACCGGACGGCCGCGGCGGCCGTTGTCGATCAACGCGTCGACGGCCTCCTGCAGCATGCGCTTCTCGTTCTTGATGATGATCTCGGGGGCGTTGAGCTCCAGCAGCCGCTTGAGGCGGTTGTTGCGGTTGATCACGCGGCGGTAGAGATCGTTGAGATCGGACGTGGCGAAGCGGCCGCCGTCGAGCTGGACCATGGGGCGCAGCTCCGGCGCGATGACCGGAACGGCGGCGAGGATCATCCACTCCGGCTTGTTGCCCGACTGGAGGAACGCCTCGACCACCTCGAGCCGCTTGATCGCCTTGATGCGCTTCTGCCCTGAGGTCTCCTGGAACTCGCGGCGCAGGTCTTCTTGGAGCTTGCGCAGGTTGAGGTCGCGCAGGAGCTCGCGCACTGCCTCGGCGCCCATGCCCGCCTTGAAGGCGTTGCCGTACTTCTCGCGGTGCTCGCGGTACTTCTGCTCGGTGAGGATCTCGCGCTTGGCCAGCGGGGTCTGTCCGGCGTCGATCACCACGTACGCGGCGAAGTAGATCACCTTCTCCAGCTGGCGCGGGGACATGTCGAGCAGGATGCCGATGCGAGAGGGCACGCCCTTGAAGTACCAGATGTGGCTCACGGGCGTGGCCAGCTCGATGTGGCCCATGCGCTCGCGGCGCACCTTGGCGCGCGTGATCTCGACCTGACAGCGGTCGCAGATCATGCCCTTGAAGCGGATGCGCTTGTACTTGCCGCAGTGGCACTCCCAGTCCTTGGTGGGACCGAAGATCTTCTCGCAGAACAGGCCGTCGCGCTCGGGCTTCAGCGTGCGGTAGTTGATCGTCTCGGGCTTCTTGACCTCACCGAACGACCACGCACGAATCTGCTCCGGGCTCGCGAGCCCGATGCGCATCGCATCAAAATTGTTCACGTCGAGCATATTCATCTCGTCTTAGAGCTCCTCGTCAGAGAACTCGTCGCGGAAGGACTCGTCCTCTTCCTCCTCGTCTTCCTCGGCCTCGGCCTCGTCCTCGTCCTCGAGCACGTAGCCCTCCTCGTCGGGCACGACCTCCTCCTCGACGACGTCTTCCTCGTCGAGCTCGGCCTCCTCGTCCGGGACTTGCAAGCCGCCCAGCGCGCTTCCCGCGACGTCCTCGTCGCCCTCGGCTTCCTCGTCGACGACTTCCTCGTCGACGACCTCCTCTTCGGAGACCTCCTCTTCGGCGGCTTCTTCCTCGCCGTGCTCGGCGAGCTCGGCGCCCTCCACGGCGGCCTCACCGACCACGGCCTCCAGACCCAGCGCGCGCGCGGCCATGCCCGCCCGAGCGAACTCTTCCTCGGCCCGCGCCGCGGCGGCCGCGGCCTTGCCGGGCTCCTCGGCCCCCATCAGCAAGCCGTACTCGCTGGCGCGCTCGGCGATGTCCTCGTCGGAGACGCGCACCTCGAGCTCCTCGCGGCTCTCCGTCAACACCTTGACGTCGAGGGCGAGCGATTGCAGCTCCTTGATGAGCACCTTGAACGACTCGGGAACGCCGGGTTCCATCACGTTTTCGCCCTTGACGATGGCCTCGTACGTCTTGACGCGGCCCACGACGTCGTCGGACTTGACGGTGAGGAGCTCCTGCAGCGTGTATGCCGCGCCGTAGGCCTCCAGCGCCCAGACCTCCATCTCGCCGAAGCGCTGACCGCCGAACTGCGCCTTGCCGCCCAGCGGCTGCTGGGTGATCATGGAGTACGGGCCGGTGGAGCGCGCGTGGATCTTGTCGTCCACCAAGTGCGCCAGCTTCAGCATATAGATGTAGCCGACCGTGATCGGACGCGCGAAGCGCTCGCCCGAGCGGCCGTCGCGCAGCCAGGCCTTGCCGTCGGCCGGGAGGCCGGCGTCCTGGAGCCACTCCTGGATGTCCTCGGCGTGCGCGCCGTCGAAGACGGGCGTGGCGATGTGCTTGCCCATGACGGCCGCCGCCCAACCCAGGTGCGTCTCGAGGATCTGGCCGACGTTCATGCGGCTGGGCACGCCCAGCGGGTTGAGCACGATGTCGACGGGTCCGCCGTCCTCGAGGTAGGGCATGTCCTCCTCGGGGAGGACCTTGGCGATGACGCCCTTGTTGCCGTGACGCCCGGCCATCTTGTCGCCCTGGAGGATCTTGCGCTTCTGCGCGACGTAAACGCGCACGAGCTTGTTGACGCCCGGAGCGAGCTCGTCGCCGGCATCGCGCTCGAACACCTTGACGTCGATGATCTTGCCCTTCTCGCCGTGCGGCACCTTGAGCGAGGTGTCGCGCACTTCGCGCGACTTCTCGCCGAAGATGGCGCGCAGGAGGCGCTCCTCGGCCGTGAGCTCCGTCTCGCCCTTGGGCGTGACCTTGCCGACCAGGATGTCCTCGGGGCGCACCTCGGCGCCGATGCGCACGATGCCGTTCTCGTCGAGATCCTTGAGCGCGTCCTCACCGACGTTGGGGATGTCGCGCGTGATCTCCTCGGGGCCGAGCTTGGTGTCGCGGGCCTCGCACTCGTACTCCTCGATGTGGATCGAGGTGAAGCGATCGTCCTTGACCATCCGCTCGGAGATCAGGATGGCGTCCTCGTAGTTGAAGCCTTCCCACGGCATGAACGCGACGAGCACGTTTTGGCCGAGCGCCAGCTCGCCCTCGTCGCTGGAGGGTCCGTCGGCGATGATCTGGCCGCGCTTGATCGCCTCGCCCACGCGCACGATCGGCCGCTGGTTGATGCACGTGCCCGCGTTGGAGCGCGTGAACTTGAGCAAGCTGTACTCGCGCTCGAGGCCGTCGGCGTCTTGCTTGACGACAACCTTGCCGGCGTCGACGAACGAGACCGTGCCATCGGCCAGGCAGACTACGCAGCCGCCGGAATCCTTGGCGGCGCGGTACTCCATGCCGGTGCCGATGATGGGCGCCTGGGGACGCAGCAACGGCACGGCCTGGCGCTGCATGTTGGCGCCCATGAGCGCGCGGTTGGCGTCGTCGTGCTCCAGGAACGGGATCAGCGCCGTGGCCACCGAGACGATCTGGCGCGGCGAGACGTCCATGAACTGGACGCGCTCCGGCGGCTCCTCGACGTACTCCTCGGCGAAGCGGGCGACCACGCGGTCGGAGACGATGCGCCCCTTCTCGTCGACCGGCGTGTTGGCCTGAGCGATAACGTACTTGTCTTCCTGGTCGGCCGTGAGGTAGCGCACCTCGTCGCTCACGCGGCCCTTCTCGACCACGCGATACGGCGTCTCGATGAAGCCGTAGCGATTGACGCGCCCGTACGTGGCCAGCGAGCCGATGAGGCCGATGTTGGGGCCTTCCGGCGTCTCGATGGGGCAGATACGGCCGTAGTGCGAGTGGTGGACGTCACGCACCTCGAAGCCGGCGCGCTCGCGCGAGAGGCCGCCGGGCCCCAGCGCCGAGAGGCGGCGCTTGTGCGTGAGCTCGGCCAGCGAGTTGGTTTGGTCCATGAACTGCGAGAGCTGGCTGGAGCCGAAGAACTCCTTGATCGCCGCGACGACGGGGCGGATGTTGATCAGCGCCTGCGGCGTGACCGTCTCGATGTCCTGGGTGGTCATGCGCTCGCGCACGACGCGCTCGAGGCGCAGCAAGCCGACGCGGAACTGGTTCTGGAGCAGCTCGCCCACCGAACGGATGCGGCGGTTGCCCAGGTGGTCGATGTCGTCGATGTGCACCTTGCGCTCGGCGACCTTGATCAGCCGCTTGATGACGGCGATCATGTCCTCGCGCTCGAGGCAGCGCTTGGTGAGCGCCGGCGGCGTGAGGCCGACCTCGGCGAACTCCTCCTCGAGCTTGAAGTTCACCTTGTAGCGGCCGACGGCGGCGAGATCGTAGCGCTTCTCGTCGAAGAAGAGCGAGCGCAGCAGGTTCTCGGCGTTCTCCGCGTTCTCGGGCTCGCCGGGGCGCAGCTTCTTGTAGATCTCCTTGAGCGCGTCCTCGCGCGTCTTGACGTCCTTGTCCTTCTCCAGGCAGTTCTTGATCAGCGGACTGTGGTCGAAGAGGGCGAGGATCGCCTCGTCGCTCTCCCAGCGCGGATCGAGCGCGCGCACGAAGGTGGTGACGTAGATCTTGCGGTTCTTGTCGATGCGGACGCCGATCGTGCCCTCGGTCTCGTCGTTCTTGGTGCCGTTGTCGGTCTCGAACTCGATCCACGCGCCGCGGTTGGGGATGATGGTGGCGTTGAACGTCGGCCGGTTGTTGGTGTCGACGTCCTTCATGAAATAGACGCCGGGCGAGCGCACGAGCTGGGAGACGATCACGCGCTCGGCGCCATTGATCATGAAGGTGCCCTTGTCCGTCATGAGCGGGAAATCGCCCATGAAGATCTCTTGGTCGGGGATGCCCTTGATCTCGCCGGACTCCGCCGTGATGAGGCGGACGCGCACGCGCAACGGCGCGCTGTAGGTCATGTCGCGCTCGCGGCACTCCTCGACCGAGAACTTGGGCTCGCCGAGCGAGTGCTCGCCGAACTCGAGCACCAAGTTGCCCGTGAAGTCCTTGATCGGAGAGATGGAGCCGAACGCGTCGCGCAGCCCGTCGGTGGTGAACCACTCGAACGACGCCTTCTGGAGCTCGATCAGATCCGGGACGCTGAGGACATTGGGGATCTTCGCGAAGGAATAGCGCTGCCGCTTGAGACCGACCTCTTCGGTCGCCTCCACGGTGAACGCGCCGTGTCCGTCGCCGGTGACGTTGGGGCGCCCCTGCGCCTGAACCGTAGTCTTCGCCATCTGCTCTCGTCCCTACTCGCCGTGTGACTGAAAAGCACGCTGCCCCCCGGAGCGCGCACCAATACCCAAATACGCAAGCGGGCCAGTCCTCTGCCGCACGACTGTCCGCGTTTTGCGTCTGCACTTATCCGGGGGGCATAGGGCGAAAGTATAGCACCCTGCGCCGCGCAACGTCAAGCAAGCCGGATGGACCCCGTACCTGCTCTCGCTTGCTCGCTCACGTTCGGGCCCCGAAAGGGAATCCCTGCCGGCGGTGGCGCCAGGAGGGAGCGGCGGGGGCGGGCGAAACGAGCAGGGATGCGGCGCGCGTCAATCGGCATCGCCATCTTCGCCGCGCTAGCGGCATGCCCGTCGGCCAGACCGCCGGGAGATTCTCGGCATGCCGCGCCGCCGCTCGCGGCTCCCACGCATCCGCCGATCGTGGTGGGCGGCCGCGCTCCCGCTCCCCCGTCGGTGCCGCGCCGCCCCGCTGCCGGTGCCGCTCGCGCCGCCGGTGGCGCCGGTGCCGCTGGTGCCGCTGGTGCCGCTGGTGCCGCCGGTGCCGCCGGTGCCGTGGCCAAGCCCGGAGTGCCGCCGCTGCGCCGCATGGCCCCGCCGGCGCTCCTTCCCGCGGCCGCGCGCCCCGCGGCACACCCCGAACCGACGGCAACGTCGCTGCCGAGCCCGCTGGTCTGGCGCCGGATGGCGTGAGCGCCCAGCGCGTCCACCTGTGCACGGCCCTCATCGAGCGCGGCGGGAGCGTGTTGCTGGTGGCCAACCGGTATCCGAACCACGCCGAGCCGCTGTGGAACCTGCCCGGCGGGCGTCAGGAGCCCGGCGAGCTGCTGACCGAGACGCTGGCGCGCGAGGTGCGCGAGGAGACGGGTCTGGAGATCCGGGTCGGCAACCTGCTCTACGTCAGCGAGTCGTACGACGGCGAGACCCAGTTCACCAACTTCACCTTCGCGGCCAAGGCGACCGGAGAGGCGCGCCTGCCCGCGGACGACGACCACGTGGTGGACGTGGCCTGGGTGCCGCGCTCGCGCCTGCACGAGCGCCTGACGGTAGCCGTGGTGCGCGAGCCCTTGCTGGCGGCGCTGGAGCGAGGCGTCCGTTACGCCGGCTATCACCAGGCCGGGATCACGATCCAGTTCAACGACTGACGGGGCGGTGAGCGGCCGGCCCCGCCGTGGGTCACGCCGGACCACCACGGATTTGTGCGAATTGCGTATTTTTCACAAACAGGTGAAAATCACGCACATCGAGAGCGTGAAGTGCGTATATTTCACACGCATGTGAAAAATACGCAAGCAGGTGATCGGGGGGCGCGGCGGCGCGGGGCGGGGGGGGCGGCGGCACGCAACCGCAGCGGGCGACTCCCGGTTGCTAGCGGCATGGAGTTGCGGCATTTGCGGTACTTTGTGGCAGTGGCGGAGGAGCAGAACGTCACGCGGGCGGCTCAACGCCTGCACATGGCGCAGCAGCCCCTGAGCGCCGCGATCAAGGGCCTCGAGAGCGATCTCGGGTTCGATCTCTTCGAGCGGGTCGCCAACCGCATTCGCCTCACGCCCGCCGGCAGCGCCTTCTTGGAGGAGGCGCGCGGCGTCCTCGCGGCCGCGGAGCGCGCGGTGGAGCGCGGGCGCCGAGCGGCGCGCGGGGAGCTCGGGACGCTGCGCGTCGGCTACTGCGCCTCGGCGATGGCGCAGGTGCTGCCGCGCGGCATCGCGGCTTTCCGGGAGCGCTATCCCGCCATCGCACTCGATCTGCGCCGGCTGGATCAATCCGTGCAACTGAGCGCGCTCGAGCGCGACGAGATCGACCTGGCCTTCATCCATCGGCCGTTCGACGAGCGTGGCCGCTCATCGGTCGACGTGCTCGAAGAGCGCCTCTGGATCGCCCTTCCCGCATCGCACGGGCTCGCGCGCGGCGCGACGGTCGCCCCGCGGGAGCTGGCCGGCCTTCCACTGGTTCGGCTGGGCTTGGCCCACGACTCGTGGCGGATCGCGACCGATACGCTCTTCGCCCAGGCGGACGTCTCGCCGGCATACGCGCACGAGGCCGCCGATACCGACACCGCGATCGGGCTCGTCGCCGCGGGCCTGGGCGCCTGCGTCGTCGCCGAGTACGCGGCGCGCTCGCGCGCGCACGCCGACGTCGCCTTCGTACCGGTCGACACCGCGATGCGCATCCGCATGGCCGCCGTCTGGAACGAACGCTCCGTAGAGCGCCCGCTGCGCCGGCGCTTCCTCGATCTCATCCGAGCGTAACCCGCCACACGCATCCCGTGTCGCAGGCGGATAGAATCGGTGTTGGACACGCCGTCCTTCACCGGCTACGCTCAATGCATGGATACCACAATCACGAAGATCAGAGCCGTTGCCACCGCGAGCAATGGCGGCAAACGGCTTGCCGTCGTCGAACGCGAGGCACCCGCACCGCAGGCCGGCGAGACGCTGATCGCGCCTTCACGCATCGGCGTCAACTTCATCGAGGTGCTGCAGCGCCGCGGCTCCTACCCGGTTCCGCCGGGGACCGTGCTCGGATTCGAGGCCGTCGGCACCGCGCCGGACGGAAGGCGCTGCGCGGTCATCGACGTCTTCGGCACCTACGCCCAGCGCATCGCCGTGCCGAGCTCCAAGCTGATCCCCGTACCCGACGACGTCAGCGACGACCAGGCGATGCTGCTCTTCCAGGGCGTGACCGCGCACTCCATGATCGCGACCGCGCACCCCATCCGGGCGGGTGAGATCGCGCTCGTCTACGCGGCCGCCGGCGGCGTCGGCTCGATCCTCATGCAGGTCATCAAGGCAGCCGGCGCGCGGCCGATCGGCGTCGTCTCGAGCGAGGCGAAGGCGGCGCCCCTGCGCGAGCGCGGCTACGAGGTCCTCATCGGCGACGGCACGGACACCAGGCTCCTGCGCGAAGCCGTGCCCGAGGGCGCTCACGTCGCGTTCGATCCGAA
>Ga0307372_10011369_pt1 | contig 11885 bp, 9 predicted proteins | sample OX1MG_FD_202533 | JGI IMG/M metagenome (GOLD analysis project Ga0307372, IMG submission 202533) | Soil microbial communities from Risofladan, Vaasa, Finland - OX-1 | ecosystem: Environmental > Terrestrial > Soil > Coastal area > Acid sulfate soil | place: Finland: Risofladan, Vaasa | collected...
GTGCGCAGCACCAGAAACGGGATTCCCGCCGCGGCCGCGATGCGGGCCACAATCGCGCTTTCCATATCGACCGCGAGCGCGCCGGTGTCGCGCCACGCCCGGCCCTTCTGCTCCTCGGTGGCGAGCACCTCGTGCGAGCCCAGCACCGGCCCCTCGAGCGCGCCGATCCGGCGCGCCAGGCCGCTGATCTGCGAATGGAACGGGCCGCTCGGGCGCCAGCGGCGATCGTCGCCGATGACGTCCGCCGACATCACAACGTCGCCCGGCCGCAGATGCGGCGCGAGGCCCCCGGCGACGCCGAAGCTGACGAGGCATTTCGCCTGCTGCGCGGCAATTTCGACGAGCGCGGTCGTGCGCTGGTGATCGCCGGCCCCGACGATCACCTGGAACCCGGCGGCGCGCGCAATCCGCGCCTCCGCGGCAAGCCCGGAGGTACACAGCACCGGCACCAATGTGCGCATCCATCCTCCCCTGCCCCGCCGCAACCTGCGGGCCATCGAGACCTCGCCGCCGCGGCGCGCCCGCCCCAAGCGTCGGGCGCCCCGCCACGCGGCGAATGCCCGCATCCCTACGCGAGCCGGCATCGTCTGACCAGTGGGAAAAAAGCCGCGCCCGAGCGGAGGACGCGCTATAGGCCCGCCCGCTATAGGCCCGCCCGCTATAGGCCGAACGTCACCTGTCGCGAATTGGCGAGCGACAGGCGCTGGTAGCGCGCCAGCGCCCACAGCGGGAAGAACGCACGATAGCCGTGGTAGCGCAAATAGAACACGCGGGGAAACCCGACCGCGGTGTACCACGGCTCGTCCCAGTTGCCGTCGCGGTCCTGGCTGGCGATCAGATAGGCGACGCCGCGCGCCACCGCCGGGTGGTCGATCTCGCCCACCGCCATCAGGGCGAGCAGGGCCCAGGCGGTCTGCGAGGCGGTGCTGTACGGCGCCTCGCCGCGCGGCCCGTCCGGCCAGTAGCTGCGGCCCGACTCGCCCCAGCCGCCGTCGCCGTGCTGGCGGCCGATCAGCCAGGCGACGGCGCGGCGCACCTCCGGCGTTCCGGGATCGACCCCGGCGGCGTTCAACCCCGCCAGCACCGACCAGGTCCCGTAAATGTAATTGGTCCCCCAGCGGCCGAACCAGCTGCCGTCCGCCTCCTGCTCGCGCCGCAGATAGTCGACGGCGGTCGCCACGGCCGGGTGGTCGGGCGGCATGCCGCGCTGGGCGAGGAAGCCGAGGCAGCGGGCGCTGACATCGGCCGACGGCGGATCGAGCAGCGCGCCGTGGTCGGCGAACGGGATATGATTGAGGTAATAATGCGTGTTGTCGGCGTCGAACGAACCCCAGCCGCCGTTGCCGCTCTGCATGCCGACGACCCATTCGGCCGCGCGGTCAGTCGCCGCCCGGTAGCGCGCCGGGTCCAGCCGGTCGAGCGCCAGCGCCACCGCGGCGGTGTCGTCGAGATCGGGATAATGCGGGTTGGCGTACTGGAACGCCCAGCCGCCCGGCCGCAACCCCGGGCGCATGACGGCCCAGTCGCCGACGGTGTCGAGCACTTGCTCGCCGGCGAGCCAGTCGCCGGCGCGGCGGATGGCCGGGGTCAACCGCGTCTCGTCGACCTCCATCAGCGCGTGGCAGGCCAGCGCCGTGTCCCACACCGGCGAGACGCAGGGCTGGCAATAGCTGCGGTCGCCGTCGGACACCAGCAGCTTGTCGATTGCCGTGGTGGCGGCGACGCGATCCGGGTGGTCCGCCGGATAGCCGAGGCAGTCGAACATCATCAGCGCGTTCGCCATCGCCGGGAAAATGGCGCCGAGCCCATGTTCGCCGTTCAGCCGCTCGGTCACGAACGCCACCGCCTTGGCGATCGCCCGCCGCCGCGGCCGCGGCGGGAATAGCGGTCGGGCGATCCGCAACAGCCGGTCGAGGACGGCGAACGCGTGGCCGACCAGCGAGCCGCTCGCCGGCGCGATCCAGCCGCGCACCCGCTCCGGCGGCTCGACGAACAGTTCCGTGATCCGCACGCCGCGCGGGTTGCGCGCGGTCGGCCGCAGCGTCATCAGCACCAAGAGCGGCACCAGCACGGTGCGCGACCAGTAGGAAATCTTGTCGATGTGAAACGGAAACCATGCCGGCAACAGCATGATCTCGACCGGCATTATCGGCACGGCCCGCCACGGCACCTCGCCCCACAAGGCCAGCAGGATCCGGGTGAAAACGTTGCAGCGCCGGGCGCCGCCACGCTCCAGGATCGCGGCGCGAGCGCGCGCCATGTGCGGCGCATCGATCGGGTCGCCGATCGCCTTCAGCGCGAAATACGCCTTGACCGAAGCGCTGATGTCCATGGCGCCGCCAAAAAACAGCGGCCAGCCGCCATCGGCCCCTTGCGAGGCCCGCAGATAGCGCGCGATGCGCGGCTCCAGTTCGGGGTCGATCGTGCCGAGATAATGCTGCAGCAGGATGTATTCGGCGGGGATCGTGGCGTCGGCTTCCAGCTCGAACACCCAATGACCGTCGGCATGCTGCCGCGCCAGCAGAGAGTCGACCGCCCGGTCAATTGCGGCGTCGAGGCCGGTCGGCAACGCATCGCCGAGCGCCGGCGCCGTCGTCTTTTTTGCCGTCATTCCGCTTTTCATGGCAGCGCGCGCTGGCAATCCCCGATGCGGGAGGAGGCGTGTGGTTGCGGCAATGGGCCAGGGTTCAATGCCGGCACCGCGCGTCGCTGGCGCACCCGCGCCGCCGCGGCAAGCCCCGAGCGAATAGCGCCTTCGATCGTCGCAGGCAAGCCGGTATCGACATAATCGCCGGCAAGGTGAAGGTTGGGCCACCCGGTCGCGGTCGCGGGGCGCCGCGCCAGCTGAGCCGGCGTCGCGCGAAACGTCGCGCGGCGCTCCTTGATGATGCGGCAGGGCGGTGGCGGTCCCGGTGGCAGGCGGCAGGCCAGCGACACGTCCTGCCACAGCGCCTCGCGCAGCGCGTCGGCGGGGCGGTCGACAATCCGGTCGGCCGCGCTGACCGTCACCGAAATGACCTCGCGCTTGCGAAACACCCACTCGGCGACGCCGCCCGTCACGCCGACGAACCATGCCGTTCCGGGTGGCGCGATGGCGCCGCGGTCGCAGCGGAAATGCGCATTGACGATCGGCGCGTAGTCGTCCGGCACGGTGAGGCCGGGCACCAGGCGCGCCGCGATCGCCGCCGGCACGGCAAGGATCACGCTGTCGCCCGGTGCCAGCGCGACCGTGTCGCCGTCGAACATCAGCCCGGCGACGCGGCCCGCTGCGACGTCGAGCGCCCTGAGGCGGCAGCCGGTGCGGAAGGCGCCGCCGCGGCGTGCCAGAAACGCCAGCGCCGGCTCGACGAGGCTCTCCGACAGCCCGCTGCGGGCGAGCATCGGCCGGCACGCCGCCGCGCCGCGCCCGAGCGTTTCACGCAGGACATGCCAGAACAATCGCGCCGAGGCGTCTTCGGCTGCGGTGTTCAACGCGGCAACCGCCAGCGGCTGCCACAGGCGCCGGAACAGCACCGTGTCACGCCCAAGATCACGCCCAAGCACCGAGGCGACCGTTTCGTCCGGCATCGCCCGGCGCAGCCGCAGCGCGGCGAGATAGTCGCAAGCCCGGGTGCCCGGTACCCGGCGCCCGGCGCGCAGCACCCACCAGGGCACGCGGCCGCGTCCGGGCCGCACCGTCCAGCGCTCGCCCGTCGCGATATCGACAAACGGGATCGCCGCCTCCTGCGGCCGCTCGAATGTGTCGAGCGCGCCGATGCGCTCGATATAGCCGAGCGCCGCCTCGTTGCCGGACAGCAGCAGGTGGTTGCCGTTGTCGATGCGAACGCCAAGCTCGGCATCGAAAAAGGAGCGGCAGCGGCCGCCGGCCTGCGCGCCGGATTCATAGAGCGTGACGGGGCAATCCTGGGCGGCGAGATCGACCGCAGCCGCGAGGCCGGCAAGCCCCGCCCCGATCACATGCGCCCGGCCGGACGGCGGCGCGGCGCCGCTCATAGCACCCCGTGGCGCAGCACCAGCCAGAGCTTCTGCGCCTTGGACAGCCCGACCCGCTGGCTCGGGTCGCGCCAGCCCGAGCGCAAGAGCGCGTCGAGCATCGCCCGGTACAGCGCGCTCATCACCGCCGCCGGGCGCATCGCGCGGCGCGAGCACTGCCGCATCGCCTGATCGGCGGCGGCGAAATGCTGCTCGGCGATCACCGCCAGGTCACGGCAGGCGGCCGGCAAGGCGGGATGACGCAGCACATCGAGCGGCGCGCTGCCGCGGATGCCGTGCCGGTCGAGGATCTCGCGCGGCAGGTAAAGCCGGCCGCGCCGTGCGTCCTCGTCGAGATCGCGCAGGATGTTGGTCAACTGCAAGGCGCGGCCGAGCGAATCGGCGACGGCGTGCGCGGCGGGGCTGGAATCGCCGAAGATGTGGACCGACAAATGCCCGACCGCGCTCGCGACGCGGGCGCAGTAGAGGTCGAGGGTCGCCAACTCGGGGGCGCGGATGTCGCGCGCCGCATCCATCTCCATACCGTCAATAACGGTGTGGAAGTCGTTACGGCGCAGCGAATAATGCAATACTGCCTCGCTCAGTGCGCGAGCGACGAGATGCCGCGGCCGGCCGGCGTAGAGCGCGTCGATTTCGCCATGCCAGGCGGCAAGCGCCGCCCGCTTGTGTTCGGGCGGGGTCGTGTCGTCGGCGATGTCGTCGACCTCGCGGCAGAACGCGTAGACCGCATACATCGCGTTGCGCCGGTCTTGCGGCAACAGCCGCATCGCCCAATAGAACGATGTACCGGCCGCTTCGACCCTTTGGCGAATGGTTTCGCGCAGCGCCGCCTCGTCGGGGACGGCCCCGACGCTGTCGGAGACCGTCTCGCTCATCGCCGCTGGCGCGCCAGGATGCCGGTCACGAAGGCGGCCGCGAAATCGGTCTTGGCGAGCTTGACGCGGCCCGCCAGCGGATCGCCGCGGCGCAGCCGGCGCGCGAGGCGGGCGGCGAGCCCGACGATGACCGCCGATTCGCAGCGCAGCCCGCGAGCGGCGACACGCGGCGGGAGATCGCGCGCGGTTGCGATCAGGCCCTCGGTGCGGTCGAGCAGCCGGTCGAGCACCTGCCGCAGCGCCGGGCTGGCCGTCGACGCCGACAGAGCCTCGAGCGTGCCGCCGGCCGCGTCGAACTCGGCAAGCGGCAGGTAGACCCGGTCGAGGGCGGCGTAATCGGCGGCGCAATCCTGCAGATGGTTGAGGACCTGCAAGGCGGCGCACAGCGCGTCCGAGGGGGGCCAGGTGTCGCGGCTCTCGCCGTGCAGATCGAGCAGCTGACGCCCGACCGGCGCCGCCGAATAGCGGCAATACTCCATCAGATCGTCCCAGTCGCGGTAGCGCAGCTTGACCGCATCCTGGCGGAACGCGCGCAGCACGTCATAGCAATGTTGCGCCGTGACCCCGCTCGCCCGGAGGCTGGCGCGCATCGCCGCAGCGGCCGGCGAGTCGCCGCCGGACGCCCCATCGAGGATCGCCGCCATGCGGTCGAGGCGGCGCAGCTTGTCGGCAGCGGCGAGCGTCGGGCTGTCGGCGATGTCGTCGGCGTTGCGGGCAAAGCGGTAGAAGGCGTGGACATGGGCGCGCAGATCGCGCCGGATCAGCCACGAGCCGACCGGGAAATTCTCGTCATGGCGGCCCTTGCCGGACGGGGCCTCGACGTCGAGCGCGGTCATTTCAGGTAACCGTTGGCTCTGAACCAGGCGATCGCGTCGCCGATCGCCTGCCGCGCCGGCCGCGACGCGTAGCCCAGCTCCGCGACGGCACGGGCCGAACTGAAGAACATCTTCTTGCGCGACATCCTGACGGCGTCGACCGTGGCGAACGGCTGGCGCCCGGTCAATCGCGCCACGGATTCGGCGCCGGCCGCGATCGGCAAGGCGGCGCGATGCGGGATCTTGAGCATCGGCGGCCGCCGGCCGGTGGCCCGCGCGACCTCGGCGAGGATCTCACCGAGGCCGAGGTTCTCGCCGCCCAGAATATAACGCCGCCCGATCTGGCCGGAGCGCGCGGCGAGCAGGTGGCCGAGCGCGACATCCTCGACATGGGCGATGTTGAGCCCGGTATCGACAAAGCCCGGCATGCGGCCGCGCGCCGCCTCGACGATCAGCCGCCCGGTCGGGGTCGGCTTGACGTCGCCGGGGCCGATCGGGGTCGACGGGTTGACGATGACGGCCGGCAGGCCCCGCTCGGCGATCAGCTCGCAAACCGCCGCCTCGGCCCGGAATTTCGAGAGCTTGTAGGGGCCGATCATGTCTTCGGCGCGGCTCGCCGTTTCCTCGTCGGCGATACCGCCCTTGACGACCCCCAGCACCGCCACGCTGCTGGTATAGACGATGCGCTCGACCCCTGCCGCCAGCGCGGCGAGCATCAGCTGCCGCGTACCCTCGACATTGGTTCGGAACATCGCCGCCGGGTCCGGTACCCACAGCCGGTAATCGGCCGCGACATGAAACAGGCAGCGGCAGCCGGCGACCGCCGCGGCGAGCGAGTCGGGATCTTCGAGCGAGCCTTCCGCGATTTCGGCGGCGAGCCCCTCGAGATTGCGGCGGTCGCTGCCGGGGCGCGCCAACACCCGCACCGGGTGGCCGGCCCGCCACAGCACCCGCGCCACCGCCGCGCCGACAAACCCGGTGGCGCCGGTCACCAGGCACAACCCCGCGGGCAGCGCCATGCCTCGGTCATCGCGCGGCTCGATCACGGCCTGAGTACCCATGCGATCACCGCCCCTGCCCTGCGGCATTCCCCGCCACCAGCCGTCGGGCGCTCAGAACGCGGCGCAGGCGTCGCGCGTGATGATGCCGACCGATTGCTGGTGAAAGCGCCCCTTGTAGGCCGCGATGACCGCCGCCAGCCGCCGCGCCAGATCGGGCGACCGCCGGACGGCGACCAGGAGGATCTTGGTCGGCTCGCGGGCAATCTGGTGGGTCGCCGGGTTCTGCCACTGTCCCTCGCCGTCGAACGCGGTAAAGCCGTCGGGAAAGTTCGCGGTGACCGTGCCAGCGGCGAACGCCGCCCACTCGGCATCGCTCAGCATCCCCCGTCCCGGGATATTGCGTCCGAAAAACAGTTCCGCGACAAGCATCCGTTGTTCGGAAGGAAGCAGGCACGCGTGCGGCGCCGACGATTGACTGTGCGCCGGCGGCGGCGCCGCGCAGCCGGCCAATGCCATCAGCAGCGACAGCGCGATCGGCGCCAGTATGATCGGCGTCCGGCCGCGCAGGGCGATAATTCCGGCTCAGAACGGCGAAGGTCCGACGGTCTCCCAGCCGAAGCGCCCGAAAAACGCGGCAATCTCGGTTGCGCCCATCGACGACAGCGGCTGCTCCAGGCGCCTTGCCTCCTCGAACATCCGGCCGGCCCCGCCCGGCGTGTAGAGAAACAGCGCCTTCCCGGGTTCGGCTCCGGTATTCTTCCAGGCGTGCGCAACGCCGCGCGGTATGAAAGCGCAGGTGCCGGCGCCGCCGATCGTCGTCTGGTCGGCAATCTTGAAGGTGAACTCGCCGCTCAGGACATAGATCAGCTCGTCGCTGTCGTGGTGCAGGTGAAAGGTCGTGTCGGTGCCGGCCGGTGCGGTTTCTTCGAACGCCATCACGCTCTCCGCGGTCTGCGCGTTCTGCAGCTTGAGCGCAGCCGATCGGCCGGGCGACATGCTCCACACGGCGCCTTCGCCCGGCAACACAACGAGGCCCTTCGCATCCATCGCAAGCTCCTCCGGTTGGCGTTGAGATGACCGGCTTGGCTACCTTGGCTACTCCGCGGCTGCGGGCGCCGCCGCCGGCTCGACCTTCGCGGCGCAGAACTTGTATTCCGGGATCTTGCCGAACGGGTCGAGCTGCGGGTTGGTCAGCACGTTGGCGGCGGCTTCGGCATAGCAGAACGGGATGAATACCATGCCGGGGGCCACCGCGCTGTCGGCCCGCGCCTTCAATTCGATGTGGCCACGCCGCGTCGTCACCTTGACCCGGTCGCCGGCGGCGATGCCGAGGCGGCGCAATTCGACGGGCGCGAGGCTCGCCACCGCCTCCGGCTCGATCTCGTCGAGCACGCTGGCCCGCCGGGTCATCGCCCCGGTATGCCAATGTTCGAGTTGGCGGCCGGTCGTCAGCACCATCGGATAGTCGGCATCGGGCTCCTCGGCCGGCGGGATGATCGACGCGGGCACCAGCTTCGCCCGCCCGGAGGGGGTGGGGAAACCCGACGCGAACACGATCTCGTTGCCCGGCTTGTCCTCAGCGTCGCACGGGTAGGTGACCGAATCCTCGCGTTCGAGGCGCTCCCAGGTGATGTTGTCGAGCGACGGCATCGCCAGCTTCATCTCGGCGAACACGTCGCGCGGATGACTGTACTGCCAATCGAGCCCCATGCGCCGGGCGATCTCCTGGATCGTCTCCCAGTCGAGCCTGGCGTTGCCGGGTAAGGGCAGCGCGGCGCGGCCCATCTGCACCTGGCGGTTGGTATTGGAAACCGTGCCGTCCTTCTCCGCCCAGGCCGAGGCCGGCAGCACGACATCGGCGTATTTCGCGGTCTCGGTCAGAAAGATGTCCTGCACGACGAGGTGTTCGAGATGGGCCAGCGCGGCGCGGGCGTGCTGCACGTCAGGGTCGGACATCGCCGGGTTTTCGCCCATGATGTACATGCCCTTGATCTCGTCGCGGTGCACCGCGTCCATGATCTCGACGACGGTCAGGCCGGCCTTGTCGTCGAGCGGGGTGTGCCACAGTTTCTCGAATTTCTCGCGGATTGCGGGGTTCGCCACCGACTGGTAGTCGGGATAGACCATCGGGATGAGGCCGGCATCGGAGGCGCCCTGCACGTTGTTCTGGCCGCGCAGCGGGTGCAGCCCGGTGCCCGGCCGGCCGACCTGGCCGGTGATCATCGCCAGCGCGATCAGGCAGCGCGCGTTGTCGGTGCCGTGGATATGCTGCGAAATTCCCATGCCCCAGAAAATGATCGCATGCTCGGCGCGGGCGTAGGCGCGGGCGACGGAGCGCAGGGTACCCGCGTCGATGCCGCAGATTTCGGCCATCTTTTCCGGGCTGTAGTCGCGGATGTGCTCGCGCAGCTTTTCGTAATCCTCGGTATGCGCCTGAATATACTGGCGGTCGGTCAGCCCCTCCTCGACAATCGTGTGGATCATCGCGTTCAGCAGCGCCACGTCGCGGCCGGGGTTGAAGCGCAAGGTCTTGGTGGCATGCCGCACCAGGCTGTGGCCGCGCGGGTCCATCACAAAGACTTGCGCGCCGCGCTTCGCGGCCTGCTTGAAGAAGGTGGCGGCAACCGGATGATTCTCGGTCGGCCGCGCGCCGATCACGATGATGACGTCGGCGTCCTTCGCCGCGGTAAACGGCGCGGTGACCGCGCCCGAGCCGATCCCCTCCATCAGGGCGGCGACCGAGGACGCGTGGCAGAGACGCGTGCAGTGATCGACATTGTTGCTGCCGAAGCCGGTGCGTACCAGCTTCTGGAACAGATACGCCTCCTCGTTCGAGCCCTTGGCCGAGCCGAACCCGGCCAAGGCCCGCTTGCCGTCCCGGTCACGGATTTGCCGCAGGCCCGAAGCGGCGCGGTCGAGCGCTTCTTCCCAGGTCGCGACGCGGAAATGCGTCAGCGGGTTGGCCGGGTCGATATCCGTATCATCCTTGCCGACCCCGTCCTTGCGGATCAAGGGCTCGGTCAGCCGGTCGGGATGGCTGACATAGTCGAAGCCGAAGCGGCCCTTGACGCACAGCCGGTTATGGTTGGACGGGCCATCCTTGCCCACGGCCGCGACGATATGGTCGTCCTTGATCTTGAAGGTCAGCTGGCAGCCGACGCCGCAATAGGGGCAGACGCTCTCGACCTCGCGGTCCGGGGCATTGGCGTAGAGGCCGTTCTGGTCGACCATTGTCGCCGGCATCAGCGCGCCGGTGGGGCAGGCCTGGACGCATTCGCCGCAGGCGACGCAAGTCGAATTGCCCATCGGGTCGTCGAAATCAAAGACGATCTTCTCGTTGTGGCCGCGCCCGGCCATGCCGATCACGTCGTTGACCTGGACTTCGCGGCAGGCGCGCACGCACAGATTGCAATGGATGCAGGCGTCGAGCTGCACCGCCATCGCCGGATGGCTGCGGTCGGGCGCCGCCGGGGCGTGCCGCGGAAAGCGGCTGTCGCTGACCTCCAGCGCGTCGGCCCATTGCCACAGGCGCGAATTTGGGTCATGCGCCGCGGCGCGGTCGGGCTGGTCGCCGACCAGCAGCTCGAAGACCAGCTTGCGCGAGGCTTTCGCGCGCTCGCTGGCGCTTTTCACCTTCATTCCCGGGGCGGGCTGGCGGATGCACGAGGCGGCGAGCACCCGCTCGCCCTCCACTTCGACCATGCAGGCGCGGCAATTGCCGTCGGCGCGGTAGCCGGGCTTGGGCAGCCAGCACAGATGCGGGATCTCGACGCCCTGCCGGTTGGCCACCTGCCAGATCGTCTCGCCCGGCTGCGCCTCAACTTCGGCGCCATCGAGCGTAAAGCGGATCGGATCGGTCATTGCTGGACCCTCATTCTCAAACCCGCCGAAGGTTCTGGACGAAGTCGTTGACCTCCGGCTGCGTCCACGTATCGCCGTGATGCCAGAAATCCAGGAGCGCATCCCTGTTGCTCCACACCCAGGCGATCACCTGCGGCGACATCTGGCGCACGGTGCGGGCCGGCAGGCTGTTGGCGACCACTGAGGGAGCATCAACGATTGACACCGAAAAGCTGGGCTGGGTGCGGCCCGGGCGCACGAAATATTTGACGCGAGGACCGTGCGCCCCCATGGCGGTCGAGATGAAGATCGTGCCGGGCACGCCGGTCTGCGCGGCGGTGAGGTTCGCCATCTCGGCTACCTCCTCGCGCGCCAGTTCGTCCGTCAACAAAGGATCGGCCGGGATTTGGAGCGCATCGGCGAATGGGTTCGGATCGCTCATAAGGCGCCGCCATAACAAAAGTCGTCATGCCCGGCCTTGTGCCGGGCATCCACGCTGCTCCGCTCCAAAAGGCGGCTCGTGGATGGCCGGGTCAAGCCCGGCCATGACGGTTCCGGGTGTCGGTTCATGGGGATCAGGATGTCAGATCCTCGCGGAAATGCTTCAGCACCATGCGCACCGGGTTCATCGCCGCCTGTCCCAGGCCGCAGATCGAGGCGTCACCCATCACCCGCGTCAGTTCGTCGAGCAGCCCCTCGTCCCAGCGCGGCTCGTTCATCAGCGCCACCGCCTTTTCGGTGCCGAGCCGGCATGGAGTGCATTGGCCGCAGCTTTCATCCTCGAAAAACTTGAGCAGATTGAGCGCCACCGCCTTCATGTCGTCCCGGTCCGACAGCACGACAACCGCGGCGGAGCCGATAAAGCAGCCTTCGCCTTCGAGCGTCCCGAAATCGAGCGGGATGTCGGCCTTCGAGGCCGGCAAGATGCCGCCCGAGGCGCCGCCCGGGAGATAGCCCTTGAAGACGTGACCGTCTGCCATGCCGCCGCAGAATTCCTCGATGAGTTCGCGCGCGGTGATGCCCGCCGGCGCCAGCTTGACGCCCGGACTTTTGACCCGGCCCGACACCGAAAACGTGCGCAGCCCGTGGCGGCCGTTGCGGCCCTGGCCGGTGAACCACTCCGGCCCCTGCTCGACGATGTCGCGCACCCAGAACAGCGTTTCGACATTGTTGATCAGGGTGGGCCGGCCGAACAGCCCCACCTGCGCCGGAAACGGCGGCTTGTGGCGCGGCAGCCCGCGCTTGCCCTCGATCGATTCGAGCATCGCCGATTCCTCGCCGCAGATATAGGCGCCGGCGCCGCGCCGCAGATGGACCCTGGTGTGCGGCGCGAGGCCCGCCGCCGCGACCGCGGCGATCTC
>Ga0307372_10011370_pt1 | contig 11884 bp, 14 predicted proteins | sample OX1MG_FD_202533 | JGI IMG/M metagenome (GOLD analysis project Ga0307372, IMG submission 202533) | Soil microbial communities from Risofladan, Vaasa, Finland - OX-1 | ecosystem: Environmental > Terrestrial > Soil > Coastal area > Acid sulfate soil | place: Finland: Risofladan, Vaasa | collected...
CGCTTCTAAGGCGTCATTCGACCGTTCCTCTCGTTGGCGATCGCCGCACTGGTGCGAATGTTAGGGCGATCGTTTGCGCTGGATCAAAGCGGTGCATGCGTGGACATTGATATGAATCGGCCGATTGCCATGACGGCCGCCGACACAACGCAGAGAGAAGGAGAAAGACCATGAGAACGTTGCGGAATGTGCTGATCGCCGCGCTTCCCATCGTGATGCTGGGCGCGTGCTCGAGCTTCACCGATCAGGATCGGGCGACGCTCGCTTCGGCAAACGAGAACGCACAGCAGGCGAAGGAGATCGCGCAGCAGGCGCTCACGACGGCGCAGGCGGCGCAGACGAGCGCCAACAGCGCCGAGCAGAGTGCGCAAGCCGCGAACGAAAAGGCCGACCGCATGTTCCAGCGTTCGCTGCGCAAGACGTCGCCGGTGCGGTAACCGACTGCCGTCGCGGCGCGATGCACCGTCATGGCCGCTACCTGCGGCAAAGCGTCAGGGATAGAGCAGGTAGCGGTCGCGGATCGCTTCGAAGGCGTGAAGCCGCGACTGCCACGTTGCGGCGAGCGCCGACGGCTCGGCGCCGTCCTTGAGCTCGGCCACCGCGGCGCGCGATCCGACAAGCCCGACCAGGGGCCGGATCGCAAATTCCGATGGATAGAGCCGATGCAGCGCGGCCGCGATTTCGAGGCCCAGCCGCGGCGCGTTGAGGGTGGAGCGGTCGCGAATGCCGATGCGAACGCCGTGGCATAGCCGGCCGGCATAGCGGTCGCCATCGGGCGTGAACGCGACCGGCGCGAAACTCACGCCGGCGATGCCGCGATGCGAGAGATAACTCGCCAACGCCGACCCGTCGATCCAGGGTGCGCCGACCAGCTCGAACGGCCGGCCGGTGCCGCGCCCGACGCTGACATTGGTTCCTTCCACGAGCGCCACCCCGGGATAAAGGATCGCCTCGGCGAGCGAGCGCAGGTTCGGCGAAGGATCGATCCACGGGAGGCCGGTCTCGTCGTACCAGGAGCGGTGCCGATAGCCTTGCATCGGCACGACCGTTAAATCCGCGCCGATGTGATTCTCGGCGTTGAACATGGTCGCGAGCTCGCCGATCGTCATGCCGTGCTCGACCGGCATCGGAAAATAGCCGGTGAAGGATCGCAGCGCGGCATCGAGCACCGGTCCCCGAACGCCGGCCGCACCGATCGGGTTGGGACGGTCGAGCACGAACACTTTGACGTGCCGGTGCGCCGCCTCTTCCATGGCATAGGCGAGGGTCGTCGCGTAGGTGAAGAAGCGCACGCCGGCATCCTGAAGATCGACGACCAAGGCATCGATTCCCGCCAGCATTGCCGCCGTCGGCCGGCGCGTGCTGCCATAGAGGCTGTAAATAGGAAGGCCGGTCGCGGCATCCGTCCCGGACGCGATCCTTCCTTCGTGATCGCCGCCGATGCCGTGTTCGGGACTGAAGATGGCTTCGAGGTGCACGTCCCCTGCATGGGCGAGAACATCGATCGTCCTGCGACCGCTCGCGTCGCGCCCGGTCTGATTGGTGAGAAGCCCCACCCGCAATCCCGCCAGCGGCGCGAACGCCTCGCGGGCCAGGACATCGATGCCGGTGCGCACCGCGCTCGCCCGTTTTGCCGATGCGACGACCGCGGCGATCTCCCGTCGCAGCGGCTTGGCATCGCCGCGATCATCGGGATAAAGCCGGCTCGTCAGAATGACGAGAAACGCCTTTCTTGCCGGATCGATCCACAGCGAGGTGCCGGTATAGCCGGTATGGCCGTAAGAGCCCGGCCCGAAGGCCAAATCCATGCCGTTGGCATAGGGCGACGCCACGTCCCAGCCGAGGCCGCGCTCGATCCCGCCGGGCAGGACATGCGGCGCCGTCATGCGCGCGACCGACGCCGCGCTCAGGATGCGCACGCCGTCGCGGACCCCGCCGCCGAGCAGCATCTCGGCGAATTTGGCAAGGTCGTCCGCCGTCGAGAACAAGCCCGCATGTCCCGCGACGCCGCCCATGCGCAGCGCCGTCGGATCCTGCACGCGGTCTCGATTGGCGCCATCCGAGGCGAGCTCGGTCGGCGCAATGCGCGGCGCCTCGGCCGGGCGCGGATTGAAGCCGGTTTCGTGCATTCCCAATGGCGCGAAGATATGCCGCGCGCAGTAGCGATCGAGCCGCTCGCCGCTGATGCGCTCGACGAGCGCGCCGAGCACGATGAAATTGAGGTCGCTGTAAAGGAACCGCGACCCCGGCGGATGGATCGGCCGGTCCGCCGCAATCCGCTGCAATGCGCCTCTTTCACCCGACCATCCGCCGGAGCGAACGAGATCCGGGCGCAGGCCGGATGTGTGGGTCAACAGCTGCTCGATGGTGATGGCGCGCTTGCCGTTTGCGCCGAAGGCCGGCCAGTATTTCGCGACCGGATCGGCGAGCCGCAGCCGCTTTTCCTCCACGAGCTGCATCACCGCCGTCGTCGTCGCAATCACCTTCGTCAGCGACGCCAGATCGAACACCGTATCCGGCACCAACGCCTGTGCCGCGGGCAGAATCGTCCGCAATCCGAAGGCACGGCGGTAGACGATCCTGCCGCGCTCTGCGATGAGGATGACCGCGCCCGGGATATGCCGGGCGGCGATCTCGTGCTCGACGATTCCCGTGATCGCCGGAAATCGACCGTTGGCCGGCGTGGCGTCGCTGGCCATGGCTCTCGCGGGACCGACGATCCCTGCGGCGACGATAAGCGCCCCAAGCAGGGCGCGGCCCGACCGGAATTTCATTCAGCTTTCGCCGATGACCATCATCCGCGGCAGAGCTTAGGGCGAAAAGCCGATGCCGGTATAGACATTTCGCGGATTCCACAGCATCCAGCCATCGGCGCCGACGCTCTCGGCGGCGTTGATCTGCGCCTTGACCGCGTCGGCGCCGAACGCGCGACGGTCGAAGGCATAATCCTTGAAGGCCTGCAGCCAGGGCCGGAACCGAAGCGGCGAGACATGCGTCCGGGCGAGCGCCCGGTCGAGCGACAGGCGGACGATCTCGTAGGGATGCTCGACGGGATTGTGGTACCCCGGAATGCCGAATTGAAAGCCCGACGGGTAGAGCATCGGCGAGATGTAGTCGACGAGCGGAATGAGATCCTCGAGCCGCTGGCCGATCTGCGTGTCGTCGAGGTTCCAGCAGGCATACCCGAAGACATCGATCGCCAGATAGACGTTGTAGGGCACGAGCGCCTGACGCGCCGCGCGGAGAAACCCGGCGATCGCCGCAAGGCGCGTGCTTTGCGTGCTCGTTTGCGAGAAGCGGGCATCCTTCGCGTCCGGGAAGCGCACGTAGTCGAACTGGATCTCGTCGAAGCCGGCGCGCGCGGCCTCCACGGCAATGGCGATGTTGTAGTCCCAGACCTCGTGACGGAACGGGTCGGTCCAGGCCAGTTTTTCGCGATCACGGAAGACAGCGCCATTCGCGAGCTTGACGGCAAGATCGGGGCGTGCCGTGGCCAGCGGATCGTCCTTGAACACGACGATCCGCGCGATCGCATAGATTCCCTTGTCGTGCAGCGCCCGCACGAACCCCGGCAGGTCCCGGATCGTGGTGATACGGTCCGCCCCCACGGCGCGAGCGAGCGGCACCGCGGTGTGGAAGGCGATCAAGCCCCGGTCGCCTTTCACGTCCACCACGACCGCGTTGAAATTGCCTTCCTGAATCAATTGAAGCGCGGCGTCCCGTGCCGGGCCGTAGCCGACGCCATAGAACGAAAGATAAAGCGCGCGCGGCCGGAACGGGTCGAGACGCAGCTCGACCGATCGGCCGGGCCCCGCCAACGGCAGCGCCGCCGCGCGATAGCCCGGAGCGCGCGCCATGATTCTGTCGCTCTCGGCCGCGATCGCGAAATTTCCGGCCGCATCGGACAGGGTGCTGTGCTCCGCCACGGTGACGGTCGCGCCGGCGATGCCCGCGCCCGTCGCAGCATCGACGACGCGTCCCTCGAGGGCCGAGGCGGCGGGGACGAGCGCCCCCAAGACCGGGATGCTCAGGAGGGCGGCGAGAAGCCAGGCGGCGACCGTCACGGCGCTCACTCCTTGCCGGCGCCGAGCACGATCGCCGCAAAGCGCGCGCCACGATCCTGGTCGGTCACGATGTAGCGCGGCAAGGCGAGAAGATCGGCGCCCTGCCGCACCGGCGCGCGCTCGATCGTGAACCCCGCGACATAGCCGGCCTCGACCGCCAGATGCTCGAGATCGCCGTCATGGATGCCGAACGGCCACGCCACGAGATCGACATGGATGCCGAGCCGTTCGTCGAGCCGCGACTTCGACCGCGTGAGCTGGCGTGTCGCGAAGTCCTGATAGGCGCGCGGTGAAAGCCGCGCCCGTTCAACGTGAAAATTGGGGTGCCAATAGGTATGGGATTGCACCTCGACGAGCCCGCTGCGCAGCATCTCGCCGATCTCGTCCCAGGTGAGCGCGTAATCGGCATTCGAAATCGCTGACGGATAGATGAAGAGCGTGACCGGCACGCCGTAGCGCCGGATCAGGGGAAACATCTGCGTATAGATCGAGCGGTGCCCATCGTCCGCGGTCAGCACGACCGCCGATCCAGGAAGCGGCGCACCGGCGCGAAGGCGGTCGACGAGCGCGTGCAGCCGAAGCACGGTGATTTTCTGCGCAGCAAGCCAGGCAAGCTGTTCCGCGAAGACCGGCGTGGTGACCGTCATCGCCGCGGCCTTCCCGGGATCGAATCGATGATAGACGAGGATCGGCACGGCCGGTTCCGCGGCGATTGCCGGAAGAAGGCCCGTCAGCGCAAGAAGCAGCGCCGCGGCGGCAATCACGCGGGGGGACATGCGATACGCCATCGATTGACGGGCCGAGCCTAGGCGAAGCGGCCGTAAGGCGGCCTTGATGCAGATCAACCATCACCCGTCAATCGTCACGGCGCCATCCTTGGGCGATCGGTGTCACCACCGTTCGAGCCCGCCGGTCGAGGCGGCATTGCGCATTTGAACGGCGAGCACCTGGAGGGAAAGCCGGGCCAGGCGCTGCCGTGCCTCGTCGGTCAAGGCTTCGTCCGTCGCCGCATGGGAGCCGCGGCTGACCATCGGTACCGGTTCGATATGCCAAGGAGCGAGATGCCTCATCCGCCGTCGCACATTCTCGATCGCATCCACTGGCGCCCGTACATCATCGGCCATGGTGATCCTCCTTCATCGTCAAAAATGCTAAATCTCCTGCGGCCGTCAGCCATGATTCAAATCAATCGGAGCGGCGGCCGCGACATCTTGTCCGGGGACCGTGGACGGAGAAGCCGATGCGCGACCTGCCGTTAGCCAAGGTCTATCAGTTGCTCGAGCCCGGTCCGGTGGTCCTGCTGACCACCGCGCGCAAGGGCCGCGCCAATGTCATGACGATGTCGTGGCATATGATGGTCGAGTTCGAGCCGCCGCTCGTCGCCTGCGTTGTCAGCAGCGCGAACTACAGCTTCGCCGCATTGCGCGCGACGGGCGAATGCGTCATTGCGTTGCCGGCCGTGGAGCTTGCGCCCAAGGTCGTTGCCGTCGGCAATTGCTCAGGCCGCGACGTCGACAAGTTTGCGCGAACCGGCCTGACGCCGATGCCGGCGCACCGTGTCGGGCCGCCGCTGCTGCGCGAATGCTTTGCCAATCTCGAGTGTCGCGTGGCGGATCCGCGGCTCGCGAAACGCTACAACCTTTTCATCCTCGAAGTGCTCAAGGCGTGGCAGGATCCGGCACAGCGGAATCCCAAGACCATCCACCATCACGGCTACGGCCGTTTCGTCGTCGATGGCGCGGCGATCCGGCTTCGCTCGAAAATGCGCTGACGCGAGACGGCGCTCGCGGCCGCGGCCGAAGAACGCGGCCCGCCCGCTAATCGGCGATCCGCGTCAGCACGTCGATCAGTGCCTGCGAGGGCTTGATGAAGCGCCACGCGGTCTCGCGGGCGCGCGCATCGCGGCGCACCAGCTCGGCCGCGAACTTGTAGCGCCCGTCGAAGCTTCCCACCGTCAGCACGCCCTCGATCCGCGTGCCGACGGGGACACGGGGATGGTGGTCGGCCACCAGCACGCCGTCACGCGACCAGTTGAGAGCGACATGGTCGGCGCCGAGAAATGTAAGCTTGACCTGATGCGAGGCGTGGCGCGGGTTTGCCCGCCGCTCACCCGCGAACAAGGGGTCGTGAACACCCGGCTTCAACGGCGATACATTGTCCGATGCGCGTCGCGAATTCATGTTGCACCTTCAATTGGACTTCGTTCATGCCGCGGACGACAGCGCCGCAGCGCGGACGCCCAGTTGCACCGCCTGCATCCAATAGCGCTCGAGCCGCTTCAGCGTCTTGCTCGCGCCAACCAGATCGTCCGCCTTCAGGGTCTCGAGTTGCAGCAGGGCGAAATGCCGTTCGTGCATCGCCGCGATCTTGGCGCTGAGCGCCGCGCCCTTTTCCGAGAGCCGCACCCGCGTCGAGCGCCGGTCGTGCATCGACCGCTCCTGCAGGACATAGCCGCTCGTGACCATGCCCTTGAGGTTGTAGGAGATGTTGGAGCCGAGATAGCAGCCCCGATACATCAGCTCGCCGATCGTCATCTCGGCGTCGCCGAGCCGGAACAGGATCATCGCCTGGACGTTGTTGATGTCGCGCACGCCGAGCTGATCGAGCTCGACCTTGACGACCTCGAGGAAGCGGCGATGCATGCTTTCGATGATGCCGATCACGTCACGATACGCATTGAGCACGAGAGCCTCCATTCCGTAATTTCGCGTCCCCATCGAAGCGACACCGATCCTTCGCGGCGTTCCTGTCCGCACACGGCTAAAGCGTCAGCGCGCCGCCGAAGATCCCGGCGATCCGCGCCGGATCGTCGAGAAAGCGCACGCCGAGATGGCCGTCATCGTGCCAGACGATCTCGGCCTCGACCGAGCCGATGCGCGTTATCGATAATTTTATCCAATCACCCGCGGCGAACGCGCCGTCCGCCGCGACCATGGCGCCGCCGAGCGACAGGTTGAGGACGGCGCAGGCGACCAGGCGAGAATCGCGCGTCTCGATCTTGCCTTGCCAGACGACTTGCCTGCGCCTGTGCCGGCGACGCTCGGCCTTCGCCGCCGGGGCGGCTCTGCCGCGTTCCAATGATGTCTGCCGCGCGTCCATGGCCCGTCCCGTCCGGATGATCGGTACGGAGCGGGACCCTATCGGTTTTGTATTGACCGGCGCTTACGAAACGATGGCATTTGATGCGCAATCGCCGCATCTCAGCGCTTGCGCCGCAAGAGAACATAAAGCGCCCCGCCGCCGCCGTGTTGCGGCCGCGCCTCGCTGACCGCGAGAATGACGGCGCGGCATGTCGGCTCGGCGAGCCAGCGCGGCACCGCCTGGCGCAGCACGCCGCCGCCCTCGCGCGTGCCTTTTCCGGTGACGATCAGAACCGCGCGCCGTCCCGCCTCGTGCATGCGCACCACAAAGCGCGTCACCGCGCGATGGGCTTCGTCCTGGGTCAGGCCGTGCAGATCGAGCCGCGCCTCGATCGGCATCTCCCCGCGCCGGAGGCGGAGCGCGCTGCGCCGGTCGAGCCCCGCACCCGGCGGCGGCGGCGGCGGCCGTATCGGTTCGGGAGCGTGTCGCGTATCGCGGCGCGGCGCGGCTTCGGGCGCGGCAGGCGGCGCGGGCGGGACCGCCGGCGTCTTGCCGCGTACGTCGCGCATCGCCGCGCGCCACAGCGCGCTTTCCTCAGCGCTCGGCCGCCGCGCCGCCATCGTCGCCCTCGACCAGCACGATATGAAGGCGCCGCGGCCCATGCGCGCCCAACTCGAGCCGCTGCGCGATGTCGCCGGTACGCGACGGCCCGGTGACGAGATTGATCGTGCGCGGCAGGGCGACGCCGCCCGCCATCCGCGCCGCGCGCAGGCGGTCCCAGGCATCCTCGTAGATGCCGACGATCTGCGCCTCGTTCAGCACGACGATATGCGTCTCGGGTAGGAAGTTGTTGGTGGTCGGGCTGTCCGGACCCGAGATCAGCATCAGCGTCCCGGTTTCGGCGATGCCGGCGAAGGCGGCGCTGACGCCGACGGCGTCGTCCGCCGCCGCGACACCGCGGCGGATCGCGAGCATCGGCGCGCTCGGCCAGGGGCATTGATCGAGCAGCGGGTCGGGCGTCATGACGACGCGCGCGGCAAGATTGCGCGCGGCGAGATACTGCGCCACCGCCGCCGGCACGTCCGCCGCCTGCGCCACGCGCGCCACCGTGGCATCGGCGGCGACCGCGAGTGCCGCGAAGAGCGCGACGCGCTGCGCCCGGTCGAGACCTTGCGCGCGGGCCGGCACGAGATGACGCGGATGCGCCGCCAGCCGCGCCGCCAGCGCATCCGCCGCAGCATCGGAACCAGGACCGAGCGCGGTGCGGATACGGCCCAGAATTTCGTCGCGCGCGGCACTCATGCGCGGCGCTTCTGGCGTTCGGCCCAGAGGCTCATGAAGCTTCGTCCCGCCGGCGCCGGCAGGTCGCGCTTGTCGGTCCAGCCGCCGGCCAAAGGCAGCGCGCGAAACCGGCCGCGGCCGCGCCCGCACGCGCCCAGCAGCCGCGCCGCCGCCGCTGCGAGCGGGCGATAGAGCGCCGGCCGCCGCGCGAGGAAGACCCAGGCACCGAGCCCCCAGCGCTGCGTCGCCGGCGGCAGCCGCGCCGCGAAAGCGCGCTCGCGCCAGTGCCGCATCAGCCGCGGCAGCGGAATCTTCACCGGGCACACGCTCTCGCAGCGGCCGCAGAAGGTCGAGGCCTCGGGCAGCGACGCGGCCTCGCCCACGCCGATCAGTGCCGGCGTCAGCACCGCGCCCATCGGCCCGGGATAGACCCAGCCATAGGCATGCCCGCCGACCGCGCCATAGACCGGACAATGATTGAGGCAGGCGGCGCAGCGGATGCAGCGCAGCATGTCCTGAAACACCGAGCCCAAGAGCGCGCTGCGGCCGTTGTCGACGAGCACGACGTGATAGGCGGCCGGCCCGTCCGGATCGCCGTCGCGCCGCGTGCCGGTGGAGATCGTGGTGTAGGTCGAGAACTCCTGCCCCGTCGCCGAGCGCGCGAGCAGCCGCAGCAGCAGCGTCGCGTCCTCGAGCGTCGGAACCACCTTCTCGATCGAGGCGAGGACGATATGCACCTTGGGCAGCGTCTGCGTCAGGTCGCCGTTGCCCTCATTGGTGACGATGATGCTCGACCCCGTCTCGGCGACGAGAAAATTGGCGCCGGTGATGCCGACATCGGCGTCCAGGAATTTCTCGCGCAGGATCGCGCGCGCCTCGTCGAGCATCTGCCGCGGCTGATCGAGCGGCCGTGCCGGGTCGAGCGCCCGGTGCGTCGCGCGAAAGCTTTCCGCCACCTGCTCCTTGGCGAGATGCACCGCGGGGGCGACGATGTGGCTCGGCGGCTCGTGGCGGATCTGGATGATGTACTCGCCGAGATCGGTCTCGACCGGCGCGATGCCGTTCGCCTCGAGCGCCTCGTTGATGGCGATCTCCTCGCCCACCATCGACTTGCCCTTGGTGACGATGCGGGCGCCGGCATCGCGGCAGATCGTCAGCACGGCCTCGCGCGCCTCCGCGGCGGTGCGGCACCAATGCACGGCACCGCCCGCGCGCTCGACATTGCGCTCGAACGTCTCGAGGTAGAAATCGAGATGCTGCAGCACCTCATCCTTGAGCCGTTTCGCCGCTTCGCGCAGCGCCTCGAATTCGGGCAGCCGCGCCACCGCCTCGGCGCGCCGCACCGCGAAGCCCTCGCGCATCATGAAGCCCAACGCGCCCTGCAGCGTCGCATCGCCGAGCGCGCGATGCGCGTTCGCCTTGAAGTCGCGGCTCGAGGGCTGCATCAGCGCCCCTCCGCCACGCCGATCGGCGGCGCATCGGTCATGCCGGCGAGTACCTCGGCGACATGCCGCACCCGCGTCGCAAGGCCGCGCCGCGACAGCTTTCCCGCCATGTTGAGCAGGCATCCCAGATCGCCGGCGAGCAGCGTGTCGGCGCCGGTGGCGGCGATGTCGGCGACCTTGTCGCTCACCATGCGGTCGGAGATGTCGGGATACTTGACGCAGAACGTGCCGCCGAAGCCGCAACAGGTCTCGGGCGTCGCCATCTCCGTCAGCGTGAGCCCGGCCACCTGCGCGAGCAGGCGGCGCGGCTGCGCCTTGATGCCGAGCTCGCGCAGGCCGGAGCAGGCATCGTGATAGGTGGCGACGCCGTCATAGCGCGCCGCGATGCGCTCGAGCTTCATCACGTCGGCGAGAAACGCGATCAGCTCGAAGGTCTTGGCCGCCAGCGCCCGCGCGCGCGGCGCCAGCGCCGGATCGGCGGCGAGGAGCAGCGGATAATGCTCCTTCAGCATGCCGCCGCACGAGCCCGACGGCACGACCACGTAGTCGTAGGGCTCGAACGCGTCGATCACCTGGCGCGCGATCGCCACGGCCGAGGCGCGGTCGCCGGAATTATAGGCGGGCTGGCCACAACAGGTCTGCGCCGCCGGCACCTCCACCGTGCAGCCCGCCTGCTCGAGCAGCCTGACCGCGGCGAAGCCCACCGCCGGCCGGAACAGATCGACGAGGCAGGTGACGAGGAGTCCTACGCGGACCGGACGATCTGGCATCGGCGCATTCCCGGTGTCGCGGCACCGCCGGAGAATGGGCCGCGGCGCCGGCGAAAGGCAAGCCCGGCACCGCGGCCGGCGGCATCACCGCGGCACGATCTTCCAGCTTCCGTCCGGCTGGCGGCAGGCGGTGCCGTAGCCTTGCTGCATCTGGCCGCCGATGTCGATCGTTTCCTGATATTCGCGGCAATAGGTGCCCTGGGCCGTCTGGTAGTAACGGCCGGGGATAACGGTCCCGCTGTGGCCGCTGTCCTGATTGCGCCACGGCAGCGGCTGATCCGGCCGGCCGGTTTCGAGCGCGGTCTGGGTGGTGCGCGACATCGCCTGCTTGTCCGCCTGGTCGAGCTGCGATCCGATCGAATGGCCGATCAGCCCGCCGGCGACGACGCCCGCGGCCGTCATCAGACCCTTGCCCGCACCGCCGCCGAACTGATTGCCCAGCAGGCCGCCCAGGCCGGCGCCGAGCAGCGTGCCGCCGGTCGTGTTGTTGATCCCGAACTCGCCCGGCTGTGTCCCGCCGGTCTGGGTGCACGCGCCGAGCGCGGTTACGAGGGCGATCACGGTAACGAACTTGCGCATCCGATCCACTCCTGTCCCGGCCGCGCCGATGCCTAGCGCGACGCCGCGACGATGTTTTGCATCGGCACGACCCGCTTTGGCAACAACATGTAGTAGCCACCTTCGGCCCGCATTCTCCCCGCCGCCGCTTCCGCCGCAGGTCCGAAACCCCAGAATAGATCGCCGCGCACCGGCCCGCCAATGGCGCCGCCGCTGTCCTGCGCCACGACGAGCCGCCGCAGCGCCCGCCCGTCCTGCGCCAGATCGAGCCACATCGGCACGCCGAGCGGCAGGAAGGTCGGATCGACCGCCAGGCTGCGTCCGGCCGTCAGCACCGCGCCTTCGGCGCCGATCGGTCCGGCGCCCTTGATCTCGCGGAAAAACACGTAAGACGGGTTCTCGTCCATCAGCGCCGCGCCTTGCGCCGGATGCGCCGCGATCCAGCGGCGAATCGCGCCGAGCGTCACCGCGTCCTTGGCCAGCGCGCCGCGTTCTACCAGCAGCCGGCCGATCGGCACATAGGGCCAGCCGTTCTGTCCGGCATAGCCGACCTGGACTGCGGTGCCGTCGGGCAGGATCACCCGGCCCGATCCCTGGACGGCGAGAAAGAACGCATCGACCGGGCTGGTCACCCAGAGCAGGCCGAGATGGAAGCGATCGAGCGCGCCGCGCTCGATCGCCGCGC
>Ga0307372_10011372_pt1 | contig 11883 bp, 8 predicted proteins | sample OX1MG_FD_202533 | JGI IMG/M metagenome (GOLD analysis project Ga0307372, IMG submission 202533) | Soil microbial communities from Risofladan, Vaasa, Finland - OX-1 | ecosystem: Environmental > Terrestrial > Soil > Coastal area > Acid sulfate soil | place: Finland: Risofladan, Vaasa | collected...
CCGGTGGCTGCGCTCCCGGCGGCCCGATGCGCTCGACGTGCGCGTGGCCCCGCTCGAGCAGCCCGCCACCGGCCTGTCGAGCGAGACGCTCTTCCTCGAGGTGGCGTGGGAGCTCGGTGAGCGCGCGGCACCACGCCTCGAGCACACCTCGGCCGTCGTCCGGCTCCCCCCCAACGGCGACGGGCTGTTCCCCACCTACGACCTCGGAATGCAGGGCCGGCTGCAGGCGGTGCTGGCCGGCGCCGGGGTGCCGGCCGTGGCGCCCCTGGCCGTCGAGGAGGACGCCGGGTGGGTGGGCGCACCGTTCCTGCTCATGCCGCGTGTGGCGGGCCGGGTGGTGCAGGCCGAGAAGCCCTATCTGCGCACGGGGTGGCTGGCGGAGGCGACGCCGGCGGGGCAGGCCAAGCTCCACGCCCAGGTCGTCGACGTCCTGGCCCGGGTCCACCGGCTGGACCCGGTGGCACTGGGCTGCGACGCCGTCCTGCCGGCACGGTCGGCCGGGGGTTCGGGAACCGGTCGGCTGGCCGGCGAGGTCGAACACTGGGCCGGCTACCTGGCATGGGCGGGCGAGGGGTCGGCGCCCGCGGTGTTCGAGGAGGGCGTCCGGTGGTGCCGTGCGCACCTCCCCCGCCACGAGCCGCCCCCGTCGCTGCTGTGGGGCGACGTGCAGCTCGGCAACGTCCTCGTGGGCGACGACATGGACATCACCGCCGTCCTCGACTTCGAGATGGCGACGATCGCCCCCGCCGAGGTCGACCTGGCCTGGTTCCTGGTCCTCCACGCCATGGCCGTCGACCGCTGCCGCGGCGACCTCCCCGGGTTCCCCGGGCGCGACGCCACCGTCGCCGCCTACGAGGGCCGGCTGGGGCGTCCCCTTGCCGACCTGCGGTGGTACGAGGCGTTCGCCGCCCTGCGCAGCGGGGCCATCCTCGTCCGGGCCGCGCGCTTGCTGGCTCAGCTCGGGGTCGACGACAGCTGGCTCACGCAGGCGAACCCCACCGTCGACCTGCTGGGCGGGCTCATCGCGGGCTGACAGCGCGCCGGGGTGCGGGCCCCGTGCCGCGGCCGTGATGCTGGCCCCCGGTCGCCACCTGGCACTCCGGGCCGAACAGGCCCTGACCCCGGGCCGGCCCGCCCCGGCAGGTGATGAGCCAGGCTCATTGAGAGGTAATCTCACTAACTGCCCGGACGACCGCGGCCGGGAGCAGGAAGGAGCCTGGTGCCACCGCGCCCACACACCATCCGCTCGGCGACGGGCGCGGACGCCACGCTCGAGCTCGCCGAGCTGTTCTCCCATACCGCCCGGCGCCTGCGCCGGGGGTCGAGCACCCAACTCGCCCCGCTCGGCCTGACCGACGCCCAGGCCAGGGTGCTCCGCCTGGTCGCCGCAGCCGGCCGCCCGCTGCGCATGGCCGATCTCGCCACCCAGCTCGACGTGGTGCCGCGGTCGGTGACGACCATGGTCGACGCCCTCGAGGCGGCGGGGCTGGCGGCCCGCCACGCCGATACCGCCGACCGCCGGTCCGTGCTCGTGTCGCTCACCCCGGGCGGGCGCCGGCTGCTCCACGGGCTCGAGGACGCCCGGCGCGACAGTGCCGAGAGGGTGTTCGGAGGCCTGGCACCGGCGCAGCGCGACCAGCTCCTCGACCTGCTCGGATCGCTGTGCGAACGGGGATCGTGCACCAGCTGCAGCGGGGCGGCGGGCCCCGAGGGTGGCCGGGTGGCGGGGCATCCGGTCGCAGGGCATCCGGTCGCGGGGCATCCGGTCGCGGGGCATCCGGTCGCAGGGCATCCGGTCGCAGGGCATCGCGACCCGGGGAACCGCAGAAGGGGCCCGGCGGCCCGCGGCGCACGCGGAGGTGACGCATGAGCATGGGAATGGGAATGGGCGGCCACGGCGGCATGGGCTGGGGGCTGATGCGGTCCCTGCGCCGCGACGACTCGGTCATGCAGCAGCAGCTGCCGCGGGGGATCGTGCGACGCATCGTCGGCTTCGCCCGGCCGTACCGGGCCATGCTGCGGGTCTTCCTGGTGCTGATCGTCGTCGACGCCGTCATCGGCGCGGCCAACCCCCTCATCTACCGGGCCATCATCGACACCGGCATCGCCAAGCACCGGTCCGGTCTCATCGTCGAGCTGGCGCTGGTCGTGGCGGCCCTGGCCGTCTTCGACGCCGTCCTCTCGCTGTGGCAGCGCTGGGTGTCCGCCCGCATCGGTGAGGGCCTGATCTACGACATGCGGTCGCGCGTGTTCGAGCACATCCAGCGGATGCCCATCGCCTTCTTCACCCGCACCCAGACCGGGGCGCTCGTGTCGCGGCTCAACAACGACGTGCTGGGCGCACAGCAGGCGTTCACCGACACGTTCTCCTCGGTGGTGAGCAACGTCATCGGCGTCGCCATCACGCTGGCGGCCATGTTCTATCTGTCGTGGCCCATCACGCTGGTGGCGCTCCTGATGCTGCCGATCTTCCTCCTGCCGGCGCGCTTCGTCGGCAAGCGCCTGGCCTCGATCACCCGCGAGTCGTACACGCTCAACGCCCACATGACCAACACCATGACGGAGCGCTTCAACGTGGCCGGTGCCCTGTTGGTCAAGCTCTTCGGTCATCCCGAGGAGGAAACCGGGAGCTTCTCGAGCAAGGCGGCCCGAGTGCGCGACATCGGCGTGACCCAGGCCATGTACACGCGCGTGTTCATGGCCGCGTTGCTCCTGACGGCGTCGCTCGCCACCGCCCTGGTCTACGGATGGGGCGGCGTGCTCGCCGCGCGGGGACTGCTGTTCACCGGCACCGTGGTCGCCCTCACCGCCTACCTGAACCGCCTGTACGGGCCGCTCACGGCGCTGTCGAACGTACAGGTCGACATCATGACGGCCCTGGTGTCGTTCGACCGGGTGTTCGAGGTCCTCGACCTCCCCCCGATGATCGACGACAAACCCGATGCCGTCCCGATCCCGCGCGGCCGGGCGTCGATCGAATTCGATCATGTGGACTTCGGCTACCCGAGCGCCGAGGAGGTGTCGCTGGCCTCGCTGGAGTCGGTCGCCATCCTCGACCGCACACCCTCGCAGCAGGTGCTCTTCGACGTGTCCTTCCGGGCGGAGCCCGGTCAGCTCGTGGCCCTGGTCGGACCGTCGGGAGCGGGGAAGACGACCATCAGCCACCTCGTGCCGCGCCTCTACGACGTGCGCGGCGGCGCGGTGCGGATCAACGCCGTCGACGTGCGCGACGCCACCCTGGCCTCGATCCGCGCCGTGGTGGGCGTGGTCACGCAGGACGCCCACCTGTTCCACGAGACCATCCGGTCCAACCTCCGCTACGCCAAGCCCGACGCCACCGACGAGGAGCTGATCGAGGCGCTGCGGGCCGCACAGATCCTGCCCCTCGTGGAGACGCTGCCCGACGGGCTCGACACCGTCGTGGGCGACCGCGGCTACCGGTTGTCGGGCGGCGAGAAGCAGCGCATCGCCATCGCCCGCCTGCTGCTCAAGGCGCCCGATGTCGTGGTGCTCGACGAGGCCACCGCCCACCTCGACTCCGAGTCCGAGGTCGCCGTGCAACAGGCGCTCAAGACCGCCCTCGCCGGCCGCACCTCCATCGTCATCGCCCACCGGCTGTCGACGGTGCGCGAGGCCGACGTGATCCTTGTGATCTCGGAGGGCCGGATCGTGGAGCAGGGGGGCCACGACGATCTGCTCGCCGTCGACGGCCTCTACGCCGAGCTCTACCGCACGCAGTTCGAGCACCAGGACACCGACGCCGACACCGACGCCGACATCGACACCGACGGCGCCTCGGCGGCGGTCGGCGCCGACGGGGGCGACGCCGCGTTGCTCAGCGGCGCCTCGGGTCAGGGTCCGGGCACCGGGCTCGGGGCGGGCGGACCGGTGTAGCGCGCCGCCGGCCGGATCAGCCGGTTGTGCGAGGCCTGCTCCAGGACGTGGGCGGCCCAGCCGATGCTGCGGCCGGCCGTGAAGGTCGGGGTGAACATCTCGCGGGGGATCCCGCAGGCGTGCATGACCACGCCGGCGTAGAACTCCACGTTCGTGAACAGCCGGCGGCCGGGTTTCATGTCCGCCAGGACGTCGACCGCGGTGTGCTCGACCGACGCCGCCAACTCGACCAGCGGGCCGCCGAGCGAGCGGGCCACGTCGCGCAGGAACAGCGAGCGCGGGTCGTCGGTCTTGTACACGCGGTGCCCGAAGCCCATCACGCGGTCGCCGCGGGCCACCGCAGCGCGCAGCCACGGCTCCGCCCGGTCCGGTGTGCCGATATCGTCGAGCATGTCGAGCGCCCGGCTGGGCGCACCCCCGTGCAGCGGGCCCGACAACGCGCCGATGGCGCCGCACACCGCGGCCGCCAGGTCGGCGCCGGTGGAGGTGATCACCCGGGCCGTGAACGTCGATGCGTTGAACCCGTGGTCGATCGTGAGGATCTGGTACTGCTCCACGGCCCGGGCCGCGCCCGGCGTGGGCTCGGCGCCCGTCACCATGCGGAGGTAATCGGCCGTGGCCCCCAGGTCGGGCCGGGGCTCCACCGGCGAGCGGCCGCGTCCCAGGTTGTGGGCGGCCGCCAGGATCGTCGGCACCACCGCGCACAACCGCAGGGCCTGCGCTCGCAGCTCCTCGCCGCCGATGTCGTGGGTGGGACGCCAGCCCAGCTCGGCGCCGAGCAGCGAGACCGCCGTGCGCAGGACCTCCAGGGGGGTGCCCGGCGTGGCCACCCCGGGCAGTGCCGAGGCCAGTCCGGGCGGCATGGCCCGCAGGGCGGCCACCTCGGCCGAGAACCGCGCCGCCTGGCGCTCGTCGGGGAGCTCGCCCTCGAACAGCAGGTACCACACGTCCTCGAGCGACCGTCGCGCCGCCAGGTCGACCGCCGAGTACTGGCGGTAGTGGAAGAAGCCCTCGAGGCCGCGCACGTCGCCGATGGTGGTCTCGGCCGCCACGACGCCCTCGAGCCCCGCCGGCACGTCGGCACCGGGCTCGTCCGCCGGGCGCAGGCGCGCCACGCCCATGAGGTCGCGCAACGACACCACGCCGACCAGGTCGTGGCCGTCGACCACGGGCAGGTGCCGGTAATGGTGGTGGGCGAGGCTCGCCCAGGCGGCGTCGACCTCCTCCTCGGGCCCGAGGACGTCGGGGTTGGCGGTCATCCACAGCTCCACCGTCTCGGCCTCGGGCGGCGCCGACGCCGCCGCGGCGCGCAGCAGGTCGCGCTCGGTGAGGATGCCGGCCACCTTCCCCCGGGCCGTCACGACCACCGATCCGATGCCGGCGTCGCGCATGGCGGCCGCCGCCCCGGCCAGCGTCGCGTCGACCTCGCAGGTCACAGGCGGAACGGACATGAGATCACGCACGACCGTCACCATGGGCGCGGCTCCTTCCCGGTGGGAGGCGGGCCGCTCCGGTCCGGCGGCCGCCCGACCCATCGTGCGCCTCGCCGCCCCCTCTTGTAAACGTTGATCAACTCAATGTGCGTCGATAGCCTGGACGGTGGTGACCCGCATGCTGCACAGCCAGGAGGCCGCCCGCAGCCTCGGGGTGAAGCTGCCGACCCTCTACGCGTATGTCAGCCGGGGCCTGCTGGCGTCCCACCCCGAGCCCGACGGCCGGCGCAGCCTGTTCGTCGCCGACGAGGTCGAGGCCCTGGCCCGCCGGTCCCGGGGCGGCCGGGCCACCGAGACCCGGCTGGCCACGGTCACGACGGGCACCACCCAGCTGCGCGACGACGGCCCCGTCTACCGGGGCGTCCCGGCCACGGCCCTGGCGACGTCGGGGCCCTACGAGGACGCCGCCGAGCTGCTGTGGCAGGGGGACCGGGGACGCACGGGGCCCTGGGAGCCGGTCCGGCTGCGGCCCCCGGGCTCGCTCGGCCCGTCGGACCGCCTGCGCTGGGCCGTGCTCATGGCGGGCGCGCGCGACCCCTTGCGCTCGGACCTGCGACCGACGTCGGTGCGGGCCACGGCCCGGCGGTTGGTGGCCACCGTGGTGCGGGCCCTCCCGGGCCCCGGCGCAGGGGCCCCGGCGCTCGAGGTGGGTGGGCGGCGGTACGAGGGGTCGGTGGCCGGCGAGCTCGCGGCGCACGTCGCCCCGACGCCGGACGCCGCGCTCGTGCGGGCGGTGAACGCCGCCCTGGTCCTGCTGGCCGACCACGAGCTGGCCACGTCCACGGTGGCCGTGCGGGTGGCGGCGTCGACGCGCGCCGATCTGTACGACGCGTTGCTGGCGGGGCTGGGCGTGGTGGCGGGGCCGCTGCACGGAGGGGCCTCGCAGCTCGCCTACGGGCTCCTGCGCGATGCCGAGCGACTCGGGGCCGAGCGCGCCCTCGACGACACGCTGCGGTGGCAGCGGCGCCTCCCCGGGTTCGGGCACACCGTCTACCGCGGCACCGACCCCCGCTTCACGGTCCTGAAGGAGATGGTCGACGAGATCGGCTCGGCCGATCGGCGGCGCACGCTCGACGGCGTGCTGGCGTTGGCGGCCGAGCGCGCCATCCCCGGCCCCAACGTGGACCTCGGGCTGGCCGCCCTGGCGCTCGCCGGTGGGATGCCCGAGGACGCCGGGCGCACGATCTTCACCATCGCCCGCGTGGCGGGATGGACGGCGCACTACCTGGAGGAGCTCCAGGAGCGCCCGGTCCGCTACCGGGCCCGGGCGGTCTACGCGACCCGGCCCTGATACCCGCGCCCGTTCGACACGCACGGCGGGCCGCAGACGCGACAACGCCCGCACTCCCCTGCAGGGGTGGCGGGCGTTGTCCTCGATGTCCGCGCCTCGGAAGGTGTGGGTGGGACCTCCGGCCGGCTCCAAGTGCCGTGGTCTTTGCGACTGGACCCGGGCGCCGTAGCGGTCGGGTCGATCGTCGTCAGTTGCCGGAGTTCAGCCCCGTCGGGGCGACCCGTGGCCGCCTCGCTGCCCAGTACCGGGGAGGCGCTGGTCTAAGGCCCGATACACCAGGTGCCTCACCTCCTCCTCGAGAACGATCATGTCCCTACTCCTCATCCTGTGTCGTGGGGCCCTGTTCGGCCAGGGACCAAAGTCCCACACCGGCGGGATCCTCCGAGGGCGGCTCACCCGGTGCCGGCTCTGTGGACAGGATCCTCGCCGGCGCCTCCCCGGGCCGGTTCGGGGGTGCCGATGTGCCGCGGCCACCGCGGGAGCCGTCCCCCCCGTTGAACGCGCCGCGCAGGTTGTCGAGGAACCCGCTGACCTCCATCGGCACGACGATCTTCGTCGACGGCGAGACGCCCACCTGCTTGAGCGTCTCGAGGTACTGGAGCTGCATGGTGTTGGCGTCGAGGGTGCGGGCCACGGTGAGGATCTTGTCGAGGCCCGCCGCCAGCCCTTCGGCGCGCAGGACCGATGACTGGCGCTCGCCCTCCGCCGACAGGATGGCGGCCTGCTTGGTCCCCTCCGCCAGGGTGATGGCCGCCTGCTTCTGGCCCTCGGCCTCGGTCACGGCGGCCCGGCGGGTGCGCTCGGCGGACATCTGGCGCGTCATGGCCTCCTGCACACCGGGCGGCGGGTTCACCTCGCGGACCTCGACCGTGGTGACCTTGACGCCCCAGCGCTCGGTGACCTCGTCGAGGCGGACGCGCAGCGACGCGTTCATCTCCTCGCGTTTGGACAGGACGTCGTCGAGTGCGGTGTCCCCCACGACGCTGCGCAGCGTCGTGGCCGCCACGTTCTGCGCGGCGGCGGCGAAGTTCTGCACCCGCACCACCGACATGGCGGGATCGACCACCTTGTAGAAGATGATGAAGTCGATGGAGATCCCGGCGTTGTCCTTGGTGATGGCCGTCTGGTGGGGGATCTCCAGGAACTGCTCGCGCAGGTCCACCCAGCTGGTGCGGTCGGTGATCGGGTTGATGAAGATCAGCCCCGGGCCCCTCGTCCCGATGGCGCGCCCGAGCCGGAACAGCACGACCCGCTGGTACTCGCGCACGATCTTGACGGAGAGCCCGGCGGCGATCAGGACGAACAGGACGGCGACGGCGATGATGATGCCGATGATCACAGTGGGTGCCTTTCGCTCTCGACCCCGGGCGGTGACGGCTGCGGGTGGGGCGGTGCGTCGCCACCGGGGAGGGACTCCTCACCCCAGACCTCGAGGCGCACCTTCCCGGCCCCGATGACCTGCACCCGGCCGCCGGCGGGCACGAACCCGTTGAGCGACACGGCCGACCACGTCTCGCCGTCGACACGCACGATCCCTTCGGGGGCCAGGTCTCCGACGGCGAGCCCCTCGGCGCCTTCGGCCGTGAGCAGGCGGTGCATCGGGCCGGTCCCACCCCGGGCGGTGAGCCCCTTCCAGGCGAGCACCCCGACCCCGGCCGACACGACGACGTCCGCGCTGAGCAGGGCCCACAGGACGGGCAGCGACCGTCCTTCGACGGCCATCAGGACGAGCCAGGCCGCGGCCAGGACGCCGAGGACCCCTGCCAGTGCGTGCACGTGGGGCCCGGCGTGGAAGCCGAGGAGCGACGCCAGGACGACGAGGCCGAGCAGGACTCCGGCGATCACCCACATGCGTGCCTCCTTTGCTGGCCACGCCCCCCCGATGCTACCGGCCCCATCCGGGGGGCGGACGTCGTCGCGAAGCGGCACGTGACTTCCGCCCCTGGCCATCCCCACCGTCGGGCGCGACGCTGTCATCGAGGGAGGCGTGATGCACAAGCTCCCTGTGTGGATGCTCGTCGTGGGGCTGCTGGTGTCGGGCTGCGCCAGCTCGCCGGTCGGCGGCGGGAACGGGGGGCCCACCTCGGCGGGGGGCTCGTCCACCGTTCCGGTCACGTCGACCTCGGCACCGGCCCCGAGCGCCCTCGATGACCTGACACCGTTCGTGACCGCCGCGGCGCGCCTCGACCGGGCCGTCGCCGCCGCCGCCGACCTCGTCAACGGGGGGATCGGCACGACGGTGCTGCACGCCGACCGGGCCACCGTCGCCGCCGTCGAGGCGCTCGACCCGGCCACCGTGGCGGCCACCATTCCGGTCGGCCTGTCACCCGCTCTGCTGCGTGCGGTCCTGCTCGTCGACAGCGACCTGGTGTCGCGGACGGCGTCGTTGCACGGCTTCACCCGCGTCTTCACCGGGGACCAGGACACGTTCCCGGTCCCGCAGCCCGGGCAACCCGAGACCGAGATGACGATGGCCCTGGCGTGCCTGCGCAACGGCGCCACGGCGGCGGCCCGGTTCTCGACCGACCTGGCGGCCGTGCGGGCGCTGGCGTCGGCGGCGCCACCGGTGGTCACCGCCGCCCCGGCCTCGCGGTCGGCCGAGGAGCTCGCGGCACTGCTCGACTACGTCGGGCTCGCCAACACCGGCTGCGCCAGCTGCGGCGGGACCCGCCTCACCGAGCTGCCGGCGATCCGCTGGGAGACCGGGCCCGGTGCCGTGGTGGGCTCCATCGGCGGCATCGCCTTCGAGGCGAGATACACGGCCGCGACGGGCTGGACCGTCCTCCTGCACGCCTGCTGAGCCACCGGGGGCGCGAGGTATGCCGGATCCCACGGTGCGCCGGGTGCCCGCCCTCGGGGTGGGCCCACGAGGGACCTGCGAATTCTCACAGTGATTTGACAGTATTGCCTCCTACCATCCGCCGTCGGGCCGACACGACGGAGGTGGTGATGGTCTCGCTGGGCTACGCGTGGAGCGAGCTGCGGCGCCGCTGGAGCCGCACACTGGTCACGGCCCTGGGGTTGGCCGCCGGCGTCGGCCTCGTCATGGGCATCGTCGGGGTCTCCAACGGGCTCTCGGACGCGCAGAACAAGGTGCTCTCCCCCTTGTCCTCTGTCGGCACCGACATCGTGGTCGAGCGGACCGTGGGCGTGGCGAGCACCTCGCCCTCCACCGCCACCACGACGACCACCACGTCGCCCGGCGGCTTCGGGAGAGGGCCCGGTGGTGGTGGTGGGTTCTTCGCAGGCGCCGGCAACGCCGGCGCCAACGCATCGGACCGCACCGCGCTGGCCGCCAACAACTCCTCGGTGATCACCGACCTGTCGAAGCTCGGTCCGGCCGGGACCAAGTTCACCTACGACTTCTTCGTGACGGGCACCCTCATCACCTTCCCCCAGTCGGCGGTGGCCGACGTCTCGAAGATCGCGGGCGTCGAGTCGGCGGTGCCGGGCCTGTCACTGCAGGCGTTGCACGAGTCGGGCACCGTCCCCCAGGTCACCGACACCCTCACGACCGGCGGCCAGACCATCACCCAGACCCAGACACCCGCGCCCCTGACCGCGGCCGAGCGCACGGCGGTGCGCACGTGCCTCGAGAACAGCGGCGCCTTCCCGACGCCGTCCACCACCACCACGACGCCGGGCGGCACCACCACGACCACGCCGGGCGGTACCAGCGGAGCCGGCGGCGGCGGCTTCGGTGGCGGGGGCTTCGGTGGCGGCGGCGGGGGCTTCGGCGGGGGCGGGGGCCTCAGCGCCGGCGCCCTGGACTCGCGCTTCGGCGCCGCCTTCACGCAGTGCCTGCCCCAGCGGTTCCAGCAGTACGAGGCGCAGGTGGTGGTGCCGCAGCAGACCATCACGCGGGTGCTCAACCCCCCGTCGACCGACACGCAGACCAAGGGCTACACGGTGGCCGGCGTCAACCCGTCGAACACGACCTCGGGCCTGATCACCAAGGCCCAGCTGGTGTCGGGCACCTGGTTCACGTCCAAGCCCGCCGACGAGATCCTGGTGAGCACGGCGTACGCCAGCACCAACGGCATCAAGGTCGGCCAGACGCTCACCATCGACACGACGGGCTACAAGGTCGTCGGGTTGGTGAACCCGACGCTCACCGGCGACGTGTCGGACATCTACTTCGACCTCGCCACGCTGCAATCGAGCTCCTCGCAGGCAAGCCGGATCAACGAGGTGCTGGTCAAGGTGGCCAAGTCGTCGGACGTGGACGGTGTCGCCACCGCCATCAAGAAGGAACTGCCCGGCGCCACGGTGCTCACGTCCAAGCAGCTCGCCGGCCAGGTCACCGGCAGCCTGTCGAACGCCAAGAAGCTGGCCTCGGACCTCGGCGTGGCGCTGGGGATCATCATCCTCGCCGCCGCCCTGCTGATCGCCGCGCTGCTCACCCTGTCGAGCGTCGCCAAGCGCGTCCGTGAGATCGGCACGCTGCGGGCGGTCGGGTGGTCGCGCGGCCGGGTGGTGAGTCAGATCCTGGCGGAGATGCTCGGCATCGGCGTCGTCGGCGCCGCGCTCGGGGTGCTCGTCGGATTGGGCGTGTGCGCGGCGGTGAACGCCTTCGGGCCGACGCTCGCCTACAGCACCACCGGTGCGGTGGTGGGGTCGTCCTCGGCCAGCAACCTGGTGCATGCCACGACCGCGGCGGCCAGCGCCATCGGCAGGACGGTCAAGCTCCACACCTCGATCTCGGTCGTCACCGTGGTCGTGGCGGCGGCGATCGCCATCCTCGGCGGCCTCGTGGCGGGCGTGGCCGGCGCGCTGCGCGCCGCCCGGCTCGCACCGGCCTCGGCCCTGCGGGACCTCGGATGACGGTCGGCGACGGGACCCCGACACCCGACGAAGGGAGAGACGGCGTGGCCGATTTCGAACCCGTTGCGCACCTCTACGAGCTGCGCAACGTGGAGCGGCGCTACGAGCGGGGCGGCAACACCGTCCTGGCGCTGCGCGACGTCGACCTCGACGTCGCGCCCGGTGAGTTCATCTCGATCGAGGGGCCGAGCGGCTCGGGCAAGAGCACGCTGCTGCAGCTCCTCGGCGCCCTCGACGTCCCCTCGAAGGGGACAGTCCTCTTCGACGGACACGAGCTGGGCTCGGCCTCCGACGCCACCCTGACGCGCATCCGCAGCGCCGAGATCGGGTTCGTGTTCCAGCAGTTCAACCTGATCCCCACCCTCACGGCCGCGGAGAACG
>Ga0307372_10011373_pt1 | contig 11882 bp, 12 predicted proteins | sample OX1MG_FD_202533 | JGI IMG/M metagenome (GOLD analysis project Ga0307372, IMG submission 202533) | Soil microbial communities from Risofladan, Vaasa, Finland - OX-1 | ecosystem: Environmental > Terrestrial > Soil > Coastal area > Acid sulfate soil | place: Finland: Risofladan, Vaasa | collected...
TTGGTTGCCCAGCTTCGACGATGACCAACCCGACGCTGTCGCACAACGGGATCCCCGGGAGGCAGGGAAGGGAGCTGCTTGGCGAGAGACAAGCGAAAGGTGCTGGGCCACGGGCTCACCCTTGATGTGAAGACGAGCCGGACTGTCAGCGCCTCGTGGCAGACTCGGACGCCGTGGACAGACTCAGCAACCAGCAGATCCTCGATGCCGGCCTCGACGACTGGCGAAAGCTGGCCCAGGCACTGCACGCTCGATACTCGGCCCGTGACTACACAGCGGCAGCAGCGTTCGTCGCTGCGGTGGCACAGCTCGCCGAAGCCGAGGATCACCACCCGGATCTGAAACTCACCCGGGGTGTCATCGACGTCTCGCTGTGCACGCACGAGGACGGGCTGTGGGTCACCTCCCAAGACGTCGACCTGGCACGGCGGATCAGCGACATCGCCCGCCAGCACGGCCTCAAGCCCGCGCCCACCGCGGTGACCCAGCTCGAGATCGCCCTCGACACCGCTCACGAGGACGCCGTGTCCGGCTTCTGGTCGGTCCTGCTCACCGGCAGCCCGGACAACAAGGTCTACGATTCGGTCTTCGACCCGACCGGCCGGGTCCCGGGCCTGTGGTTCCAGGGAACCGATGAGCATGAGACGCCGCGCCAGCGCTGGCACTTCGACCTCTGGCTGGCGCCTGAGGTGGCGGACGCACGGATCGCCGCTGCTGTCGGCGCGGGGGGCTCGGTAGTCGATGACTCCGAAGCACCGTCGTTCACCGTCCTCGCCGACCCGGACGGCAACCGGGTTTGCGTCTGCACCGCAAGAGGACGCTGAGAAGCGCCGGAATGCCCGTACACGTGCAGCCGGCGACGGAGGATCGATGGGACGACCTCGCCGCTGTGTTCGGGCGGCGCGGAGAGGATCCGTCGTGGTGCTGGTGCCAGCTCTTCCTCAGGTCGGGAACCGACCAACCCCCCTCGAACCCGGACAACCGGCAAGCCCTGCGCCAGGAGATCGCCCGCGCCACGAGGGCTCCCGGTCTGATCGCCTACGTCGATGACCGGCCCGTGGGTTGGACCAGGGTCGGCCCACGTTCGGGCTTGCCCCGGCTGGCGGCCAACCGGGGCCTCGCCAAGTTGCTCTCTGAGGATCGGGACGCCTGGTGGGTGGCTTGCCTTGCGGTCGATAGCCGCCACCGGAGAGCCGGCGTCGGCACCGCGCTACTCGAGGCCGCAGTGGGCTTCGCCCGTGATCACGGTGCGACCACAGTGGAGGGTCACCCGGTGGACGTGGCCGCCTTGAAGGCTTCCCGGGTGAGCGGGTCCGCGCTATACACCGGCACCCTGGCCATGTTCGTCGCCGCCGGGTTCTCGGAGGTGGGACGGACCTTCCCGACCCGCCCGGTGATGCGCCTCGTCATGTGACCTTCGATCCCGCTGTGCTCGCGGGCCTGGCCGATCTCGCGCTGCGCGCGCGCCGCCGCCAGGCGGCTTGCCGGCCAGGCGTGGGAGCAGTAGCGGCGCCGGCCGGCGCGGGTGAACGGGGTGCCGCAGGCGGGGCAGGCCGGGTCCGTGTCGTTACGGGCATCGTTACGCGGCGGGGGCATTCAGGCGGCTGGCTGGATGGCGGGGAGCGCCCGGGCGGCGCCGTGCCGGGCGGGGTCGCAGGGGACTCCGTCGAGCCAGCAGCGCCAGATGACCCGGATCCAGGCGCGGGCGAGCTGCTCCTCCGTGGTGTGGCGGAGGGTGGTGAGTTCGTGCTGGAGTGCTTCCATGCGGGTGATCGCCTGGGTGGTGGTGGTGGTGGCGTCGTCGGCCTGGTCGCGTTCGGTCTCGGCTTCGCGGCGGCGGTTGATCTCCTCGGCGAGGCGGGCTTCGGCGGCGGCGATGCGCTGGTCGGCGGAGGTGCGGGCGGCGTAGACCTCGGCCTCGGCGGACTCGGGGTCGGCGGCGGAGCGCAGCTCGGTGATGGCGCGGGTGAGGGTGTCGGCGTGCTGGGCGGTGAGCTGCTCCAGCTTGCGGCACTCCGTGCGCGCATGAGCTGTGTCAGGTGCCCGCAGCTACGGCCGGACCCGGCCCAGGAACCCAGGCTGACCGAGATCGGCGACAACCTCGAAGCCCGCATCGCCGAGGCCCGCCGCGAGGGCTGGCTCGGAGAGATCGCCGGCCTGGAAGCCACCCTCGAAGCGGCCAAGCAGAAACTCCAGGCCATGCAGCAGATCGCCGCCCGTCACGGCGTCACCAACCTCGGCATGCCCGCCTTCCGTGACACCGTCGGGCGCTCCAGCACATGACCGCAACACGCCGAAAAAATCTGGGCGAGATTATTTCGCGAACACAGTCTGCAACCGAGCCCCACCACAATCCGCAACTATGATTACTCTCCATAATGCTCGGATAAGTGACCACTTGATGCTGCTGGACTTCGACCCGGATGTGGCCGGCTTATCGAGCCAGCCGTTCCGGTTGTCGTGGGACGCGGGAGGCGTGCGGCGGCGGCATGTCCCGGATTTCTTCGCCCGGCTGTCCGATGGCAGCGGCGTTGTGGTCGATGTGCGGGCTGATGACCGGATCGGGCCGCGGGACACGGCGGCGTTCGAGGCCGCGGCCCGGGCATGCGAGCTGGCGGGATGGCAGTTCAGACGTGCCGGGGCTGTGGGGCCGGTGCTGCTGGCCAATGTGCGGTGGCTGGCTGGTTACCGGCATCCGCGTCACGCGGGGCAGGTCACAGTGCCGGCCGTGCGGGAGGTGTTCGGCGCGGGGCTGCCGCTGATCGAGGGCGCCCGGCTGCTCGGTGATCCCGTGGCGGTGCTGGCGGGCGTCTATCACTGGCTGTGGCGCGGGGAACTGCGCGCTGGTGGCCTGGAGCGGGTGCCGTTGTCGATGGCCACGACTGTCAGCGCGTCGGGGTCCGCGGGGCGGCCCCCGGAGATGAAGCGCATGGTGCGGTGGTCTGGGTGAACCGCCGCCAGGTGGTGCGGGTCGGGGACCGTGTCCGGTTCGACGGCGAGGAATACCAGGTCGCGGGACTGGACGGTGCGACGGTTCGCCTGGCTGCAGCGGGCGGCCCGGGCGGGCCGTCTGTGGTGTTGCTGACGCACCTGCTCAGGGCGGCGGACTTCGCGGTGGTGTCCGGCGCGGGGCCGGGCGCACGGGCAGGGCCAGGGCTGCCCTTTACCTCCGGGCGGTGAGCACGACCGGCGTTCCGGCCCGCAGCCGTGCCAACGGCCTCTCGGCTACCCCGGACGCGCTCGGGCTGGAGAGCGATCCCCGGTGTCGGCTTAGGTCCGGCGGGCACCATTGGTCCTGCTAGTTGCGCATATCTGCGCATGCGCGACACTGGCCGCAGGCGTTAGCACTCTCACGCTGAGAGCGCTAGAATCAGGCGCAACAGAAAACCCCGGGCGCATCGCGCTTGGGCGACGAGTCCGGGGTCCTCCAGTCCTTAGCAAGCTGGACCCTACCCCAGGTCGCCGGCTCCGAACAGGGTTTGCCGGTGTGATTCCCGTCTCCCTTGCGCCATGCCCCGTTATCCGGCTGCGCCGGAGATCGGAGAGGCAAGGCAGTGGAATCCCTGATCGCCCATTTCCTGAACGTGGGCCACGGAGACTGCACGTTCATCAAGCTGCCGTCCGGGCGGCTGATGATGATCGACATCAACAACTCCAAGTCCCTGCCCGAGACCGACAAGGAGGCCCTGGCGGCCCGCAAGGGAGTCAGCACCCGTGAGTTCGCCGGGACCGGCCTGCGGATGGGCCGGATGTCGTGGCAGCAGTACTACGAGTCGCTGCTGGTCGAACCCTACGCTTACTACCAGGACCACTTCAGCGGCGAGCCGGTCTTCCGCTACCTGCAGACGCACCCCGACATGGACCACATGTCCGGGCTGCACCGGTTCTTCTGGCAGGAGAAAGTGCCGCTCCTCAACTTCTGGGACGTCCCGCACGGCAAGGAGCTCGACGAGGACAGCTTCGGCTACGGGCCCCACCGCTACGAGGACTGGCTCACCTACCTGCTCCTGAGGGAGGGCCGCGGCCCGGAGGGCAGCGACGGCACGCCGGCCAGCCACCACGTCATCAAGAACACCAGGCTCGACAGCGGCCAGTTCTGGACCGGCGACGGCATCCAGGTCTTCTCCCCGACGCCGGAGCTGATCGCCGGGTGCGACGACAGCGAGAAGTTCAACAACTGCTCTTACGTCATCAAGCTCAGCTACGGCGGCCGGAGCATCATCCTTCCCGGCGATGCCGAGGAGCCAGCCTGGAAGTCTATGCTCAGTGACCTTGGCCCGGACTCCCTGGCCTGCGACATCCTGAAGGCCGCCCACCACGGCCGCGACAGCGGGTTCTACCAGCCGGCTGTCGAGGCCATGAGCCCGGAGATCGTCATCTGCTCGGTCGGCGAGAAGCCGGACACCGACGCGACCGATGACTACAACCGCATCGCCGGCAAGGTCCTGTCCACCCGCTACAACGGCACGATCAAGCTGAGGATCTGGGCCGACGGCGAGGTCTGGGTCGACGACCACGACGGCGACCGGCTGGCCACCCTCCCGCCGCTGGAGGGGTGAGGGCCGCGATGGCCGTGCAAAGTTTGGCGATCGGCCCCGGGCGGGCCCTGGATGCCTACAGCATCAGGGCCCGCTGGGCCCCCGTGTTCCTGGTGGTGCTGCCGCCGCTGATCCTGTGCATTGCGCTCGTTCCGGGGCTGTCGGCCTGGAACAAGCTCTGGCCGCTGCTGGGCGCCGTCGGCGTTGTCATCCTCGTCGACCAGCTCGGCCGCGACGGGGGAAGGCGGCTTCAGCCGGCGCTATGGGCTAGCTGGGGCGGCGCCGCGACGACAGCAGCTCTCCGGCACCGCGACGCTGCCAATCCGGTCCTGCTCGCACGCCAGCATGAGCGGATCGCGGCAATCATCGGGCATGCCCTGCCGACCGCTGACGAAGAGCGGGCGGATCCGGCCGGAGCCGACCACGCCTACGGGGCAGCGATCGCGGTCCTGATCGCCAGGACGCGCGGGCGCCGCAGGGAGTATCCGCTGATCTTTACCGAGAACTGCAACTACGGCTTCCGGCGCAACATGCTCGGCCTGCGACCGTGGGGCCGGCCGCTGGCCGCGGCCGCCGGCATCCTCGGCCTGGCCGCAATCGCTGCCGGACTTGCCGGACTGGAAAACATCCCGCTCGCCCTGGCCGGCGTCGTCGTGGCCGTGTCGGCCGCTGCCACCGTGATCTGGTGGCGGATTGTCACGCCCGACTGGGTCCAGCCCGTCGCCTGGGCCTACGCCGAGAGGCTCCTTGAGGCCGCCGAGACCCTTGCCGAGACCAGCTGAAAGGCCAGGACCGAGACAGATGCCAGATCCGAGGATGGTGGCATGAGCGATGACCTGACAGCGCTCGGGCCGCAGGGCTTCGAGCGGCTCTGCCAGGCGCTGGCCACCTATGTGCTGGGCCCCGGGATCACCGTCTTCGGCGATGGACCCGACGGAGGCCGGGAGGCAGCCTTCGCCGGCCTGCGCCATTACCCCGCTAGGGAGACGCCCTGGCCCGGCCACGGCGTCCTGCAGGCAAAGTTCAAGCAGAGGCTGCTGGGAACTGGAGGCGATACGGCCTGGCTGCGCAAGCAGCTGAAGGCCGAGCTCGCCGCGTGGGCCGATTCAGGAAGCAGGCGCGTGCGCGACGGCCAGCGGCCCGATTACCTGATCGTGGCCACCAACATCCCGCTCTCCGCCGTCCCGCGCACCGGCGGCAAGGACCGCATCAATAGCCTGATCGCCGAGTTCGCCCCCGCGATCGGGATCAAGGACTGCCGGATCTGGGACGCAGTCCAGATCGGCGCGTTCCTCGACGCGTTCCCGGATGTCCGCAGGACATTCGCCGCGCTCATCACGCCCAGTGAGGTCCTGGCAGCACTGCGGGACAAGCTTGATTATCCGCCAGAGGTCAGCGTCGTGCTTAACATGCCGACCCCGGTGATCAAGCCCGGCCAGCCAGGTAACGAGCAGGCATTCATGCCCGCCTACGCGGCGGCCGGCGGCCCTGCCCGGCTTGGCCGGGCGCTGGGCGAAGTCCAGGATATCGGCACGGGTTTCGTTCAGTACTTTGACGGCGGAGCCGCAGGGCCCGCGGTGATCTGCGCCCCATACCGCAAGGTGCCCGTGGCGGTCGCCCTCGAAATCTGGAACGCGCTGCAGGCCGTTGGCGCCGGCGCGCCAGACGGCGGGACCACCGGAGCGGGAATGCCAGTTGCCGCAAATCCGCCCGAGGCGTTCATCGGCGCCGGCAGCGACTACGTCGTGCTCGCCGATGGAAGGTGGGGACCGGGGCGGCTGGCCCGGTCTGGCGACCGGGACTGGGTCTGGCAGCCAGAGATCTCGTTCGACAGCGAGGCGTTCAGGGACCGGGACGCCTGGACAGGCCGCGACGGCGCGATGGACTTGCGGCTGCGGGTGGCAGCCAGGATCCCCGTAGTCGCCGCCGGTCTCCGGATCACTGACGCCGGCCGCGCACGCATGCTCAAAACACTGCAGCACAACGGCCTGCTCACGATGATGACCCGTCTCGCAGCCCGCTACGGCCTGGATCCCGGAACCCTGACCTGGGCGGAAGCCCCGGAACCTGTCGGGCGGAACAACCCCCGGTCCGGGGCCTACCAGGCAAGCGCCGCCGGCTCCGATGGCCGGCCAGCGATCACCGGATCGCTCCTGTTCTTCCTTCCCACCGGCGTTGCCGGGGACATCCACGCGATAACTGACCTGCGGATCAGCTTCGAGGCCGTCCGGCCGGACCACGCCACGGACAGCGACGGCCTGGCCGAGATACCCGCTGACCTCCAGATCACCGGGCCTGAGCTGGTCAGCTTCCTGGCCCAGGGCTGGCAGATCACCACGGCCATCATGCCGCTCTGCGCGACCGCGGATCCCGCAGACCTGTCCCCTGCCGGGGCGCCGCATCTGGAGTTCTACATCCAGAACGAGCACCGCCCAAACACCGGCCAGAGCCGGCAGATACGCACCCTCGACATGATCGACCTATCCCGCTACGGCCAGCCTCGCCAGCACCCGCCAGGAGATCTATCAGTGGGCGTTACCACCCCAATTCGCCTGCCCGAGAAGAAGATCGAAGCCCTGACCCTCGCGGCTCTCGACCGGATGACGGAGGACTTCGGCTTCACGAACCGCCGCCCCCGGCGCCCGGCTAGGACCAGCGGTGCGGTTCGCAGCCGATTCGCCTGACCAGGATCAGGCCGTGAGAATACCTGCCATGGCTCACAAGCGGGGTGGTCTGCTCGCGCAGATCGAGGCGGACGTGGTCGACGACACGGTGCCGCTGTCGTCCCTACTGCAAAAGTGCATCGTGCTCGGCGGGCAGGCCGGATCGGAGAAGATGCGGGACTGGGCCCGCCGGGAACTGAACGGTTATTCCGGGCCAGACCCAGTGCCCGACTACCGTCACATTCCCGCAGCCGTAGTGGCAGTGATTACCAACCGGGTCGGCTATAACGCCATGACCCAGCGGATCGACGACTCCGTGTTCCCCCGTCAGATCCGCGACATGATCCGCGCGAAAGCCGACCTGGAAGACGCGATCCTCGGTGACGGCATCGGCGTGCTGGAGGCGATGGCCAGCCAGGGCATAGAGGAGCATCGCCTCATCCCGCCCTGGTCGAGGTTCATCGCTGACACGATGAACCGACTAAATATGTCACCGACCAGCCACGTTGCCGAGGTTTACTGGTCGGTCTCCGACGCGTCGATCCGCGGCATTCTCGTCCGCGTCCGCACCGCCCTGGCCGAACTAGTCGCCGAGCTGATCGCGCTGACGGCGCAGGATCAGGAGGTGCCGGACAAGGCAGCCGCAGACCAGGCGGTCCAGTTCGTAATCACCGGGGACCGGCCCACCATCCACTACGGCAACAGCCATACGGGAGACATCGTGACCCGCGATTCCGGCAGCGAGTACAACTTCGGCGACATCACCGGCAACGTCGCCGCTGGCAGCTCCGACTTCACCCAGAACTACAACGCTGGGTTCGACATCACCAAGGTTCGCGGGTTCGCTGACCTGGCTGCCGAGGTCGCCGGCCTGCTCGGTCTTGATGCCGCCCAGCAAGCCGAGCTCTCCGACGCCACCTCTGAGCTTCACGAGGCGATCAACGACGCCGCCGCCGACAAGGGACGCATCCGCCGTGCCGTCGAAGCAGTGATGGGTTATCTCAAGCTCGCCAGCGGCACCGCGCTCAGGAACGCAGCGATCACCGCTGGCGATCAGGCCGGCAGCGAACTCGATCTCGCGATCCGTCACATGCATCTATAGCCCGACCAGTAGGCGATCGGGGGCCAGGACGTGCCGGAGTGACCTGTTTAGGGTCGACGACACCCGGCAAAAGGGACAAAGCGCTAGTCCAGATAGACCAGCAAGCGCACGTGAGACTCAGCAAGGAGGCACCCGCGTGTCATCAGGAAGCGAGCCAGGAGCTACCCCACCGGCAGTGCCTGTGGCTCTGCCACCAGGCAGCGCCGTCCGGTTCAACGTGACAGACGGGTCCTGCCTGTCAGCCGAGTGGCGGGTATGGACAGCAAAGAACGCCGACGACGTCTACGCAGCCGCCCGGCTTACCGCAGGCGAGATCAAGGTCAGCCTGCACCAGTTAGGCTCCTGGCAGCACGGATTCACCGCTGAAGGACAGGCAGCGGCGTCCCTGCCTCCGGAAGAGTCACGGCACTTCACCATCTGGCAGCGGCCAGCAGAAATCTGCCCAGGCTGGACGCGAGCCGTCCGGATCATCATCCCGGACGGCTCGCTACAGGTCATACCCGCACCCGGGACACCGAGGAAGCCGGTGACCGAACTCCTGGTGACCACCAGCGACAACGCGACCATCGCCGAAATCTGGCTCGAATCGGCTGCCAACCAGACGCCCCCACCATTGGCGGGCTCGCAACTAGCCGGACGGCTGAGCCAGCCCGGCGGCGGAACCGTCTGGGTAGCCGGACGGCGAATGACACTGCCCTGGGATCCCTGCCAGCGATTCAGCGAGATGATCGACTCGGCCCGGTCCGAGGCGATCAAGCTGGATCCCAACTGGACGGGGAACCCACCGTTGAGCATCTGCCTGCACGACCCAGCAGCCCCGAAAGACGACCTGATGCTCTGCGAACTCGCGGTAACTCGTTAATCCAGAAAAGTTGGCACTGCCGGAACTGCGTACCGGGCGACCTGACCCAGGCCGGCCGCTGCCCGTCGCCGGGCGGCCGATCCCGCAGTTGGCCCGCAGCGTCCTGCCGTGCCGGTACTGCGCCGCAGGGGTTGGTGATCTAACTGAATCTTCACTGGATGCCCTTTAGAGCCACCGAGGTCGCCTGACTTCGAGACCACCCACTCTCTCGACATACGCCCTTGGATTGTCGATGAGATTGCGGATCTCCCTTTTGAGGTACTCGCGTCGTGTCGCCGGCATATCCGGACAGGCATCGAGTGCTTCTTCCCAGCCCGTGGCGCATCGGTAGTTGGTGCCGCCCCGTCAAGAGCACCTACGGCGTCGGGCTACGCCCGATCTTTGACTCTTGACGGGACCCACCCAATAGTATCCGGGCTCATGGGGCAGCTATCAGGGCGGGGACGCAAGTGAACAGACACTCGACCTAGTGCGTCACGTTACTGTCCATACTATGGGATACTTCGCAGCGTAACCTATGTCTCACGTCTGCGTTGATGGGAGAAGTTTGCTTAACCGCGATACTTGGGAGCGTGCGAAGATCGTAGCCGAGGACCTGGAGTACTTGGCCGATGACTGGCGTCCAAGTTTGGACGAACGGCAGCTACGACGGGATAGCCCTATCCTTCGGCGCCTTCTCGTCGATGATCAGTATGGCGACGCGTGGCGCGATCTTGCCTTGCCAGGTCAGCCATTCATCAGTGCGCCTGAACTGTCGGCCATGCTAGGTCAGACCAATCGGGACTATATTCAATACGCTACGGCACCTACAAGCTTTACTGTCGCTAACTCCCTACTTGGGGGAGGACAACTGAAGATGGGTGTTCTTGCAGATACACCCCAAGGAGCGACAATTGCTGTTTCCCCTGGCTATGGGCAGCAATACGGCCTCATGCTGGTAGTGATACCGCCTGACGTCGTAGCAACGGCTGCCGCAATCGGCCGGGATGCTCTTACAGAAAACATGAAGCTGGGTCGGCGTCATGTCACTGGGCTATCCCTTTCACAGTTCTTGGACTCAAGATTTGCACTCATCCTGGGTGCCGAGATTACCCGACAAGACGTAATTAGGTACGTCGCTAACAAACTCGGCGGTGCTCATTTCGATTCCGGTCGCAATCGGAGGGGAGACGACCGCCTCAAGCTCCTCGACGCATTTGCAAAGACACGTCTTGAGATCACCGATAAGCGCCCTGTCAACGCCGTATATATTGAGCTGCTATCAATAGCTGAATACCTGGCAGAGTCAAGCGACTCCTCACGGTTTCGTGAGGTGTTTCGAAAGACGCCAAGCCCGGAGTAAGCTCAAGGATAGGTTTTGCCGCCAGTTTCGATTCCGAGAACGCCTTACATGCGGGCGGTCACCGCTTGCAAGTGGTGCAGCAGCAAAGTGCAGCAGCCGCGTCATACCGGACCGACCGAATCTGGTCGGCCTGGGTCGTTGACCTACTCCGACGACCTGTATCGACTTTCTCGCGCCTAGATGTTAAAGAGAAGGCCATCCGGACGCAATGCAGCCGAGCGTACCGGCTCGCCGCCCTGCGTACGCCCAGGTCAGGCATCAAAATGCTTCCAGTACTGGCCAGAATCGGCGCCCCTGATACGGTAAAAATCCGAAATACGGTTAACGACAAAGTGCGACTGCCGCGCCATTTCCGTTCCTCACTCGCTGGCACTCGCTGCGGTACGGGTCGGCTTGCCATCGACAGGCAGCGTGCAGGTGACGACCTGACCGGCCGACCGTGCCCGTTACATGCCCGACGGATCGGTCATTCACGGTATCTCAGGGGCACCCACGGGGACCGCCTAACTTGCCTTGACCTGGGCCGCAGCAGATCAGCGGACTGCGGTCCGCAGCCTTCCAAGCTGGTGGTGCGTCCTCCTCGCCTCCCATGATCTTGACCATAGCCACCGCGTCAAGGCCGGGCCGCTGCGCGGTCGCTTCGCGAGCCTTGACACGGCGTCCCCGGCCAAGGAGCGGCAGCTACGAGGCGGACGCGAGAGGTTCAGTAGTCGCAGGTATGCGCCCCCGTCCGTAAACGGATTTGTAAACGCGACGCGGCGGAGCTGGCTGAGCCGGGGAGGACGCAGCAGCCCTGGCGAGACGAGCAGATGACGCATGCCGAGGTCAGCTCTGTCGACTGAGACCTTGCGCGACACCAGAGACCAGCGTCGCACTGCTCATAACCCAGAGGTCGCAGGTTCAAATCCTGCTCCCGCTACCACGTTAGTGCAGGTGAGAGGCCCGGTTACCGGAGACGGCGGCCGGGCCTTTGGCATTGTGGCAGCGCCGTGGTAGCAGGATCGGCCGCGAGAGCGCGATGAGAGCGCTGGTGATGGCGGTCGCGTAGGTGCGGTCCTGGGCGAAGGTTTTTGTTGAGACGAGGATGAGCTCGGCGTGCGCTTGCCCGGCTGCCCGGTACTGGGCGTCCGGGGGCATGAAGTCCTTGATGTGGGCGGTGACCAGGGCGCGCCGGCTCTTGTCGCACGGGCGAGTATCTGCTCGTCGGGTAGCGAGACCAGTGCCGGATCGGCAACTACTGCCAGTGCTAGCCGGCGAGCAGGTGGCGCTCGCGTTGCCAGGCGCTCTCAGCGGCGTCTTCGGCGGTGGCCGCGGCGGTGATTTCCGCGTCGATCTCGTCTGGGTAAGACGACCAGTACCTGATGGCGGTGCGGAT
>Ga0307372_10011376_pt1 | contig 11879 bp, 12 predicted proteins | sample OX1MG_FD_202533 | JGI IMG/M metagenome (GOLD analysis project Ga0307372, IMG submission 202533) | Soil microbial communities from Risofladan, Vaasa, Finland - OX-1 | ecosystem: Environmental > Terrestrial > Soil > Coastal area > Acid sulfate soil | place: Finland: Risofladan, Vaasa | collected...
GCACGAGCCATCACCGCCAGCCGTCGCGCCGTCGCGGAATCAGGATGCCGACGGTGTCTATTGCGCGGCGTGGACTGCGGTTTGCAGCGGCAGGTTGACGAGGTCCAACGGCGAGGCCGTCGCCTCGAGCATGCCCCAGCTCTTGAGCCATTGGTAGGTGCGCTGCATCTCGTCGGCCGGGATCGGCGCCGGGTCGCAGACGACGAGACGGCTCTCGCGCAGGTCCTCGACCTTGAGCGCGGCGATCTCGGGGTCCTTGGCCTTGTAGTAGTCGATGAAATAATGGAGATAGGCGCGCTTGTCGGCGTTGATGCGGCGCACCGCCGCGCGCACGGCGCGGGCGAAGGCGGCATAGGTGTCGGCATCGACCCGCGACGACGCCACCTCGGTGCCGTGGAACAGGGCGGAGCAGACAATGCGGCAGCCCTTCTTCTCGGCGAGCGTGACATGCGGCTCGGTCAGGGTGGTCGCCTCGACCTCGCCCGCCATCAGCGCATCGAGGCGATAGCGCGAGCCGTTGGGTGCGCTGCACAGCTTGATCATGTCGCGCGGCAGGAAGCCCTCGAGCATGTGCAGCGCGATGTAATGCGTGCCGAAATAGAACGGCACGCCGATGACGCGGTTGGCGAGCTGCTGCGGCGTATAGACGGGCGAGTCGGGCCGCACGACCAGGGCCGAATAGGCGACGATGGCGCGCCGGCCGAGCTGGCGGCTTCCCGTCTCCGTCGCCGAGACGCGGCAGTAATTGCCCCATTCGCAGGCGTTGTACATGTCGGCCTTGCCCTTCTCGAAGAGCTTGCCGTGGCTCGTGAAGGGATCGGCGCCCTCTGGGCTGGTGATGTCGGTCCGCACCTTCTTCTCGACTCCGGCCTCGCGGTCTGCCCAGGCGATCGCGATCCCCTCCTTCGCGAACAGCCCGTCGTCATAAGCGACGAGTTCCGGCAGGCCCTGGAACGGGGCGGTGGTCTCCAACACCAGCTGGCGCATCGGCGCTCTCTCCTCTTCGCGTCTCCTGGACGCGACATCCTACACCCAAACTTGCAGCACGTATTCGTAGGGACCCTGGCCGTTCACCATGTCGACGCGCTGCAACTTGATGCGGAAACCGTCGGCGGTGGGGCGCAGGTGATGAACATAGGAGCCGGCGAAATGCCGCGATGCGTCGCGCCGAAACTCCATCATGTGAAAGCGCGAATGCACCACCAGTTCGCCGGTCCTGGCATTCTCGCTCGCGATCATGACGTTGCCGACGACATGGTTCGTGCCCCAGTCCGGCGCCTGCGACCAGGCGTGCGGATGGGTGATACGCTTCATCCGCACCCGCATCAGGTCGCGGTCCTCGTAGAAGATCGAGGGGACGCCGTCGCCGGTGGTCTGCTCGGGCGAGGCCGGCGCCCAATAGACGCCGTCCTGGTCGAAGAGGTCGATGAACTCGGCCCAGCGGCGGCCGTCGAGCAGCGCCGCCTGGCGATAGAGGAACTGCTCGACGTCGCGCAGCCGGTCGCCGCCATTGGCCGTGCGTGCGGTCGCGCGCCGCGCCGGCGGCGCCTTGAGCGTGCGCCGCTTGGCGGGCGCGGCCTTGCGCACGGACTTCGCCGGCGCGCGCTTCTTGGCCTTCGCCTTGGTCGTGCCCTTCGCCATGGTCAGCTCCGCGCCATGAGGTCGACCCAGGCGCGGAACTGGTTGCGCATCGGCGCCTCGCTCGTGCCCCAGCGTGATTTGACGACGTTGCCCTCGACGTCGTCCTGGCCGGCATGGCGGTGGAAGCTCACCCATTCGCCGCCGTTGGACGCGAGCCCCTGATGCGCTCGCCAGAAATTCTCGAGATCGTCGGCATTGATCATGGTCGAGGGCGAATTGACCAGATTGTAATAGCCGAGCGCGCGGCGATAGATCGCCTCGGGCGCGCCCTTGAGACGGAAATGCCAGATCTCGGTCAAGGTCCGGTCGACCGACAGCGGCCGCACCGCGCGAAGCTGCTGCAGCGGCGACTGCACCGACAGGCCGGGATAGAGCAGCACGTGGTGAATATTGACCGAGAGGATCTCCTCGGTGCGCTGCGCCCCGTAATGCTTGCGCATGACCGCCTCGTAGGCGAGCGTGTCGGGGTCCTGCGGCCTCAATCCCATATAGCCTTGCAGGATGCAATGGCCGTTGGGGTAATTGACGGTCTGCACCTGGTCCCATTTGTGGAACGGCAGGGTGAAGGCCGAGAGATAATGATAATCGAGCGGCGCCTTGCCCTTGCGCCGCGCGATCTCGTGCTCGACATCCTCGGCGGCGCGGCCGGTCGATTCGTGCGTTACCGACGGGTGCAGCGCATCGAGCTGATTCTCGAGGAAGATCTTCCAGTTCGAACGCTGGATCACGCGGAAGCAGGTGGGGACGACCTCGACTTCGCCCTCGGGCGCGCGGTTGCACATGTCGTCGAAGGCAACGCGCGCATCGCCCAGGAACTCGGCGAGGCTGGGGCCGTCCTCGGCCAGGGTCGCGAACACGAAGCCGCGATAGGCTTCGACCCGCGCCGCATGCTTCATGTGGCAGTCGGGATTGTCGGGCGTGAGCCGCGTGCCGTCATAGCCCTTGGGCAGCGGGAAGCTTTCAAGCGTGCCGTCGGTATGGAACTGCCAGCTATGATAGGAGCAGATGAAGGCCTTGCCGACATTGCCGTGGCGGTTGCCGCACATCATCGTGCCGCGATGCGGGCAGCGGTTGTAGAGCACGTGAATTTTGCCGTCATCGTGGCGCACCATCACCATCGGCTGCCGGCCGAGCTGCACGGTGTAATAGTCGCCCGCCTTCGGCACCTGCGATTCATGACCGCAATAGAGCCACACCTTGTGGAAGATGTTGTCCATCTCCAGGTCGAAGATGTCGGGATCGCTGTAGACCGAATGATGGACGCGGTCCGGCTCGACCAGACGAGCAAGATCGCTTGGGCCATCGCCACGCATGATGCATCTCCCACCCGATGGCGCCGTCGCACCGATGCCGCGCCGTGCCACGACGGATTTAATCGCAGCTTCGCGCCGCGGTCAATGCGGGGCGCTCAGCCGGGGCCGCGATGCGGGCGTTCGCGCGGGCGCGCCGGGGCGGCGACCGCTGCGGTGATCGCCGCCAGCGCCTCGTGCACGGCAGCCTCGCCGGCGGCGATGCATTCGCCGGCGCGATAGAACTCGAGCGGCCCGATTCGTCCGACATCGGGGCACAGCACCAGATTGGGCGGGTCCTCGGCGAGACGAATGCGGCTCAGCCGCGTCTGCGCGATCTGGAACGAGCGCGTGATGACGCCGAAGGTGCTGGGCCCGCCCTTGCGCCGGCCGAAATAGCCGCGCGAGAACCCCGGCAGCCCGCGGCCGATGAGGCCGCGGCGCTGGCCCAGCGCGAGCTCGCCGGCGTCGACCCGCATCGGCGCCAGCAGGCCGGCATTGACGTCCACCGCGAGGATCACCTCGGCGCCAAGCGCGCGGCAGAGCGAGACCGGAAGCGGATTGACCAGCGCGCCGTCCAGGAGCCAGCGCCCATCGAGCTGCACCGGCGGGAACAGGCCGGGGATGGAATAGGAGGCGCGCAGGGCGTCGATGACGCGGCCCCGGCGCAGCCACAACTCGTCGCCGGTCACGAGGTCGGTGGCGACGCAGGCGAAGCCGCGCGGCAGGTCCTCGATCGCGGTATCGCCGAACATTGGCCCCAGCACCTGGAGCACGCGCTTGCCGGCGATGATGCCGCCGGCGCCGAACGCGATGTCGAAATACTGGCTCAGGCGCAGCCGGTTCATGCGCCGCACGAACCGGGCGAAGTCGCCGAGCGCGCCCTTGATGTGGAGCGCCCCGATCACCGCTCCGATCGAGGTGCCGCAGACGATGTCCGGGCTGAATCCAGCCGCCTCGAGCGCGTGCAGGACGCCGATATGCGCCCAGCCCCGCGCCCCGCCGCTGCCCAGAGCTACGCCGATCCTGCGGCTCATGCCCGCCCCGTCATCCCGCACCGCAACGATGCATGTTTGCCGGCGCCATTCAACGTCGCTCGGTCATGGCGCCCCAGGAAGCGTACCAGAACGCGGCGGCGGCGACGGCGCTGACCGCGAGCACGGTCCACAGCACCGCGTCGTAGCGTCCGGTCGCGCTCCAGATCAGGGCCGCGCCATAGGGGGTAAGGCCGCGTGCGATATTGGCCGGCAGCGTCAGCGCGCCATTGATGGCGCCGTAGCTCTCGCGCCACAGCAGCTCTGGCACCGCGGTGCCGCGGATGATGGTGAGGATGCCGTTGGCGGCGCCCCACAGGATGGCGAAGGCGAAGGGCGCCGCCGCGGCCGAGGGAAACAGCACCAGAATCACGACCGCGCCCGGAAAGACCAGGAAGGCGCAGCGCCCGGCCAGGGCGGCGCTGGTCCGCCGGCCCAAGGCCAAAAGGGCGATGCGCCCCGCGACCTGCGCGGGTCCGAACGTGGCGACGGCGGCGACGATGGTGGCGGTCGGCACGCCGCGCTGGGTGAGCAGCGGGATGATATGGAACGTCAGCGCCGACAGCGTCGCGGAATAGGCGGTAAACGCGAGGGCCAAGGCCCAGAACACCGGATGCCGCAGCGCGCGGCGGAACGCTTCGTCCCGCGGCGCGGGCGATCGTGCCGCGCGCGCGGCCCCGTCGCCCGCCGGCGCGCGCAGGCCCCAGGCATGCACGGGCAAACAGATGACCGCGTTGGCGAGCGCGAGCGCGATCAGCGCATGGCGCCAGCCCAACGTCCCGATCAGCAACTGGGTCAGCGGAATGAACACGGTGCTGGCGAAGCCGCCGACCAGCGTCAGCACCGTGATCCGCCGGCCGTAGCTCTCGGGGAATGTCCGGGTGATGACGGCGAAGACCGGATCGTAGAGCGTCGCGGCAAGCGCCAGGCCGAGGCCGAGCCAGACGGCGTAGAAGACGACGACGCCGGTGACCTGCGACCACGCCGCCAGCAACACCGCCCCCAGCGCCGAGCCCCACGTCATGACCGCGCGCCCGCCGCGTCGGTCGATCCAGCGTCCGACCGGATAGGCGGCGAGGCCCGCGACCAGGAGGCCGGCGGACAAGGCGCCGTTGATGGCGGTAGGGCTCCAGCCGAGCTCGCGCTCCATCGGCACGACGAAGAGCGAGAAGCTGTAATAGATCGTGCCCCAAGAGACGAGCTGCGCCGCGGCGAGCGCATAGACCAGTCTCCAGCCGCTCCTCATCCGCTTGTCTCCCGACCGGGGGGCGCGCCGCAGCGACTGGCGTAGTATGCTGGCCGCGAGCCACGGAAGGAACGCGTTTTCAGGAGGCAGCGATGGCGGAACATTTCGGCTTCGTCGGCGTCGGCCGCATGGGCGGGCCGATGGCGGGGCGGCTCCTCGATGCGGGCCATCGTCTCACCGTCTTCGACGTGAGCGACGCGGCGATGGCACCGCTCGTCGCGCGCGGCGCCGTTCGGGCCGCATCGCTCGGCGCGCTCGCCGACGCGGTCGAGACGGTGTTCGCGAGCCTGCCCACGCCCGATATCGTGCGCGCGGCGGCGGTCGGCGAGGGCGGCGTCGTCACCGGCGGCCGGATCAAGACCTTCGTCGACCTCTCGACCACCGGGCCGCGCGTCGCGGCGGAGATCGCCGCGCTGCTCGGCGCGCGCGGCATCGAAGCGGTCGATGCGCCGGTCAGCGGCGGGGTCGGCGGCGCGCGCAAGGGGACGCTTGCGGTCATGGCCGCCTGTCCGCCGGCATCGTTCCAGCGCCTCGCCCCGGTGCTCGCCACCTTCGGCAAGGTGTTCCATGTCGGCGAGCGCGCCGGGCTCGGCCAGGTGATGAAGCTCGCCAACAATCTCCTTTCCGCCACGGCGATGGCGATCACGTCCGAGGCGTTGGTGATGGGGGTCAAGGCCGGGCTCGATCCGCGCACGATGATCGAGGTCATCAATGCGGGAAGCGGACGCAACACTGCCAGCCAGGACAAGTTTCCCAACGCGGTGCTGCCGCGCCGCTTCGATTTCGGCTTCGCCACCGGGCTCATGTACAAGGACGTGAAGCTCTGCCTCGAGGAGGCCGAGGCGCAGCAGGTGCCGATGTGGGTTGGCAGCGCCGTGCGCCAGTTGTGGCAATACGCCAATGCGAAGCTCGGCCCCGATTCCGACTTCACCCAAATCGTCCAATGCCTCGAGGACTGGGCCGGCGTCGAGGTCGGCGGCAACCGCTGACTGCAGAGGAGCTCATGTCAGGGACGCCCGCCTACGAGATCTATGCCGTGCGCTATGCGCGCCACGACCGCCGTGCCGGCGAGAATTTTCTCGGCGGCGATCCCCATGACGGGCCGATGCCGCTCGACTATTTCGTCTGGGCGATCGTCGGTGCGGATCGGACCTTCGTGGTCGATACCGGCTTCGGCGCCGCGGCGGCGGAAGCGCGCGGGCGCGAGCTGCTGCGCGCGCCGGCCGAAGGGCTCAAGGCGATCGGCGTCGATCCCGCGCGCGTCGAGGACGTGATCATCACCCACATGCATTACGACCACGCCGGCAATCTCGATCTTTTTCCCAATGCCGTCTTCCACATTCAGGACCGCGAGATGGGCTATGTGACCGGGCGCTCCATGTGCCACGACACGCTGCGCGCCTCGTTCGCGGTCGAGGACGTGGTCGCGATGGTGCGCCGGCTTTATGCCGGCCGGATCGCGTTTCACGATGGCGACGACGAGATCGTGCCGGGCGTGAGCTTGCATTTCATCGGCGGGCATACCATGGGCTTGCAATCGGTGCGGGTGGCGACGCGGCGCGGCCATGTCGTGCTGGCGTCCGATGCGGCGCATCTTTATGCGCATCTCGACCAGCGCCGCGCCTTTCCCGTCGTCTACAACGTCGCCGACATGCTCGAAGGGCACGCGAAGCTGCGCCGCCTCGCAAGTTCGCCGGCACATATCGTTCCCGGCCACGATCCGCTGGTGATGCGGCGCTATCCGCCGGCGCGGCCCGAGCTCGAGGGCATCGTCGTCCGGCTCGACTAGGGCGGCTTCTATCGGTTGAGCCAGCGCCGCATGAAGCCGAGCAACCCCTGCGGCATGAAGATGACCATGGCGATGAAGATCATGCCCTCGGGAATGAGATCGTATTCGGTGAAGAAGCGCGACAGGTCCTCGCGCACCATGGAGCATTACCGCCGGCTCGGCTCTTCGGAAGCGGTGCGCCAACTCGGCTTGCCGCAGGACCATCCGACCGATGCCGCCTCTGTCACCCGCTATGGCAGGGCTGGGGCGGGCGGGGCTGCTCGAGACCTACAGCCCCGAGCGAGGCGAATTCCTCGCTCGGCGTACAATCGACGAACTGCTGGCGACGGTCGCGGGTGGGAAGCCGCCGGATTAATCTTTGCCGGCGGCGGATTCGTCGAAGAGGGTCGTCCACGCCGTTTCGGCTGCGGCGAGCGGGCGCGGCGCCTCGGGCTCGTCATAAAGCAGCCGTGCCACGGCGGCAGGGCCGCGGCGCTCGCCCAGCGCGGCGATGACCAGGACGCGGCGCACGCGGCCTTGCATGACGGCGACGGTATCGCCGGCCCGCACCAGGTGATGCGGCTTCAGCACGACGCTGCCGCCGACGCTGACGCCGCCCGACTGGCACAGCCGCGCCGCCAGCGACCGGGTCCGCGCCAGCCGCGCGAACCACAGCCACTTGTCGAGCCGCAGCGTCGCCGCGCCCGTCATCGCGCGAGCCGCAGCTCCTTGAGCTTGGCGAACGGGCTGTCGCGCGTCGCCTCGGTCGCGCGCCGGCCGGCGAAACGGCGCGGCCGCGGATGCAACACGATCATGCCCTCGCCGCCATCGGGCGCGGCGCGATAGCCCAGCGCCGGCAGCACGGCGGCAAGCTCGGCGATCGAGCAACCGGCCAGCGCCGCAATCTCGGCCCCGGCGACAAAAGCGCCGCCTCGGGCGAGCCGCCGCGTTGCCGCCGCGAGCCGTTCGAGGCGATCGACCCTGAGCACGCGCGGGCCCAGCACGCGATAGCCCATCACCCGATAGGCGTCCTCGCTCACCGCCTCGTCGCGCCGCGCGGCCGGGCCGCCCGGCACCGCCGGAACCGCGCCGCCCGTGCGCATCGCCCACAACAGGCCCTTGAGCGCCGCTTCCCGCGGCTTGAGCAACGCGTCGAAATAGACCGTCTCGATGCCGAGCCGCACGCCCAGCCGCGCCAGCACCTTGCGGTCGGCGGCACCCAAGGCCGCGCGCAGCGCCGTCACCTCGCGCGTCGGCAGGCTGCCCAGCGCCTCGCCGAGCTGGAACACGAGGCCGCGCGCCGGTCCCTTGAGCTCGGCCGCGCGGGCGCGGAACAGCGCGCCGAGGCCACGCCGCACCGCCGCCGCGACGAAGTCGGCGAGACGATGACGCACCGCCTCGCGCAACGGGCCGTCGAGGAAATCGCCCGGCAAAGCCTCGACGCGCGGGCTCAGCCCGGTCTCGCCGGGCGCGAGCCGGCCCACCGCGCCGCCCCGCCACAGCACCGCGCCATCGCCCGCAAGCGCGAATTCGCCGTCGCCCGCCGCGGCCAGTTCGCGGGCGCGCGCCGCGATCTCGCCGCGGAGCACGCGATTGGCGGCGGCGAGCAGCGTGCGGCCGTCGTCCGACGTCGCGGCATCGGGCGCAAAGCGGAATCCGTCGAGCCGGCCGACATAGTGACCTTCGACCTTGACCTCGCCATCGCGGCTCACCGACGCCAGCAGCTCGCGCGAAGACGCGAGCTGGCGCACCAGGAACGCCGAGCGCCGGTCGACGAAGCGCTGCGTGATGCGGTCGTGCAGCGCGTCGGACAACTGGTCCTCGATCGCGCGCGCGCGTTCCTGCCAATGCACGCTGTCGGCAAGCCATTCCGGCCGGTGCGCGATATAGGTCCAAGTGCGGATATGGGCGATGCGGCTCATCAGCGTGTCGATGTCGCCGTCGCTGCGGTCGAGCCGCGCCATCTGGCTTGCCACCCAGTCGGTCGGCAGGCGCTCGGTCGGCCCGGCGAGGTGGCGATAGATCTGCGCCAGGAGGCGCGCGTGGGTCTCGCTCATCACCTTGCGGAAATCGGGAATCTGGCAGACTTCCCACAACAGGCGCACCGCGGCGGGATCGGCGGCGCGTGCGACGATCTCGGGGTTGCGGCTCAGCGCGCGCAGCGCGCGGTGATCGTCGGCCTCGCGCGCGAGCATGAGTCCGCGCGTGGTGGGGCGCGTCTCGAGGCTGGCGAGCAATTGCCGCGGCGAGCGGAAATCGAGTCGCGCGCTGCGCCAGAAAATGCGCTCGAGCGGATCGAAGCGGTGATTCTCGACCGCCTCGACGATTTCGGGATCGAGCTCCTCGAGCTCGGCGGTGGTGCCGAAGGTGCCGTCGCTCATGTGTCGGCCGGCGCGGCCGGCGATCTGCGCGATTTCGGCGGCGGTGAGCCGGCGCGGCGATTCGCCGTCGAACTTCACCACCCGCGCGAAGGCGACATGGTCGAGATCCATGTTGAGGCCCATGCCGATCGCGTCGGTGGCAACGAGATAATCGACCTCGCCCGACTGGAACAGCCCGACCTGCGCGTTGCGCGCGCGCGGCGACAAGGCGCCCAGCACCACGGCGGTGCCGCCGCGCTGGCGCCGCATCAACTCGGCGAGCGCGAACACATCGGCGACGGCGAAGGCGACGACGGCGCTGCGCGGCGGCAGACGCGTCACCTTCCTGGCGCCGACATAGCGCAGCGTCGAAAAGCGCGGCCGGCTGATGAACTCCGCCTCGGGCACGAGTCGCCGCAACAGCGGGCGAATCGTGTCCGCGCCGAGCAGCATCGTCTCGCCGCGGCCGCGCGCGTGTAACAGCCGGTCGGTGAAGACATGGCCGCGCTCGGGATCGCCGCAGAGCTGAATCTCGTCGACGGCGAGAAAATCGACCGGACGGTCGAGCGGCATCGACTCGACGGTGCAAACGAAATAGGCGGGATTGGGCGGGATGATCTTCTCTTCGCCCGTAATCAGCGCGACGGCTCGTAACCCTTTGAGCTTGACGATCCGATCGTAGTTCTCGCGCGCCAGGAGCCGAAGCGGGAAACCGATCATCCCGGTGGCGTGGCCGAGCATGCGCTCGATAGCGAGATGGGTCTTGCCGGTGTTGGTCGGCCCGAGAACCGCCAACACGCGCGCGGCGCGGGAAAGCACTCCCATGACGACAGAATCGGTGTTTCGGACAAGAAAGGCAAGGCCGGACCCGCCGCTGCGCCGCCGATTCTCTCTTCATGTGCATAATTCATCGGTTGCCCTTGACGAACGCGCGAAGAGGATTCCACCATCGCGACAGGTTCAACGACAACATAGCGGGATGATCTTCGTCCCGTAGCGAAAGGACCGCCCGTGACCGCGGAGCCGCAGCCGAGTGCTGCCGCCATTCTCGACACGCTGAACGAGATCAAGCGCGAGTTGGCGGAAAGCAGAATCGATCGATCGTCACCCTCGATCACGGTGAGGCCGATAAAGATTGTGGGTGAAAGCAGCGAGGCCACGCCGGCCTCGACGCCGCGCGTCGAAGTCGCGCCTCGCGCCGAACGCGGGCCACTGCCGCCGCGCCGTTCGACCGCGCGTCGCATCGCGCTCGGCATCGTCGTCGCCTGCGCTTATGTCGGCATCTTCGCTGTCGCGGGCATCTTCGTCTCGCGCGCGGTGCGGCCGCATGGCGATGGCGCCGCGAGCGTGACGGCGACGGCGGAGCGAGTCGTCGCCGCGATTGCGGCGCGCGCCGATGCCGTCATGGCGGGCTGGCGCGGCACCGGCGCCCCGGCGCCGGCGGACGAAGCGCCGCTCGCGGTCGCCCGCCCAGCGCGCCCCGCGGTGATGCCGCCTGCCGCGCCACGCGCGCCCGGCGCCGCGACAAACGCGTCAGCCGCAGCCTCGCCCGCCGCTCTGCCGGCGCCACGCGCCGAAGCATCGCCGCCGATAGCGCCGCACGCCGAAGCATCGCCGCCGACTGCGCCGCACGCTGAAGCATTGTCGCCGATCGTAGCGCCGCCGCCCGTCGCTGCCGCGCTGCACGCGGTGTCGCCGCCATCGGCCCCGGCTGCGCCACCAATGCCTACGGTCGGGTCGCCGCGCGCGGACGCGGCCGCGCCGAGTGCGCCGCCTGATGTTGCGGCATCGCCCGCGCCGGCGGCGGCGGTCGCAACGCCGGCACAAGATCTGCGCCTGCGCGGCGATCAGCGTCTCAGCGAGGGCGACGTCGCGTCGGCGCGACTCTTCTATCAGCGCGCAGCGGAGGCCGGCGATGCGCGCGCGGCGTTGCAGCTCGGCGGCACCTACGATCCGGCGTTCCTCACGCATCTCGGCGTGCAGGGCATGCGCGGCGACGTGCGGGAGGCGGCGTCCTGGTATCGCCGCGCCCTCGCGCTCGGCGACGCCGCGGCGGAACGGCGATTGCAGGCGCTGCCGGCGCAATGACGCGATCGATGCGCCGCATCGCGCACGAAATTCATAGGGGATCACTCATGTCGTCGTCACCGTGGCGAACCGCCGCCCTCGTCGCTGCGCTTGCCGCCGTTCCGCTCGGGTTCGCGCCGGCGGCGGCGGCGCAGACGGCCTTCGATCACGTCAATCGCGGCGTCGTCGAGCTCGAGACCGCCACCGCCGACGGCATCTCGCCCAAGATCGCCAACGATCTCGCGGACCTCGTCGATGACGGCGCCACCCGCCGCGTGCTGCCGGTGCTGGGCGAAGGCTCGTTGCAGAACCTTGTCGATCTCAAGCGGCTGCGCGGGATCGATCTCGCCATCGTCCAGGCGGACGTGCTCGATTACGTGCGCGCGCACAAGCTCCAGCCGGGCGTCGAGACGCTGCCCTACGTCACCCGGCTCTATAACGAGGAATTCCATCTGCTCGCGCGCCGCGGCGTGA
>Ga0307372_10011378_pt1 | contig 11879 bp, 7 predicted proteins | sample OX1MG_FD_202533 | JGI IMG/M metagenome (GOLD analysis project Ga0307372, IMG submission 202533) | Soil microbial communities from Risofladan, Vaasa, Finland - OX-1 | ecosystem: Environmental > Terrestrial > Soil > Coastal area > Acid sulfate soil | place: Finland: Risofladan, Vaasa | collected...
GAACGATACGCTTTGCTCTTACTCACGGGGACGACCTCCTGTAACGGGGTTTGGGGGGAATTCAACAACTCCACTCTAAACCGCTTTCGAGGCGTCCCCGCTCTTTTCCTACCTATAGCCAACTACGGCCGGAGATGCCCCGACCGCCCAGAGCGTTGACCCCCGGCCGCGGCTTGGGCTATAATCCCCGCCAAAGGCAAAGTAATTCGAAATCTGGAAAAGGAACCTCTATGGCTACGGCAACTTCCGCCGGCATCCGCGACAACGTGACTCAGTGCATCGGCAACACGCCGCTGGTCAAGCTCCGCCGCGTCACGCAGGGTTGCGTGGCCACGGTGGCGGGCAAGGTCGAGAGCTTGAACCCGCTCTGGAGCGTCAAGGATCGCATCGGCCGCGCCATGATCGACGCCGCCGAGCGCGACGGCAAGCTCAAGCCCGATACCGTGATCATCGAGCCGACCAGCGGCAATACGGGGATCGGCCTGGCCTTCGTCTGCGCCGCGCGTGGCTACAAACTGATGGTGACCATGCCCGAAAGCATGAGCCTCGAACGCCGGCGGATGCTCAAGGCCCTGGGGGCCGAGCTGGTGCTCACGCCCGCCGCTGAAGGGATGCCCGGTGCCGTTCGCAAGGCCGAGGAACTGGTCGCGGCGAACAAGCACTACTTCATGCCCCAGCAGTTCAACAACCCGGCCAACCCGGAAATTCACCGCAAGACCACGGCCGAGGAAGTTTGGAGCGACACCGACGGCAAGATCGACATCTTCGTCTCCGCCGTGGGCACCGGCGGCACGATCACCGGTGTGGGCGAAGTGCTCAAGAAGCGCAAGCCGAACATTCAGATCATCGCCGTCGAACCGACCAACAGCCCCGTGATCACGCAAACTCGCAACGGCGAGCCGCTCAAGCCGGGTAAGCACACGATCCAGGGGATCGGCGCCGGTTTCATACCGAAGGTGCTGAACGTCGGCATCATCGACGACGTGGTGCTCGTGACCGACGACGACGCCATGGAGACCGCGCGCAACCTGGCCAAGCTCGAGGGTCTGATGAGCGGCATTAGTTCCGGCGCCGCCGCTTGGGCGGCGATTCAGGTGGCCAAGCGGCCCGCCAACGCCGGCAAGCTAGTGGTGGTCGTGCTGCCGGATATCGGCGAACGCTACCTCTCGACGAAGCTATTTCCGGAGTGATGTCCGCCGTCGTCAACGTCGCCGCGCGATTGGCCGCCGCCGCCCAGGCTCGGCCGCACGCGACGGCGGTGATCGAGCCGCGAGGCCACGGCCGCGACGGCCGGCGGAACTACGTCGGCTTTTCGTTCCGCGAGCTCGACCAAGACAGCGACGTTCTCGCACTGGGGCTGCGCGAAATGGGCGTCGTGCCGGGCACGCGAATGGCGCTTTTGGTCCACCCCGGCTTCGACTTCATCTCGCTGGTCTTCGCGCTGTTCAAGGCGGGCGCCGTGACGGTATTGGTCGATCCGGGGATCGGCATTCGTGCCCTGGTCGGATGTCTGGAAGAGGCCAAACCGGAGGGGTTCGTCGCCATTGCAGCCGTGCATGCGGTACGCAGCCTCCTGCGACGGCGGTTTCGCCGATCGCGCTTTAACCTCACGGTCGGGCACCGCTGGTTCTGGGGCGGCGCGACGATCAGCCGTCTGCGCCGCCGCGCTCCGTGTGGCCCGCAACTTGCGGCGACCGGGGCCGAAGACCCGGCCGCGATCATCTTCACCTCGGGCAGTACGGGCCCGGCCAAGGGTGTCCTCTACCGGCACGGCAATTTCGACCGCCAAGTCACTGAAATTCGCGATCGCTACGGCATCGAGCCGGGCGGCACCGACCTGGCCGGCTTCCCGTTGTTCGGCCTGTTCAACTGTGCGATGGGTGTGACGACGGTCGTGCCCGACATGGACGCCTCGCACCCCGCGATGGTCGACCCGGCCAAGATCGTCGAGACGATCCACGATTGCCGGGTTACGCAGGCCTTCGCCTCGCCGGCCGTTTGGCAACGGGTGGGCGCCCATTGTGTCGAGCGCGGCACCCGATTGCCGACACTGCGGCGGGTATTGTCGGCCGGTGCCCCGGTGCCCATCGTGGTGTTGGAGCAGATGAAGGAGTGTTTGGACGGGGCCTGCGAAATGCACACGCCGTACGGCGCAACCGAGGCCTTGCCCGTCGCGTCGATCTCGGCCGCCGACGTGCTTGGCGACACCGCGGCCGCCACGCGCCAGGGGGCCGGCGTCTGCGTCGGCCGCAGGTTTCCCGGGATCGAGTGGCGTGTGATCCGCGCCGTCGATCTTCCGCTGCCTTCCATCGCCGAGGCGGAAGAGCTACCGCGTGGCGATATTGGCGAGTTGATCGTCCGCGGCGCGGTCGTCACCTGCGAGTACGTCACACGCGTCGAGTGGAACGCGCGGGCCAAGATCGCCGACGGCGCCACGGCCTGGCACCGCATGGGCGACGTGGGCTATTTCGACGGAAGCCAGCGATTCTGGTATTGCGGGAGGCTTGCGCACCGGGTTTTGACGCCGCGCGGGCCGCTCTACACCGAGCAGTGCGAGGCGATCTTCAACAACCACCCCGACGTCTTCCGCTCCGCGCTGGTCGGTCTCGGCCCAGCCGACCGCCAGAAGCCCGTCATCATCGTCGAACCGCGGACTGGAAAGCAGCCCGCCAATATGGCGGCCGAGCGAACCTTGTACGCCGAGTTGCGCGCGCTGGCCCGCGAGAACCCGATGACGGCGGAGATTGAATCGTTCTTGTGGCACCCTTCATTTCCGGTCGACGTGCGGCACAACGCCAAAATCTTCCGCGAGAAACTGGCGGTGTGGGCCACGCAGAAGGTGCAGAAGGGAGGTCCTTCAAGATGATTTCAACGATCGGCGGACATGCTTTTCGATCCACAGATTACGCGGATTTCACAGATTCACGAATCGCCGTGAACCCGAGCGCTTTGGGTCATTGGCAGATCAAAACGTCGGCTGGTAGTTCGAGTCGCTCGCCTTGTAACATCGACGAGCGACGCCTCATTGACGGCGTGCTCACACCCACTGGCCCGTCGCCAGCAGGTGCCGGAATATCGGCAGTAGTTTGCGCACCGCGCGCGCGCGGTGGCTGAGGCAGGCTTTGACGGCCGGGCTGAGCTGGCCGAAAGTGCGATGGTACTCGACGATCTCGAAGAGGGGATCGTAGCCGAAGCCGCCGCTCCCCTCGTCGGCGAAGAGGATGCGGCCGTGGCAATAGTCCTCGGCCTCCGCGCGGACCGCGCCGGTGGGATCGGCGAGCGTGGCGTGGCAGACGTAATGCGCCGTGCGGCGCGCCAAGGGAACGTCGGCCAGATCGGCCAACAGCCTGCGGTTGTTTTCCTCGTCGGTGGCCGCCATACCGGCATAGCGCGCCGAGAATACGCCTGGCCGGCCGCCCAACGCATCGACGGCCAGGCCGCTGTCGTCGGCCAGCACCCAACGGCCTAGGCGCATGGCCTGCTGGCCGGCCTTGAGCGCCGCGTTGGCGGCGAATGTGTCGCCGTTTTCATCCACCGCGATCGCCGCGGGATAGTCGGCCAATGTACGCAGTTCAAGCCCCAGGGGCGCGACCAACTCGGTCAGCTCCAGTCCCTTCTTGCGGTTCGCCGTGCCGACCACGAGCAACGGATGCAGGGACATCGCGCTGCCTTCACTGCAGACGGAGGGAACGTTGCGCGTACCGTGCGCCCACCGACCGGCTGGGAACTTCGATGGGTATGGCCTGGATGTCGAAGGGAATACCGACGATCGACTTGGGGGTCCCGATTTGCGGCTGTCGCCCCGGCACGATCTTCTTCTCGGCGCTGAAGGTCTCGATGATTTTGAGCAGCTTCGGGTTCATCTCCATCTGGCCGTCGGCCCGCGGCGTGCCGACGCTATCGAAACTCTCCACGGTGACCATGCTGGCGTTCCGGTCGTGGAACTCATAGGCCTCGTACCCCTTGGCCCTCAGTGCCACGGTCATCTGGTGCGCCTGGAGGGCCGCCGCTTCCAGGCGGCCTGCGAGCCGTTTGGCACCCTCTTCGACTTGCCGGATCTTGTCTTGCTCGATCAGCACCGCCCCCTCGAACGTGGCGATCTTGCAGGTATATTTGCCCGGACACTTCAACAGGCTGAATTCGACCGGCTCGTTCATCCGCGCCACGAAATCGTCGAGTCCCTTAGGTACGAAGTACTCCTTGGGCAGAAGCGGGTTGGTGGTGATGAAAGCGTGGCCCATCGGCCCAAAGTCCGCCTGATCGTTGCCGAGCTGGCGGTTGAACTCGCTCTGCACATGCCGCAAAAGGCCGAACGAACGGTGGTCATGCTTACCCTGCTTGGCGAGCTTGTCGACGTTCAGACAGTCGGGCTTCGCGTGCTTGAGCTTCTTCAAGACTCGCTGCGCCTCGGGATCGTCGACGGCGGAGAAATTGCCGACGACGACGGCAATCTCATGGACTTGATCGTGCCGGTACTTCGGCCGGCGCGGGTCGCCGAAGCGATCGACGCCCAGGACCTTCACCCCCACGTTCAGATCCTCCACGAATTCGTAGGTGTAGGCTTCGATCTTGAAGCGTGACCGCAGCTCGAAGACCAGCTCATGGACCTGTTTCGCGGTCTCCGCGGCTTCGTCCTCCTTGGGTGAGAACGTGATCGCCATGATCACCCAGGGGCCTTGGTTCTCAGTGAGCGGATAGGCCTTGTCGGGATCGCACTCGATCTTCTTGAAAATGGCCACCTTCTGCCAAGGGGGAGCGGCAACCGCGCCGCTGGCCGTCAAGGCCAGGGCGGCACCGAACCACGTCAACCAGCCTCTCGAGTTCATCGCGCACGTTCCTTGCCGCAGTGAATTGAAAAACCTAGCGCAGTGGCACCGCCGGGCGAAAGCCAGCACTGGAAATGGGTGGGGAGTCTAGCAAAGACCGACGGTCGATTCCAGGCCAGTTCAACCGCCGCTGCGGTAGCCTTCGTGGCAAGCGCTGCAGGCCTTGTTGACTTTCCCCGCGGCCGACTGGGCGCGCTGGAGGTCGCCGGCCTTGACCGCCTCGGCCAGATCGATCGCCTGTTGTTCCAGCTCCTTGGCCAGGTTGACGTATCCCTCATCGTCGCCGAATTCATAGCTTTCGTGCTGGATCACGTGTCCGATCACTGCCAAGAGCTGCGCCTCCCTCAACAGGTCGTCCTTGTTCTTGGTGAATTCACCTTTGTCGGACGTCCAATTCTTGGCCGCCACGTTGTAGCCTTCCTTTCCCATCCGCGTCATCAAGGGGGGACGGTTGACCAACTCGGCCCATTTGAACTCCGGCTCGGCCTTGGGGACCTCGATTTTGGATCCCTTGACGAGCTCGGCCAACTCTTCGCTGCGCGTCTTGGCCTCCTTGAACGAGTTGTCGGTGCCGACCTTGCAGTTGACCCCCGCCCGGCCAAACATTGCCCGCAAGCCGACGGCGTCCTTCTTCCAGCTCGAGCGGATGTCGCCGTCGAACTGCTGGATCACGGCGAACAACATCGCGACCAGGCTGAAGTTGACGCGCGCATGATGATTGCCGCCGCCCTTGAAAACGCTGGGCGTCTTGGTCTGTTCCGCCAAAGGCGCGACTTGGGCCTTGACCAGGTCTTCGATCGTGGCGGCCGAAATCAGCTTCGACCAGGCGAACCCGCCGCCGGTTTTCGTGGCTTCGGCCACGCCGCCGTCATCGCTGTCCGCGGCCGGTCCGGCGGCCGCGGCCTGCGCGCCCGGCTGGCCGGGCCCGAGTTTGTCGCGGGCGTCGGTGAAAAACGCGCCCACGACCTTTTCGTTCCATTTAGGCGGCGGCGCCGTCGGGTACAATTTGCGTTTGCCCCCCTTCGCCTTGCCCGCCGCCGACGCACCGGGCTGGGCCACGAGAAGCTGGCAGGCCAAGGAAACGAGAAGAACGCTACGAAGTAGCTTACTCATGCTCGAACCCATCATGGAAGGCGGGCACTTCGGATCGGCTCGTCGGCAAGCGAACCGTAGCGGAAATGCGTGAGCGCTCCGACCGTTCGGCTCCACCGTTTGGAATTCTTACGAATTCCGCTACGCGTCGGGACTACCGTGGGGCCGGCACTCCGATCCACTCCATCTTTTGTACCCTACGGATTGGGTCCTCGGCAAGCGAACCGTAGCGGAAAAGCGTGAGAGTTCCGACCGTGCGGCAGGTCTCTAACCTTCCAAACACTTCCGTAGCGAAACTCGTGAGAGTTCCGATTTGTTCACTATGGGTCGGAATTCTCACGAATTCCGCTACCTGTTGAATCGAGATGCTTGTGGGCAGTGCCCACCCTACGGCTTGGTTTTCCACGTCACGCGCGGCTCGATCCAAATCGCGTGTGCCCAGGCGTTGTCGCCAGGGCACACGACCCGTAGCTCCAACATGCGCACCTTTGCGATGCCATCTTTCGCGGTCAGGTGGCACGGCGCGGTTTGCTCCTTCAGAATGGGCGGCGATCTCCAGAGGAGCCGGCCGTCGCCGAGCGCCTCGAACACGACCGCGGTCCGCTGATATGGCCGGGCGGCATCGGCGACGCCGACCTCGCAGGTGAACTCTTCCGCCCGATTGCCCAGATCCCAGCTCGCGCTGGAAATCCCATCGTGCGGATGGATCAGCAGGCCGTGCGGCGATGGTTTCCCGCCCACGCTGATCGGCTTGAGGTCCATGTATTGGCCTTTGCGGAACCATTCGTTCACGACGAAGACGTTTTGCTCCGTCAACTCCGACAAGAACTGCGTCTTCGGGCGAGGTCCGATGATGCGCGGTCCCGCCATCGTCGGGTATTCGAAGGGAGATCGTGGATCGTAAACCAGTGATTCCGACGGCACGGGCTGCCGGCCGCGTTCACCCGCCTCCAAGAATCCCCACCACCACTCGGCGAATGCGGCGCCCCAGAACTCGCTGTACTCAATTCGCACGGAATGGAGATCGTCGGTGAGTGCCAAGTCGGCCCATCTGGTTTGGACTTCGGCGGTCCAGTGGTCGAGCACGATTTTACCGTCCACCCAGAGCCGCACGCCGTTGTCGGTATGCATGACAATGCGCCAGTTACCGGCGATGGGCGGCTTGAACCAGCCGGTCCAGCGAACAGCATACCAGTCACCATTCACCCTGGGGTCCGGGGCGCCGTCGCCGCCGAAGGCCCAATCGACATGGCGATCGATCCGCTGACCGCGCAGCTCCTGAAAGAAGATGCCGTTGTAGAGTTGGGTGGCGAGGCCGGGCCGGAGGCGCCCGCGCGGGTAGCCCGGCACCGCCAAGACCGCGTCGATCCATGTGGCATCGTTGGAGTTGGGCTTCGCGCCCGTGGCGTCCGGCCGGCCCGGCGTGGCGCTTACGGCGCGCGAGCACCAATACTTGGCCTGGAGCTGGTAATCTCGTTTCCACTCCGCGCCGGCGGTCGAGGCGGCGTTCCACCAGGCGCGGGCCGCGCTGAATTGAACATCGGGTTTGCGGTACGCCTCGGCGTCGAGCCGCAGCAGTTCGCCGAGCGCCTTGTCGTCCAGTTTGGCCCATCGCCCCGGGCCCGATTTCCAATCGCCTTGGACGAGCAACTCGTAACGGCCCGCGGCCAGGTTGGCATCGCGATCAGCCGGCGCCTGTCTCAGCTTCACCACCGCCTGGTTGTAAGCGTCGAATCGCCGCTCCCGCTCCAAAAGCGAATTCTTGAAAGCAAGGAGTTTGTCGTCAAGCGCGCGGTCCTTGGCTTTGCCCGCGACGGCGGCGCCGACGAGTCGCTTGGACAGATCGTACCGCTCCGCCTGGGCCGCGCCGTCCGCCACCGACATCGCCAAGAGGGCGTTCGCCCAGGCCATTTCATCGGTGACGGGGGCGGTTTGCGCCAGGGCTTGCGAAACCAGCTTGGCGCGTTCGGCCAGCAGATCGCCCGCGTCGTAGATTCCAGCGATCGCCTCCAGCGCGCGGCAGGCCGTGACCGCGTCGCCCTGGCCGATTGCCAGTTCCTGGGCCTTTCGTGCGAGAGCGTAGCGCACCGCGGTTTCGTCTTGCTCCCAGCGAGCCCGGTCGAGCAACTTATGGGCAAAGACCAGCCGCGCCTCGGCGGTTGTGCTCTGCCGTTCCTCATCGCCAAAGAGCGCGGTCACTTTCTGCTCGGCCACTTGCAATGCCTTCGAGCCGGGTACTGCCGGCCGCTTCGGCGTGGGAGGGACCACCGGTTCAGCTGTTTGGGCACGCCGATCAGCCAGTTCGGTGGCCTTGCCGCCAGGTTCAAGCGGGACCAGACTCAATTCGCTTACTCGGAAAGGTGAAAAGTGCGCGCCGACGAACAGGTGTCGTGGATTGGGAATGCGCCAGTTCGGATCCAGGGAAAGCCGGGCCACGTCGCCGCTCCAATTGACGATCACGGTCTCATTGCACGTGACGTGGATCTGCGTCTTGCGAACCTTGCAAACGATCTTGTTCCGAGGCCCATCGCGCAGGAAGTGACCGAGGTTTTTCGTGACATTCGCATCCGTGAGCCGGCCGTCGACCACTGACAGTCCACTGACACGCGTTCCCCAGCCGTCTACGACCACCATCGTTGGCCAGTCGCCGACCACGAGCCCAATCACGAGAGCGTCTTTATGGCTGACGCACTCGACCACCGCGGTCAGTGTGTACTCTTCAGGCACTTGGTGTCGAATTTCCAGCCGGGCTCCGGCGACATCGGGCATCACGAGTTGCCCATCCTTGAACTGCCACGTGCCGCGAATGGCATCGCGATCGGGATCGATCAATTTGAGCAGGTCGACTGGGCTGGCCGTAACGCGGTCGATGCGCGATGCCTCGCCATGCTGAGGAGGGTTCGGAACGCCTGCCCGCACAGGTCGCTCCTTGGGACGCGGGTGCGTCCAAATCACGCCGACGACGAAGACGACGCCAAACACCACCGCGACAATGGCCATCGGCCAGCCGGATGCTCTCCGCCGCTTCGTTCCACGCTTGACGATCACCACGCGCGGCTCGAGCACTGAAGGCACCCGGACTTGGACGGGCGCGGCCATCGTCGGGCGAGACGCGGAAGGCCAAGCGATCTGGACCGGCAGAGGTTGCGGCGTACGAATTGGCTGCGGCGCCGCTTGAGGAGCCGCCGACCACGGCGCGACGGGCCCAACCGCGGAGTTTTGCGGCTCGGCCGGTTGCGGCGCGACCGGTTGCAAATCCGCTGGCGGTGTAAGCCGCCGCTGGAGCTCGGCGTCGTAGGCTGCCTTCTTCTCCGCGTTGAGCAGGCAGATCCGCGCGGCCGACAGTTCGTTGAGCAGTTTTTGCGAATTGGCCGAGTGCTGCCCGGCCTGGAACGTGCGCACGTGGGCCATCTGCCTGTCGGCGGCGTTGGCGATCGTGTCGGCATCGGTCTCGGTGTCCAGGACGTTCATTTCACCACCTGTAAGGAAAGTCCCAAACCGGGCCAACCCTGTCGCGAAAAAATCGAAATCCGCAAAAAAGGCAATGTGGGGCAGGTTTCCAACCTGCCATCGAAAGTGGTATGGCAGGTTGAAAACCTGCCCCACGACCCCGATTTTACACTTTTTGCGGGTCATCGAAAAAAAAGCGGTTTTCCGATTTTCGCGACAGGTTCCTGGCCGCCGGGGCCTTTCTTTATGGAACCTGCACGTTGAATCGTGCGAACGCGGCGCGCCTCGTCGTTATTGAAGCGGAGGACCGTGGCTTCGATCGGCACTGCGAGCCAAACCCAACGTACCACCGGCGATTGCCCAGCGGGGACCAAAAAGCCGGGCCGAAGACCCCGAGAATGGAGTTGACCGATGTCCCAGAGCTTTATCCATTGCGCTACGAACCAACACGTGCCCCAGGCGGATCAGCCCCACACTTTCGCCCCCTGGCCAATCCCCACCGCTCTGCCGGTGGCCACCGCGGTCATCGCCGCTGAACCGGCCCCGCTGTTCGTGCCCGAGCCTGACCTGACGCGGGTCCGCAACCGGATGTATGGCCGGACGCGTCACCGCCGCGCCTCCGGATGGCCCGCCGCGATCGTCGTCACGCTTCTGGGAGTCGCCTTCGTCGTCTACGTGATCCTGAATAAAGACCGCTTCACGCCTGAGCAAGCGGAACCGCTCACGGCCAAGCAGCCCCGCGCGGCCGCGAACCAAACCGGACGCGGCACCGGAAAAAGGCGCGCTCCGGCCACAATCAACACGTCGTTCGCGCTGCCGACAGGGGCGAAAGACGAGGCGATGGAGCATGGATCTGTGGAACGCAACGCGCAGACCGCGACTGTGGCGACGCCACAACGGGAAGCAGCCGCGCGGGCGGCCCTTTGCGCGGCGCGCGAGGCCCTCGGCCAGCGCGATCTCGAAGCCGCGAAGATTCAGATTGACCTGGCGACGCGCGAGGCGGTCACCGTGGACTTGCGGGCGCAGGTTGCGCGCGTCCGGCTGCTGGCGCAGTGCGTCGAGCGTTTCTGGGCGGCCGTCAAGGAAACCCTTCCCAGGTTGACCGCCGCGGAGGAGTTTGATATCGGCGGCAAGGTTGCAAGTGTGGTCGACTCAAGCACCGAGACGATCGTCATCCGCATGCAAGGTACGAACCTCGAGTACAGCTTGCGGGAAATTCCCACGACATTGGCGGTCGCGTTGGCCGAACGCGCGCTGAACAAGAACGACCGGCACACGCCCGTCGTGATTGGGGCGTTCCACCTAGTCGATCGCCAGGGCGACAGCCAGGAAGCCCGCCGACGCTTCGCGCAGGCCGCCTCCCTTGGCGTCGACGTCGCGGTGCTGATCAAGGAGCTTGAAAGACGAGGATCGTAGGGTGGGCACCGCCCACCAGAAACGCTGGACGCGCCGAACGATCAAACCACGGATCGCTCTGATAGCGCGGATGAAAGTCGTTGAAACGAGGAAAAGAGCGGGGACGATCGGGCCGTCAGTTCATTTTGTCGCGTCTTCAACATGCGATTGGAGCACTTTCCGCCACTTGGCGGCCTCGTCCGGCTTGTCCACGGCCTCAAATGAACGGCACTAACGGCCACACAATACCCGAAACCCGTGGGAGCGGTGGTAGAGGTAACTCGGATTCTCGCTAAACGCGCAGCGACAGAGGAACGCGCTGCATTCGAACCCGCCACCACGGACCACGCGCGCCGACCCGGTGACGGGGCCGGTTGGATCGCTTACCGCCTCCGGGGTGTACTCGCCGGACCAATCCCAGCACCATTCCCAGGTGTTTCCGTGAACATCAAACAGGCCGAAGGCACTGGGAAGCTTGAGCCCAACGGGGTGGATCCTATTCTCCGAGTTGTTCAAGAACCAGGCGTAGTCGACTAACCGCGCGGTATCTGTGCCAAAGAAATAATCGGTTGAGCTCCCCGCCCGCGAGGCGTACTCCCACTCGGCCTCGGTCGGAAGTCTGTACCCATCGGCCGCGAAGTCGCAGCGCCACACGTCGTTCTCCTTATCGCTGTTGTCTTCGTTGAGCTTCACTTTCTCGCGCGTCCGCTCATAGCACGGTTTCCTTCCCTCTCGCGTGCTAAGCCAGTTGCAGTACAACACTGCTCCGAACCAACTCACTTGTGGCGCCGGGCAATCGGGGGCCGAGAAGTGGTACCATCCGCCCTCGGGTTTTTCGGCGGCGGGGTAATCGGCATCAAGTATGAAGCGTTGAAATTGCTCGCCGGTCACTTCGCGGTCGCCTAGGTAAAACTCCTTGGTCAGCGTCACCTCGCGGGCTGAGCCAGCATTTTCCCTCGGCGTCCCCATCATGAACGTCCCCGCCGGTACCTCGACCATCGTCATTCCCTGGGCGTTCACAAACCAGCGGCGGTTCGAGGGAGGGCGTAGCGTTGGTGCGATTGCCGGCAAATCCTGCCCCCATTGCCGCAGCGCCCAACCAGCGGCTGCGTGCGT
>Ga0307372_10011379_pt1 | contig 11879 bp, 11 predicted proteins | sample OX1MG_FD_202533 | JGI IMG/M metagenome (GOLD analysis project Ga0307372, IMG submission 202533) | Soil microbial communities from Risofladan, Vaasa, Finland - OX-1 | ecosystem: Environmental > Terrestrial > Soil > Coastal area > Acid sulfate soil | place: Finland: Risofladan, Vaasa | collected...
ACGACCGGATTCGACCCCGCCGCGCGCCACGCGGCTTGGGAGACGGTCCGCAACCTGCGAGCGCTGGGGAAGACGATCCTGCTGACGACGCACTACCTCGACGAGGCGCAAGCGCTTGCGGACCGCGTGGCGATCGTCAAGGACGGACGCATCCTCGCGGCCGGCCCACCGCGGGAATTGGGAACCCACCAACCCGCGCACTACTGCGTCACCTATCGCGATGGATCCGGTCAATCCGTAGAACTGCAAACCAGCGACCCGACGAGCCTGCTGAACGAGCTCACCACGGCCGCACTGGCGCGCGGCGAGCGCCTGCACGAGCTGTCGGTGGCACGCCCAACGCTCGAGGACGTCTACCTGGAGCTGACGGCCGATGCCTGACGCATTGGCTTTGACCTGGAACCAGTATCGCTTGGAGCGGCGCATGTTCTGGCGCAACCCCTCCGCGGCGTTCTTCAACTTTCTTTTGCCGCTGCTGTTCCTCACCGGCGCCGGCGCGATCCTCGCCGGCAACCAGCACCAGCTCAACCGCCTGATCCCAGCGATCGCCGCGATGAGCGTGATGTCGACGACGTTCACGGCGCTCGCCTACAACATCGTCTTCCTGCGCGAGCGTGGCATCCTCAAGCGCATCCGCGGCACACCGCTGCCGGCCCTCTCCTACTTCGGCGCCCTCGCCGCCAACGCTCTCACCAACACGGCACTGCAGATCGGCATCGTGGTGCTCGCTGGCAAGCTCATCTTCGGCATCGGCTGGCCACGCGATTGGGCCGGGCTTATCGTCTTCGTCCTGGCCGGCGTGATCAGCCTCGCCGCGCTCGGCGTCGCCTTCGCGCACGCCATCCCCAACTTCGAGTCCACGGCTGCCTACGTCAACGCCGTCTTCCTGCCGGTCGTCTTCATCTCCTTCTACGTCTTCGACTCACACAGTGCGCCAGGCTTCCTGCGCCAGATCGCCGAAGCGCTGCCGCTGAAGCCGCTGATCGACGGGCTGTATGGAGCATTCATCACCGGTTCAGGGCTCGGCAACCAACTCGATGCGCTCGCCGTGATCGCGCTGTGGGGCGTTTTCGGGCTGTACTTCGCCGTGCGCGGCTTTTCTTGGGAGCAGCGCGGCGGATAGGCTTCGCCACGTGAAGCAGCTGGCCGATGGCGTCTACCAATTGAAGGGCTGGCCGCCGAACGCGATCAACGTGTACCTCATTGGCGACGTCCTGATCGATGCCGCCACGCGCCAGGCCGAGAAGCGAATTATGCGCCAGATCGCCGGGCGCACGCTCAGCGCGCACGCGCTCACCCATGCCCATCCCGATCACCAAGGCTCGAGCCACGCGATCTGCGAGAAGCTCGGCATTCCGTTGTGGTGCGGTCAGGGCGATGTCCCCGCGATGGAGACTCCAGGCGGCGTGGCGAACGCGAATCCGCCGGTGTGGGCAACGTTCGTTCAGCGTCACCTCTGGACGGGCCCGCCGCATCCCGTGGCGCGGGCGCTGCACGAGGGGGATGAGGTCGCGGGCTTCACGGTGCTCGAGACTCCAGGGCACTCCACCGGCCACGTGTCCTTCTGGCGCGAGTCCGACCGCGTGCTGATCGTGGGCGATGTGCTCACGAACGTGAACTTCCTAACCGGCCTTCCTGGCCTGCACACACCCCCTGACATGTTGACTCCAGATCCCTTCCGCAACCGCGCCTCAGCGCGCCGCCTCGCCGCGCTCGAACCAACGCTTGCCTGCTTCGGCCACGGCGCGCCGCTGCGCGACCCCGGCAAGCTCGCGAAGTTTGTAGCCGCCCTGCCGGCATGAGCGACAGCATCTTCACCCCGTCCGCGGACGGGCGCTTTGAGCCGAGCGAGCACGCGCGCGGGCCGTGGGACCCTGGCGCGCTGCACGGGGGCGCCCCGGCGGCGCTGATCGCACACGCGTTCGAGCAGCAAGAGCCCGGCGCGGAGCTGCCAATCGCGCGACTGTCCTTCGAGTTCCTGAAGCCGATCCCATTCGCGCCGCTGAAGCTATCGGCGCGAATGGTGCGCACAGGCAAGCGTGTTCAGGAGCTTGCAGCCGAGCTGCACGCGGCGGATCAGCTGATCTGCCGCGCGAGCGCGCTGCGCGTGCAGGAAGTCCCGACCGGCCTGCCGCCCGGCACGCTGCCGGCACAGGAGCCGATGCAGCCACCAGAGCAGGGCAAGCCGATCCCGTTCGCCCTCAACCCCGATGCCGGGACGAGCTTCGCGAGCACCGGCATGGAGATGCGCTGGTTGACCGATCCCTGGGCGCTCGGGCCGGGGCTCGTGTGGATGCGCCTGCTCCATCCGCTCTTGCCGGGCGAGCCACCGAGCGCGCTCGCGCGCCTGGCCGCGACCGCGGACTTCGGCAACGGCGTCAGCGCAGCATTGCCGTTCGATCGCTTCCTGTTCATCAACGCGGACCTCACGATCCACCTACAGCGCCAGCCACAGGGCGAGTGGATCGGCCTCGACGCGCGCACGCTGCTGCACGGCTCAGGCACGGGCCTCGCCGAGAGCGTGCTGCACGACACGACTGGCCCGGTCGGCCGGGCTTTTCAGACGCTCGTCGTGCAGCCGCGCTGAGGGACGACGGTCAGTTCTCGAGGCCCGGGAACGGCTCGGCCAGCGAACCCAGCGCGTAATCGGGGTTCGCCGCGCGCAGTTCATCGAGGTCGTATTTCCCGCTGGCCACCCCGATTGACACAACACCCGCGCCCTTGGCCGCGGAGATATCGAGCGGGGTGTCCCCCACCACCGCCACCCGCCGCCCATCGAGCGGCCTGCCGAGCAGACGCTCACCGCGCTTCACCGCGATCCTCGTGAGCCCGGCGCGGTCATCCGAGTCCGAGCCATACCCACCGGCCAAAAAGTAGTGGTTGAGCTTGGCCCTCCCGAGCTTGGCGTGCGCGCCAGCCTCCAGCGCTCCCGTGGTCAACCCGAGGAGCACACCCTCATCGTGCAGCCTCTCCAGCAGCTCCTGCGCTCCCGGAAGGACACGGTACCCCTCTGACGCGGTCACATAGTCGGGCAACACGGATAGATACGCCGCCATCAACCGCGCCAGCTCCTCGCCCTTTGGCTCGCGGCCCATCACTTCGCTGAACGTCTTTCCAGCCACCACCGGATCGGTCATACCGGCACTCGAGTACTTGCCGATGTCCACCCCCGGGCGGCCGAATGCGTGCTCGAACGCCCACGTCCAGCTGCGCGCGCCCGCCCCTGCGGTGTCGATCAGCGTTCCGTCGATGTCGAACAAGACCAGCTCGAATGAAGGCATCGCGTCATTCTCCACTTCGCCACCCCGCCATGCTTTACGGCTAGGGCTGCGTGCCGGGAACCTTCACTGCTCCTCCGCAAAGAGACCTTCGATCAGCCCAATCAGTGCGGTTTCGGCTTGCGCTACATCGAGCTTCATATCGCGGCGCAGCACCTTCCACACATACACGTCGCAGACAGCCACCAGCTGAGCCATCCGCAGCTTGCGCGCCTGATCGTCTTCCAGGCTCTGAAGCTGAGGCTCGAATGTCCGCTCCACCCACTCCTGATGAACATGCCGGCCATGGTCGGTCGCCTTGCGGACCAGATAGAACCAATGGCCCTCGCCCAGCAGCCGCACCATCAGGTCTCCATAGCGCTCGTAGTGAACCATCAGGTTGCGCACCGCACCGGGCACATCTCCGATTGGCGCCTTGGCGCGTTCCTTGCGAACGATCTCGCTCATGCGGCGTATGGCGGCCTCGATCAGCCCGTCCTTGGAGCCGAAGTGGCGCAATGCGGTCTGCTTGGTGACGCCCGCCTTCGCCGCCACCGTCTCCAACGATGGCCGCGGGGATCCGTCTTTGAAGAACTCCTCGTTTGCGGCGTCCAGCAACGCGTCGCGAGTGCGTTGCTGGGACTGTGCGCGGGCGACTTGTTTGTAGGGACGCTGCCCGGATCTCTCGGGCCCATCGCTGGATCTCTTGGCCATCGCGCCAGCGTATTCGGTCAGTCCGCCAGCGCAGGCGCTTTCTGGTGGATTTCCAGGCCGTTATCGGCTTTGAACAAGGTGGGCATCATCTGATGTCAAGCCTCTTCGAGGCTCAGAATGGCCCTGAAAACCGCCAAAATGGGAGACGCAGTGGCGTGATCAGCGCACGACGACGTCGCCGAGCGCCTCGTCGATCGCGGCGAGGGTGTCCGCGCTGAGCGTCACGCCCGAGGCGGAGGCGTTGGCGTGTACCTGCTCGGGGCGGCTGGCCCCCACGATCGCGGAGGCGACGTTCGGCTGGCGCAGCACCCACGCGAGCGCCATCTGGGGCATCGTCAAGCCAGCCTGCTCTGCAACAGGCAAAAGGCGCTGCACTGCCTCCAGCACCCGGTCATCCATCAGCTGGCCGATGAAGGTGTTCATGCTGTCACTCGCCGCGCGTGAACCGGCCGGCGGCTGAGTGCCGGGAAGGTACTTGCCCGTCAGCACGCCCTGCCCGAGCGGGGACCAGACGATCTGGGAAATCCCCTCGCGCTCGCACAGCGGGATCACCTCCTTCTCGGGCGATCGCCACAGCATCGAGTACTGCGGCTGGCTCGAGATGAACCGCTCTTTGGATTGGGACCCACCCACCCGCGCGAGCGACTCCTCGATCTTCTCCGCGGGCCACTCGCTGAAGCCGATGTGGCGCGCCTTGCCAGCCTGGACGACTTCGGTGAGCGCACCCATCGTCTCCTCCAAGGGCGTCTTCTCGTCATAGCGATGGCACTGATACAGGTCGACGTAATCGGTCTGCAAGCGCTGCAGCGAGGCGTCGATCTGCTTGTGGATCTGGGCCGCCGACAGCCCGCGGTCGGTGGGCGACATTTCGAAGTAGACCTTCGTGGCGAGCACGTAATCAGAGCGCTCGTACCCCGAGAGCACCTCGCCCAGCAGCGTCTCTGACGCGCCACGCCCATAGACGTTGGCGGTGTCGATGAAGTTGATCCCCGCGTCAAACGCCGCCTTTACGCACGCGCTGGCCTGCTCGCGCTCGACTCCCCCGGAGTAGGTCAGCCACGAGCCGAGGCTGACCTCGGAGACCTCGATGCCGCTGGAGCCGAGCTTGCGGAAGTTCATGTGCCGGAGACTACCCTTTAGGAGTGGCTGCAATCGACCCGGCGCTGCGCATCGGCTCAGTGGAGCTCGCGGTGAGCGACCTGCCGCGCAGCACGGACTTTTATGAGCGCGTGCTCGGGCTGCCGCTGATCACGGGCGAGGCGGACAGGGCGGCGTTCGGTGCAGATCCCGAGCGCCCGGCGCTGGTGCTCACCGAGATCGAGGAAGCCACGCCCCTCTCGCCGGGAAGCACCGGCCTGTTTCACGTCGCCTGGTTGCATCCTTCGCGCGCCGCGCTCGCCGCCAGCGTGCGGCGGATCGTTGGCCAGCGCTGGCCAATGGAGGGCGCCTCCGACCACGGGGTCTCCGAGGCTCTCTACCTCAGCGATCCCGACGGGCTCGGGATCGAGATCTACGCCGACCGCCCGCGCGCGCAGTGGGAGCGCCCGGCCGGTGGCCACGGCGTGAAGATGGTCTCGCTGCCGCTGCACCTAGAGGACCTGCTGGCAGAAGACCAAGGTGGGCCGGTGCCGCTTATCGCAGCTGGCACGGGCATCGGTCACGTGCACCTGAAGGTGGCGGACGTAGCCCGGGCGAATGCCTTCTACCACGATGCCCTCGGCTTCGAGCAGCAAGCGCAAATCCCCTCGGCCGCCTTCCTGGCCGCCGGTGGCTACCACCACCACATCGGACTGAACTCGTGGCAGAGCCAGGGCGGGCAACCGGCCCCGAACACCGCGCCGGGCCTGCGACGGGTCGAATTCGAGCTCAGCGACGCCGGCTCGGTGAACGCGGTCGAGGGTGCAATCGCGGATGCGCAGCCGGGCACCAGAGCAGCGCGCGACGAGGACGGACGGCTCGTCCTGCGCGACCCCGACGGCCACTCGCTCGCTTTCGGCGCAAACCTTGATTGATAAAGAGGGGCCCGGCTCATCGGCCTTTGGCCGGCTGCGCCACCTTGATTAAAAAACGAGGGGCCCGGCTCGCCGGCCTCCGGCCGGCTGCGCCACCCTCTAGTCCATCGTCAGCGGGCCCTCGGCGGACCCGCTGAGGAACTGGCGCACGAACGCGTTCTCCGAGGAGAACATTCGCTCGGCATCGCCCGCCTCCACGATCCTGCCCCTCCACAACAGCGCGAGATACTCGCCGATCTGCCTCGCCGAGGCGATGTTGTGGGTCACGACGATGTACGTCCCTCCGTAGATGGTGTGCATCTCCTGGATCAGTTCGCACAGCAGCGCTGTGCGCACCGGATCGAGGCCCGAGTCGGGCTCATCGAAGATCACGATCTCGGGCTCCATCACCAGCGCGCGGGCGAACCCGGCGCGCTTGCGCATCCCGCCGGAGAGCTGGTTGGGCAGATCGTCCATCGCGTCGGCCAGTCCGACATCTGTCAGGCGCTGGGAGACAGTTTTTGCGATCTGGGTCTCAGAGAAGTCCGTGTGCTGGCGCAGCGGGAAGGCGACGTTGTCGAACACCGACATCGACCCGAACAGGGCGCCATCCTGGAACAGCACCCCGATCTTGCGGCGCAATTCCAGCAGCTTGGGCATCGTCAGCTTGGGAACCGACTGGCCCTTTACGAGGATTTCGCCCGAGTCCGGGAACATCAGCCCGATCAGGTGCTTGATCAGCACGCTCTTACCGGTGCCCGACGGCCCCAGCACGACGGTGATCGTCTCGTCTGGGATCGCGATGGTCAGACCGTTCAATACCGGTATGCCGCCGAGACGCTTGACGACGTCCGTGCAGCGAATCGACCAGTTGCCATCCGCTGGGTCGCCCGTGAGGTCCAGCTCTTGGGAGTGATACTCGAACTCGTCGCTCATCATTTCCCTGGGGTGGAGGCCGAGTACACCACGTGCGGGAACTGGCTTGACTGCCCGTTGAAAGTGAAGGGACTCTGCTGCAGGCAGGCAGGGGCCGGGACCGTGTTGGGGCTTTCCGGCGCATTCGCGACGTGCAGTTCGATCAGCTGTTCGATGATGGGCTGCGACACCGTCGCGTTGGGCGGCCCGCTCACCGACGGCGCCGAGTTCGCGCACGAGGAGCTGCTGAACACCGGCAGCCCGCTGCCCAGGCCGCTGAAGGCACCGGGCTTGTAGTACGGGTTCGCCCGGTCGGTGCCGATTCGTTTGGAGTAGACCGCCAGCCCCTGCGGGGCGAGCGCCTGCATCGTGCGCAGGTAGTGCTGCTGGACCCCTGCCGTTGAGTCGTTGGAGTTGGTGTCGTGGGCCCCGGTGGAGGCTGTGAAGTTGGCGAAGAACGCCTGCACCTCTGGCAGGTATTCACCCGCGTACTGCAGGAATGGGTCGAAGTTGTGAAGCACCGGCCTGAAGTTTTCAAGCAGCGGCACGAACAGGTTGAGCTGCTTGGCGACTGTGGGCAGGCCTGCCTTCGCTGCCTTCGTCAGCGGCCCCACGCCGGTCAGGAAGCTGTCGAAGGCGGGCGCAAATGTCTTCGCTTGCGCCGTCAGCCCCGCGAGCTGTATCTCAGACGCACGGAACTGGTCGAGCCACGGGTTGGCGTCGTTGGCGAACTTGTCGAGTTCTTTCAGGGCGACGCGCGAGCCCTTCTCAAAGGCGGGCAGCGCGCGGAAGGCATCGGCCCACGCCTGGCTCTCTTCGGCGGCCGCGTGGAAGGTGCGCTCGCTGCTCGAGATCAGCCCTTCGAGCTGATGGTCGCGGCTGGCCAGCGCGTTGAAGACCACGCCGGTGTTGTGCACCACAGCGGTCACCGCCCCTTCCTGGGAGGCGAGGATGGTCACGAGCTTGTTGGTGTGTTCGACGAACGGGTCGAGCGTGGCGAAGTCGGCATTGATTTCTTCCCCGTGCCCGCTGATCCCTTCCGCCACGGACTGCTGCCACACCTGAAAGGCGTGGCGAGTCTTTGCGTCAAGCGCGGACAGGACGCCGTCGAGCGTCACCGACGGTTCGACCTGACTGTCGGGCAGCTGGCCCCCGTCTGGGAGGAACGGGCCTTCGTGGCCGTTGCCCTGAGGAATCAGCTGCACGTAGGTCTCCCCCAGCAGCGTCTTCTGGCGCGCGATCGCGTGCATATCCGAGCGCACCGGCGCGTACTGGCTCGAGAGTTCGAGCGTGGCGTGGGTGCGGCCGTCCTTGCCGAGCTTCAGCGTGATCACGTGACCGACATTGACACCTGCGATGCGCACGTCCGACTGTTCGGCGAGCGCGAGCGTATGCGGAAAGGCCACGGTCATGCGGTAGCCCTTCGGCTTGAGCGGGATCGAACCGCCAAAGGACTCCCACAGGTACAGCAGCAGGCCGAAGCAGCTCAGTGCGAACAGCACGATCACCAAGATGTTGCCCAGCGTGGGCGCGCGCTTCTGCATCGCTCAGCCACCCCTCCCGGTGCTGCTCGCCGGTGCTGGAGCGCCATGGCCCTGCTGGCCGAACACATCGCCGCCCAGCCCCCCGAGCAGGCCGCTCGCGCTCGCCGAGCTGCCCCTCGCACTCGCCGCTTTCCCACTCGCGCCCGCGGCACAGGCCGCCCCGGCCGGCGGGTTCAGCAGGCCGAGCAATAGCCTGACCGTGGGGTTGACTTCCCCAGCCCCTTTCAGGATCGGCACGACGTTGCAGTTGAAGTACGCCAGGACATGGCCGAGCGGGCCGTGCGCATCCGCAGCGCTTATCGAGCTGTTGAAGTCGTGGTTGGCCCAAGCGAGGTAGAAAAGGAACCCGCCCTTGCTGGAGCCGGGGTTATAGGCGAACTCGTTGAAGAGTTCGTTCAGCACCGAGAAGCTGCTTGCCAGCTTCGGGAACGCCGCGCTCAGTTCCTTGGTGCTGGGCGCCAGCTCGTTGACGACGGGCAGGATCTGGCGCGCGAACGGCCTGACCTGGTTCTTGAAGACCGGCGTGGTCTGTTCAAAGAGCGCCCGCGAGGCTTCCTCGCCCGAGGCGAGCGAGCGCGCGAACGGCTGCAGCTCTTTGAGCGTGGGGCCGAGTACGCGCGCGGCGGTGGCGAGCTTGCCCAGGCCCTGTTTGGTCTTTCGCAGCGCGCCGGGCAAGAGGTGCAGTGTGCTCTGCACGCTGCGTTCCTCTTCCGCGAAGGTCTTGAACACCGCGTTGGATGAATCGACGAACTCCGCTAGCTGTTTGTCCTTGCCGCCCACCGCTTCCACCAGCAGCCGGAAGTTGTGTATCGCGCGGGCGATGTTCGCGTGGCGAATTTCGAGCTGTGAGGCGATCTCTTGCAGGTAGCGCGCTGTCGGGTCAAAGCGCTTGAGCGCCGCCGACAGCGGTTTCCCGTTGTTCTTCAGCCCAATGCCCGCGCCGGCCAGCAGCTCCTGCAGGTAGGCCCGCGTTTCCGTGTCCAGTGTCGCGAGGAATTCGTCGAAGTTGGCGTCCGGAGCGGTCTGCGACAGCGGGATGCTCGCGCCGCTTGGAAGCGACCCGCTCGCGGGCGTCCCCGGGTTGACCTCGACCGTCATGTCCTTCAGCTGGGTCTTCGGGCGCAGCAGCAGCGTCGCGTCGTGATAGATGCGTCCCTGCGCGTATTTCGGGGTCAGGTTCATGGTGACCGTCGCGACCCCGTTCTGCAGGTTCACGCTCGCGATTTCGCCGATCTTCGCACCCGCGATCGTGACCGCCTGGCCCTGGCCGGGCGTGACCGCCTGAGCGGTCTGGAAGTCAGCCTTCAGCGTGAAGTAGCTTTTCCCCAGTACCGGTACCCAGCTCGGCAGCTTGAGATTCTCGTGCGAGAGGATGTAGCCGCCCACGAACGCCGCGATCAAGATCATCGAGACGACCGCGATGAACGCCGTGCGGTAGCGGCGAATCTGGTCGCGAACACCCAGCCCGCCCTCGTGGGGCTCAGTAGTCGGGGTCATCCCCCGCTCCCGTCAGCTGGGCCTTGAGACAGGGGGCCGTTGAAGTTCGGTACCGCCTGGGTGTAGCAGGGCACGAGCGGCTTATAGGAAGGCTCTTCCGTGGGGATGGCGGGACGCGTGCCCAGCGGCTGAAGCGGCGAGCGGGCTACCAGGCGCAGGCCTTTCGCGCTCGAGCCGGTGATCCCGACCGGGGCCGAGCGGAACGTGTCGCCGCCGCCACCGACCAGGAAGCGGTTCATCACACCGTTGCCGTCGAAGCTCTGGCCGAGGCCCGCCAGGCCCGTCAAGGTGTAAAAGAATTCCCTATAAACTTCGGCGCCCGAGGTGTTCGGCCCGTCCTGGAGCTTCGTGTTGCCGGCCGGATAGAACACTTTCGTCAGGCACTTGCTGAAAGCATCGGTCTGTTTGAAGAACGCGGGCTGTTCACCGAACAGGCGGGCGAACGACGGTGCCGCCGCGACCAGCCCCGTGGCCACGCCGCCGAGCTCTGAAGGCGCAACTGAGGCCTTGACCTGTTCGATCCACGGCAGCGCTGCTGAGATCGTCGAGGGCAGCAGCTTGGTTCCAGGAATGAGATCCAAAGCAAACGTCCGCACCGGCGGAAGCGCTGCGTCGAGTGAGGTAAACGCGCTGTTGGCGTTGTGCAGCGTGCCCGGCAGCAGCGTCACCGTGGTGGAGAGGCTCGAGGCCTGGACCGCGAAGTTGTGAAAGAAGGTGTTGAAGTTGCCGATCAGTTCGCCGAGCTCCTGCTCGTGCACGTTCAGCGCCGCCGACACTTTGCCGATGCTCGTGACGAGTTTGGAGAGGTCGTGAACTTCTGAGCCCGTGACCGCCTGGCTGACAATCGCTGAGCCGCGCAGGGCCGCAGGGCCGCGATGGTAGGACTTGTTCAGCGCCTGCGCTGCATTCAGGCCACGCACCTCGGGGTCCTGTTCGGCGTCTTCGGCGGGTGTCGGCTTGCGCGTCAGCGCGTCACCGTAGCCGGCCAAGAAGTCCTGCAGGTTGGCGCGCGTGTCGGTGTTCAGCGCGTCCAGGACCTGGTCGAGCTGCACCGGGTCAGAGGTCTGCGTGATCGGGAGCGTGTAGCCCGAGGAGATCGTCTTCGCCGAGGGGCTGCCGGGCTGCAGTTCGACAAACCAGTTGCCCTCCAGGAAGATTCGCGGGCGGATCTTCACCGTGGCGTCTGCGTGGATCGGCAGGCCCTTCGATTCGATTTCCATGCTCACGAGACCCGTATCACCCCGGCGCACGAGCGAGGTGACCTTGCCGACATCCACACCGGCGATGCGTACCGGCGCCTTGGGGCGAATGTTCACGCCTGTCGCGAAGACCGCCTTCAGTTTGTAGGGGTGTTTGAACGGGATGCTCTTGGTGAAGCCGAAGTACACGGCGATCACGAGGATCACGAGGAACACGATCCCGACGCGCAGCGGGTTGTACCGCTGCATCTCGACGACCGACAGTTCATCGCGGCGGCGGCGGCGCAGGCGCAGGCGGCTCATTTCCGCTTTCCCTTCGCCTTGGTCTTAGCTTTCCTTTTCGCCTTGCTCTTTGCCGCCTTTTCCTTAGCCGCCTTTTCAGCAGCGCTTTCGACTCCCAGGTCCTTCAGCTGGGCGCTCGCGTAGGGGTTCCCGAACAGGTTCTGTTCGCGAGTGGTCGCTTCGGTGGTGCTACCGCTGCCCGGCGCGTGGCCGATCACGGTCTGGCCCTGCGCGTAGGTCTCGTTGCCCGCTTCACACACCTTCGGCTGGCCGGGCCCGGCGACGTTCGGGTAAGGGTTGTAGTGCAGGTGGTTGTCGTTGATCGCCGGACCGAGTTCGCCGGGTTTGCCAAGGACGCCCGGTTCGTGATCGATCGAGGGGCCGCTGGCGGGCGCCGAGGCGGGGAAGCCCTCGGCGTTGACTCCGTCCGGCGAGAGCACTGGCAGGGCGCGGGCCAGCGTACCGACCCCAACGTTCTCG
>Ga0307372_10011380_pt1 | contig 11878 bp, 9 predicted proteins | sample OX1MG_FD_202533 | JGI IMG/M metagenome (GOLD analysis project Ga0307372, IMG submission 202533) | Soil microbial communities from Risofladan, Vaasa, Finland - OX-1 | ecosystem: Environmental > Terrestrial > Soil > Coastal area > Acid sulfate soil | place: Finland: Risofladan, Vaasa | collected...
CCATGGAAATCAGCGCGGCCCCGGAGGCGGCGGCGAACGCCGCTGCGGCACCGCCGCCCGGGGCGGGTAAGGCCGAGGCCAGGTCGTCGAGCCATGCACTGACTGACTGCTGCCGCACGGGTCGTGATCCCTCCGGAGGCTCCGGCGCGCAGTCGCGCGCTGGCACGATACCGCGAGCGTGACGCCGGGCGGCCGCGACCCGCGCTGCCCCCGCGTCGGCTCGCCCCGCAGCGACCGGAGCGCCGGCCATCCGGTCAGGAGGCCTTGGCTGCGCTCCACGGGCCGCCGACTGAGCCATTGCCGGTCTGGACCTGGTAGGTGCCGGACATGGAATTGCCGGAGACCGAGCCCGAGTAGGTGATTGCCGTCGAGCCGACGGTGCCGAAGCGGATCGAGCCGCCCGTCACTGTCCCGTTAATGCCCAGCGTGTCGGCGGGAGAGGAGATCTTGATGGTGCCTCGCAGGTTCGATCCCGACTGCCGCCAGGTCAGGGTGAAGGTGCCGTTGTACGCGCCGCTGTATTTTCCCGACCACGTCCCCGAGAGGCCGGCGGCAGCCGGTGCCTGGGTGGACGCTGGTGCGCTGGAAGCCGGTGCGGTGACGGGTGGAGCCGCCGGGGTAAGCACCGCGGCGTTCTTATGTGACGAACTGCACCCGGCGACGAGCAAGGTGGCCATTGCGGCGGCGATTGCGAGCTTGATCGGCGGCATGTCATTTCTCCTCGAAGATCGGATCTGGCTTGTCTGATGAGGGCCCACCTGAGGTGCGATCCGCCGCGCTCCAAGGCGGACTAGTCGGGTCGGTGCCCGCCGCCGCCGTCAGCGCCGTCAGAAGCTCCTGGTCGTTGCGGAAGGTCGCACGCAACCCGGTGGCTACCTCGTGCACGGTTCCGCGCAACCGGGGGATGGCACTGGCCGTCCGGCCGCTGCCGCCCGCGTCTTCCTGGAGGCGGACGATAAAAGTCCTCACGCCCCGACTATCGGAGCTCGGGTTATGGGTTGCCTGAAGGTGGCCTTAAGGTCGCCAGCTCGCGGCGTCCGTCAGGGCGACCGGGACGATGTCGAGTTCGCCCATGCGCCGGGCGTAGGCGGCGTACCGCCTGCGTGCCTCGCCGTGACGGCGGAGCCGGAGTTGCCCCGCGATGAGCGCCAGCCAGGCGTGCTCGTCATAGGGATCCCGTTCCAGGAGCTGGCCGAGGTACTGGCCGGCTGATTCGTCGTCTCCCCGGCCGGCGGCCAGGCGCGCCAGCAGCCGGAGAACCGTGAGCAGCCGCGAGCGTGCTTCCTCGCGCGCTTCGACCGCCCACTCCTCGTACAGGTCTTCCTCCAGGAAGTCACCGGCGTAGACCTGACGAGCGCGCCGCAGCGGAGCTTCCGCCGCGGCATGGTCGCCCTTGGCCATGAGGTCGATCGCCTCGTCGGCGACCCGAAGGAACTCGATCAGGTCGACGTCGACCCGGTCGAGCCGCAGGGCGATGGTCCGGGCATCGGCGACGACATAGTGGTCTGGCGGGTGCCGCCGCCCTGGGTCCAGGATCTTCCTGATGATGCTCAGGGCGACCGACAGCCGGTTGCCCAGCGGCTCGGGGTCCTCACCCGGCCACATCGCCTCGGCGGCGGCCTCGCGGGTGATCGGCCGCCCCCTGCGGGCGACCAGGACTTTCAGCACGTCCCTTGCCTTGCGTGATTGCCAGGCGGCCAGCGGGACGGGCTCCCCTGCGTGCACTACGGCGAACCGCCCGAGTGCGACAATCGCCACCTCACGCCCGCCTCCCGGATACGACGCCAGCAGGCCAGGTACTCCGAGGGCCGGCGCGACTCCCATGGCCTCTAGCTCCCGCTGGGTAGCCTGCGCTACCGCTGGGTCATCGGTGAGGATGGCGAGCCCGAGCCGAGCGCGCGCCGCGCCCACAGGATTGCCGACGTCCTCCCAGAGCTCGATCGCCGAGCGAAGCCGCGCCTCGTCCCCAGGCACATGAGCGGCTCCTCGCAGCTCCAGTGACTCCGCCAGGGCGGCGCGGTCGCCAGTGGCGCGGGCCTGGGCTTCGGCCTGCTTGGCGAACCTTTCGGCCGCCACACCGTCGCTGGCCCGCAGTTCGACCTCTGCGGCGGCGCACAACGCTGCCGCGCGCTCGAGGCCGCTTGCCCTGGCCACCCCGTCAGCAGCAGCCTTGCGTGCCGCGGCGGGGTCCTCGTCGACGAGAACCCTGGCCAGCCCGCTGAGTGCGTACACCAGAGTGTGCGCGTCGTCGCACTCTTCGGCGAGCGCCCGCGCCCGCTCGAACGAGGTGCGGGCCCGCACCAGGTCTCCCCGTTGACGGTACAGCTCGCCGTAGATGACCTGGGGCACCGACGCATGAAGGGAACCAAGAGTCTCGTAGATCGCCGCGGCGTCCGCGGCGGCCGCGCGGGCGTCGTCGAGCTGACCGAGATACAGGTGCGCCTGCGCCTTGTTGGTCAGCGCGAGAGCCGAGAAGAAGCGATGGCCCGCGCCGGTCTCCAGCGCGAGCTCCGCCTCCGTGATGGCGCGGGCATAGCCGCCGGTCTCCAAAGCGCGGGAACTCAGGTTGGCGTGGATCCTGGCCAGCTGGACCCGGTCACCGCCGTCGCGCGCCGCGGCGAGCGCCAGGCGGTACTCCTGTTCGTTGCGGTCACGCTCGCCGCGGCTAGCCGCCGCCAGGGCGAGTGAGACGTGCGCCGCGGCCAGGGCGCACGAATCACCGCTCGTTCCGGCCTGGTGCAGCGCCGTCCTGGCCAGGTCCTGCGCGGCATCGGCCTGTCCCTGGCTCCACAAGGTGGTGCTCAGCCAGGCCGACACCATGGCGTCATCCGCGTCCTGCCGGGCCGGGTCGTGGGCCGCCCTGAGCGTCGCGGCGGCGGCGCCTGACTGACCCCGCAGGTACAGCAGCAGCCCGTACCGCCAGGCCACGCTGGCCGGAAGTCGCTGCGGCCCCTGCAAGCGCTCGACCCGCGAGAAGAGATCTATTGCCGCGTCCCAGTCCCCGACCGCCTGCAGTGCCTCGGCCAGGACCGCGTCCAGGCTGGTGTCGCCGCCGGTGCCGTGCCGCGCAAGCACCTCGATCAGGCGGGCCGCCGCGCCGCCGCGGGTCAGGACCGGCCCGCAGCGCCGCAGGAACGACCGCGCCGCGTCCGTGGCTCCCTGCGCGTGGCACTCAAGTGCTTCTTCGGGCCGGGAATGATCCTCCAGCCAGCGCGCCACCCGTTCCCTGAGCGCACCGACCGCGCCGGCGCCGTCGTGCCCGGCGCCGGCTCCTGCCAGTACCGGCGACAGGCGGTAGTAGCCGGGCTTTCCCGCTTCCACGAGCAAGCCCCGTTCCTGCAGGCCGTCGAGATCGGCGGCCTCGGCTGCGACCGAGACGCCGTTCAGCAGCTCGGCATCGACCCGGGGAGCCAGCGATGCGACGAGGAGGATCTGCCGGGCTGCCAGGTGCTCGTCGGCGACCAGGTCCCGGGCGAAGGCCTTCCATAGCTGGCCGCGGCTGTGCTGGAGACGTCCGAGCGCCCGGCCACGGTCGGGGAGATCCAGTCGTTCGAGCCGGTCCAGTAGCAACTGGAGGGCGGCGGGCCAGCCGCCCGTCAGCGACCAGCACGCCTGCGCCAAGGGCACGGACGCGCTGCCGAGTCGCCTCTCGATCAGCGTGGCCGTCTCGCCGATGGTGAAGCTCAGGTCGGGCGCGGTTACCTCGAGCAGTTCGCCCCGACCCTGCGCCCCGCCGAGCCCTAGCTCGGGCAGGCTCCGGCCGGACAGCACGAGATGGAGCTGAGCCGGTGCCTCAAGCGACAGCACCCGGAGCAGGTAGCTCGTCGCCTCGTCGCCGCCGGCGCCGACGTTTTCCAGGCCATCGATGACCAGGAGCTGATCGGCTGAGAACCGTTCGGCGAGTTCGCAGAGCGACGCGGCCCGCCGCTCCGCGAGCAGCCGGCGGTCGTCGGATCCGGTCGCGGCGGCGATCGCGGAGCGCCCTGGCGCGGGGGATTCGCCGAGTGCGGCAGCGATCCGAGCCGAAAGCGACTCGGCCTGGGCGTCAGCGGGCCGCACCCGGACCCAGCGGGCCGTGCCCGCGGCCGCGACCTCGGCAAGCGCCGTGGTCTTCCCGTACCCAGCGCCCGCGACCACGAGCGTCGCACGGCGCTGATAGGCCGCGGACAGCAGGGCCGTAACCCGGGGGCGGGGAATCCTGGCGGGTCCGCGCGCGCCACCCGGCCCCGGAATGTGCGAGGCGTCGGCCACCCAGGGGAGTCTAAGGCTTGTCGCGTGTCATTCTGAAATGACCAGCAGATCCGGACGGGTACCGGCTCATCCTGTCCAGCCGGTCCTGAGCCTGACAGCGGCCTGCGACGGTGCTGTGTCCGCTATGCGAATCGTTGTGGCGGAAACGAGGCATCGGGAAGCGGTGGCTGCGTAGAAGTAGCATTTGTTCACGCATTTGTGCGTGTTCGTTTAGCTAAGGAACGAAATGTTCGCCCGGCATGCTTGCCCGGCGTTCGAAACTAACCTCATACTGGGTTTTATGCTTACACGACGAACCTTTCTCCAACTCGTGGGCGCTTCCACGGGTGCGGCTCTCACCGGCGCGGAGTTGCTGTCTCAGGCAGCGGCCAGCGCCGCCCCGGCGCTTCTTCCGAACGGCGCGAACGGCATCGAGCACGTGGTGGTGCTGATGATGGAGAACCGCTCGTTCGACCATTTCCTCGGCTGGCTGCCGGGCGCGCGCGGGCGCAGCGACCTGACCTACCTTGCGACCGACGGGAATTTCTATCCCAACTATCCGCTGGCGCCCGATTTCCAGGGCTGCGGGTATGGTGATCCCGACCATAGCTGGGAGGGTTTCCTGATCGAGTACAACTTCGGCAAGATGGACGGCTTCCTCCAGCGACCCACTGCCCTGGACCTCAATCCGGGCGTGACAGCGGCGGCCGCCAACACCTTCCCGGTCGGCTTCTACACGAACCTCAATCCCGACGGCACCCCCAAGGATGTCCCCGACCTGCCGGTCCTTGGCGCCCTCGCGCAGAATTACACCACGCTGGACCATTACTTCTGCTCGTTCGCCGGCGAGACCTTCCCCAACCGCATATACCAGCACGCCGCGAGGACTGACCGGGATCACAACCTCACCACGATCTCGAAGCTGCCGACCATCTGGGACCAGCTCTCGCCCGTCCCGAACACCCAGGGGATCCCGACCGGCGGGTATTTCTTCAGGGACCTGCCGTTCCTGGCTCTCTGGGGCCTGAAGTACTACCCGTTCTGGCACCTGTTCGCCCCTGGGGATACCGACGTACTCGGAATCCCGGTTCCCACCAAGTCGTTCCTTGAGACGGTGTCCGAAGGCCTGCTGCCCAACGTCAGCTTCGTCGACCCCGAGTTCGCCCTCGCCGACGACGGCACCGGCGGTGACGACCATCCGAAGGCGGATATCAGGCGGGGCGAGCGGTTCATCGCGGACACCTACCATGCCCTCGCGGCCGCGGGTTACCTGGACAACACGGTGCTTGTCGTCACGTTCGACGAGTGGGGCGGTTTCTTCGATCACGTGCGGCCGCCGCAGGTCATCGACGACACGGACCCGGCCACCGTCGACCACACCGGCAACGCCGCGACGCCGACCGACGGCCGGCTGGTGCCGGACTACACCCAGCTCGGATTCCGGGTCCCGGCGATCGTGGTGTCGAACCTGGCAAGGGCGAGAGTTGCCAGTGCCGGCCCGTTCGAGCACACTTCCACGCTGAAGATGATCGAGTCCACCTTCGGGCTGCACCCGATCACCGCCAGGGACGCCAACGCCATGGACCTGAGCCAGGTCCTGCGGCACGAGGCCGGCAGTCCGGTCCCCGCGAGCGCGATCCCGACCAGCGGCCAGGTGCCCGGGCCCGCCGACGACGCCGCCGCGGTGTGCGGAGTCGGGAGCGTTCAGTCCGTGTCGCCGCTCCCGACGTCCAAGGGCGGGCGGGCAGCCGGGGCGAGCGCGCTGCCGCGGTCTGCTGGCCCCGCCGAGACCGCGATGGGGCGGCTGGCCCGCAGCCACCGGCCGGAGACGACCGGGTAAGCCGCGAGCGGCAGTCGTTACAGCACGTGCTTCCTTGCTGGTTTCCGCGCGTCCGTGCGGCCAGGACATATGGCCGGGACATGCGGCTAGTACATATAGCCGTGGCGGCTCTTCATCTGCCCGTCCGCGCGAATCCACGACTCGCAGAGATAGACGGCGGCGAAATGGCTGTCCTCGTCGGCGACCCACCAGGGACTCGCTTGCTGGTACTCGACCGTGACCGTACCTTCGCCGGGCAGGTCCTCGGTGCTGACCCAGCTAGCCGGAGCCGCCTCCTGGACAGCACGAGTGATCCCGTGCAGCGGGCCGCCGTAGAACTTGACTTCGTGGACCGACTCGTCTTCAGGTTTCATCCTTGACCTCGTTCCCGCGCCGTAGATTGCGAATGCTGGAGCTGAAGAGTGCGGACAGGCAGATCGCGAAAGCGACGAGTGCGGCCGTACGCATGGCTGTCACCAGTCCGATCTGACTGGACAGGACCCCGACCATGATGTAGCCAAGGGGCAGCAGGCTGGTCGATGCGATTTCGTCGAAGGAAGCGACCCGCGACAGAGCGTCGCGGGGAACGAACCGCTGGCAGGTCGATGCCATGACGCCAGCCCAGATCGTCAGCGACATACCAGCCGCGAACTGAAGCACGGCGATGACCGGGATCGGTGCCCCGGAGGCGAGAAACAGCGGCTGTGCGGAGAGAACCGCCAGCAGCATCGCGCACACCAGGGCCGGACGTGCGGGAGCGAATCTGGTGGCGATGAAGCCGCCGGCGATGCCGCCGAGGCCGAAGGAGGTGACGAGCACTCCCCAGACCGCGGCGCCACCGAGAGCGGCGCTGGCCAGTGCGGGTCCCAGGCTGAAAACCGCCGACAAAGAGATGAGATGGAAAATGGACGCTGCTGTCAGCAAGATCAGCAGCCATTTCCGGTCCAGCACGGTTCGCCAGCCTTCCCGCAGGTCGGCGATGATTCTGCGGGGCCGCGAGCTGACCTTGCCGTCGGGCAGGCCGAGCAGCAGCAGCGCGCTCGCGAGGAAGGAGGCGGCATCGATGGCCAGGCCCACCGCGGGGAGGCCGGTGGCGACCAGCAGGCCGCCGATCAGCGGGCCGGTGACCATCCCGGTGCTGGCGACGCTCCCGAGCAGGCCATTAGCCCGTTCGAGCTGGCTCTTCGGGACGAGATCTGGCACCATCCCGGCCGCCGCCGGCTTGAAGAGGGCCTCAGCCATCCCGTAGACGAACTGCAGCGCCATGAACGAGGCAATGCCCTGCCGGTGGCCCAGCACCAGGAGGACCGCTGCCGTCTGAGTCAGCAGTCGGGTGAGGTCCGCGGTCACCATCAGCTTGCGGCGGCTCAGGCGATCACCGAGCACCCCGCCGTACAGGACGGTCATCGCATCGCCGACCGCGCGGGCACCGAGCACCGCCGCGACTCCGGCCGGCGAGACCCCGACGCCGAGCAGGCAGAAGGGGATGACCAGGTAGCTCACCCGGTCGCCGACGGAGGAGAGCCCTTGCGCGGTCAGGAAGCGCCCGTAACCCTGCCGCCACCAGGCGGGGCTAGCGGCTTCGCCTGGTGGCGGCGGGCTCACGGTGACCGTGTCGCTCGTGGTGACCGTGTGGCTCGTGGTGACCGTGTCGCTCGTGGCTGCCGTGTCGATCAGAGCCGGCTCAAGCTGTCCCACACGTAACTCCTTCCGTGAGCTCGCAGCAGGTCTAGCGAACGCCGCAACCGCTCGGCCCGGCGCGAGACATAGGCCCGCAGCCCGTCCAGGGCGACCGTGTAGACGGCACCGGGTTCGGGACGTGGCGTCTGCGCGAAGTCGGACAGCTCCTTCAGGCCGGCCAGAATGCCGGCGGCAAGCGTGTCCGGATCGCGCGAGTCTGGCGACAGGTCTCTTTTCGCCACCCGGAACATCGCGTGATCCCAGGCGGGGGCGCCATAGCATGCGTCCGCCCAGTCGATGAAGACCGGGCCCGAGGCCGACATGAGGACGTTGCCTGGGTGAAAGTCGCCATGCAGTACCGTGCCGGTGCCGCGCAGGGCAGCGTCGCCCGCCAGGAAGTCCTCGCCGCAGCGCTTGAGCGTGTCCGCGAGCCGGCCAGCGGCAGCCTGGCTCGCCCACCAGGGTCCGCGCCGGCAGGCGAGGGCGATGGTTTCGCCGCAGCCGGTCATCGAGAGGCGGGGGAACGCGCCGCACCCGAGTTGCGCGGCGAGCCGGGCGCCGACCTGGTCCTTGAGATCGGTCAAGGCTGCGGCGCTGTAGGTCCGCTCGCAGCTGGGCACATGCCGGACGAGCAGCGCGCTGAGCCTGCCGGACGCGCCGACGATGCGAGGCATCGCCGGGATGTGCCGATCCCGGGCCGCGGTCAGGATCGCCGACTCGATCAGGCTGTTCGCCGCCGGACCGACTTTGACCCAGTACTGATCGGCCCCGGTGCACAGGCGCGCCGTGGCTGACCACGGGAAGACCCGGAAAGCGGCGAGCTTGGCGCGGCGGACGCCGAGCTCACCGCATGCCCAGGTGACGGCGGACGCGAGAGCGTCCGCGGAGACGATCGCCATCCGCTCACCCCAGCGGATGCGGTAGCGGCGGCACGGAACTCAACGTTCGTCCCGCCTGACGGAGCCGTTCCCGCAGGACCGGATGGTCCAGCCGCCGGCCACGCCCGGTCGACGGGAACGGCAAGGTGCCGGGGCTGAAGACCTGGACGAACCACAGTTGCCCGGGGTGCGGCACCGGGCAAGGCCGGCTGCTGATCCAGATCGTCAGGCCGGCCGCGCGCGCGGCGTCTAGCGGCGACCCGAGCCACTGCTCGTCCGGGTGCGGTGACGTGCCGAGGTCCGAGCGCAGGCGGGCGTCGATCGCGGATGCGCCCACCGGAGTCAGGAAGGCCGCGAGGTCCCCGGTGACCGGCCGCCGCAGCGCTTTGCGCAAGGCAAACGAATCCAGCGCCTGGACGATCTCCAGGGCTGCCGCGCCGGCGGCTTGGTCGAGCGGCCGGTCACCGCCGGATCCGGTGCCCAGCCCGACGATCGCCGCATCAGGGACGCCGGACGTCCGGTGCCGGAGCGCGACCGCCAGCACGACCGGCAGGCAAGTCAGCCGCGGCAACAGGTAGGCCCGCAGCTCCCAGCCGTCGGCAGCGAACCAGGCGCTCAGTTCTATCCAGAGGCTGTCGGCCGCCGCTAGCGGCCGGGCGCAAGCGAGACCGTACCACCAGGCCACGAACGCGTGCCGCTCGAGAAGTTCGGCAACCGCGGCTGCCAGCGCCGCCGGGTAGGACCGGCCGACCGCCGCGCCGTTGCTGGTAGGGCGGCAGAAGCCGGTCTCGTCCCAGCCAGGCTGATGCAGCCACCGGCGCTCCCCGCCGAGCGACTCCACCGGTATCCAGCCGACCGTCGCGTCCTGGTCGTACGGCCGGACCAGGCCAGGCAATTCACTCGCCAGGTCCAGGCCGAATGACGGCGGGGCAAGACAGCTAGCTCCGAGCTCACGCGCCGAGGCGTGTTTCTCCGGCACGGCCGTATAGAGGGTCCGGCGCTCGACCCATTCCCCGAATGCCGACGCTTGCCTGGCTGGCAGGTTCGGTCCCTTGCCGACGGCGGACGCGCCGGCACCCTGGGCGAAGATCACCGGAAGGTCCCGGAACGACCTGGACCGCAACGGGCCGTCCGGCTTCAGCAGCTTCAGCTGGACGTGTCCTGTGGCGGCGGCCCGCTCAGCTAGCAACATGCACAGCCCCAGCGGGGACATACTGGGCGAGGATCGCTTCATGCCAGGCGCTGACCGCCCGGATGGTGCGGCGCACGCCAGAAAGCGCACGGTCCAGCTCGGCCCTGGCCACGGTACGGCGATTGGAGATCACGACCGGGCCGAGGGCGCTATGGCCGGCGGTCAGGTTTTCGGTGGCATGCCACCACAGCGGCCTGACCGCGGCCCGGTCGAATCCGTAGAACCGGATCAGGGCCGTGAACAGCGGATCTTCGTCCAGGGTCGTGCACTGCGGTGGCTGTTCGATGTAGGTCATCGCCGCGGCGTAGGCGACGGGGCCGTCGCAGGACACCGAATGCAGCGTCTCGATGAAGTCCGACGTGGCGGGATGCGGCTCCAGCGTGTCGAGGAACTCGAAACTCAGGTTGAACTGGTGAAACGCCGGCCGGTAGATACGCCAGTGCCACGACTCGTCCTTGAGGAAGCGCCGCCACAGCTCATGCTCAGGCGGAGCTAGCTGATGGGTGAATACCGGTCCGATGTGGTAGCTGGCGCTCTTGGTGTAGTGGTAGTTCTCGACCAGCCAGGGCACCCCGGCGGCCGGGTCGAGCGCGCCGGACAGCAGCATCTCGAAGGCGCTGCCGGTGGCGAAGCTTTCCAGGCTCGCACGGTAGATCGTGTCGCGGATGGCCGCGATGGCGTCGAGCGCGGAGACCGAATCACAGTCCGGATCCGCGGCGTGACCGGGATCGGTCAGCATCCCGTTCACTGCGAGCTTTTCGAGTAGCTGCCGCCAGGGCAGTGCCAGGCCCGCGGTGCCAAGCCCGGTGCCGCTCTCCCGCAGCTTGCGAAGCAGCGAATCCGCCGCCGCGCGCGAGGTCGCGACCGCCACGCACGTCGCATCGCGCTCTAGCCGGAAACCCTCCGGCGTAGGCGTGGCCAGCACTCCTGGCGCGAACCGCACCTGGCTGGGCAGCCAGACCTGAAAGCCGTCCTGCTCGGGGATGGGCAGCGTGGTCTTCACCGGCCGCGGCCTCCCGTCGCGCTGAGGACTACAGGGAACGAGTCCTCCGGCTCCGCGGCGGACTCGGCGGACTCGGCTTCCGTGCTCTCGAAGTCGGCGGCGGCCCGGACCTCGGCCAGGCGCCGGCGGTACGAAGCGGCAAACTCCGCCGGCTGAAGACGGGGGCCGAAAGGCGAGAAGACATGCACGTGGATGGAGTTCCCGATGATCGCGGGTGCGTTGCTCCAGCGGCGCACGGCCGTCTCGTAGACCAGATAGGCCTCTTCCCTGCCGCGGGCGAGCAGCGAGAGATCGGATGCCCAGACCTCGACACCGCAGGCCACGTCGTGCCTGAGGTTGACCTCCGTGGTGACCGGCGTGAACCTGAGCCACCCCTGGTCCAGGACGAAGTGCCGGCTGCCCCGGTCGTCGCGCAACCGGAGCCCGATCGTCGGGATCAGGTGATTCGGCTCCCGGCACGACAGGGCAAACAGCCGTTTCATGAAGTCGGGCGCGTGCGCATTGATCAGGCGGCCGAACTCGTCCGTCACGAACCTGACCGCTTCGTCCAGGTCGCGGTCGGGCAACGCGGTCACGCCGGACCAGGGCTTGCCTTCCGCCGCGTCGGTGTAGCCGCGGTAGTCGCGGGCTGTGGTCGGCCGCGGCGCGACGAACGGAGCGATGGTCCCGTCGAGGTCCTCGCAGCCAAGGCCGATGCGAGTCCCGGGTTCCGGGGTCGCCCAGCGGATGTGCGGATAGACCTTCTCGAGAATCGGGAGCATGCGCTGGTGGGTGACGTTGAAGAACCGGTGGTTCAGCGCCGAGAACTTCGGCGGGTAACTCCAGCCTTGCCCGCTGAGCACCACGCGGCTCGGGTTGAGCCGTTTCACGGCGGTGATCATGCTGGAGGTGATGGTCGCGGTGGCGTATTTGTCCAGGCCCCGCACGCCGGTGAGCTCAGGAAGCTGCTCCATATAGTTGTTGGTGAAATTGTCGACAGAGCGCTTCGGGTAATTCCGCGCCAGCCACCTGATCGTGTCCTCGTGCGGCATGCCGTCGACGCTGGTAAAGAAGCTCGTGCCGTCCTGCGCTTCGAC
>Ga0307372_10011381_pt1 | contig 11877 bp, 14 predicted proteins | sample OX1MG_FD_202533 | JGI IMG/M metagenome (GOLD analysis project Ga0307372, IMG submission 202533) | Soil microbial communities from Risofladan, Vaasa, Finland - OX-1 | ecosystem: Environmental > Terrestrial > Soil > Coastal area > Acid sulfate soil | place: Finland: Risofladan, Vaasa | collected...
CGGTGTCGACCTCGAGCAGCAGATAGGACCCGCCGCGCAAATCGAGACCGAGGCTCACCTGACTCTTGGGCAGGAACCCGGGCCAGGACTCAACCGTTTGCGGCGAAAATGCGTTGGGTAGCGTGAAAATAACCCCCAGCGCACAAACCGCCAGGATGAGGGCGATCTTCCACGTCTGGAAATACAGCATACGCTAGCCGGCTTTGGCGCTGTCCTTCGTTTCGTCCTTGGCGGCCTCGTCCTCGCCGTCCTCGTCGTCGTCCTTGTCCGCCTTGGCGCCGGCCGGTGCCGGCTTGGCCAGCACGTTGACGATCGTGCTGCGCACCACGCGGACGCGGACGTTCTCAGCGATGTCGACCAGCACTTCGTCGTTGTTCGCGACCTTAGCGACCGTGCCAATGATGCCGCCGCCGGTGACGACACGGTCGCCGCGACGGACCGCCTCGAGCATAGCCTTGGTCTCCTTCGCCTTCTTCTGCTGCGGCCGGATGAGGAAGAAATAGAAGACGACGAAGATCAGCGCGAGCGGTGCCATCTGCATGATGGCGCCGGTGCTGCTGCCTCCGGCTGCCTGTGCATAGGCCGGCGAAATCAAGAACATATCGAACTCCCGCGCGATGTGGAGCGCATTGGTAATGGACTTGGGTTGAAAGCGCAAGGCGAGGGCGCAGTTGACGGCGCGCCGGCGCGCGCTTAGGTTCGCGGCGAAATTTTCCCTCCCGGCCAAAGGCTTATCGCCCCTTCGATGACCGACGAAAAGAGCCACGACACGCTACTGCGACGCATCGCCGACGCCCTTGAACGCTTGGCGCCGAAAGCTCATCCGGCGACCGATTTCGACGCCGCCGACGCCTTCGTCTGGCACGCCGAAGGTCAACGGCTCGAGCCGGTGAAGACGGTGAACCGCGTCGACATCGAGCTGCTTCAGGGCATCGAGCGCGTGCGCGATATCCTGCTCGACAATACGCGGCGTTTCGCCAAGGGGCTGCCGGCCAACAACGTGCTGCTGTGGGGCGCGCGCGGCATGGGCAAATCGTCGCTGGTCAAGGCGGTGCACGCGGCGATCAGTCGCGACCAACCGCGTTCGCTGGTGCTGGTCGAGATCCACCGCGAGGACATCCCGTCCCTGCCCGTGCTATTGGCCAAGCTGCGGCAGACGAAGCGGCGCTCGATCCTATTCTGCGACGATTTGTCGTTCGACGCGCAGGATGCCAGCTACAAGTCGCTGAAGGCGGTGCTCGAGGGCGGTATCGAGGGACGACCCGACAACGTGGTGCTCTACGCGACGTCGAACCGCCGCCACCTGCTGTCGCGCGACATGATCGAGAACGAGCGCTCGACGGCGATCATGCCGGGCGAAGCGGTGGAGGAGAAAGTCTCGCTGTCCGATCGCTTCGGTCTGTGGCTCGGCTTCCACGCCTGCGACCAGGAGACCTACCAGGCGATGATCCGCGGTTACGCGACGCGCTATGGCCTCGACTATCCGGCCGACAAGCTCAAAGCGGAATCATCGGAATGGGCGATCACCCGCGGCGCGCGCTCGGGTCGCGTGGCCTGGCAATACATCCAAGATCTCGCTGGCCGCCTCGGCAAGAAGCTCGAGACGCGGTAGGCGCGCGCAAGGGCTCTAGCGCCCCGCGCTCGCTTGCGGGCCGGCCAGATATTGGGCGGGATCGAGCACCTGCGTGCCCTTGCGGATCTCGAAGTGGAGCTGCGGCTGGCTGACGATGCCGGTGGCGCCGACGGTCGCAATCTCCTGGCCGCGCTTCACCACCTCGCCGCGCTTGACCAGAACGGACCCATTGTGCGCGTAGGCGGTCATCCACCCGCCGGCATGCTTTATCAACACCAGGTTGCCGTAACCGCGCAATTCGTTGCCGGCATACGCGACGACACCGGCATCGGCGGCGCGCACCGGCGCGCCCTTCGGCGCAGCGATGTTGATGCCGTCGTTATGCGTGCCCGAAGCCGACGTGCCGTAGCGGCCGATGACGCGCCCCTGAACCGGCCAAATGAAACGACCGCCGCGCGGCGGCGGCGCCGGCAATGCGGCCTCCGGCGCGCGAGCCGCCGGTGCCGCCGGCGTTTGTCCCGGCGGCGGCAAGCTTGCGACTTCTGGCTTCTGCGGCGGTGGACCCGGCGGCCCGATCGCCTGCGAGCCAACCGGCGCAGTCGCTGGCGGTAGCTGGGTCGTCGCGATTTCAGGCTTGCCTTGCGGCGGTGCGGGCGGCGGCGTGGCCGGCGCCAGCGGCCGCGCGACCGTTGGCGGCAGCTTCAACACTTGGCCCCGCGTTACGGCGAAGGGTGGGGTCAGCTCATTCATTCGCGCCACCGAATAGAGCTCGACGCCTTCGGCCGCGGCGATGCTGCGAAGTGTCTCGCCGCGCTGCACGACGTGCGTCGGCGTTCGCGGCACGACCAGCGCGCGGCCGGCGGCCAAGCGATACGGCGGCCGCAGATGATTGGCATCGATCAGGTCGCGCACCGGGGCGCCCGTACGCTGCGACACCTGGTAAATCGTTTCGCCGCGCCGCACGGTAACCTGGCCGCCGGGAATGTTGCCTGGATTCGGAAAAGACGGCTTCGCTGCCGGCGCGGTAGCGGGCGCGGCAGCCGCCGAGCTTGACGGCGGCTCGCCGAGTTTGACGCGCACGTTCTGGCAACCGACGAGCGCCGCCGTCAGGGCGAGCGCGAGCATCGAGACGCAGCGTCGCCGAGCGCGCAGGATCATCCGCTCAGTTTATGATGCCCGCGGCGGCCGCGACAGGCCTTCGCGCGCCCGCGGCAGACCGGCGACGAGCGGCACGAATCGCACGCCACCGAGATCATCGACCGCGAGGTCGCCGTTCTTGCGCTGCACGCGCAGCAATTTCTGGTCGCGCCGCGCTGGCCCGACCGGCGCGACGAGGATGCCGCCCTCGGCCAGATGCTCGAGCAGATTGCGCGGAATCTCCGCCGCCGCTGCCGTCACCATGATGCGGTCGAACGTCTCGTGCTCGGGCCAGCCCTTGGCGCCGTCGCCGAACCGCGTCACGACGTTGTGGAGTCGCAGCTTGGCGAAGCGCGCCTCGGCTTCCTTGAGCAGCGCGCGGTGGCGCTCGATCGTCAGCACGCGGCGGCACAGGCGCGCCAGAACCGCTGCCTGGTAGCCCGACCCGGTGCCGATCTCGAGCACCTTGTGGCGGTCACCGACATCGAGCGCCTGCGTCATCAGCGCGACAACGTAAGGCTGGCTGATGGTCTGACCGTGGCCGATCGGCAGCGCGACGTTCTCGTACGCGCGGTCGCGGAACGTCGCCGGCACGAACAGCTCGCGCGGCGTGCGCTCGATCGCGTTGAGCACGCGCTGATCCGAGATACCTTCGCCGCGCAGTTCCATGATCAGCCGCGCGACCTCGGCCTTTTCCTCAGCCGCCGTCACCGGAACGCCTTGCGCAAGCGCGTTAGCACGCGGCGGCTGGTGAGGTCGAAGAACACCGGCGTCACCGAGACATGGCCATCGACTATCGCCTTGACGTCGCTGCCGCGGCGGGTGCGCTGCTCGTCACGCATCGGACCGACCCAATAATAGGGCCGCCCACGGGGATCGAGACGCTCGACCAGATTGTCGCCGATCTTGCGCCGGCCTTGCGCCGTGACGCTGATGCTCTTGACCTGGCCCGGCGGCACATCCGGGAAGTTGACGTTGACCAGCGTGTTGCTCGGCCAACCTTTTTCGACCAGGCGGCGCACGACGCGCGGTGCGTATTCCGCCGCCGTCGGCCAGCAGAAATTCATTCCGCTGGGCGAGTGCAGGCTGAAGGCGATCGCCGGCACGCCGAGCAGCGTCGCCTCGAGCGCGGCCGCAACGGTGCCAGAATAGATCACATCCTCGCCCATGTTGCCGCCGGCGTTGATGCCCGAAAACATCAGGTCCGGTTTGCGCTCGCGCATGAAACCATTGACGGCGAGCAGCACGCAATCGGTCGGCGTTCCGTCGACGGCATAGCGCTTGGCGCTCAGCTTCCGGATGCGCAGCGGGCGGGCGATGGTCAACGAGTGGCTGGCGCCGCTCTGCTCGGTTTCGGGCGCACACACCCAGACATCGTCGGAGAACGAGCGCGCTATCTTGACCAGAAGCTTGAGGCCTGGCGCCTCGATGCCGTCGTCATTGGAGACAAGGATGCGAGCGCGGCGCAGGTCGATCGGAAAATTAAACGCCACCGGCGATGACCTCGATTCCGGCCATATAGTGTCTTAACGCTTCGGGAACAGCGATCGAGCCGTCCGCGCGTTGATAATTTTCCATCACCGCGATCAGCGCCCGGCCGACCGCAAGCCCGGAGCCGTTGAGAGTGTGGACGAAGCGCGTTCCCTTCCCGCCTTTGGGCTTGAAGCGCGCATCCATGCGCCGCGCCTGATAGTCGCCGCAGTTCGAGCACGACGAGATCTCGCGGTAGGCGCCCTCGCTGGGCAGCCAGACTTCGATATCGTAGGTCTTGCGCGCGGCGGCGCCCATGTCGCCGCTGCACAGCAACATGACGCGATAAGCGAGGCCGAGGCGCTTCAGCACCTCCTCGGCGCACCGGGTCATGCGCTCGTGCTCGTCGCCCGAAGCGTCGGGATGTGCGATCGATACCAGTTCGACCTTGTCGAACTGGTGCTGGCGGATCATGCCGCGCGTGTCCTTGCCGGCGGCACCCGCCTCGGAACGGAAACACGGCGTCAGCGCGGTGTAGCGCAGCGGCAGCGCGGCTTCGTCGACGATGTCCTCGCGCGCGAGATTGGTGAGCGGCACCTCCGCCGTCGGCACGAGCCACAACCCGGCCGTCGTACGGAACAGGTCGTCGGCGAATTTCGGCAGCTGGCCGGTGCCGAATACCGCCGCATCGCGCACCAGCAGCGGCGGCGCGACTTCGGTATAGCCGAACTCGCGCGTGTGGAGATCGAGCATGAACTGGCCGAGCGCGCGTGCCAGCCGCGCCAGTCCGCCCGATAGGACGACAAAGCGCGCACCCGCGATTTTCGCGGCACGGGCGAAATCCATCCGGCCGAGCGCCTCGCCGAGCGCGACGTGATCCTTGGGCTTGAAATCGAATTTTGGTTTCGCGCCGACTTCGCGCACGAGCTTGTTGTCAGCCGCGTCCTTGCCATCGGGTACGTCGTCGGCCGGAACGTTCGGCAGCGGCGCGAGCGCAACATCGACCGCCTCGCGCAGCCGCGTCGCCTCGGCTTCGAGGAACGCCTGCTTCTCTTTGCTCTCGGTCATCTGGTGCATGAGATCGGTTGGAGGCTTCGATTGCACCGAGAACGCCGCTAATTGCTGCCCGAGCTTGCCGCGTGCCGCCTGATTTTGCTCGGCCGCGGTCTGCGCCTCGCGCCACTGCTTGTCGAGGCGGAGAACCTGCGCCGACAGTGACGCCAGCCCGCGCCGCGCCAGCCCCCTATCGAAGGCCTCGGGATTCTCCCGGATCCAGCGGATGTCGAGCATTATTCCTTCCGCCTTATGATTTCGAAAAACGACACACCAACACGTTGCCTAACAGATCGATCAATGATCATTAGGTTCGTTTCATGGATATTCCTTAGTGAGAACATTTTTGCAAAACCATCCACGCCATATGCCTGAACCAACTTGGCAACCAGTTCATCGGCAAAGCTGCTCGACATCACCGCAAGGCCAGTACAATCGAATACGACATGGTCCGCGTTCGTAAGTTTGATTAGGTTCTCTGTCTTGCGACGGACCGCAAAGCCAGCGGGCCTTGTACCGATTGACTCGGCTTCTTCCCGAAGATTGATCTTGATCAGGTTTGTTGCTTCCTGCTCGTACGCTAGTTCGATTAAGTCGACAGGCGTATGTGGGGTGTTGTTGAAGCTTAGCGCACGCTCCAACACTAGGGGCGTGCTGTAGTTGATGTTGCAGTCAACTGACGTGCCAAGCCAACACCGCTGACTAAAGATTTTGGTTCTCTTATCGTGCGCCATATTAAGGAACGCTCCGCCAGAATTAATGCTAAAGGCTCCGCCGCTTTCGGCTGCGATGCGGATGCTCCCGAACAAGCCGTTACCTTGGCCCGCACCACTGCTTATTCCCTCCTTCACCGCCTCCTCCAAAGCTCGCTCGTCGGACCAACTTTGACCGAGACCGGATCGCAGCGATTCCGGAATCCCAATTCCGGAATCACATACGACGAACTCAATCTCTTTCGCATTCGGCTTGAGCGCTAACTGAATTAATCCGCCACTGTCGGACTTGGCGTGTTGCAAAACATTGTCTGTAATCTCGTTAATCGACCATTCTAAGGCGCGCAGATGCTCGCGTCTCAAAAAGGTCGTGGTACGTAGAATGCAATCGATAATCTGATTCAGTAATACGTGCTGCTCCTTTGAATCTCGAAACCGCTGAGCAGATAATCGTCCGAACCTAGCATCGGTCGTCGCATCAAACCTTCGTGGGTCGAAATGATGAAGCCAGTTGGAACTCTGAAACGTCCTCGTGAGAGGATCGTATGTTGGTGGAATTACCGCGAATCGGACGCCCTCGTCTCGGTATTTAATCGTATGTGAAATTAAGGGCAGTATTGCGTCCGGAAAGCATATCTCGACGCCGCTGAAGTCCAAAGTGATGACATCGAAACCTCTGAACTCAACCAAATCGACTAATTTTCGGAGGATGTCACCCGTCTCTCGAATATGAAAATTCTGAGGGAACGATAAACTGTTTTCCGGACTCGGTTGGCGTAAATCTCTAGCCATTGCGCGCTCGTAATTTGTCGCGAGCATCGCGCTGAATCAGGCCGGCACGGCGACGCGCAGCGGTTTCAGTGCCATGAACTCGGACAGCCGGCTGCCAGGCATGTAGGCCTGCTTGAACGCCGGCCGCGCCTGCATGCGCGCGTACCATGCGGTCACGCACGGCCGCTTCGACCAGATCGCCGACAGGCCGAGATCGTTCATGCGATCGATGCTCGGCGTGACGATGATGTCAGCGAGCGTATAATCCGCACCCAGCAGCCACGGTCCCTTTTCCAGCGCCGTCTCCATGCGGTCGACGGTGCGCTGCAATTCGTCGAGCGAGGCCGCGACGTCCTCGTCGCTGAAACCCTTGGGACCCATGCGGCGGTAGAAATTCTTGCGCAGCGGCCGCACATCGGCTTCGGTCTTACAGAATTCGCCTTCGTCGAGCGCATTGAACCGCGTGGCGAGCGCCAGATGAAAGCTCGGCACTCGGATTGCCACGGTGGGCACCTCCTCGAGAAAGCGCATCCAGGCGCGCATATGGGCGCGGCGTACCGGGTCGACCGGCGACAAACGCGGCGTCGGAAACACGTCGTCGAGGTATTCGAGGATGACGCTCGAATCGATGATGACGTTGCCGTCGTGCACTAGCGTGGGCACCACGCCGTTGGGATTGAGCTTCAAGTACTCCGGCCGTAGCTGCTCGTTCTTGGCAAGATTGACACGGTGATCGACCCAATCGAGATTCTTCTCGGCGAGCGCGATGCGCACCTTCTGGCTGCAGGTCGATTGCGGCGCATGGTAGAGCTCGAGCGTCATTGCCGCGCCTCCTGCTGTTGGCTTCGCACGTCAGGTGCTACGCCCTGGCTGCAGGTCGATTGCGGCGCATGGTAGAGCTCGAGCGTCATTGCCCCTCCTCTCAGGTCTTGTCGGTCGGTTTGGGCTTCAACCCGAGCTCGGCCTCTTCCTCGGCCTCGCGCGCGGCGCGCTTCTTCTCGACCATCCGGCAGGCGACGATAGAGATCTCGAAGAGCAAAATCAGCGGCACCGCGAGCGACACCTGGCTGAAGATATCGGGCGGCGTCAGGACCGCGGCGGCGACGAACACCAGTACGATGGCGTAGCGGCGCTTCGCGGCGAGGCCAGCCGCGGTCACCAATCCTACGCGCGCCATCAGCGTCAGCAGCACCGGCAGCTGGAACGCGAGGCCGAAGGCGAGCATCAGCCGCATCACCAGGGTCAGGTATTCGCTGACCCGCGGCTCGACCTCAACGGGCAGGACGCCGTGGCCGCCGGGTTGTTCGAAGCTGAGGAAGAAGCGCCACGCCACCGGAAAGATCACGAAATACACCAGCGCACCGCCCATAATGAACAGCACCGGCGACGCAGCCAGATACGGCAGAAACGCGCGCCGCTCGTTCTTGTAGAGACCGGGTGCAACGAACAACCAGAGCTGCGTCGCCATGAACGGAAAAGCGAGGCAAAACGCCGACCAGACCGAGACGCGCAGATTGGTGAAGAACGCCTCGGTCAGATCGGTATAGATGAAGTGCCGCCCCGCTTGTCCGGCGAGCGCATTAGCCAGCGGCCGCGCCAGGAAATCGTAAATGTCGCGCGAGAAGTACCAGCACGGCACCAGCAGAATCAGGAACGCGATGATCGAATAGAGTAGCCGCTTGCGGAGCTCGATCAGGTGGTCGAACAGCGGCATCTTGCCGCTTTCGAGTTCGTCGTTCGTAGGTTCGGTGGTCATCGCTGCTTCGGCGCGTCGGGTGCCGGCGGCTCGGCGTCCACCGCCTTAGGCTCATCCGGCGGCAATACGGCCTGTCCGGCCTCGGCGAGATCCTGGCCCGGCGGCGACGGCTCACCCGGTTTATGCTCAGGGGTGACTTCGACGGAATCGGGCGCCGGTTCTGGCTTCGGATGGTCGGCCAGCGGATTGGTGAGCTCGGGCGCCGACAGCGACCGCGCCAGCTCGCCGCCCGGATCGATGGTCTTCGACATCTCCTCGTCGAAGTTGAAGCGCGTCGCTTGATCGAGGTCGCGCTTGACGTCGTCGAGCTCGGCCTCACGCACCATATCCTCGAGACTGCCTTGGAATTCGCGCGCGATCGAGCGCGCCTTGCGCACCCAAAAAGCGACGTTCTTCATCACCCGCGGCAGGTCCTTGGGACCAATGACGACGAGGGCGACAGCCGCGATCAGCGCGAGCTCGGACCACGAGAAATCGAACATGTCAGTCCTGGGTGCTCCGGCCAAGCTCTTCGGCGGCGGCCTCGGCTTCGGCTTCTGCCTCTTCCTCGGCTTGACTGCCGGCGGCGTCGGCACCTTCGACGGGCAGCTCGGCGAGCTTGCCGGTTTCGCTCAGGATCGTCTCGGGCCGCGAGCCGATCAGGCCGGCGGCGCGCAGTTCCTCGATGCCCGGCAAGTCGCCGGCGCTCGCCAATCCGAAGTGCAGCAGGAAGGCGTCGGTCGTGCCCCAGGTCACCGGCCGGCCGACGGTCTGGCGGCGGCCCTTCGGCCCGATCCAGCCAATCTCCATCAGCAGGTCGAGCGTGCCCGACGACACGACGACACCGCGGATATCCTCGATCTCGGCGCGCGTCACCGGCTGGTGGTAAGCGACGATGGCAAGCGTCTCCATCGCCGCGCGCGACAGCTTGCGCGAAATCTTCTGCACGAGCTTGAGCCGCGGCCCGAGATCGGGCGCGGTGCGCACGGTCCACCCGCCCGCCGCCTCGACGATATTGACGCCGCGGCCGCGATAATGCACCTCGAGCTCGGCGATAAGCGACGGAATTTCCGCATCCTCCGGCAGGCGCGCCTTGATCGCCGCTTCGTCGACGGGGGTTTGCGAGGCGAAGAGTAGCGCCTCGAGCAGCCGTAAATGGTCGGCGCGGGGGTCGGTTGAGTCGATGGTCATCTAGGCCTCGGAAGACGGACTGCGAAGATAGATCGGGCCGAACAAGGAGTCCTGGCGGAGCTGCACCTTGCCGGTGCGCACCAGCTCCAGGCTGGCGGCGAAAGTCGCGGCGATGGCCGAACGGCGCACCAGCCCATCGCCGAGCTCGGGCGGCAGGAAGCTCATCAGCGTGCGCCATTCCGGCATATGGCCGAGGAAGCGAGCCATCCGCTCGAGCGCCTCGTCCATCGAGTAGAGCTCGGTCGGCGCGATCTGGAGGACGCTCACCTCCTGGCGCAGCTTCTGGTCGCCGTACGCCTTCAGCAGGTCATAAAGCGTGTCGCTCCAGACGGGCTGGTACGTCCGCGGCAGGCCTTCGGGCGCGCCGCGCATGAATACATCGCGGCCGAGCAGCGGCCGGGCGAAGAGACGCGTCGCCGCCTGCTGCATCGCTTCGAGCCGCTTGAGCCGGTGCGCCAGCGCCGCCGCGAGCTCGTCGCCGCTCGGTTCGCCGGCGCTCGGCGGCTGCGGCAGCAGCAGGCGCGATTTGAGATAAGCGAGCCATGCCGCCATCACCAGATAATCGGCAGCGATCTCGAGCCGGAGGTGGCGCGCCGCCGAGATGAAGGCGAGGTACTGATCGGCCAGCTTGAGGATCGAGATCTGCAACAGGTCGACCTTCTGCTCGCGCGCGAGGCTGAGCAGCAGGTCGATCGGTCCCTGATAGCCTTCGAGGTCGACGACCAGATCGGCCGCCGGTGCGGGCTCGGGCTTCGCCATCTCGAAGGGTTCGACGTCGTTCATCCGACACCCGTGATACGGCTGATCGCGCTGAGGATCCAATCCACCGGACCTTCGACGACGTGGCCGAACAGATTCCAGTCCATGTTGAGGCGTGCGCCGACCATCGGCACCAGGATGAGCAGCGTGATCAGAATCATCAGACCGTAGCGCTCGGTCCGCGCTAATGGAAACGCGAGCGCGTCCGGCAGGATGCCGACGGCTACCCGGCCGCCGTCGAGCGGCGGCAGCGGAATCATGTTGAACGCGGCGAGTATGAAATTGAACGCAACCGAGTACTGCAGATTCTCGAAGAACCACTGCTGGAACACACCGGGCAGATACGGCACCACGTAGAAGAGCAGCGCCGAGACGATCATCAGCAGAATGTTGACGGCGGGTCCGGCAAGCGCAACCCAGACCATGTCGCGGCGCGGCCGGTTGAGCCGGTTGAAGTTGACCGGCACGGGCTTGGCATAGCCGAACAGGAAGCCGGTGACGAAGAACAGCAGCAGCGGCATGATGACCGTGCCGAACAGATCGATGTGGCGCAGGGGATTGAAGGTGACGCGCCCCGCGCGCAACGCGGTGTCGTCGCCGCAGCGCAGCGCCACATAGCCGTGCGCCGCCTCGTGCAGCGTGATGGCGAAGATCGCGGGCAGCGCCAGCACCGAGATCTCGCGCAGCAGCCGGGCGAAGTCCGGCGAGATCATGCCCGCCCTCCGAACAAGGCGTCGAGCCGCGCCCTGGCGGCAGCGCGATCGAAGGCGGCACCCTTGTCCGCTGCCCGCCGTCGTGCCTCGCCGCGCGCGAGCCGCCGATGCGTCGCCGCGCTCAAAGGACCGATCGAGCCCGCGATTGCCGCCATTTCCACCGGGTCACCATTACAATGCAAAACTACGTCGCATCCCGCCTCGAGCGCGCCTTTTGCCCGCTCCGCCAAGGTTCCGGGAAGCGCCGCCATCGAAAGATCGTCCGAAATCAGCACGCCGTCGAAGCCAATGCTAGCCCGAATCGTCTCGCCGATCAGCCGCCGCGACAACGTGGCCGGCCGGTCGGGATCGAGCGCCTGATAGACGATATGCGCCGTCATCGCCCAGGGCATGTCGTGGAGGGCTCGGAACGGTGCGAAATCGGTGTCGGCAAGGTCCCGGCCGGCCGCTGTAACCGTGGGGAGTGCCGTGTGGCTGTCGACGGTGGCACGGCCGTGTCCCGGGATGTGCTTTATAATGGGGAGCACACCCCCGGCCAACAACCCCTCGCACGCCGCCCGACCGAGCTCGGCCACCGTTGTCGGCGAGGCGCCGTAGGCGCGATCGCCGATCACCGGATCGGCGCCGGCAAATGTCAGATCGAGCACCGGCGCGCAATCGACCGTGATGCCGAGCGCCGCCAAGTCAGCGGCGATGAGGCGGGCCGCGAGCGACACCGCCTCACGCGGTGCAGCGGCAGCGGCCAAGGCGGCGGCGGCCGGA
>Ga0307372_10011382_pt1 | contig 11877 bp, 15 predicted proteins | sample OX1MG_FD_202533 | JGI IMG/M metagenome (GOLD analysis project Ga0307372, IMG submission 202533) | Soil microbial communities from Risofladan, Vaasa, Finland - OX-1 | ecosystem: Environmental > Terrestrial > Soil > Coastal area > Acid sulfate soil | place: Finland: Risofladan, Vaasa | collected...
GCATCCTCTACTGGTTCCCCTCCAAGGACGCGGTGCTCGAAGCCGTCATTGCGCGCAGCGCGGCGGACCTGTCCGAGGCCCTCGAGACGGCGCTGCGGGGCGCCGGCGCCGGATGGGTCCGGATCGAGGCCGTCGTGCGATCCGTCTTCCGGCTGGCGGCACGGCAGCCCGAGCTCCTCGGGCTCCTGAGAGAAGTATCGAGGCTCGGACCCCCCGCGGCGACCCAGATGACGCTGGCGCTCGAGCCCCTCGTGCGGCGAGCCTCGTCGTTCCTGGAGGCTGAGATGGATGGCGGCACGATGCGCCGGCATGACCCACGGCTGCTCCTCCTCGCCATTTACTCCACCGTGATCGGCATGGTCACCGAGGTCGAGGTACTCCGGGCGCTGGGGGAGGAGCCGACCGCCCGCTCGCTCGTCCGGCGGCGGAGCGACGTGCTGGCCCTCTTGCGGTCTGCCCTGGTCATCCCCGCCGGGGAGCAGGAGCGGACGCAGGGCTAGTCGCTCGGCTTGGCGACCTTTTCGACGGGCTTGGCCACCTTCTTACGCGGCGCCGCCTTCGGCGTGTAGCGCTTGTTGGCCGTGGGCGGCTTGTACCCGGTGGGTTTGGCAGGCGAGCTGGCGGCTTGCTTGCGCTGCCGACGGGGCGGACGTGTCGCGGCCTGCCGGGCCGCCATCTTCGCGTTGGTCGTCCCGAATTTCTGTATCCGGTAGGCACGCAACATGAGCCACCCACCCAGGAGTATGAGGGCGAAACCGAGCGGCGCGAAGACCAGTGTGAACGCGAAGCCATCGACGAAGAACGCGAACGCCACCACCGTGCGCCTGCGCCGCCGCAGTCCTTCGTACCCGAGTAGGCAGAAACCCAGCACGATGGCACCGAGCAGCAGATACGTGTCCGACACAGGTACGAAGCGGATATGGGAGACCCCGTGGATTTTTTGCGTCACCTTGTGGGTCGGATGGTAAATAGCCAGGTAGCCGACGATGATGATTCCGATCAGGGCGGCCAGGGCGATCCCGGCCTTGGACCACTTGATCTCGGTCGCATCGAGGCCGCTCATTGCGGCGCGGCGATCAGCAGGACTCAGAACATCGTCGGCCGGCTGATTCGGCTGGTCGCCTGAAGCTCCGTTTTGCGGCGTGGCGGGACGCTGGAACGCCTGCGACAGGCGCAGCCCCAGCGTCGGGCGTCTGCCGCCATCACCGTTCGAGAAGGATGCCATGTAGACACGAGGGTACCCGGCCCACCTGTGACGCCCAAATCACTGGGCTATCCTCGTTCTCTCCGGGTCAGGCTGCGTGGCCAACCTGTCCGATCCGGGCGCTTAGCTCAGCTGGTTAGAGCGCAGCCTTCACACGGCTGAGGTCGTGGGTTCGAGTCCCGCAGCGCCCACCAGGAATTCGGATTGAATTAGCAGCTCAGATGCCATTTCTCCGGTGACCCGCAGTGCACCTCATTTACCGTCACAAACCCTTCCGTGCCACTGCGTGTGGCACGAATGTGGCACGACACCGCGACTGGCCTTCGCTCGCATGCGGTTTGTGGCAGCCGGAGGCCTGAACGAGCGGTCGCACATCGTCACGACGCTCGCGGCCGTTCCAGCCGGTGGAGAGCATTCGAACGGAGAGTCCCGCTGGGGCGCTCGCTCGTCGTGAGGGCCCGTCGACCATGTGGGTACCCCAAGCCGATCGTCTGACGGTTATTGGCTCGACAGCAATGGCGGCGGAGGAGGCGGGCTCCGGTCGTAGAGCCAGGACTCGAAGAGCGCGTGCAGATTGCGGTGGCTGACAGCCTGGGCAATGCTTATGAAGTCCGCAGTGGTGGCGTTTCCGTTGCGATAGCGCTGGTAGTAAGTGCGCAGGATGTCGAAGAAGATCGGTGTGCCGACTCTGATGCGAAGTGCCTGCAACGTCAGCCCTCCGCGCGTATAGGCGCTCTGCGGGAACAGATCACTTGGGGTGGGCGACGCTGGCGCCGAGTTGCGGGCTTCCTCGTGGAAGAGAGCTGCCTCCGCTGATCCGGGGCGCACATTGCCGAGAAAACCGAGTGCTCGCGATGAGGACAATCCCTCAATCGAAGAGAGCCCCGCGAGTCGAAGAATCGTGCTCTCGGACAGCGTTTGACCCTGACTGGCAAGGATCCGTTGCATGAGGGTCAGGACCGTCGCGGGCTGGAGATTCGGTTTTGTGAGGAGTTTGTCCCAGTCGACTGCCGTTCGGAGGTACGAGTACTGGGTGAGCATCGCGTTCGTGAGGAACGACCGCTGTCCAGTGTGCTCGAGCCACAACCAGCTCATGTAGGTGGCGAAGCCCTCATTGAGCCAAATGTCACGCCATGTCGCAAGGCTGACCGAGTCACCGAACCACTGGTGAGCGAGCTCGTGGGAAATACCTTCTGCCGCTCGGGCGGACGGGTAGGTGAGGATCGTGCTGCCGTAAGTTGGGCGAGTCTGGGTCTCGAGCGCGTACGGAACGTGGGCCTGCAACACCGTCGCACCGGCGCTCGCGAAGGGATACGCACCGAGAATCGAATCGAAGTAGGCGATCATCTGCGGGAGCCCGAAAAGGAAGACCTCGTCTTGCCCATGAGGGCTGGGGGTGCGATGAGCAGGATGGGCGGTTTGTTCGGCCCGGTCTCGCGAACCTCGCTGAAGTGGCCGACCTCAACCGTAGCCAGGTAGCTCGCCATCGGTGTTGTCTCATCCCATTTGTAGGTGTTACCGGAGGAACCATGGGTCTCGGGAAGTCCGTTCGCGATCGCAACATCCCCGTAGGGAACCGTGATCCGGAACATATAGCTCGCCTTGTCGCGCGGGTGGTCGCTGCACGGGAACCAGCCTTCCGCGCCGTTCGGTTCGCTGAGGACATAGACCTCGTTGTTGCTGTCGTGCCAGCCGCCGTCGCTGCTTGAAATGCTGAGGGCGCTCGATGGTTGCCCGGGCTGCGCGGCGAGAGTCGTCGGTTGCCCCGAGTACCCAACCGTTACCGCGAAATGAGCCCCGGACTGGAGCGACCTGTTCGGCGTGATCCGCAACTTGTTGGTCGAACGTGAAAAGGCCGCCTGGACCCCGTTCACGGCGACGCTCGAGACGGTGAACCCCACAAGGTCGAGCGAGAAGCGCGATAGGGACTGCGTTGCGGTCGCATCGAGCGTCGCAGTATCGGCGATCCTGTCCCCCACCACATCGACGTCAAGATCGAGGATGTAGTGCTGAACGTTGTAGCCGCCGTCCCCAAGCTGCGGATAGAAGGAGTCGCCCGCACTCTCTGCCCCGATTCCAGCGGTGCCCGTCGCAGAAGCCACCTAGCACCCGCTGCAGACCAAGAGAGCCCCCGCAACGATCGCGCTGATCACTTTGAGCATTCGATTCCTCCCTACGCCTCTCCATTGTCCGATGGAAGAGGTATAGGGCATCTAACCTAACAATAGGGGAACAAGATTCAGCCTAATTTCGCCCTTCTCAGCCGCACACTCCCTGGTAGATACCTTGACCCGACCGCCTAGCCGGGGGTCGACTTGTCATGTTGTTGTTAGGCGCGATGCGGCACCATTGATCCGATGAGAGTGTTAGTCGTTGAAGACCAAGTCGCCCTCGCCGACGACATCGCGGATGGGCTTCGCGACCAGGGCTTCGCCGCGGACGTCGCGTACGACGGCTCCACCGGTCTCGAGAAAGCGTTGATGAACCGCTACGACGTCGTCGTCTTGGACCGTGATCTCCCGAGAGTCCATGGTGACGCCATCTGCGCGACGCTCGTCGCCGCGCCAACACCTTCGCGAATCTTGATGCTGACCGCAGCCGCTGCGATCGACGACCGCGTCGAAGGGTTGAACCTCAGCGCTGACGACTACCTCCCAAAACCGTTCGCTTTTGCTGAACTGGTGGCACGGGTCCACGCACTCGCGCGGCGCACCCCGGCAGCGCCTCCGCTCGTCGTTCGTGGCGACATCCTCCTCGACCGAGCGCGACGACGCGTCAGCAGCTCCGGGCGCCCGATCTCACTGAACCGTAAGGAGATGGGGGTGCTCGAGGCCTTGCTCGTCGCAGATGGTGCGGTCGTCAGCGCCGAAGACCTGCTCGAAAGCGTCTGGGACGAGAACGCCGACCCCTTTACCAATACGGTTACGGTACGATGGCTCGGCTCCGGCGAAAGCTCGGTTGAGCCAGAGGTCATCGAGACCGTCGTCGGCAGCGGCTACCGCATCCCGTGATCACGCGCTGGATCGTCACGCTGTGGTCGAAGCGCCCGCGGACGATACGCCTGCGACTGACGATCCGCTACGCCGCCCTGTTCCTCGTCGCGGGTGCGGCACTCCTCGCCGTCTCGTACGGTCTCGTTGATCACAACCTGTCGGGTGGACCGACGTCGAAACTCACGTCGACCCAGGTCGCAGAGGCGCAAAAGCTCTGTGCAGTAGAAAAGTCCACCAAGGCTGGCTGCCCTGCTCCCCGCAGCGCAGTCGAGAGTTGCGTCAACGCCTATACGGCTGGATTCGCTACTGCGAAACGGGACCAGCGGGCATCCGTCCTCAACGACCTGCTGCTGTTGTCCCTTGTCTGCCTCGGTGCGTTGACGGTCGCGTCCGGAGGCTTGGGCTGGTGGATGGCCAGACGCGTCTTGCGCCCGGTCCGAGCGATCACCGCGGCCGCCCGGCGCGCGTCGGAGGAGAACCTGGCCATCGGGTCGGACTGGATGGACCACCGGACGAGCTAATGGAGCTTGCCGACACATTCGACTCGATGCTCGCGCGTCTCGCCGCGTCATTCGCGAGTCAACGGGCCTTCATCGCCAATGCCTCGCACGAGCTTCGGACGCCGGGTCGCAGGCGATCTCGGGTGCGCTTCCGCGTCCTGCGAGAATGAGGAAGTGGTCGACACACGCTCGGTAGTGGCGTGCACCGAATGCCAGGTGCACTGGAACCTGGACCTTGAAGCGGCCAAGTGCACCGATCCTGACCATACGCACCAGCGATTTGAAGTGCATCGACACCGCACCGTTGTCGTATTGCCCGACAGCACCGAGGTCACCGCCGTATCTTTCGATGCCACCGACCCCTACGTCCGTGAACAACCGCCGGACCATGGGCTCTATTTTGACCAAGGGTGGCGACCGCCGTGGACCCACGACCACCTCGACTGGCCGGACTTCAGTGTTCCCGATGATGCGGCCCACGTCGTCGCTGCCCTGAGATCCGTGCTCGAGCGGGCTCGTGCCGGGGAACGGGTGGAGGTCGGTTGCCTCGGGGGTCACGGGCGCACCGGAACGGCCTTAGCCTGCCTTGCCATCCTGACCGGCCATCCTCAGGGCGAGGCGGTCGCCTGGGTCCGCGCCAATTACTGTGCCGACGCTGTCGAGACCGCCGAACAAGAAGCGTTCGTGGGCGAACTTGTCAGCCGACACCCTGGCCCTTGTATCCCCTTGACCCCATGGTGATTCTGGGTGTAGTTCCAGGCGACCGGTCAACGATCCACCCTGCGGGCACCCAGGTGCTTGCTACTCAAGATTCGCTGGCCATCGAGCCGGCCGGGATCCTCACCGATCTGCAGTCCTCCATGACGGCGTCACGTCAAGTCAACCAACCCCGGGTCGAGGCGCGTGGAAACATTGCCGCGCGAAGCTTCGAGAATGTTTCGACGAAGCTGACTCTCCGACCGGTGCTGAACCCAGAGATGAGGTACTCGCCGAATGAACTATGGAGCTCTTCTCTGAGACCGACGAAGCACTGTGGTCCGACGCGTGGTCCATCATCGACACGGGCACCGATGACCGCATCCACCGACTCCTTGACGCCGCCGGCCTGCGCCACCGCGCAGCTCTCCTCGCGGAGATCGACGCCGTAGACGAGTCGGCCACGAGCTCGCCATCCGTGCCCGGGGATGGCGACGGGAGAAGTGCCCGGAGGAACGCCCGCAGTGGGTGTGTCCCCAAGCCGGCCTTAATCGCCACGCGCCCAACCCGCTCGAACGAGCCCAGTCTCGTAGGCGAAAACGACGAGCTGCACTCGATCGCGAACTCCGAGCTTGCTCATCGCCCTCGTTGCGTGCGTCTTGGCCGTCGATGCGCTCATGAAGAGGCGATCGGCGATCTCTTCATTGGACAGCCCAGATGCGATTGCGATAACCACCTCACGCTCACGGGCGGTGAGGAGATCGAGTTCGGGACGACGAGGCGATGCTCGGGTGTTGGCGGCGAAGGTCTCGATGAGTCGCATGGTGACCTTGGGCGACATGAGCGCCTCCCCTCGTGCCGCGACTCGTACGGCGCGGATGAGCTCCGGAGCCTCGGTATCCTTCACGAGGAAGCCGGCAGCGCCGGCGCGCAGCCCCTCGAAGATGTACTCGTCGAGCTCGAAAGTCGTCACGATGACGACGTGGGTCGATCCGAGACTGGGGTCAGAAGCGATCTTGCGCGTCGCTTGGATGCCGTCGAGGCCGGGCATCCGGATGTCCATCAGGATGACGTCGGGTCTGTAGCGCACCGCCAGTTGGAGGGCTTCTTCCCCGTCTGATGCCTGGGCGACGACCTCGATGTCATCTTCGGCTTCGAGGAGCGACGCAAATCCGGCCCGGACAAGGGCCTGGTCGTCGGCCAGGAGAACCCGGATCATGTGTGCCCGTTGTCGGCGAGCGGCAGGTCGGCGCGGACGGAGAAGCCCCCCTCGGGCCGGGCGGCGGCGACCAGGGTGCCCCCGAGGGCGTGGGCCCGCTCGGTCATGCCTGCAATGCCGTTTCCCGACCCGCTGGTAGCAAGGCTCCCCATCTCGTGACCACCGTCGTCTTGCACCTCGATCACCAGGTGACGGCCCTCAAGAGCGACTCGCACGACAGCGTTGCTCCCCGCGGCGTGGCGGGCCATGTTGGTGAGGGCCTCTTGGACGATCCGATAGGCGGCGACCTCGACGGCCTCGGGTAGGGGGCTACCAGGTTGGCGCACTTCACTTTCGACGCGGACCTGGAGGCCGGCTGACCTGGCGGTCGCGACCAGGTCGTCGAGGTGTGAGAGGCTTGGCACGGGATCGAACGGGACATCGTCGTCCGACTCTCGGAGGATGCCGAGGATAGAACGCAGCTCGACGAGTGCCTGGCGGCTTACGGAGTAGATTGCCGAGAGGGCTTCAACGGCGCGGTCGGGGTGGCGTTCTGCCAGGTGCAGAGCCGTATTTGCCTGAACGTTGATGACCGAGATGTTGTGTGCGACGACATCATGGAGATCACGAGCGATCCGGACCCGTTCCTCACTGGCCTTGCGGCGCGCCTCTTCCTCCTTGCTACGGAGCTGAGCTTCCGTGCGCTCGTGCTTGAGACGGATGCCCTCGGCGCCGGCCAGCATGACGAGCAGGCCGAGCGCGAGGGCGAGTGCGAACGTCGCCGAGGGGGCTTTTTGGGTGCCCACTAGGGCGGGCAGCCACAGGTACCCGACGTAACCCGCCACGAGGGTGACGGCGGCGGCCACTCGCTTTCGGAAGTAGATCGCCGTTGCGAAGGCGGTCACCACGGCGCCCCAGATTGGACCGTCCTGGCTCGCCGTCGCCGCATACCACAGGGTGGTCACGTAGGTGGCGACAAGAACGGCGACGGTGAACCGTCGTCGCCAGATGAGCGCCAAGCCGCCCGCGGCGAGCAGAATGTAGCCGCCAATGGAGACGGTGCGGCCGTGGTGCAAGGCGTCGACGTAGGTCAGTCCCACCTGTGCGGCCGCGACCAAAAGAGCTATCGCGGCGTCGACGTTGTAGCGCTTCCAGAGCCCGATGGTCGTCCTCGGGTGTGCGTCAACGGATGCGGTCCTCACCACCTGCGACGATACGTCGCCGGCCGTCGACACGCATTGGCCGACTAGCTACTTGCGACTGCTCTTTTGGAGTACACGCAACCAAATCGTCTGCTCCCTGAGACGACGCCGCTGACCAGCGCAGCTGGCAATGAGCAGGTTGGGGACCGGTCCGGGGATTCCGCCCCTGGTGCTGGAGTACACCGATGGGAGTAGGACGCTTCGCCTGTGCTGCGCCGACAGACGACCGAAGTTGGTCCTCAGGATGACGACTCCTCACCGCTCGGCGGTCATCGTGGAGCCAGGGCGGAGCCGCATGCGTGAGTCGCATACCGGAATGTCGCCAGAGTCGAAGGAGTCAGTTCATGTCGCCCACTGCATCAACGCGTGCGGTCTTGGTTGCCAGCAGCGGTGTCCATCCGAAGATGATCGTCTTCTGGGTCGCGGTCGTGCTCGCGGTCCTAGTGGTCGTTCTCCTGGTTCGCCATGCGCGCACGAAGAAGCGCCGTCCCCAGCAAGGGGACGACAACTGGCACCCGCACGCCCACACCGATACCGGGGAGAAGCGCTGACCATGTCTGTAATCGAGGTCGTGGGGCTGACCAAGTGCTTCGGCACGACCAGCGCCGTGCAAGACCTCAGTTTCTCCATTGAGCCTGGTGCGGTAGTCGGCTTTCTCGGCCCCAACGGGGCGGGCAAGACCACCACCCTTCGGATGCTCCTAGGGCTCGTCGAACCGACCGCGGGCACCGCCACGTTCGCCGGCTGCCGCTACCAGGAGCTGTCCCAGCCGTTGCGGCACGTCGGCGCCGTGCTGGACGGCTCGAACGCCCACCCGGGGCGCAGCGCCCGCCAGCACCTGCATATCCAGGCGGCAGTCGCAGGCGTGCCGGTGGTGCGAGTCGATGAGGTTCTCGACTGCGTCGGGCTGACCGGCGCAGCGGATCGGCGTACGGGAGGGTTTTCTCTCGGCATGCGGCAACGGCTCGGCCTTGCCGCCGCTCTTTTGGCTGAGCCGGAGATCCTCATTTTGGACGAGCCGGCCAACGGTCTCGACCCCGAGGGTGTCCGCTGGTTGCGAGAACTGGTCCGTCGGCACGCCGCGGATGGTCATACGGTGCTGGTTTCGAGCCACAACCTTGCCGAAGTGGCCCAGACTGTCGACGAAGTGGTCATCCTCAATCGAGGACAGCTTGTCACCCAGTCCCGCCTCGATGACCTGACCGCCGGCAAAGGCCCCATCGTGCGCATCCGCTCGCCTCGGGCAGCAGACTTGCGGGCGCTGCTCACCGCCGAGGGTGCCACCGTCACGGAGGTCGGACCGGACGGGATCGAGGTCGGCGGCTCGACAGCAGAACGGATCGCTGCGATCGCCGCTGAGCACGCCATCCCCGTCGTGGAGAGCACGACCGAGACCGTCAACTTGGAGGACGTCTTTTTCGCCCTCATGCGAGCGTCCGACACTGCGGAGGTGGCCTGATGCCCCGGCTCGTCGGGATCGAGCTGCTCAAGTTGCGAACGACGCGCCTCACCTGCGGCTTGTTCTTCGCGGCAATCGGTCTAAGCATCCTGTTCGCGGCCATGGCCGCCGCCCGGGCCGGCGCGAGGTCGATCCCACCTCTTGCGAGTGCTGCTGGACTTGCCGCCGTTTCAGTCGTGGTCGGCTACGCCCTCTTACTCGCTCTGGTGCTCGGCATCACCGTATCGACCGGAGAGTTCCGTCTCGGCACGGCCACGTTGACCTATCTCGCCACGCCGAAGCGGACGATGGTTCTTGCTGCCAAGGCGCTCGCGGCGGCGGTCGCCGGGGCGGTCTTCGGATTCGCCGGTGGTATCACCACCACCGTCGTCGGTCTCGTGTTCGTCGCTGCCAAGGGCGACCATGTGGCCCTCGGCTCTGCCACCCTGGTCGGACACATCGCAGGAGCAACCTTCGCCGGCGCCCTCCTCGCAGCCGTCGGCGTCGGGCTCGGCTCGCTGGTACGTGGCCAACTCGGGGCCGTAATCGGCGTGTTCCTCTGGACCGTGATCGGCGAGTCAGTCCTTGACGGCATCTACCCTTCGATCGGCAGGTACCTGCCGTTCACCACGGCCACCAGTCTCGCTGGTAGCAAGGTCGGCGGCGCCTTCTACGCCGCCGGCGGGGCGATCTCGGGGCCAGCCCCCCTGCCATTCGGTGCCGCAGCGGCCCTGGTCGCTGTCGTGGCAGTGCTCGCATCCGTGCTGGCCGCAGCCACCACCCTGTCGCGCGACATCACCTGACCGGAGGCATTCGCCGCGTGTTCGCACAACGCTCCGAATCGGCTCACCTCGGCGCGTGGAGGCATCCCAAGAACGATGGGCCGACGAAGGGCGGCGCCGATATGGCAGTGAGCAGCCGATTCTGCTCAGCAGAACGTGAACGGGTCGCGTCTGCTGAGGAAGATCAGCAGTGGTCCCCAGCGGTCGTCGAGAACCGTCTCATCGGCGAGCGGATCACGTGCGGCTTACGGCCGCATCTGAGGCGCAATCTGACCGGTTGATTCAGGCGCACAGAGTGGCGCTCTCCCAGGTCGAATCGACAACTGGCATGATGATCAACAGATCACGATGAAAGGGTGACCTGCTCTCGGAGGCGATTCGCGAGCTCGTCGCCGCCAAGCACCAACCACTCTTGGCGCGCATGAGGAACGTCAAATCGCCCGCAAGAACGCAGGATCTGGGAGCAGGAGTACTCCATTGGCGTCAAGGGTCAAAGCTCGTCGTCGTTTGCCACTGGCACTCGAGTCGGACTGCGGCTTTGCCCTCAGCTTCCGGCGCAGCAGCACGTGCGGCCTTGATTGCGTAGGCGGCCGCACCGAGGCTCGTGCGCAGCGACGTGTGCGACGGCCCCGGCCTGGCCCGCCGCGTACGCGGCATGCCGTGCTGCCCCACGTAGGTCTCTGGCCGCGCCCATTGGATGGCCGCCCGCTACGCGAGCCTCTGTCATCTTGACCTCGCCACGCACCCAGGTGCGGGCATACTCGATCGCCTGACGTGGTCGTGGGTCCTCGGGCTGTTCCGACTCAAAGAGGTCAAGGACGTGCTCTGCGCAAGATGCCGCCCAGAGGGCGAGGAGATGGTGATCGAATCAGTGAGGGTCCCACCGCGGCGGATCGTCACGAAGCGAGGGTCCCGGACCTTCGGGAGGATCATGGTTGGCACTCCTTCTGATTGGCGTCCACGTCGGCATCAGGATGCGCGTCGGGTATCCGCGCTATGCCAGCATCGTTGTCGTGAGAGGGCGGGAGCGTTGACGCCGTCGAACCCACTGCTGGGTTGAGTCTGGTGGGACTACCGGCACAGAGAGGCGTCTTGGTGCCATTGCACCCGGCCAAAAATACGGAGCAGACTAGAAACGAGACCGGGAATACCGTTCCTGCAATACGTCGGGTGTCCATCTGGAAATGCACGATCACGTCCTTCTACGTCATGCGACCTCTGACGGAGAATGCTCTCCATGTCCCCTCCCAATCTAGGCCCGGGTATTCCAGGCCGCGTCCCTGGTCGTGGATCCCCTGCGGGCACCCGGATACTGCTCTGATGATTCGGGTACGCGGTACCGATTGCCGTTCGGCTTACGGACACGACTCCCGATGAGCGAGGTCCCTACCTCGTCTTTGACCGTTAGGTCGTCTCTTCGAGGCTGTGGGCAATCCAGCCGGGCGAATCGACACGCACCCGCGATGCCCCGACCAGGGCCGTCAGGTCAGACTCAAGGCGCTCGAGCTGCTTGGCGCCGATCTTGCGCTTCCACTTGTCGCGTAATTCGTCGAAGATGGCCTCGCCGACTCGCATGACTTCGAAGCCGAGCGCCGTGACCTGAAGGCGTTTGCGACGGGCGTCGAGCGGATCGGCACCGCGTGTCACGTAGCCGCGCTCCTCGAGCACCGCCACAGTCTTTGCCGCCGCTTGCTTGGAGACCGACAGACGACGACCTAGTTCCGAAGCATTTGCCAGAGTGCTCTGGTCTCAGAACCGCTTCACTCTTAGCTTGCGGGAAAGACGATCACCTCGCTGAAGCCGTCGGAATCCGCCTGAATCGCGTAACAGCCGGCCGTGGTCGGATAGGCATAGAACGCGGCGT